>Ga0105240_10006799_pt1 | contig 16728 bp, 7 predicted proteins | sample KBSC54metaG_FD_80426 | JGI IMG/M metagenome (GOLD analysis project Ga0105240, IMG submission 80426) | Corn rhizosphere microbial communities from Kellogg Biological Station, Michigan, USA - KBS C5-4 metaG | ecosystem: Host-associated > Plants > Roots > Rhizosphere > Soil | place: Michigan, USA...
GCAGAACTTTCTCCGCAACGTGTTCGACCTGGATTCCGCGATTAAAAATTTCGTGGATCTCTACGGCGCGGACGACCAGGACGCGCTGATGGCGGAGCTCGAAAAATCGGTGGTTCCGCGGCGCCAGCCCGGCGCCAATGCATTGGAAGGATTTCAAGCCACCGTCACGGCCATCAAAGCGAATGAGGCCATCCTCAGCCGCCAACGCATGGAGTTCAAAGACGAGTGGTATCAACTGTCGTAAACTGTCTCTCTCAAAACTATGAAACTAAAAACATTTTTCGCCGCCGTAAACGTTCTGGCCATCGCCGCCCTGCCCTTGGGCGCGGCGGAATTGACCCGGCTTAATTCGACGCCCGGCGCCAACAAAATCCGCATCGAAGGCACTTCGACCATCCATGACTGGCAGATGGAAAGTTCCATCGTCGGCGGCTACGCGGAAGTCGGTCCGGGCTTTCCGCTCAAGCCCGGCGCGGAAGTGAAGCCCGGCCCGGTGGAGGCCAAAGTGAACATCTTCATCCCGGTGCAGCGGATCAAAAGCATCGAGAAAGATGGCAAGCCCTACAACAGCGCGATGGATGACCGCATGTATCTGGCGGTCAATGAGGCGACGAACAACCGCATCACTTACACCCTGACCAGCCTGACGCTGAAGGAAGTCCCCAAGACTGCGGGCGCGTATCAATATGACTCCACGGGCGAACTTTGCGTTGGGGGTGTGACCAACAAGATTAGCATGCCGGTCGTGGTGACGGTGCTGGAGGAGAACAAAGTCAAATTCGCCGGCTCCGTCACGGTCAAGATGACCGATTTCAAAATCGAACCGATCAACAAGAGCATCCTCGGTATCGGCCTCATCAAGACGGGCGACGAGGTGAAATTATTCTTCGAGTGGGTGGCCACCAAGAAAGCGACTCCGGCAGCGAAGTAATTAGCAACGATTTAACGACCATGAACGGCGCTCAATTGAGCGCCGTTTTTGTTTTTATTGCGCTCTGGAAATCCGATAAAGCTCGTTCTTGATCGAGAACCACACATCGTCACCCTGGACCTGCACGCCTTTTACCTCCCGATTGTAACCCGGCTCGAGGGCGCACAACCGTTCGAGCGCCTTCGTCTTCATGTTCACGGACGCGAGAAAGTCCAGGCCGCCAACCCAGACTTGATTGCCATCCAAGGCCAGGGACTGAACCAGGAACAGACGCCCAGCAACCGTTCCTCCACCACCGCCGAAGGTGAGTCCGGGCAGCCAGTCGCTAAAATTCGGTTCTACTACCGGACCTTCCGGCATCTGAAAAAATGCCAAGCCGCTGGCCTGGCCGTTTCCGCCGACCAGAAGGACATCGGAATCTGCCAGCAGGCACCACTCCTCGCTCAACGGCGAAGACCAGAACGGATCATAGACCTTGCCCTTGAGCGTGGAGAGCACATCCCATTTTTTGGTACTGGCGGAGTAGGTTTGCACGCCGCGATTTTCGGTCAGGACCAGCACGTCACCGTTGGCTCTCGGGACCAGGCTGTTAACGTAGCCGCGCGGGGCTTCTTTGCCGGAAGCGTGGCTGGGGATGTATCGGTTCGTGATGGTTTTGAGATCCAATTCCGGCGACAAACCCGTAAACCGGCGATTGTTCAATTCCAGATAGCCGACGCCGCCCACCGGCTTTCGGCCAAATCCGATCCACAGTTTTCCCGCGTTGAGCGCCAGCGTGGTGATATGCGGGAGCAGCAGGCCATCCTTTTCGGTGTACACCCGGCAATGCCCGGTACGTTTGTCCATTTCAACGAGACCGCTGCCACTCGTACCCCACCATACGCTGTCATCATCTACGCAAATGCACGACACGTTGCTCTCAATGTTCGTTGGCCAGTCCAAATCTATCAGGTTCTGGCTGCGCACGTCGTAACAGAATGGCGCCAGGCCATCCGCCAGCCACACTTTGCCGCCGTCGACCGCAAACACGATCGGCAGTCCGGCCTTCAGCACGGGTTTGCCGAGGGTGAACCTGGTCGGCTCTTGGGACGCCAGCTTTCTCGGACTGGCCAAATATGTCAGCGACGCCGACGAAAGATGCTGGCGGCATTCCTCAACCAGATCGCGCGCGAAAACCCGGGTCTGTTCTTTGCCCCACGGACCGGCTTGCTCCAGCATCACCGATTCGGCCTTCTTCCCCCCGAGTTCAAAATATTTGAGCGCCCGGTCCCATTGCCCAAGACCACGATGGGTATAACCGGCGTAATAGTATAACTGCGCTGAATTTGCCATCTGCCGGGACGTTGGATAAACGCTCAGATTGGTTGACGCCGCTTCGTCGACGGCATGCTGAAAAATTTCAGCGATGACTTTCGCCGGTCGGTATTGCTCGTGCGATACGCTCCACTCCAGCAAGGTCGGGATGTGAAACTGATAGAACGTTGTGAGTTGCGGCATTTGCTCGGGATGTTCCCGGGCGTAAACCATGGATTCGCGAAACCGCTCGGATAGAATGGGCGACACTGGCGCCCCAGCCTCGGCGCTCCATAGCGTGTAAGACGGCCAGATATAGGGCGCGAGATTAGGGTACTTGTTTGCCATCGTCGGAAGCAGATTGTCCAAGTGTTCTTTCGCGAGCTGCTTCGAATAGCCACAGGATTCAAACACCCCATACCACATGCTACTCATGTTCGCCGGCGCAATGAGCACTTGAAAATACTCGTTGGAACATTGCAAAGAATCGAAGCCGGCGAGCAACCAGGTATCGATGAGGCGAAGCAACTCGTCGGACGAGACGCGCCCTCGCTTTCGTTCCGCCATCATCGGTTCCAACGTGTCGCCGAGCAGCCGCGCGTGTTCGAACGCGTTCGTCTCATCTCGCGCCAGCGCGAACAACAGCGCCAGCCCTTGCTTGTCGTCCTCTCCAAAAAAGCTACGCGCTAGTTGCTCCCGCGCCATTGCTACCGTTGCCGTGTTGGTTGCGGAGGCGATGGCCTCACGGAGATAGTCACGCGCGGCTTCCACCTTTTTCATACCGGGGTCGAGGAGGCAAATCGCGAGATAAGTTTTCGCCTCCGCACCATCGGGGTCCAGCAGCAAGGTCGCTTCAAACGCTTCGCTCGCTTCGGTAACGTTCTTCACGCGCTTGGACTCCTCGGGGCTGCCCACAAAGTAGCCACCCAAATAAAAGAACTTACTCCGCGGATTGCCGTTGCTGAAAAGGCGTGCGCGCTCGATGCCGCGATTCAACTGGGTCACGGCTTCCTCCTTGCGCGTCTGCCGCGAACCATCCGCGCGCAAATCCTGCAAGGCCCCGCCGATGATGGCAGCAATCTTCTCGTCCAGTTCGCGTCCCGGCGATTCCTTCAATGAGTAAAGCCGCTGCGCGCCGCCGATTTCCTGCACGCGTAAGATGAGACTGATTTTGGCCGTCTCGTCCTGAAAGGATTGATAGGTTCCATCCACGAGCAGAAAGGCCGGTTGCGCCGCAGGTCCAGACAGCGCACTGCCCGTCAGGCCGCTCAGATTCAGCCGTAGTTCCGCGAGCAAAGGATTCACCATTGCCCGCTCCACCACGGCATACCGGCTGTATTGATATTTTTGCTCAAGCGCGGCCCGCAGATTCTTTCTGAAGTCGGGATAGCGGTTGTTAATGCTCAGGTCTTCAAAGCCACCGATGCCGAGAAAAACGCGTTGTTCCGTTGCCGTCACCCGAACAGCCGACGTAGACACAAATTCCGCGACCGTCGCAGCCGCCGACGCCAGGTTGGTCCGGTTGAGTGGAACCGTGGTTAGATCGCGGATGATCCCCGTCCGTGCATCCACTATCTTAAAAATCGCGGTAGCAGTTTCACCATTCTTTGACGACGACCCGAGCACCAGCCAGTCCGCGCGCAGCAAGCCGCCGATCCGGACCGCCTCCTCCGGTTTCAGCGTTTGCGAAAGCGAGAGGGAAATTTCACGGGTGACTGTGTCGATTGCCTGCCGCTCGACCAATTCGAATCCGGGTACCTGCGATAAGTTGGCCGTCAACAGTGGCGCAAAATTTGCATAGAACCGCTTTTGTTCAGGGTCGTTAGTTGGCGGCGCCAGTTCGCCAATGGCGATACGAATGGGCGGCACGTTCGTGGCATTTACCGATCGGCCGGTTGGTTCTGCGCCGGTGACGCTGGCAAGCATCGTTCCAAGAACAGCGGCCAATAAAGCCACCATCAGCCGAGCGCGAATGGCCGAGCGCTTGAGCATCACCAAACGCGAGCTCATGGTTGCGCTCCCTTCGGTTTTGATTCCTCCTGCGCCGCTTGTATCAGTTTCACCACTTCATCGAAGTGATATATTTTGGCATAAAAGGTCGCGTCATGCCCATGTTCGCCCGTGTCGTCGGCGCCGCCCCACTTCGCATGCGGATCGGCGCCGGCTGCGAGCAGCACCTTGACGTTCTCAGCCGAGCCACCGTCGGCAGCAAGGATAAGCGCGGTGTGGCCTTCCGGCGTTTTTGCGTTCACGTACGCGCCGCGCTTGAGCAAGAGGGTCAGTATTTCCGGACGCGGATATCGCGCCGCGTGCATCAACACCGTTTCCCCCCGGTTGTTTCTTTTTTCCAGACTGGCTCCGCTACCCAGCAGCAATTCGATAAAAGGAATATTGGCCTGACCGACAGCTTGCATGAGCGGAGTCCAAAGCCGTCCTTCCTTGTCCAGATATCCCAGCGCATCAACTTTGGCGCCTCGGGAAATCAGAAATTTAGCTTCGACCATCTTTTTCTGTATGACCGCCACGCCCAGCGCGGTGAGGCCATTCCCGCCCCGGTCGTTAATGCGCGCACCATACTGCAAAAAGAGATCAATGAAATTGGTGTCCCCCATTTGCGTAGCGAAACAGAGCGCGGTGCTGCCCGTTTCACTGGTGGATCTCGCGTTCGCATCCGCCCCCCTGTCGAGCAACAGCGTTGCTATTTGCGTGTTGCCCGCCGCGGCAGCGATGATCAAAGGCGTCCACCCCTTGTCGTTGCGCGCCTCCAGATTGGCCCCCTCCGCAACGAACTTCTTCGCCGCCATTAGATTCCCCGCTTCGACGGCACTAATCAGCGTCCTTTGATCCTGAGCGATACCGCTGCTAAAGCTGAGCGCGAGCAAGGTTATCGACAGTATTCTCGGCTTCATAAAATGCGCACGTGCCATGTGATTGGCGGCTTATTTTAGCCCCGGTGGGCCTTTTCGTGCCGCGAACTGTTCGGGCGTCATCTTGAATTCCAACTTTTCACGCTCCGTGTCAGCCTCCGGAAACTCCTGCTCCGCTGCCGCGTCCAACCAGCGCCACGCTTCAACCCGATCGGCTGACACGCCCTTGCCGTTCGCCAGACACAATCCAAGCTGGAATTGGGCTTCGGCCCAACCGGCGACTGCCGCTTTGCGATACCACTTTGCAGCCTCGACTGGGTCCGGCGTGCCCGAGTTCCCTTCCGCCCACATCTGACCGACGCGATACTTCGCTTCCGCGGAGCCTTGCTCCGCGGCGCTTGAGAATAGTTCTGCAGCTTTTGCCAAATCTTGTGCGACATGCTTTCCCTCGCGATAAAAATTGCCGACGGCACACAGAACGTTCGAGCCGACACCCTGGTGCGCTGCGCTCGCGCGAGCCATCAACTGTGTCAACCGCTCGACCGCAAAGGGGTAGCCTTGCTCGACCCGCTGCAGATAAATGCTCGCCGCCTGTCCGTAGTCCTGTTCAGCCCCCATTCCATTTTCGTACATCTTCGCCGCCCGGTCCAACGCCGCCGGGACGGGCCAGTTGCCTTGCGCAGCGATCAGGATGAGCCGATTGGCTTCGGTTTGGTTCTTGGCCACGCCCTCGCCACGTTCATACATCAGGCCTAGCTGGTACCGGGCGCCGCTTACCAAGGAGTAGTTTGTGGGATTCTCGGCCGCCATCTTCATCAAACGAAAGGCTTCGGCCGGATTCTTGGCAACCCCATCCGCGTTCCTATACCGGCTGGCGAGGTCGAATTGGGCCCGGATCTCACCGCGCTCCGCCGCCTCGAGTTGCATCTCAGGCGTGCCCCGGACCAACGGATGATATGGGTAATATCGGTGTAGTTCTTTGACGAGTTCCTTAGCCTCCGGATGGCCCTGTTTGGCTGCGGCAAAGATCAAGGGAACCGCATTGGACCGCTGGTCGCTGCCAAGCTTGCCATAGTGGTGCAGCATCGCGAGGGCGAACTGGGCATGGACGTTCCCATCTTTGGCGGCCTTTTCAAACCACTCGGCGGCAATCTGGTAGTTGCCTTCGATAAGTCCACCCCCGCGAATCTCAGGGTTTTCATACATCTGCCCGAGTAGGAATTCAGCTACAACGTGTCCTTGGTCAGTCGCTTTGCGGATCCAGTCCATCGCGGTCTGCCGGTCCGCCGTGACGCCCCAACCATTTGCGCAAATCCACCCTAATTGTGCCTCCGCTTCCGCCAATCCCTGCTCTGCCGCTTTGCGATACCAAGCTGCGGCTTCCGTTTGGCTCTGCGTCACACCGTGACCACCCGCGTAGCACCAAGCGAGATAGGATTGCGCCTCGGCATTTCCCTCACCCGCCTTGACCAGCAACTGGTCAAGCGGCACTCGCGACCAGTGTCGGGAAATTTCCTTAAACGAGAGCGCATGAACTGCCGCGCCATTCGTGGAGACCGGTTCGTTTGAGGACTCGGCCCCCGCGATGAAGGCTACCGCTCCAATCATCACGATGGACAGCAAATGACGGCCGTGCCGGTGAAGGAAGAGTAAAGGTGTCATGATGATCTCACGGTTCTGCTCTAGGTAGAATAACCCGGTTCTTCGCAAGGGCAGGCGGCTGACCGCCGTCCTGCTGCTCTTCGTATGCTTTGATCATCGCCACTTCAGCGCCGGGTCTTCCCAGTTCCCGGAAATGGTCCCGCAGCGGAGAACGATACGCCCCGTCAAACTGTCCGGGCTTGCCCGAGTCCTTTCGCAAACGCATTACCCGCGGCCACAGCGTCTCAATGATTTGCTGACGGCGGACGGCGCTTGGGACGATGAAACCCCCGCCATCCTTTTCGATGGCACGATAAAAAAACTCCGTTGTCCACTTGGCCAGCTCCGGCTGCTCCGGAGTGATCAGCAGGCGATCAAAGAATTCGGCAGCAAATTGGCGCCGCCACGCGCATGTTTCTTCCCCGCCGAGATCCAACGGGACACCCCAGGCGACCTGGTTGTCATAGGCGTAATGAAGGATGTCGAGCGGCCGAAACGCGGATCGCAGGTATTCCAATTCGATGCCGTTCCGGCCCGATGGATTGGCGTTCACGGATTTGAAGCCAAATTGTTTGACCTGCCTGCCCCAGGCATCACTCCGCCGGCGGGCAAAGTAGAATTCGTTTTTGTCGTCAGGCAGCATGCCGCTCCATCTCTCGCGGGTCCAATTCTCCCGGGCATTCGCGTCCAACGGAGCCAGGAAACATGCAGTTTCCAGCATTTGCAACGAAGCGGCCTTTCGCGCGCGCTCGTTTTCGGCGACATATCCATATTCACGCGCTGAGAATAGGGCCAGCGCATTGGTGACCAGCAGCGCCGCAATGCTCCGTCGAGCTGATTCATCATCACGGAGGGTCTTCGCCGGAGCCAACAAAGGCCGCATCCGTTCCGCCAGCGTCTGGGCGAACTCCCCCATGGGCGGAAAGTTTGTCACCGGAAAAACAATCGTGCGGAACTCACCACCGGCGAGCGCCCCCAATTCGGTTCGCCAGGATTTTTCAGTCACAAACTGCCGGTTCGTCCGGTCAAAACGCGATTTTGAAACCACCGTCACCTGTCCCCACGCGTAGCAATCGGCAATCCGCTTCCAGGCATCCGAGTCGTCCACGGCCATACCTCCCAACACGAGGTCGGATTCCGAGATGGACTCACCAGCCCGGCGAAACTGGACGAAGTTGTATTCTCCGCCTGCAAGAGCGCGTAGCGATGCCGTGAAGTGCTCCTGCAAACCTTGCAACTCTGGAATGGTTTCTTCGGCGGTCAGAAACAACAACGCTACTTTGGGTAGCGCGCGCTGAGCCTGTTCCTCGGCACGAGCTGCTTGGAGCAGTCGGAAAAGCGCATTGGTGGTGTTAGCGAGTTCCTCGCGGCCCGGCTTGAAATATCGCACCTCTTGCGGCGGACGAACGAGGTTGGTTTCGGCCAGCACGGACGCGGTAGACAATCGGATGACCTCGATCGAAAGCTTGAGACCAGTATCCACATTGGTGTGGATTCGTCCGGTCACACTCCAGTCGGCGTTCAGCCACTTGCCGGCGCGAACTGTCTCATTGCGGTCAATCAACCCGAATCCCGCCAGGTTCAGTTCTTTTTCCGCCCGGTCCAATTCCGCGCGCTCCACCCAGACGTATTCCGTACTCTCCGCGAGCGCCCCCTGCAATATCGACGAAAAATCGGACGCGGCCCGCATGCTCCTATAGGAATTATCCTCGCAGATAAAATTCATCAGGGCGACGCGCGGAATTTTTCCAGGTGCCGACTCAGCGGCCGATAGCCACGAAGCGCATACTAGCGCCATCAAACCAATACAGATGTGTCTTCTGAAATCCATGATCTGTTTTTAGCCAAGTTTCCTCAAGGGGTACCGGTAAACGCGTATCCAACAAGGCCCATGCAAGCCGCATCACGGAGCATAAATTTGTCCGATTTTCATACAGTTCTCATTTTTCCAGTGCTCGCCATCAGGCGACCAAGGCATGAATCTTCTCCTTCGATATCGGCTACAAATTGAAAGCAGGAAAATGGCCAGCCACCTCGCGCTCGCTTACCGCTTACCCTGGATCTCCGCCGCCAGCGATTGCAGTTCATCAAGATTCAAGCAGCCATCCTTGTCCCGGTCGTACTTGCGCAGGATGTCTTCGGTGGCAGGGAAGTGATCCGTCAACAGCGGCCCGAACGAATTCTTGCGCCCGGCCAGCATTTCCTTCGGCGCGGTCGCAAAAAGATCCGCCTTGGATTTCATGCGGTCCAGTTCTGTTCTATCCAGTTTGCCATCCTTCGAGATATCAAACCGTTTCATGATCGGGCCAAGCTCAAAGGCCAGCCGTTCTGAATCATCTTTGGCCTGTTCCCGCTTGAAGTCAGCATCCGCCTCCATGGTTCGTCTTTCCGAATCATCCAATTCTCCGTCTTTGTTTTTATCGAAACGGGCTAAGTGTTCCGCAGCCCTCTTCTCCGGTTGCAGCCGCTGCTGGTTTTCAACGAGCTGTTCCTGCGCAAATCGCGCCCAAGGGGTATCAGGAAACCGGTTGATAATCTGATTGAAAGCGGCCTCCGCCCGAGTGGCATCATCAAACCCAAGCGCGTCGTGGCTCAATGCCAGCAGGATCATCTCTTCCAAGCTGATCTTCGTCGGGTTCAGACTATCGAGCATTTGCGCAGCTTGTTGGGCATCGCCGACAAGAAAGGCGTATAGCGCCTGCTCGCGCGGACTCATCGTTTTCAGCAAAGCCACGCGTTCCTCCGCCGTAACGAAAAGGTTCCGCCAGCGTGATTGGGGCACCGCGAGTATCGCATCTTTGGAAAGGCTGAAGAGCGCATGTTCACCATATCGGGCTCCAACCCAGATTTGATCACCGGATAAAGCGAGGCTGACAATCCCCCGGGACTTCAGCATAACGCTCGCAGCCAAAGAATGGCTGGGCTTGTGAATCAGCAACAACTGGCTGCCTAAATCATTCTCGGAGGCGACCCACAAATAATCTCCATCGTTGAGCATTGCTCGAACGGCTCCGGGAATGCGCGAGCTTATTTGGAATGGGTCGGTAAATTTTCCTTCTCTCCGAGCGGCTAGATAAGCTTGCTGGCCGGCCTTCGCTAGCTTTCGTAATCGGCTACAGATTTCGTCCGCGACGTCCGCTATCTGCTTTTGCGGCATCTTGCCGCTGTAATTGATCCCCATGAAGCCCAGCTGCACCATCGGACTGCCCACGACGGCCGGCGGATTCCACGACCGGAGTTCGTACGACCTCGAATCATAGGTGTGCAAACCGTTGTCCGACCCGATCCAAAAAGTGGTGCCATCCGCAGCTAAACACCTGGGACCCCGCACGGCAGGCACATTTGTCCACGTCATTGCCTTGAGATCTTGGAAAAATAAATCGCCCGCAACGTAGCCAATCGCCTGTTCATTGGCAGACAGGACGTACGGAAAATCGCTACCATGCGAAAGCCCCCAACCTTCGGGCGGGCGAAACTTGGTCCACTGCGAGGCCGAAGCTGTGCCCGAAGCCAGCTCAAATGAATCGGCCGCTACAAAGATGCGGTCACCAGCTCGGGCAATGGCCTCAATCTCCCGCATGCCTACACCCTCAGCCAGACCGAGCTTCCGAAGCGTTCGCTGCTTTAAATCCCATACAGACAAAGAGCCTCCTGCCAGCCACAACTGCTGATCGTGGAGCAGAAAACAATTCACGCCCTCGGGCATGGAGGCCGGCTCGTAGAGCTCCGGTTTGCCGCCACCCGAATCCAACCGCCAGAGTTGGTTACGCTTCAGATTCAATTCATCGGAAAAATCAGGTTTTGAATCGCTCGAAGACGCTGTTGATTGGTTCATCGCCAGGATCCATAACTGGCCGTCGCGAAACGCCAACTGACGGATGGCTATCACGCCAACGTGTGAGGGGAACTCCACAACCTGCAGCGCCGGCTTTATTGCTTCAGGAAGGACTCGCGGCGGGCTGAGCAGAAACATTCGCTGAATGGCCATGAAGTCCTTAAGCCAGAGAGGCGGCGCAACCATCTCAGACGCGTCAGTCGCAGCCGTTCGAGACTCTGGTCTCGGGCGAGGCGGCATTGTATTGGAAGCACTCGCTTTCGCGGTATTCGTCGACCTAGGCAGAAAATTCCCCGTCAGACTGTTTGCGGAATTTGTTTTTGTGAGTGCGTAATCCTGCACCCGCTTTGTCCGCTCAGCCAGTTCGGCTTTCATTGCCTGCTTCCATTTAAAAGCCTGGTCGTTGGGCATGTCCTTCGGAAATCCATGGCCAAGCGCCTCCTTAAGCGCGGTATAAACTCCTCGTTGTCGCTCGCCCTCCTCAGCATCCACGTCTGCTTGCGAATCCCATTGCGGAAACATGCGCACCAAGTCCGTCAGCGACGCTTCGTACGGACCAGCGATATCCCTGCTGCCGGGGAATGGCAGCGTGACTTTGATTGGTTGCAAGCCGAACCGTTCGACATAATTCCCCCAAGCTTCGCTGCAACGGAATCTGGTCCAGAACTGGTTTTTTAAATCACGCTGAAAAGCAATCCACCAGCCATACCGGCAACTGATCCAAAGCGCCCGGGCTTCGGCATTATCCGGATCAAAGAAACACGCCGTCTCCAACATCTGCACTACGAACGGCCGTTTATTGCCGTCGTCCAAAGGACTCAATCCGCTCCTACCCTTCCTCAGACATGTCTTCACGATTGAATCTGCGACTTGCTTTCTAACGTTCGGCGCATCGGGTTTATTTCGTTGAACCCTGGCCTCGGAAATCACCCGCTGGACCAAGCGGCGAGTCAAGGCGTCCGCTTGGACCATTGGGATCTCTTCGCGCGGATTAAAATCAAGATGCTCATTTACCACGACTGGCGCGGCGGTGCCGTCCCACAGATGCAACTCAACCTTTAGTGTTGAAGTTGAGCCCTTGGCGGAGAAGGCGTTCGTTATGTAGCAGGTTCCCCAAACATACAAATCCGCTGTGCGCTTCCACATCTCCTGCCCCGGATCAATGATGCCATCTGCGACCAGCTCGGACTCTTCGGTAGACTGATACGCTTTGGGAAATTCGATCAACCTGACGTGACCATTCGTTGTCGTCTCACGCCGCAAAGATTCGGCAAGCTCACGCTGCAACACAGCCGTGCCTTTATCGAAATAGGACTCACCCATATCCGCCAAAAACAACAGCGCCAGTCGTGCCTGTTGTTCCGCTTGCACCGCCCGTGACTTCGCCTCCACCAAAAGGCGGCGCAATGCCGCCGCGGCCGATTCAACTTGCTTGGTGCCGAAACAATCTGCAGCCACGCAACCCACGAGCAGAATGGTGCCCTTGGCAATCACATCAGCATGTTCCAAATCAATGACTTGAAACGACAACGTGCGACGCTCTTTATCGTCCATTGAAAAATGCCCCGTCACCATCCAGTTTGCTCCCAGCATCCGCCCACGCCGGATCGGCGAAGTGCCGGACGCCCCCTTAATCTCCGCAAAAGCAAACTCCGTCTTGGCCAGCGAGATTTGGGTACGCTCCACCCATTCTATTCCGGGCTCATTGGCCAGCCCCAGCTGCACCAAATCCGTGAAATCCGCTGCCGCCTGGATACTGCGATACGAATTGTCATCCGTTGAGAAATCCATCAGCGCGACACGCGCCACCTCTGCTGGCGGAACATCGGCAGCCGGCAAGGAAGCCGACCAGCACAGGGCAATCGCAAAGAGACAAATACGCCGCGTTATATTCATTTTCTCACAACCGTCGCGACCTGTTTCATGTCTTCGCGGAGTTCGCGTAGATAATCTCGCGCCGACGCCATGTCAGATTCGCTGATTTGCGCCGCGAGTTTTGCCGCTTTCTCGCGCCCTGTGCTGGAACCAGTTTCCCCGGCGACGCTGAACCACGCCCACGCCTTGGATAAAGACTGATCCGCGCCGTTTCCTGCCTGATAAAGCTCCCCGATGCGTTCCGCTGACACCGCGTCTCCCTGGACTGATTTGAGGTAAAGTGATAAAGCCCGTAACACATTGTCCTGAGGGATATGATTTATACCCTCGGACGGTCCAGTTACGTGGACATAGTCATCAGGAGACAGCAGCAAACGTGTTCCCAAACTTCGCGGGCGCGGCTTGAACTCGATGTAATTCAAAAGGTCCGCCGATGAGTAATAGTACGACGAGCCGGTGAATAATAATTTGGTATAACAGCGCGCCGCAGCGATAAGGTCTGGTGCGGTTCCCAATCCATACTGGTAACGCATTTGCATATCCTCCCAGGCACCAGCGCGGCGAAGCAATGCCATCGGCCGGTCCTGTGCATCGCGCGGTTCGCCGATTCCGCGCGCATAAACCCCGGCCAGGTCTTTCATGGCTTCAGTCACTCCTGTGTCCGCCGCCGACCGGATCAGTTCCAATGCGCGTGCTTCATCCCGCTCCACCACTTCACCTTCGAGATAGCAAAGGCCCAAGTGATGGAGCCCATTCGCAAAGTTCTGCTCGGCCGACCGACGAAACCACTGAAAGGCCTCCAGTGCCTTATCCGGCTTCACGTAGCGTTCGTCGTTACAACGAAATCCCATCAAATATTCGGCGCGCGGGTTCTTCGCCTCGGCCGCCTTGGTGAGCCACTCCATCGCCTTGACCTCATCGCTGGGCACCCCACGGCCTTCCCAATAATAACAATAGAGCTCCGTCATGGCATCCGTCGAACCTTGGTCCGCCGCTTTCTGGACCGCGCGGGCCGCCTCCGTTGGTTGCCCTTCCGCGGCATAGAGCAACCCCAAGTTAAACTGTCCAAGTGAGCTGCCTTTGTCCGCAGCCAGCTCGAACCACTTGCGCGCCTCGGGAAAATTGGTGGGCACACCCTGGCCAAAACGATAGAGCCGCCCTATCTCAACCATGGCGGTCGTATGGCCGCCTTCCGCCGCCGGACGAAACCACTTCATCGCCGCTTCGGTATCCCGCGGAATGCCGTCGCCCGAATGATAGAGAATACCAAGATTGACTTGTGATTGGCCGTAGCCCCGTTCGGCAGCAAACGTATAATAACGCACCGCCTGCGCCATGTCGTTCGTTCCCAGCGAACCACGCTGATAAAGAAATCCAAGATTGTTTGCCGCCGGGAGATAGCCACCGCGCAAGGCACGCTCGTACCAAACCACACCTGCTGGCAGATTTCGACTGATGCGAAAACCTTCCGCGTTGCAATAGCCCAAATAGTGTTGGGCGGTAAGGTCGCCGTTGGTCGCCAGCCGTTCTATTTCATCCAGCGGAATCATCTCCCATTTCTTTAGCAGCGCCTCCAAAGGGATTCCGTTGGTTGTTGTCGCGCTCGTGATGATGGGCTGCGCCGTTGCCTTCAGTGGATTGCCGCCGAGCAACAACATGATTGCGCCAAATATGGCGGGGCGCAGCCAACGAAGCGGCAAATAAGCTGAGGCATTCATAGCTTGGGAGAAGTGGGTGCCTCGACCACGCGGGACGATGGCTGCCGCGGTAGCGACCGGCGTTGGGCAGCAAACGATTTTTCGAGTGACGATTGGGACAGCAACCAGTGCCCGCCATAATCCGGCCCGCCAAAGACCAGCCCGGCCGACGTCTCCAGCCAGAACGGCATGGGTGCTCCCGGGTTTTGCGCCCGTTCCCACGCGCCCGCGAAGCCACCCAGCGACGGGTTAAGCGTTTCAGCCCTCGCCCCATTGACCTTGGACCGGTCGGCACCATCATCCTGAAAACGGAGACCCACTCTTAAGGGCTGTCGAAATGCCGGCTCGAAGCGCAACAAAGTTGCCTCGCGGTCGTCAGCAAATTTCAAAGGCTCATCCGCAATCGGCATACGATTCGCGATCCAGATTTTCCGCGCACAGAGAATGGAAAGGGTTCGCTCCCCCACGGCGATGCTGGAAAATTCCAATGGAAAAACTGACGGCCACTCCCAGTTCGGCACGCGGTCGGCATTCCCATCCTTGAGCGCCTTCAACTCGGTGTGTACCAGCATGGTTTCGGAAGGTTTATCATCACCCCAATAACCCGCGACGTAATCCATGCTGGGACCAGGATTGCCCAAAAACCATAGCGCGCCGCTGCTCGAAGCGGACCATAGCTGTTCGCGATATGGGTTGTTGGTCCGCGACAGGGCAATCTCACGAACGTTCCACTTTTCCGTAAGCGGCTCCAAGCTGAGACAGTGGTTGTCTGTTAAAACCCCCAGTCGCCCGTCCTGCCAGCGAAACAAATGCGCCGTCAGCGTCCAAAGCGGATCGATGTTGTTCGCCGCTGGCTGGCGACGGGAACTGACCAGAACCCGGACCTGGCCTGACTCCGGTTGTACTTCCATCAAACCATCACCGCGCGATACTAGTAGACGCCCTTTGGTCCAGATCATCTGCATCGCCCCTTCCATTGGTGCGATGATTTCTTGCCAATCCTTCCCGTTCAATGGGCGGGCATACAAGTGCCCCTTCGCCTCGACATAAAGGGTGTTAGTCGACACTTCAAATAATTTTCCCGGTATCCCCAACTCTTTGGGGAAAGCAATCTGCAACTTAACCCCAGTCTGCGGATCCACCGCCACATAATTGACTCGGGTTTCTGGATCAAAAGGATCATCGAAAAGCGCGTCTTTAACATGCCGCACGCGCGCCCAGAGCAAACCGTTGCGCTCCGTCAAGCCGTCAGCTCGCAGTTTGCGTCCCGACAAGTCGCCCTGACCAGTTAACTTCCAGCGCACAAATTTGGCTTCCACCACCTCGCCGGAAGAACTGTCGACGGGAGTGATCGGCAAGTTATCCGGCGGCGTCATAGGCTGCCCAGCCCTCTGCTGCAAACTCTGTAAATACGAGTTCACCGGCCACGGCGACCAACGCTGCTTGAGCTTGGTCACGAGCGGTATCAATTCGCGCGCCTGTTCCGGTGTCTCGCGCGGATAGCTTGGAAACACCGCCTGAAAAAGATCGATGTTGGTACCGGTGTAGCGCGTGAGGAAATCCAGCCGCAACTTGTGCTTGGTGCTGGTGAACGGCTCATACTCAAAAGAATCGTCGACCGAGTGTTTATGGCGCCGTTTCAAAACTTCCTCCGTGCGGATCACCAACGACACCCGGCTCGCTTCGGCGTAAATCCAGTCTCGATTCTCCCACATGGCCGTTACTAATTCCGCTTCGCTTTTACGGCGACTGCCTTGCTCGTCCCCCGGTGCCAACCGCATCGCCAGATACAACCCTTCCAACCGCACCCCTATGTTGGTATTGGCGCATACTTCCCTCACGAACTCGCGTTCCAGCTTCGGGACGCGTTGACGGGCCGACCACGACCAACCCACCACGCGCGGGAGATTTACGGGATGAAATCCGGCCGCAAGCAGCGCCCCCGCGCCCGGCAGGGCGGCCTCGGGTTCTTCGCAACAAAGCCCTCCCACCGTCCACTGCAGCCATTTGAAGCTCTGCGCGAGATCGTCGCCGAGGGAGCGCCGGATTGGCGGACGCGGCGGATGCTGCTCAAGGTCGGCAAAGATATCGCGCAAGCCTTGCCGTAAATCCGCCAGAGCCTCTTCATTGCCGGTTCGCGCCTCCGCGGCATGATAAAAACTTTCTGCCATGCCTCCGCCACGCTGAATCAGTTGCACACCCATTTCAAAACCGGCATCCGCCGTGTTCGTGGCGAGAAGCTGCCGATTGTTTTGATGAAATAGTTCCATTGCCCGAACCAGCGGCCTGAGTTTTTCGACCTCGGGGATCAGCGGAACGTAGAGATTGTCGTCGCTCATATTCTGCGCCCGGCTGATCATGACCGGTCTCGCAATGGCTACGTTCTCGCTGTATGCGCGAACGCCCAGGGTAGCGGTATCCGCATCCTTTTTTCCGAGCGCCCAAGCGGACTCGATAGCCGTCTGCGCCTGCGGATACAATCCCCACTTCAACGCCCATTGCGCTTCCGCGTAAAATTGCTGCGCTTCTTCACCGGCGTTCCACGGCTTGCTGCCGCGGTTTAATTTCAAATTTTCCAGGATCTTGTCC
>Ga0105240_10006800_pt1 | contig 16727 bp, 9 predicted proteins | sample KBSC54metaG_FD_80426 | JGI IMG/M metagenome (GOLD analysis project Ga0105240, IMG submission 80426) | Corn rhizosphere microbial communities from Kellogg Biological Station, Michigan, USA - KBS C5-4 metaG | ecosystem: Host-associated > Plants > Roots > Rhizosphere > Soil | place: Michigan, USA...
GCAAAGGTCAGGACGTGGGGAACGGCAGGGAGCACGCTGGACGTGATGCCGCCCGAGTTGGGCGACTTGCGGGACGAATTGGAGGCGAGGTATCGCGCGGAGTTGACCGAGTTGCCGTCGACGGGCGTGCCGGTGAAGGTCGCGTTGACGGGGATGACGAACCTGCTGCGGCGGGCGCCGTCGCCGGTCGCATCGGCCGCGCTGGATTTGTTCAACCGGCGGTGGAAGCCGCGGCCCGGCGGGATGCCGCTGACCGATCCGATGGTGGTCAGCTTAACGCGCGACTTGTACGCGCTCGACGTGGCGGTGTGGAAGCGCGATCCGGCAATGTTGCAGAGCGTATCCGAGGATCTGCGGATCAAGGCGGAAGACTGTTCGTCGCGCGAGGAGGGGCTGGCGGGCAATGTCCCGGTGACGATCAAAACGATGGGGCGGTCGGGCGAGGTATCGGGGCTGCGGCTGCGATATGTGGAGCGGTTCCTGTGGGACCTGCGCGACTTGGTCAAGGGGTTCGACACGCAATGGCATGAATGCAGCCGTTTGAGCGCGGCGGTAAAAGAGCCGGTGATGGCCGGGGATTATGTGGTGGTGGCGATCACGCGCGAAGGGCGGACGAGCGAGCCGAAATTCATCGAGGTAGCGAAAAACCGGCCCGCGGTCTTCGAAGTTGTCGTCCAATGAGCACGACCACGACATCGGCGGGCGTCTTCCGGCACATTCAGCAGAACTGGCGGAAGCTGATCCAGTTCGCGTCGTGGGCCTTCGCCACCAGCGCGGCATTCGTGGCGCCTCCGCCGGTCGATATATCGGCGGGCGACGACAAGGCGGCGGTGAAGTTCGCGACGCTGGCGATCGCGTTCGTAGTGGGGTTGCTGCTGGTGCCGCTGCGGCGCTTCCACAGCGCGAAATACACGACGAGGTGGGCGGTGCTGGCAGTGGTCTGCTTCGCGGCGGGCGCGGCGTCGCTGCTCGGGTATTCGTCGAACCGGACGCGGTATACGGTGGACATGGCGGGTACGCAGGTGGTGATCGCGGATCGCAGTCATCTGACCGAACTGGGCAAGGACTACGTACAGCGGTTCCCCTTCGTGACGGAGGAAGAGATCGTAGCGCGGACGGGCGGCAAGCCGGAGTGGGTATGGAACGAGGACGCGATCCATCAGAACGCATTCCGCATGAACCTGCTGTACGTGGCGGCGGTGGTGAGTTTCGCCGCCGCCATCATTTTCCTGATGCAGGTGTGGGAACTGTCGGGCGTGAAGAAGAGCGCCGCGCGTGTTACTCGAGCGTGAACACTTTCAATTGCGAACCGCGATAGACGCGGTTCATGGCCTTCTTGAAATCCGCGGGCTTGGCGTTGGGGATGTCCAGGAACTGCTGCGGGTTTCGATCGACCAGCGGGAACCACGTGCTCTGAATCTGCACCATGATGCGGTGGCCGGAGCGGAACGTGTGCAGCACGTCGGGCATCCAGAATTCGATTTTCTCCTGCTTGCCCGGAGTGAATGGCTCGGGCTTGGAGAGGCTGTTGCGGAATTTGCCGCGGAACGGCTCGCCGCGCACGAGCTGCTGATAGCCGCCCATGTAGACGCCTTTGGGATTGGGATCGGGATCGGGATAGTCGTTGGGGTAGACGTCGATCAGTTTGACGACGAAATCGGAGTCGGTGCCGGTGGTCGAGACGTGCAGCAGCGGAGTGATCGCGCCGGCGATGGTGACATCGTGATCGAGCGGCTCGGTTTCGTAGGTGAGGACGTCGGGACGCGTGGAGGCGAAGCGCTGGTCGAAGGTCATGTAGTCGACGGGCATGCCCATTCCCGGAGCGAGTTCGCCGGTGGACGGGACGGGCTTGTTGGGATCGCTGAGGTACTCGTCGAAACCGTCGCCGGAGGGCGCGGTGAAGGAGAGCTTGCCGCCGGCATCGAAGTATAGCGTGCGAGCGGTGGCGCCCTTTGGCGGCCACGCATCGAAGCGGCGCCACTGATTGCGGCCGGTTTCGAAGAGGATCGCTTTGGGGACGGCGCTGTCGGCGGTGGCTTTGAGTCCGTTGCCCTTGCCCTTGAGATTCTGCACGAAGAAGGGCAGCTCAATGTTGTCGGCGAAGTAGTCCGAGGTGTTGGTCTTGAAGTTCAGGTTGCCGAGCGTGTCGCCGCGATCGCGAGCCCAACCGCCGTGACGCCACGGTCCCATGACCAGAGTGTCGGGGGCGGTGGCGCCGTTCTTTTCCAGCGCATTGAAAAGCTTGAGCGGGCCGGCGAGATCCTCGGCGTCGAACCATCCGCCCACCCAGAGCACGGCGGGGGTGACGTTCTCCATGTGCGGCGCCTGCGCGCGCGGCTGCCAGTACTCGTCGTAAGCGGTGTGTTTGATGGTGTCGTCCCAATAGATGTTGGTGTGCTTCAGGTACTTCTCGTTAGCGTTGGAGATGGGGCCCATGCGGAGGAAGAAATCGTAGGCGTCCATGGTGCCGGGGTCGAAGCGCACGGACTGAATGGGGCGCTCGGGCTCAGGCTTACGGGGCAGGAAGCTGGAGTAGAAGCGGAAGTTGGCGGCGAGGTGGAACGCGCCGTTGTGATAGCCATCGTCGCCGTTGCCGACGTCGCCCATCGGGGCTTGCGGGGAGACGGCTTTGAGGGCGGCGTGGGCGTCCATGAGTCCGTGGGCGGCGAAGAAGCCGGGGTAGGAGATGCCCCACATGCCGACCTTGCCGTTGTTGTTGGGCACGTTCTTGACGAGCCAGTCGACGGTGTCGAAGGTGTCGGTGCTTTCGTCGGTGTCCTTGGGTCCATCGTAGCGGGTCTTGTGGGGGCGGACGTCGACGAAGACGCCTTCGGACATGTAGCGGCCGCGGACATCTTCATAGACGAAGATGAAGCCTTCCTTTTCGGCGGCCATGGACGGGCCGACCTGGGTCTTGTAGTTATCGGCGCCGTACGGTCCGACGCTGTACGGCGTGCGCTGCATGATGATGGGGTAGGATTGCGTGGCGTCCTTGGGGATGTAGGCGCAGGCGAAGAGGCGGACTCCGTCGCGCATGGGGATGCGGTATTCGTACTTGGTGTAGTGGGCCTGGGTGTAGGCGAGGTTGGCGCGTTCAGCGTCGGTGAGGGGCTGCGGAATGAGCGGCTGAGCGACGAGCGCTGCCGAAAAGAGCAGGCAGACGGTCGCCAGTTTTCGTATGACCATGCGGAAAGTGTATCGCACAGACGAAAGCCGGCGACCGTTAGCGGCTAGAAGCTCAGATCTGCTACTTTGCGCCGGACCACTACCTCCATGATGTTCCTGATGCCGATGAATTTCGCATTCAGGCGATCGGCGGCTTCCTTGCCGAGTTGTTGAGTCATGAAGGGGCCGGCATCCATGTCGGCGAATTTAGTGTAGGCAGTCGAGACAGTCACGTCATTCACGTTGGCTCCAGGGCCGCGCTGATTGACGATCATCCCCATCTTCGCTTTCTTGTACACCGGCAGCACCTCGGCCTTCATGAGGTTCTGGAACTCCGGCATCTTGCCGGGAGCGATGCGATAGCGCACGGTGACGAGCATGTTCGGAGTGGGGCCTTCGAGTATATTACTGACGTCCGGCAGCCGCGTGATCATATAGCTGGTGGAACTCAGGGTGCATTTGCGAAGTTTTTCGTTGAGTCTGTTGGCGCCGGCCGTATCCAACGCCTTCAACAGCGGGCCCTGCCCATCGAATTGCGACATATTTTCGATAGGTGAAATGAGCAGGTACTCATACGCATCGCCGAAGATTGAAGTGGCATAGACGGTTCGCGTCTTTTCCCCGGCCTTCTTCATCGCGGGAACGACCTCGTTCTTTTGCAGGTCGATCCATTCGGCAACCATATCGGGCTTCACGTGAGTGACGGTGACCCGCGACCGCAACGGGGTAGCGGACTGGGCCAACGCGTGGGAAGAGAAACCAATCGCGAGTGCGGCAACACCGGCACAGGCAAGGAACTGCGTTCTAAGGGTCATAACAGCTCTCTCCAAGAGTGTTAACAAGAGTGAGGCCGCGCACCTATGAAGTCAAGCGAAATCGCGGGCGTCTGATAAATAATTGAGCCCGAGGCGGGCAGCGTACTGTCCATCGCAAACCGGATCTGTTGACTTTCAACAGCGATGGACGCATACTCCTGTTGATGGGCAACAGGTCATGAGTATTCGCGAGGGGTGGGCGCGGGTAAAGTCGCTATTCACGGGGGCGGCGGACGAAGCGCGGTTCGAGGAAGAGGCCGTGGGACATCTAGAAGAACTGGCGGCCGATTACGAGCGGCGCGGATTGGCGGCGGACGAGGCGCGTGCGGCGGCGCGGCGGGAATTCGGCAATGTGACGGCGATCCGGGAGATCCATCGGGAACAGCGCGGGTTGCCGTGGGTCGAGACGCTGGCGCAGGACGTCCGCTACGCCTTGCGGCAGATGGCTGCCCGACCGGGGTTTGCGATATCGGCGATCGTGACTTTGGGGCTCGGAATTGGGGCGAACGCCGCGATCTTCCGGGTGTTGGACGCGGTGGTGTTGCGACTGCTGCCGGTGCGGAGTCCCGAGCAGTTGGTGGTGCTCGCCACACAGCAGAATGCGGCGGCTGGCGATATCAGTTTTTCCACCGTGAGCTACCCGCTGTTTCGGGAGATGGCGTCGCGGCAGACGGCACTGGCAGGCATGTTCGCCACTCGAGAACTGGAGCCCGGCGACACCGATGCGGACAAGGCGATTCACACGCGCATGGTAAGCGGGAATTATTTCCGGGTACTGGGGACCAGCGCGGCAATCGGGCGAACCATCCTGCCGGAAGACGACGTGGCGGGTGCGCCGCCGGTGGCTGTGATTTCCTACGGGTACTGGCAGCGGGAAATGGGCGGCGATCCGGCGGCGCTGGGCCGGACGATTCGCGTCAATGGAGCGGCCTTCACGATCGTGGGAGTCGGGCCGAGAGGATTCTTTGGCGAAACGGTGGGCGACGGTCCTGACGTCTGGATCCCGATAGGAACCTCGCCGTTGGTCTGGCCCCAGCAGAGCGCGTTCAGGAACTGGCTCACCAACAAAGGCAGCACGTCGCTTGCGGCTATGGGGCGTTTGAAACCGGGCGTTAGCCTGGAGCGCGCGCAAGCCGAGTTGAGCGCGTTGTACACGGAACTGCACGACCTGAGTCCGCATTCCCTGCATGCCACTTCGTATTCGATCGCGCTACGGCCGGGCGGGCGAGGATTGGGCGAACTTCCGGCGCAATATGCGGCGCCATTGCGGCTGCTGATGGCGATCGCCGGGCTGGTGCTGTTGATGGCGTGCTGCAATCTGGCGAACCTACTGTTGGGACACGCGGCAGCACGGGCGCATGAAATGGGCGTGCGGCTGGCGCTGGGCGCGCGGCGCGGGCGGCTGTTGCGGCAATTGCTGACGGAGAGCGCATTGTTGGCGGCAGCAGGCGCGGCGTTAGGATTTGTGCTAGCAGAATGGGGATCGAAGGCACTGGTGCAACTCGCGGATTCGGGCCAGCACTTGCGGCTGGACCTGGCGCCGGACGGGCGGCTGCTGTTATTCCTGGCGGCGATCTCGGCGTTCGCGGTGGTGTTGTTCGGCGTGGCTCCGGCGATCTTCTCGACGCAGGTGGACGTCAGCGCGGCGCTGCAGGCCAACCGGCGCGCGAGCGGCGGCAGGAGCGCGATGAAGCTCTCGCGCTGGTTCGTGACAGCCCAGGTAGCGGTGTCGCTGGCACTGGTGAGCGGAGCGGCGCTGCTGGCGCATTCGTTCCGCAATCTGGAGTCGCAGGACTTCGGATATCGCCAGGATGGATTGCTGCTGGTGAAATTCAGGGTGGATCGGGCGCTGTTGGGACTCGGCGATCCCAGTGCGACACAGGCGCTTTGGGACCGGCTAAACGCGATTCCGGGGGTACGTTCGGCGGCACTGGGCGGTCCTGGGCCACTCGCGCGCATGCAGAGCAACGCGACCATTTCGGTGGCGGGCGAGGCAGCGCGCAAAGTGAGCGCGATGCGGGCGTTGGTTTCAGCGCGCTACTTCGAGACGATGAAGATCCCAATTCTGATAGGACGCGCGCTGTCGGAAGACGACCGAAAGGAAACGGGTCCGGTGGGAGTACTGAGCGAGACGGCGGCGCGGCGGCTGTTCGGCGCGGCTAATCCCATTGGCCGGTCGGTGGCTTACGAGAACGGGCAGCAGATCCAAGTCATCGGCGTGGCGCACGATGTGCGGGCGCATAATCCGCGCGAGGAATTCCTGCCGATCGTCTACCTGCCGACGGCGCAGCAGAGCCGGGCCGTGCTGCTGATCGCGATGGTGCGAACGGCGGGCGAGCCGGGGTCGCTGGCAGCGGCGGTGAAGGAGGCGATTCACGAGGAACTCCCGGCACTGCGACTGGAGAGCGTTACCCCGTTGAGCGGCATGCTGGACGGGATGATGCAACAGGAACGCATGCTGGCACTGTTATCGGGCGCGTTCGGATTGCTGGGGCTGCTGCTGGCTAGCGCGGGACTGTATGGCGTGATCGCATATGCGGTACAGCGGCGGACTCGCGAATTGGGCATTCGGCTGGCTTTGGGCGCGGAACGCTCGCAGGTCACCACGATGCTGCTGGCCGAGATTGGGCGACTGCTGGCCGTCGGACTTGTTCTGGGACTAGGCGGAACGGTCCTGTTGGGCCGAGGCTTCCAGTCGCTGCTGTTCGGGATTACGGCACACGATCCGGTGACATTGGCCGCGTCGGCCGCACTGTTGAGCGGTGTTGGATTGGCGGCGGGATACTTTCCGGCCAGGCGCGCGGGACGGCTGGATCCGATGGAAGCGCTGCGGATGGAGTGAGCATCTGGCGCCGGCGATCAATCGCCTTCGTACCAATCGTAGTGGACGGGTTTGTTGTCCAGTCGCCAGTTTTCGGGGACGGTGGTGTCGAGCCAGTCGAGAGGGACGCCGGGATCGTGGGGACGGCAGGCGGCGGCAAGCGCCGCTTTGAGCGCGGGCTTTTGATCGGCGGTGACCGCAGCCGGATCGGCGGAGATGAAGAGGGCCGTGCCGCTACGCGCGACGAGGTCGAGCCAGCGACTGGTGAGATTCCACGGAATGTCGCGAGTGATCGGCACGCAATCGGGATCGGCGTCGAAGAACGTGTGGTGCTGCGGCATGCGAAAGGCGAGGGTGTTCACGCCCATTTTGCGGGTGCGCGCCCATTCGCGGCCGCTGGTGTCGTCGCCGATGCGCTGCGATTCGACGAGTCCCGCGGCGAGGTGTCCGATGGTGTTGCAGCCGATGAGGGCGGCGTCGCCGGCGCTGTGGCGGATAGCGCGATAGAGGTCGAGGACGATTTCGGCAGTGGTCCTGGAGCGGTCGTGGAAGTGCCAGTTACGGTCGGTCAGGTCGGGTCCCATGTCGAAGCCCCAGCGGCCGGTGAGATCGAAGGTCGAGAAGTCGTGCTTGATCAACTGATAGCCCCAGCCGCGGATGGTGGCGATGCCGGCGGCGATGTAGTCGAGCGCTTCGGGGATGCTGGGGTCGATGACGATGAGATCGCCTTTGGGGCGGCCTCCGGCGGGCGGGAGTCGCCAAGCTTCGGCGCGCTTTTCGGTGGTGAGCGTGGGGCGGGTCCACAGGCCGGGGCGCACGCCGAGTGACTGCATCTGGCGCGCGAGATCGGCCATATCGGGATAGTCCTTGGCGGTCTGCGCGGTGGGACCGGCGCCATCGCGGGCGGCGCCCCAGCCCATATCGATGACGACGTAGGGCCGGTTGGCCGCACCCGCAGGCATGAGCTCGGCCATGAGGGCGGCGTCCTTCATGGTGGTGGCGGAGGAGACGTTGCGGCCGTAGGCGTAATACCAGTTGTTGCTGCCGTAAATGGGTTGAGCGGGCAGGCGGGGCGCGGCGCACATGGCTTGGCAGAAGGCGCGCGGAGTGATGGCTTTGCGATGGACGATGGTGGCGGCCTGCAGGCGGCGATCGCCGAGTTCGACGCCGGAGCCGCCGTTGGCGATATCGAGCCAGAGAGTAACGCCCCCGGCGTCGGTTTGCCAGGAGCAGATGGAAGCGGCACCGGTCTTGACGCCGTAACCGTGGAAAGCCGCGCCATAGTGGACAAGGAAATACCAGGGCATAAGGCGCTCTCCGGAAAGGCCGCGCCATTCGAGATCGCCGTAGGAACGCTCCCAGTGATCGCCGAGGAAACGGGAGGTATTGGGAAAAGCGCCGTGCCAGCGGAGTCGGAGGCGAGTGAGGCGGGTTTTCGGAGCGGTGACGGAGACGGCGGATTCGGCGCCCGAGCGGGTAGTGGTGACCTCGATGTCGTTGGCCTGCCAGCGGTCGCCGGATCGGGTGAGGCGGACCTGCGAAGAGCGGCCTTCGCCGAAAGCGGTGACAAGGTCGGGGGTACGGAGGACGTCGGGGAGGACAGGGCCGGCGGGCTGGCTGCGAAGCGTGGAGGCAGCGCCGATGGCGGTCGCGCTTACGAGGAATGCGCGGCGGCCGGGTTGGGTTGGCATACGCCTATTTTCGCGCGCGCGCCGGTGGAAAGTCTTCTTCGAAGAACTCGTTCGTCCTTCTTTCGCAGGGAACGCGGTCCCGCTCAAAAAGCCTTAGTTTCCGCGCGCCGGGTCTTGCCCGAAATGGTTTTCGGCAGGTCGGCGAACTCCAGACGCCGAATGCGTTTGTATGGAGCGAGACGCGTTCGAATGAAGGCGAACAGGTCACGGGCCAGATCCTCGCCGGGTTTGTAGCCCGCGCGCAAAACGACAAAGGCCTTCGGCACCGCTGCGCGCAGACGGTCCGGGCTGGGCACCACAGCGCTTCGCCAACGGCCTGGTGTTCGATCAGCGCGCTTTTCAGTTCAAACGGGCTCAAACGATAGTCAGACACCTTTAATATGTCGTCCCCGCGGCCGACGTACTCGAGGTAACCGTCGGCGTCTCGCGTTGCCACATCGCCGGTGTGGTAATACAAGTGATCGGCGCCGTCGCTGCACTCGTGGCAAAAGCTACGTCCCTGATGGCGAATGCGGACCGTCATGGGTGGGAGGAATTCGGCATCCAATTGGCGGTTGGCGCGGGGGCAAACGGCGTACGGATGTATACCTGATCGGGTGTGGTCGAACGCAAGTTCGATGGCGCGTGTGATCGGGGTGATACGCATGATCGAGCATGAACCCGGCATACCGCACGACCTGAGCAGCCTCGCAGGCATCGCGCGCTTGAGTCCGTACCATTTCCTCCGGACATTCGGGGCAGTGACGGGCACAACGCCGCACCAGTATCTGTTGCGGATCCGGCTCCGGCGGGCCGCGATGCAATTGAGACGAATTCGCGCCGGTGATCGAGATTGCGTTGGACTGCGGATTCGGGGGCGTGTCGAATTTCAATCGAACTTTCCGCGCGGAATTTGGCGTGTGTCCGACAGGCTGCCGCGCCAAGGTCCAGGGTCGTGGTACACTACCCATAACGTCGTTATGCCTAATACGGAAATGCCTTCAGGAGCATTGATGCTCCTTATTCTTCGCGTGCTGAGCGCGGGGCCGCTGCACGGGTACGCGATTGCACAGCGGATTCACGTGCTTTCCTCCGAGATTCTGCGAGTGGAGGAGGGGGCGCTTTACCCGACGCTGCAGAAGATTCTGCTGAAGGGCTGGGTGAAGTCGGAGTGGGGCATTTCGGAGACCAACCGGAAGGTGCGGTTCTACCGGCTGACACCGGCGGGACGCAAGCAACTGGAGAGTCAGCTGGCGGCGTACGAGAGGGTTCATGAAGCGATTCAGACCGTTCTGCGCACGGCGGGGGGACGATCGCATGCTTGAACTATTTCGACGTGTGATGTATGTGCTGCAACGCGGGCGGCTGGATCGCGAACTGGCCGATGACATGGAGGTGCATCGCGAGATGGCGGCGCGCGAAGGCCGGTCGAATTTCGGCAACGCGCTTTTGCTGCGAGAGGAGGCGCGGGAAGCTTGGGGCTGGACCTGGATGGACCGCCTCGCGCAGGACCTGCATTACGCCGTCCGCGTGCTGCGCAAGTCGCCAGGCTTCACGGTGGCGGCGGTGATGATGCTGGCAGTCGGGATCGGCGTGAATGTCGCGGTCTTCGGCTTCTTCAACCTGCTGGTGTTGCGGCCGATCAACGTACGCGATCCAGGCACTCTACTGCGCTTTCACCGGCGCAATGTAACGCAGTACGCGTTTGCTTTGCCGTATCCGGAAGCAGCATTTTTCCGCGAACATTCGCGCACTCTGTCCGCGGTCATCGCGGTGAACACTACCGACGTCTCGGTGGAGGACGAAGAGAAGCCGGTCGACGGCAGCTTTGTGACCGCGAATTTCTTTAGCGAACTCGGGGGCGCGTCCAGTCTCGGCAGAACTCTCGATCCCGTTCTCGACGACGCACCCGGCGCCGCTCCGGCGATCGTTCTGAGTCACGGATTCTGGCAGCGCCACTTCGGTGCGGATCCATCGGCGATTGGCAGGACCATCCATATCAATAACAAGCCGGCCACTGTGGTGGGCGTCGGACGCGCCGATTTCAGCGGCGTCGGCACGGGCGTGAGAGAGCCGGCCTTCTGGGCGGCCATCAGGCAGCAGCCTTATTTCAGCAGCGGCAGCCGCCTGCTCACCGACGTGTCGGTGGAGAGCCCCGGAGTGAGCCTGTGGGGACGCGTGCGGCCGGGCCAGAGTGCGAAAGCGGCCGAAGAAGAGCTCCGGTCGCTGGCGGCGCAACTTCGACGCCAGTATCCCGATGCGATCTGGGAAGACGAGAGACTGCCCAGCGAACCCGGCGGGTATGCGACGGGCATGATGACGGCCAACCGCCGCGGCACGGGAACGGAGAAACGCGAACCGATCTACCCGATCTTCGCGCTCAGCGGCGCGCTCACGCTGCTGATTCTCGCGGTGGCGTGCGGCAATTTGGGAAGCATGCTGCTGGCGCGCGGCGTGGCCCGGCAGAGGGAGATTGCGATTCGCGCGGCCATTGGGGCCGGAAATGGCCGGCTGATTCGCCAATTATTTACGGAAAGCCTGCTGCTGGCGCTCCTGGGGTCGGCGGCGGGTCTGGGGTTAGGCGTGGCCGTGCTGCGCACCCTGCTGGCGTCCACCGGCGCTCCGCCATGGCTGGACGCCTCGCCGGATTGGCGGGTAGTGGCCTTCGCATTGGCGGCGGGCTTCGGATCGGCGATTCTATTTGGACTGACACCGGCGCTGCAGGTGGGCCGGCAGCGACAGCGCGCGCACCTGACGCGGCAGATTCTGATCGGAGCGCAGGCCGCCGCCAGTTGCGTGCTGCTGATTGTGACGGGCCTGCTGGTGCGTGCCCTGGATCATGCCACGTACGGCTCGCCGGGCTTCGAATACAAACAGGTGGTTTCCATTTCTCCGGACCTGTCGAAAAACGGCTACCCGGCGGCGCGGTCGCAAGCCTATCTGGATGCGTTGCAGGAGAGGCTGCGCGTACTGCCGGGCGTGCAGTCCGTGTCGCTGGCGCTGAGTCCGCCATTGGGCCATGTGTCGATTACGGCCGGGACGGACATCCACGGGCACCATGTCGATTTCCAAATCAATCACGTGAGCGCTGGATTCTTCGAGACCATGGACATCCCGATTCTGCGCGGCCGCGCATTGCGGGCGGGCGAGCGGCATGTGGCGGTGATCAGCGATGGCATGGCGCGCATGGCGTGGCCGGGACAGGATCCGCTGGGGCAAAGTTTCGAGTTGGGTGATAGCTTCACCGTGGTCGGAATCGCGAGGAGCGTGCGTTCCACGAGGTTCGGCGATTCGGAGACGGTGCAGGCGTATTTCCCGCTGGAGGACGGGAAGCAGCCTTCGCTTTCGGTGTTAGTGAAGACGGCCGGGTCGCCGCGGGATCTCGCCCGGTCGGCCGTGAGCGCGGCGCGCGGCATCGACCCGAACGTTTTCCCGGCGGTGGACTTGCTAAGCAATGCGTATCGCGCCAACTTGCAGGGAGCGGAGTATAGCGCTGTGGCTGTGAGCGCGTTGGGCTCGATCGCGCAGATTCTGGCGTGCTTCGGAATCGTGGGACTGGTGTCGTACGCGGTTTCGCAGCGCACGAAGGAGATCGGCATTCGCATGGCGCTGGGGGCGAAACCCGGGCAGGTTCTGTCGGTGGTGTTACGCCATCTTGCGGGTCCGGTGATCGCGGGGTTGATTGCCGGGGTCGCGGGAGGGGCTGGGTTGGCGCAGTTCTTGCGCGGGCGGCTGTACGGGATCAGCAATCTGGATCCGGCGGCGTACGTGGGAGCGGTGGCGGTTTTCGTGGTGACGGTCGCGGTGGCCGCGATTGTGCCCGCGCGAAGGGCACTACGGATCGATCCGCTGCGGGCACTGCGGCATGAGTAAGGGACGCGACGGCTTGCCCTTGCACTCAGTCCCGATCAAGCACTACCACTCCAAGCTCCGATTCATCGACGAAAGCCACTACGCGAAGGGCGGCGCGGCCGCAAAACCTGCTCGGCGTCACGCGCCGGGTGCTACCACCGGCGGAGCCAGACCACCTTGGGCGGTGGCCCCAGGGTAGTCGCGAGTTCATAAAACTCCAGCTCGGTGCTTACGATTACGAAACCTTCGCTCTTGTCGAATTCCCAAGATGGCGCGCTCGGCGGCCTTCACCGCCTGCCAGCCAATTCAGCACGTCCCAAACGGTGATGCGCAGACCGCGAATACACGGCTGGCCGGAACGTTTGCCGGGTTCAATCGTGATGCGGGCTGTCATGCTTCGAGAATGTCACTGCCGCTGGTTCGGGAATTTGACGGGCAGTCCTGAGCACCGCATCGCTGTTAGCGGCGCCGGGCAGTGGGAGGGCAATCAGCAAGCGGCGCAGTAGCCGCCGTCAGCCTCTTGAACGACCTCGAACACCAACTCTGCCATACCCCTATGATACGGGCTGTTAGAATGGCGGCGTGAGACGGTTGGGTTGGCTTTTGCTGTGCCTGCTGATGTTGCGAGCGCAGGAGACGAAGTATCCGCCGCAGGGGCAGCAGTTCCCGGGTCCGCCGGCGAAGGGCGATACGGCAGAATGGCTGAAGGACATGCTGCAGTATCGCGAGGAGCGGCGCATCCGCGCGGGACTGAACGGCGCGCTGTACGAGCGGCCCGAGTTGAAGTGGGCGCAGAGCAGCTTCATGCAGCCGCAGTCCATGGTGGAAGACCGTTATCTGTACGACCCGGTGGCGCGGCGATACACGGTGGACCGATTCCTGGCCGACCTCGACCGGCGCTATGGCGGGATCGACAGCGTGCTGCTCTGGCCGGTGTATCCGAACATCGGGATCGACAATCGCAATCAGTTCGACCTGCTGCGCGACATGCCTGGCGGCGTGGCGGGGCTGCGGGAAATGATCGGCGAGTTCCACCGGCGCGGCGTGCGCGTGCTGTTTCCGACCATGCCGTGGGACATGGGGACGCGGCCCGAACCGCACAGCATGCCGGAGACGCTGGCCGCACTGATGAAAGAGATCGGGGCCGACGGCGTGAATGGCGACACGTTCGGCGGCGTGCCGCGAACGTACAGCACGGCGGCCGATGCGGTGGGCCATCCGCTGGTGTTTGAGCCGGAGGGTTATCCGGACGGCGACGAGATGCTGAATTGGGACAGCATGTCCTGGGGATACTGGCGGTATCCCTTCGTACCTATGGTGAGTCGCGGGAAGTGGCTGGAGCCGCGCCACATGGTGAACGTCTGCGATCGCTGGAACAAAGACAAGACGGACAACCTGCAGGCGGCGTTCTTCAACGGCGTCGGGTACGAGACGTGGGAGAACATCTGGGGCATTTGGAACGGCATCACGGAGCGCGATGCGGAGGCCATCCGGCGCGTGGGCAAAGTCGAGCGGCGATTCGCGGAACTTCTGGCGAGCGCGGATTGGGAGCCGCACACGCCGACGGTGGCGTACGGCGTGTTCGCGAGTAAGTTTCCCAAGGACGGCCGGACCTTGTGGACGCTGGTGAATCGCACGGCGTACAACGTCGACGGGCCGCAGATCGGCGTGGCGGCGGATAGCGGGCTGCACTACTTCGACCTGTGGCACGGGGTGGAGTTGAAGCCGGAGGGCGGCACGCTGTCGTTTGCGATTGAAGGACTGGGCTTCGGCGCGGTGCTGGCGCAGAGTGAACCGGCTGACGCGGGATTGACGGCGTTCCTCGGCGAGATGAGGACGCTGAATGCGCGGCCGTTGTCGTCCTTTCCGAAAGTCTGGCGCGTGCTGCCGCAGCAGCTCGTGCCCATGGAAGCGACCGCGCGCGTGGCGCAGGCGCCCGAGGGCATGCTAAAGATTCCGGCGGCGGACGCATTCCGTTTCGAAGTGCACGGGGTGGAGATCGAAGGCGGCGACGATATCGGAGTGGACGTGCAGTATCCCGGCGAAGATTCGCCGCGGCGGCATCATGTGCTGCCGATGCGCGTGCCGTCGTTTTTTATCGACAAGTACCCGGTGACGAACCGGCAGTTCGCGGACTTTCTGCAGGCGTCGAAGTATCGTCCGGCCGACGACCACAATTTCCTGCGGGATTGGAAGGACGGCCGATATCCGGCGGGATGGGACAACCGGCCGGTGACCTGGGTGTCGCTGGAGGATGCGCGGGCGTTCGCGCAGTGGGCCGGCAGGCGCCTGCCGCACGAGTGGGAGTGGCAGTATGCGGCGCAGGGTCTGGACGGCCGGACATATCCGTGGGGGAATAGCTGGTGCGACGATTGCGCGCCCCGCCAGGAACACGGCCGCGAGTTGCCGGGTCCGAGCGCGGTAGACGCGTTTCCGAAGGGCGTGAGTCCTTTTGGCGTGATGGATCTGACGGGGAACGTGTGGCAGTGGACGGAGGAGTTTCAGGACGAGCACACGCGAGCGGCGATATTGCGCGGGGGCAGCTACTATCGTCCGAGCGCATCGCACTGGTATTTCCCCGCGGCGTATAAGCTGAACGAGCACGGAAAATATCTGCTCACGGCGCCGTCGAAGGATCGCGCAGGGACGGTGGGTTTCCGGTGCGTGAAGGATGCGCAGTAAGCGTGGGGTGAACGGAGATTCACCAAATCGGCGTACCGAAGCCGGAGAGTTTTTCATCGACAATGCAGGCGTTGCGTGGATCCTGGGCGGACTCCTTCTGTAAGCGCAGGGCAGTCGCAGCATCCGGAACGCGTACGGCTTGTTTCTTCCCGACATCGTAGAAGTAAAGAGATGTGTACGGGTAAGCCACACTCTCCGGCTCATCCACCACTGCCGTGTCCGTTATTTTGAGACGGGGAGTGAGGACATCCCCGAGGATGGAGCCGTCGTGATACGCAAAGTCGAGCGCGCCGGTGGTGTCCCAGTCGATTTCAAATACGATACCAGGACCGATGTAAGGGCAGTACCCGTGGAGCAGGATGGAGGCGCCATGAGGTGGAGCGGGGATAGCCTGTTGAATCTCTCGCACGATGACTGGCTGGCGCTGGGAGGCTGCGATCCAGAATTCCGCAATGGTTTGGTCGATGAAACAGGCGCATCCGCAATAGAGGCCTACCAACACTGCAAACAACACGGCGGCACGACGGGAACGGCTGGCGGCCCAACTGAGTAGTCCGGCAAAGCCGACAATGGAAAACGCGGCGAATACGGACGCTCCAGTAGCGACGCGATTGTTAATCCCTGTGTTGACACCGAATCCAAAGCCAAATCCACCCCAGAAATAAACGTAGGCCAACCCGGTAAGCAGGAAGCCCACGCACAGTAGAGCGGCGAAAAACGGAACGGGACGGAACGGCAGGGGAGGCGCGGCGGCCGCGAAGCGCGCCAGATAGAAAGCAACAATGGCGACGATCGCCAGCGCCACGATGAACCTGGGAGTATCCCAGTATCGATGCCAGATGGTGGCCAGGACGTGCGGAAGACGTACTCCATAAGCGCCGAACGTCAGGTCCATAGCTGCCGGGACGATATTACGGAATGAGAAACCCGGCAGATGTGCTCGGCGCGAAACGAGAAATTTGTACCAGAGAATCAGTGCAATCAGCGGCGGGTTACGCAGGTAGAAAAGCCACCAGGCTAGCCGGCTTCGGGTGAACTTGACGCCGCGAGAGCGGAGATGAATCTGCTTCAAGCCGATAAGAACTGCATTCACGAGGAACAGCGGGAGAAATGCTTCGTAGGTCAAACCGGCGAGGATGAGACACAGGCCGCCGGCAATGGCCCAGCGGCCACCACGGGGAGATTGCAGGTAGCGCGTATCGGAATAGATCGCGAGGAAATAGAAGAGCATACTCAACGCGATCGTGTCGGATGCGTACCACAGCCGCACGCTGGAGTATTGGGGCATCAGTCCGTACACGAGGGCCACGGCAAGGGCAACGGCCCGGCTTTCGAAGAGATACCGGAATGCCAGGTAGAAAAAGCAGAGCGCCAGAAAAATCACCAGCGTGTCGGTGAGGTGGTAGCCCAGCGGATGTAGGCCGAACACGCGGTATAGGAATAGATCGTAGAGACCCTGGATGGGGCGCGCGGCCGCGCCGCTTTCTGCATTGAAGGTGGAATACACGCCCAGGAATGACCGTTTCACGGAGAATTCGAAGGAGCGGAAGAAGCCCCAATCGTCTGTATAAAAGCCCAGGCGAGGCAGGGAGAGCATGGAACCGATGGCACTCACTAATGCCAGCAGACCGCAATCCCACACCGCGTAACGGATGGCAAGGCTGTTGGTGGATGTCGAATTCAATAAACATTTTAGCGGGTGAGTGCGCGGCAGAATGGAAA
>Ga0105240_10006801_pt1 | contig 16726 bp, 20 predicted proteins | sample KBSC54metaG_FD_80426 | JGI IMG/M metagenome (GOLD analysis project Ga0105240, IMG submission 80426) | Corn rhizosphere microbial communities from Kellogg Biological Station, Michigan, USA - KBS C5-4 metaG | ecosystem: Host-associated > Plants > Roots > Rhizosphere > Soil | place: Michigan, USA...
GCCAAATACGATGGCGGCGCGGATGGCCTCTATATGCCGCCCTTGAATGCAGCGGATTGCGGGAGCGGCCGCCTGCGAAGCCACTGAACATTTTCAGATAGGCGAGGCCTCAGCCCCGCGAGGGCCTTCGGCTGAGGGCCAAGCCGACAAGGCGGTCCAGCCATTCGAGGTCTGCTTGATTTAGGCCAGCCACCCTGCCGAGAAGCCGGTCAAGTGCGTCAGCTGCCCTTGTGGTCGTGTCATGCTCACCTGCGCCGAAGAAGTCGCGCACAGGGGTGTTCAGAACGGTTGACAACACCTCAAGCGTCTCGAAGCTGGGCGCGGCCTGCCCGCGCTCGATGCGCCCGATTAGTTGATGAGACCGCTCAGCCTGATCGGCGAGTTCCGCCTGTGTAAGACCGGCACGTTCACGATGGTGTCGGATCAAGAGCCCGACCCGGCTCCGTAGGCTGGCCATATAGTCCCTGCTCGAACCGCACCGTCAGTGCGAGTCGCAGCAGCATCGCGCCATGCTTGACGCGGCCAGAGCCATTGTGATTGCAATCAATTGCAACCTAGCCACTGACAGTGGCGATTTCGGGGCTCCAGATGGAAGGTTCCGACCCAGCGCCGCCCGTCATGGGGGGCCCGCGGACGCTGCGTGCGCGAAACGGCCTCCTGGACGTCGCGGCCATCGTGTTCGGCATGTTGCTAGCGTTGTTCGGGTTCACTGCCCTGTCGGTGTCAGGTTCGAACCCTGCGGGGTGGATTGGGGCCGCGACGTTCTTGCCCACCGCCATCCTCATTATGCCATTCACCATAGCCTGGCTGAGGAAGCGCGGGTTCCCCGATAACGCGTTCATGCACGTGGCGATGGTCATTGGTGTGGCCTTTGTCGGTAGTCTGACGGCGGCCTCGTTTGTAACTGTCCCACCGCCTGCGGCTGTTGGTCGCCGAACCCCAGCCAGCACGAACGCCCACCCGCCCACAGACCCATGGTCTGCTGACCAGCAAGCCGCAGCCACGCCGGCTACCGTCCCGACCAAGCCCTATCGGCTAGTAGGACCGCACGATCCCCTCCGGCCCGTCCAGGATGCCCTCAACCGCGATGACTACAGGGAGGCTGACCGCCTGTTTACTTCCCCCGCCGTAACAGAGGCGGAGCGCAGGTCCGAGCGGGGGGTCGCTCTTAGGTACGCGATCAACGCCGCCGCCAACCGCGATAACGGAGCCGCGGATGCCGTGGAGCGGCTTGCCACCTATGCCCTCCCGCAGATCAAAGGGCTCGCGACATCTGCTCCTACCACTCCAGAAGAGCTGTAGGGCCGAGAGGAAGCACTTGAGGAGGCTGCTCGGCAACTCAAGGACAGTCGCGGAATGACTATCACCGCTGCCCAGCGGGCAGTTCGTGACCGCTACAAGGCGGCCGTAGTAAGCAAGCAACGTGCACTTTTTCCGATCTTGAGGGCGGCATACGTGCGCATCGTTGGTGCGGCGATGTGGGAGCAGGACGTTGCTCTCCGGGGCGGTGGCCCAGGTGGTCGGACGGTGACCTGGACTGCAGGGATGTTCGCCGCCCACGCCAATATCGCCTCGGCGGAGCAGAACGCTGAGCCCCACCTCTTGAAGCTACGGTTCACCCGCTCAGCGTATGAATGGGCCCGCGGGATCGGAGAGGTAAACACCTACACCCTAAACGCGCCGCGAGATGACACGGTCGGTTACTGGGACGGGGGCACTTTCACGCCGGTCGAATGACCACTTCCTACACTCGCTTGCAACGGCTGCATCCCGTGTGATGATGCCAGTGGGCATCCGTACCTCGCTCCCCTCAACATGGAGCGGACGGGATGACAACCTTCAAGGACAGTGTGAGATCGGCCCGAGCGGGGCTGGGGCGGTACCTCGTCGGGTTTGAGGAGCCACCGAGAAGGCCCCTGTCGGTGGAGCCATTGCTGGCGGCGAGCTGTCTGCGCGTAGGACTCCGTCATGGGCATGTGCCGTTGGCCTTGGCCGCCGGCGCGACGCTGCTAGTGTTCGACCCGGAGAGGCTCTGGCGGGTGCTCTTGGCATCCGCAGGCGTTGACCATGGGCTTACCGACCTCACCCCGGGCCTCGCGGTCCTGGCGGTAAGAAAGGACTTGGCTTGGCGCAGGCGGTCAGGCGGCGATTGGCGGGTCGCGTCGTGCCTCATTGGTCAGGTGGGGGTGCTATCTCCCTCCGAGCTGCCGGCACGCCTCTGGCAGGCATCGTTTCTTGAACCGCCCCCCCACAACCGAGATGCCCGCGGTCTCGTCAGCGACGCTAGGGATGTTCGGCTGGGGTTTCAGCGGACGCCCGGGCGGGCGAACCACTCTTATGAGCGTGCCCTGGCGGTGCTCGACCGGCACGAACCAGGGGGCGGAATCCACACCGCCTTCAGCTGCACCCTATGGCCCACGCTGGGCGAGGGTCCGGCGCTAATGCTGCCGCTGCTTGTGCACGGCGGGAGCACCGCGGCCGGGGCACCGCCAGCCTACTCGGACGATCCGTTGCGGACCTCGCTGGAAGCCGTGCTTACGCACAGGACCCCAGCAGGAAGGCAGGCGATACGCGCCATCGTGAAAACCCTGCCCGCTATAGCTGCATTACAGGATGCGGCTGGCCTGAGTGACAGCGAAATGGTGGACGCTGTAGGCGAGCTCCTCGAGCGTAGGGACTTGGCCCTCCGGCAAAGTTGGAGACCGTACGGTATGTACCGCGAAGTCGCCCAATGGGCTGGCGTGCCGTTTCTCTCCGGCAAGGACGCAAGAGCTGTCGGCCAACTGATCGAAGCTCAAGCTGCTGTGGTAGCTGACATTCGGAGACAATACCTGCCCTCTCCCTTGACTAACTTCGAGCTTCAGCAACCGTCTGGTGGTCCGCGGGGAGAATTCACCAGCGGCCCCTGACGCCCCAACTGGACAAGAGTACATGCGGCGGGGAGGAGCGCGTGCTGGAGGGCAGAAGGGGCCTCGGCAAGCTCCGCGAGGGCGTGCGGTTCGCGGAACTACTTGAGAGACGGGCTGAATCTAGTCTGCCAGGATTTGGCGGGCGGCATGGGTGCAGTGTTTTCGCATATTCTGAGCCTCGACTGAAAAATCGGACTCGTCCATTGCGCGCTGACAGCGCGTCTTGCGCCCAACCCGGAGTTGCCTGCATGCTCTAGGGGGCAGTGACGTTCCGCCAAGCGTTCACTGAAAAGTTCGTGGCGGACAAATTTGGCGAGGCGACGACCCACTGGCGCAAGCTTGACGACCGGTTACGCCGAGGCGTCGGCAACCCGTGCCCGCTGGTGCTGATCGGGTTGCCGGATTCGATCGTGACCTTTCATGAGCGCAAGGCGGCGCTCGCCGAGGTCGAGGCGGCTGACGCCGCCGCCGAGGTGCAGGTTGAAGCCGAGGCCAAGCCCAGCTAGGCGGCCTCCCCCCGGAGCAGATTCCACGCCATGAAGTTCGAGCTGTTGTCCGGCGACCGGCGACACGCCGAGATCAAGTGCTGGGAGCCATGGTTCCACGAGGTGGGTCGTGCGCGACACGCGTTCCGCAAGGCGGTGGGCCTTGACCCGATGTGTAACGAGACTGCCAGCATGGGCGTGCTGGCGGCCGCCGCGTCCCGCGTGAATATGTTGGCGATGACCGACTACGTCTGCCGCAAGCGTGGGCTCCACGACGGGCGGTCATTCCGCCACGGGCGCGCTGACCTCTGGGTGTATGATCCGAACCGCGGCACCTCCTGGGTGTTCGAGGCCAAGCAGTTCAGGGCCCCACCGGGAGCGCGGCAGACCACCTTCGAGAAACACCTGCGCCGGGCCTGCCACGAGGCCGCGCGCGTACCGGAATGGGAGGCCGACAGGAAGTTCGGGATACTAATCGTGACCGGCCGGGACGAGGTGCTCAAGGACACCCTTTCACAGGCGGCGGCCGAGCAGGCGGAGAGGAGCTTCGCGGCCTGCCGGTTCGACGGTGGCGAGCTTCCCGCCTATGCCTTCATCCGCGCTGCCCGCCGTCGGCGGATGCTGGGCGCTGGCGCCCGGTTTTGACCGTACCAGCACCGCCGTGGCTTGTGGCGCGGTCGACGTTCGTTGGGCGGGGCGGTACGTCGTTGGCCAGGGCGCTAGCAATTCGCGGTATTGGTAGAGGCCGGGGACGAGAGCTTTTAAGTGGGCTCTGCCTGGGCAGCGGCGTCGGCTGTCCTAAACCTCTTTGTGGTCACCAATATTCTCCTCCCGACAGGTGCTTCGCCGAAGGAAGAATTGGACGACGACTTGCTATTCTGACGGTTTGGTAGACTCCCCCACATGGATTTTCATTTGATCGCCAGGTTGCAGTCTAAGACTCACCTCCCCCCGGGTGGCTTATGGATTCGGCTTCAAACCGCCCAGCCTTTGCTACGAAGTGACACCACATGAAGAAGATCGCCGTGATTGGCGGAGGCCCTAAGGCTGCAGCGCTGTGCGCCAAGGCCTTGATCCTCAATATCCCGGTCAAGAAGATTCAACTGCGAGTCTTCGAGAAGGCGGAATGGGGCGCGGCCTGGACGGGACACCACGGCTACACTGATGGCAATCAGCGCCTCTGCACACCGCCAGAACGTGACGTGGGCTTCCCTTACGGTGAAGGGCTGCTCAATGCGGAGGGCGCCGAGAAACTCTTCGCGGCCTTCTCCTGGGGCGCCTTCCTGGTCGATCAAGGCAGCAATCCCGAGACGTTCAGCAACTGGGTGGACCGTGGACGCAAGCCACCTCCCCACAGCGTCTACGCCAAATATTTGGGCTGGGTCATCGAACGATCAGGAGCTGTTACAACCATCGGCGAGGTGGTCGCGGTGGCGCCAGGCGCTGACGGTCTGTGGGAGGTCCGCTACAGGCAAGGAACCAGGGAACGGACCGCTTCCGGCTTCCATGGGGTGGTCTTCACTGGGGCAGGCCCAGCGAAGAGGGGGTTCGAACGGGCTGCCGATCCCCGGATCATCGACGGCGTGGACTTCTGGAAAGAACCTGAAGCGTTTCTCGCTCAAGCCGACCACAGTGAGGAGCCGGTCGTGATTGCCGGGTCCGGGGGCACCTCAGCAGCGATAGCGGCATGGATTGCGCAGCATCGCCCTGGCAAGGCGGTGCTCATCATCGGCAACCAGGCGGCGCTCTTCACACGCACCGAAAGCTTCTTTGAGAACGCCCTATTCTCCGACGACGATGCATGGGGGGCCTTAGAGCTCAAAGACCGCATCAGCGTCACCGAGCGACTGACGCGAGGGGTGGTCTGGTCGGCGGTCTCCGAAATCCTGTCAGCGTCCGGCGACGTGAGGTTCCGTCCCGGTCGAGTCAGTGGGGCCTTTATCCAGCCCGCAGTCGACGGGGCCCCGGAAGAGCTTCGGGTGAGCGTCACGGACGCGAAGGGCGAGCGAACCGACGCGGCGCGATTGATAATCGACGCCGCCGGCTTCGATGCCTGGTGGTTCGTCGATCTCTTGCCTACCGATCTCAGGGCCAAGACCGTGGACGGCGACCCGAGGCAGACCAAGACCCATCGGCAGAAGCTGGCAACGGAAATCGGCACCGATCTCACGCTCGACCTCGGGGCCGTAGGGCTCCACGTGCCGATGTTGGCGCAGGCTCAGGGGCCCGGATTTGCATCGCTTATGACCTTGGGCCTGACCAGCGACAGAATCCTTGGTGTCTACGTTGATCCCGAAACGGAGTGACACTATTTCCCCCTCGGCGTACATATGTACATCTCCACAAGGATTATCGAGCTATGGCTGACGCCAACTCCAAGATGGTGCTGCGCACGGTTTATTTGCCGCCGGAACTCGACGAGCAGCTTCGCGTGCGCGCATTCCGAGAGAAAACCACCAAGGGCGACCTGATCCGTGAAGGCCTCACCTTGCTGTTCCGCGACAGGGCGGGCGACGAACCTTCGGCGAAGCCCGCTGTTGATACCGGCTCGAAGATCAAACGTCTCGGCCCGGGGATCGCCAAAAAGCTGGTGATTGACCGGCCTCGCCTGACCCGTTCGAAGAAGGACACACCAGTTCCAAAGCGCGCGGGCGACCACAGCGCCTAGTCTGGCAATTCACGGCAGTGACTCCGCGCCGTGACCCACGGGTGTGACACCATAGATATTAACCTGATATAGTTCAGGTAGTTACTGAACGTCCAGGTGTGACACATGCTCTCCTGTCGGGTGCGCCACTTCCATCAATGATTTCAGCGGTCGGTCGCTGGGCCTCTCGGCCTCCGTCGAGAAGCAGGTGGAAAATCCCCTTGTCGTGATGGGCGCGCCAGTCTCGGCGGGCAGGCGATCGGCCGACACGTGCTCCGGATAATGGCTGGTCTGGCCCACGTTCTCGCGGGCGCGCTTTGACGCCGGAACGATTCGAGCAGCGAGGGCTTTCCCATGGGCGCGGCCGGCGTTGCGCCAAGGAGGGCAAGATGCCAGCTGACGACTCCCGTTCGAACCCGCGACTGGACGAGGCCGACGAGGCCGTGTCGGCTGCTGCAGAGACCATCGCCCGGATCGCCGATCACTCCCGCGCCGCCCTCGCGCGCGCCGCAGAGCAGATCAGGGACACCTACTCGAGAGCCGCTGACGGCGCGCGGGATGTGGCCGACACCGTCGATCCGTTCGTGCACAAGAGGCCGTACCTGGCCTTGGGCCTCGCGGCGTTTGCGGGCTTGATTCTGGGGCTGCTGCTCGCGCGTCCCGGCCCGAAGAATATCTACGTCAAGCCGCCGGCTCCGGCTCCCGCGCCACGTCCGAGCTGAAGTCTGGATCCCCCCGATGCGAGGCCTCGGCTGCCCATGACCACCTGTTTCAGCGTCGAATTTCACCGCGGGGCATATGTCGAAGGGCATCCGCCGCTCCTGACTGAGGACGACCCGTCCCCGTCCGTGGACGCTGTGCTGGCCAGCGCGAAGATTCGCGCCTCCGCCATGGGAGCGGAGAACATCGTCATCAAGGACGATGTCGGCCACGTCGTCGGGGTGTTCTCGACGTTCGACTACGACATGGACTAGGGCGCCGCGCCCCTCGTCACCGCACCGGTCGCCGTCATCCTCTCAGGCGCCCCTCGGCCGCGCCTTGGACATGGTTCGGCGGCCGGGAAATCGAACTTTGCGAGCATTTGCGGGCCACAGCACGGGCGCTACGGCGCATCTGCAGCGCGGAAAGCCGACCGACACAGGCGCCGAGCGCTGTCGTATCGAGCAAATTCGACAAGCATTGGAACAAATAATACTGAATATTTCCGGATAGTCAGCGGTCATCTGAGAATATCAAGGGAACCGTTCGTCCTGGCTGCCGTTCAGTCGGCAATGACTTCAAAAGGAATTATTTCCATGCGCATCTTCAACGCCGCCCTTGGGCTTGGTTCATACTTGGCTATTATTGGCGTAAGCTCGCTGTCGCCCGTGACGGCGAGCGCTGACGCCGTGACCAACACCTATGTGGCGTGCAATCGCTACGATGAGTGTTGGCGCGTTCACCAGAAGTACGCCTACCCGGCGGACCAGCACATCAGCATCCACGACAGCGCCTGGTACGACGCCCACCAGAGCGACTCCCGCTGGCATTGGCAAAGCGATCCGGCCGATGACCGTGGGTGGTATGAGCAAGACGGCCGCTGGCAGGCGGACCCTGGCGCACGCGCGGTCGTGGGTGGCGCGACGGGCGCGGGCGTCGGCGCTGTCGTCGGGTGCATCGTGACGATAGCGATCGGCTGTGCCCCAGGCGCAGCTGTCGGCGCGGCCGTCGGTGGGGGCACGGGCGCCGTCGCCGGCGCAGCCTCGACGCCGACGCATCACGACGAGGCGCCGCCCAACTAGCGTCAGCCAGGCGGACGCCCAAACGAAAGGCCCCGGCTCCGGTCGGGGCCATTCTTTTTTGCACGCCCCGCGGCCTGGCTCTGCAACCGCTCGTGGTGGCGGCGGTCCGCGCCCTACCGTCCCGGCCGGGCAGGACAGCGATGTCGCGTGACGGGGCCGCCTTCCCCCAGGTCGATGAGATCCTCGCCGTCGGGGCTCAGGCGGTAGTGATAGATGGTCTGCCAGGTCTCCCCCTCCCCCCTCAGTCGCACCGCTGCCGACATTTCAGTCCCGGAGACGAGGGTGATCCTGACGACAGGGCCCTGGCTCTCGTAGAACTGGACCGAGTGGGCGCCGATGGTCACGGCCGAATCGTTGTCGCCCGTGCCGCAGGCGGCGAGCGTCTGGTTCCATTCTCCGCGAAAGCGCTCCGGGATGCTCGGCGCGATCCTGGGGTAGCTCGAGCGGGCAGGTTGAGGCCGGGCGCTGCCCGGCGCGGGGCACGCCGATACGCCGGCGGCGAGCGCGAGCGCGATGGCCGAATGCGTCGATAGGGGTTTGGCTGCCACCCTGGGTCACCTCCACAGGGCGAGTATGACACGCTCCGGGACGGGGGGAACGTGTCTGCCTGATTGGCGTTAGGCGGTCCTCCCCCGCTGTCTTCCCCAAGAGCCCCCATGCCCGATCAAGCCGCCACGCTCGGCCCCGTCGACTTCAGGACGCCTGCGATCCTGCTGTCCGGCCCGGTCGACCAGGCCATGTACGTGAACTTCCGCAACCAGCTTGCCCAGGCCCCGCAGGAAGGGCTGGTCGTCGTCGAGCTGTCGACCCTCGGGGGCGATCCCGAGGTCGCGCGGATGATGGGAGAGGATGTCCGCTTCCATACCGAGGTGGAGCCGCAGCGCCGCATCGTCTTCCTGGGAAAGGCGGCGATCTATTCGGCGGGGACGACCTTCATGAGCTTCTTCGCCCGTCCCAATCGCTACCTCACCCGCGGCACGCGGCTGATGATCCACGAGCGGCGGCTGACCAAGAAGCTCAACATCGATGGCCCCCTGACCACCTGCGTGGCCGACGTGAAGGCGGTGCTCAACGAGATCCAGGGTTCGATCCAGATCCAGAACGAGGGCTTCGAGAACCTCATCCGCGGGTCGGACGTGACGATGGAGGAACTGCTCCGGAACGCCCCCTGCAACTGGTACATCGAGGCCCAGGACGCCAAGCGCCGCGGACTTGTCGAGGATGTGATCTGACGCCCGCGCGGCGGCGCGCCGAAGTCGGCCCTGGGTTCCCCGCGCAGGGGTCTAGGTCAATGCGCGTGGCAGACGGCTGTCGCGGCGATGCAGGTGTTCCCGCACACCTTGCCCTTGGTGCAGTGGGGCGGATGCGAGGTTGACGTGGCGTTCGACGCCGGGGTCACCGCGGCGGGGCGCGGACAGGCGACGAACCTGTGGGTTTTCGGATCCTTGCATTGCGTGGCGGCCTGAGCGGTGGCGGCGAGCGAGAAGGCGAAGACAGCGGCAAGAACGATGGCCCGGCGCATGGCGGTCCTCCCGGCGAAAGAGCGCCACCTTTCCCGTACGCGCCCGGGAGCACAAGCAATCGATGCGCGAGTCGGCCGGCGCTCGACCGCGCGGGCTGAAATGTCGCAGGAGGATGGTGGAGAGGACGTGGGCTTCAGGCCCCCGGGGGCGGCGGCGAGCGCTGGCTCCGGAGTTCGGCGCTCGCGCCCTGCCGTTGGCGCTGGTCTTGCTGATCCCCTCGACCCCGCGAGCTTGCGGCCGGATCGGAGCGGGACGTTGCGCGTTTAGGCGAGCGAGGGTCGCAGAACAGCAATCACCAGGATTGATCTCATGGACAAGACGGCCTTGGGCGTCGTTGGCGCCATCTCATCTCTCGTCGCCCTGCCCACGCTGGCGGGCGCGGCGGCCACCGAGCCACCCATCCCTCCGGCTCACTCCTACGCAGACCTGCTCGATCCGATTCCCAACGCGGTGGAGCGACTGAGGCTTGCGGACGCGCAGGAAGCGGCGGCCCAGCCGCGCCTGATCGAGGCGCAATACTGGCGCCATCACCATCACCATCACCACCATAACCACTACCGCAGCCGGTCATGGTACCTCCGCCACGGCTACTATTGGTGGGGTGGCAGTTGGATGTTTGGACACCGTCCGTATTTCCACCACCATCATCACCACGACGATTATTGAGGGGAAAGGGCGGCCGGGCCCCATCGCGCCGGCGCCGGCCGCCACGTAGGTCTCAGTCGGTACGCGCGGCTCTCGCCTTGGCCGCCCGGAACATGTGCCGGTACGACCCGTCGAACACGGTGTTGGTTGAGGAGAGCCAGCGGGTGCCTTGCGCCAGCGCATCACGGCTCGCCGCGAGGCGGCGTGCGCGCAGCTCCCGTTCCGCCGCCTCCTCCTCGCTCATCGGCGTCAGCTCCAGGTCGGGATCGGCGGGAATGAGGATGACCGACATGAAGGGCTCGCCCTTGCGAAACACGTGCGTGACGCCCTTCGGCGGCGCCTTGAAGATGCAGAAGAATGTCATCGGCCACCAGTCGGTCCGGATCAGGGCCGGAACGGCGAGCGGCGTCGTGTTGGTGGGGTCCGTGTAGTAGCGCGGATGCGGCTCCGTCCGGATCGCCCATCCGGCGGGCGCCTCGAGGTCCAGCGACAGCTGATAGGAATAGAAGTCCTCGCCGAAAGGCCGGAACGGCGGCCACATCATGTCGGGGTCGACAGGAGGGCCCCAGTTCGCGTCCAGGCGCACCCGCCCCCGCGGCGTCGTGACCCGAAGCTCCTCCTCGAACGGATAGAGGATCTCCACGCCATAGCGCGCGCTCTCCGAGAACGGCGTGCAATGCCACGGTTGTTCGTGGCTTCCATCGGCGCGCGGCTGCTGCTCGCCGCCCCAGCCAGGGATGACGAGTTGGATCGGGCGGGGATCGGGCCGGTGGCCGTGCAGGCGGAATTTCAGCGTCGGCATTGAAGCGTCCCCGAGGCGGTCTAGCTCCCGACCTGCGCCGGCGGCTTGAGGCCCGTCATGCGCCACAGCACCGGTCGGCCGTCGAACTGGTGTTTGATCGCCCCCGCCACGTGCAGCGCAAGATTGATCAGCGTGATCCAGATCAGGATGAAGACGTGGATGTGAGCCAGTTCGTGGCGCACCGGCCTTGGCGCCGGCGACCCCAGCACGCTGACGCCGGGAAGGTGAGGCCATGGCAGGCCCCAGAAGGAAATCGGACGCGTCCCCAGCGACACGAGCGCCCACCCGGTCAGCGGCAGGGCCAGCATCAGCAGGTAGAAGAGAAGGTGCGAGGCGTGGGCGAGCAAGCGCTCCCACCGCGGGATGCCCGCAGGCAAGGCCGGCGCGGGGTGTGTCAGCCGGACGCCGATCCGAACCAGCACCAGCAGAAGGATCGTCAGGCCGAGGGAAATATGCACGCCCTCGATCGTTTCCTGGATTGGCGAATGGTCGACCGCCACCTCGTTCATGTACCAGCCGAGGCAGAGCTGAATCGCGATCAGCGCGGCGAGCAGCCAGTGCAGAGTCATCGATGCGACGCTGTAGCGTCCAGGCGTACTCCGCATATTCAGTCGTCCTGCGTCGCGATTTGCAGCCACCATGCCACGCTCCCAAGCCCTGCGTAACGCGCGCCTTGGCGGTTGGTTCGTCCGCCGGCGCCGTCCCTTCGCATCGGGGTGCGCCGCCGGCGTTTCGCGCGCGACATTCGTGTCATATTGAACGGTCATTGGACCATGTCATGCGCGACGACCCGTTTCCCCCTATCGTCCGGCTTTCCCCGCGCGGCGCAGAGGTCCGCGGCGCGTGGGACGGGCGGGTGCGGGTGTTCCGCGGCGTGCCCTACGCCCGGCCGCCGGTGGGGCCGCTGAGGTGGCGGCCGCCGGCGCCGCTCGAGCCCGGGCGCGGAACCATCGACGCCACGGCGTTCGGCCCCGATCCCCTGCAGGCCGAGCGCAATCCCGGATATCTCGGCACGCGCGCGTCAGGACAATCCGAGGACTGTCTTCACCTCAACGTCTGGACGCCCGCGGAGGCCGAAGCCCTACCCGTGATGGTCTGGTCGCCGGGCGGCGGCTTCGTCGGCGGCTCGGGGTCGAACGTCACCTACGACGGCCGCCGGCTGGCCGAGCGCGGCGTGGTCGTGGTCACGATCAACTACCGGGTCGGGGCGCTGGGCTGGCTCTGCCACCCCGAGCTGGCCGAGCGGAGCGAGCACGGCGTTTCGGGGAACTACGGCCTGCTCGACCAGGTCGCCGCCCTGCGCTGGGTGCGCGAACATATCGCGGGCTTCGGCGGCGACCCGGGCAACGTCACCGCATTCGGTCACTCGGCCGGGGCGACGTCGATCTCCTACCTGCTGACCTCGCCGCTGGCGGCCGGCCTGATCGACAAGGCGATCCTGCAGAGCCCCGGGGCGATGCGTGGGCTGATGCCGCACGACGAGGCGGCCGCCCGCGGCGCGGCGCTCGGACGGCTCGAGGACCTGCTGACGCTGTCCGACGCCGAGCTGATCGGGCTGGACCGCGCCCTGGCCCCAGGGTTCCGCAAGGTGGTCGGCCCGAGAGCGCTCGGCCCCGTGCTGGACGGGTGGGCGCTGCCCCGGGAGGAGTGGGACGCCTACGGCCAGGGCCTCGTGCGGCCCGTCCCGCTGCTCATCGGCGCGGTCGCCGACGAGGGCGAGGTGATCGGGCGCGAACAGCCCTTCAGGACCGTCGAGACCTACCTGGCCTATGTCCGCGATTGCTTCGGCGAGGAGGACGACGCGGCCCTGGCGCACTATGGCGCGGGCGCGGCGTCCGGCCTGGGCCGGGCGGTCTCGGACCTGTTCGGCGACACCCAGTTCGTGTTCGGCGTCCGGGCGCTGGCCCGGGCGATGGCGCGGATCCAGCCCCGGAGCTTCCTCTACTGGTTCGACGCCCGCCGCGCCGGACAAGCCGCTTCGCCCACCCACGGCGACGAGCTGCCCTATGTGTTCGGCACGCTGGACGAGCCGTTCGACGGCCAGAGCGCGCCCTACGGACCGGGCGACCGGGCGCTGTCAGACCTGATGATGACGGCCTGGACCAGCTTCGCACGCCACGGCGCGCCCGAGGTCGTTGGGGGTGCGTGGCCGGCCACCGGCGGCGACGATACCGCCCTGTATCTGGGCACCCGCGCCCACGCCGCTGCTTTCCCGCGGGCCGCGCCGCTGGATTTCCTGGAGCGCGTTCTTGGACGTGGCGCAGCCGTTCGCCAGGCCAGCGGCTGAGACGATGCGGCTGGGCACCCTGATCCTGACCGGCGGCGCGTCGTCGCGCATGGGCGCCGACAAAGCCGCGATGGTCTGGCGCGGGCGGCGCGCGGTGGACCGCGTCGCCGCCGTGGCGGCCGCCTGCGGGGCCGAGCCGGTGCTGACGGTGGGGGCCACGGACCTGGGACTGCCGTTCACGCCGGACGCGCAGGCGCTCGCCGGTCCGGTCGGCGGGGTGATGGCGGGCGCCGCGGCCCTGGCGGCGCGGGGGTGTGAGCGCGCGCTGGTGCTGGCCGTGGACGCGCCGACCCTGCGCCCCGACGACCTCGCCCCGCTGTTGCGCGCCGGGGCGCCGGGCGCCGCCTACGATGGCCTTCACCTGCCGATGGTGATCGAGCTGGCGGCCGTACCCCCCGACGCGGAGGCCGGCTGGCCCGTGCGCCGCCTGATCGAGCGGGCCGCCCTGGCGCGCCCGCCCTGCCCGCCCGACGCGCTCGCCAGGGTCCGGGGGGCCAATACGCCGGACGAGCGCCTGGCGCTGCTGGCGGAGCTGGAGGCGTTCGAGCGCCATCAGAATTGACGTTGCGCGTCCTGGCGCCCGGTATTCCGGCGCCCGCCGGGTCGCAATTCGAGCAGGGCGCCCACGCATTGTGCGACGCAGCGTCCTCCCACGGGCTCTTCGCCGCGACGCGGCAATATCACTTTGACGCTGGGGCGCCGGCGGCTGTGTAAAGGACTGGTCATGCGGCGCAACGGCGCGTCGCAAAGGGGCCCGAGAGGGTCCGCGGGGGCGAGGTCGCTCCCGACAGGCAAGGACAACGATGTCCGGACGGGTTCGCGCCCGCCCGGACTTTTTTTTGGCCCAAAGAGGCCGAGGGGGTTGAATGTTGCGCGTGCGAAAAAGCGCCGTTGGCGCTGTGCTGGCGCTTGCCCTGATGGGAGGGCGAGCATGGGCTGACGGTGGGCCGCCGGACTCCGGCCCACCGCCCGGCCAGGATGGCCTGGGTCCGGCCGGCCAGGACGCACCCGGTCCGGATGGAATCGGGCAGGCCGCCCCAGCGGCGCCGCCTCCGCAGTCCGCTCCGGCGCCGCCCGCGCCGCGCCCCCAGCTCGTGGACGCCATCGCCGGCGGCAAGCTGATCCTGGAGGCCCGGGCCCGCTACGAGCACGTCGACCAGGCCAACCTGAGCGCCAAGGCCGACTCCCTGACCCTCCGCACGCGGCTCGGCTGGGAGACCGCCGACTACTACGGTTTCAAGGGCCTGCTCGAGTTCGACAATGTCGTGCACGCCGACGGCGCCCACTACAACGTCGCCGTGCCCGGCGGGGCCAGCCTGAACGGCAAGACCCAGTTTCCGATCGTCAACGATCCGGCCGAGACCTCGGTCAACCGCGCCCAGATCACCTGGACGCCGTCGCCAATGCTGCAGCTGACCGCCGGCCGGCAGCGCGTGCTGCTCGATGACCAGCGCTTCATCGGCAACGTCGGCTGGCGCCAGCACGAGCAGACCTTCGATGCGGCCCGTGCCGACCTCACCGTCGGGCGGCTGAAGGCGTCCTACGCCTACGTCTTCAGGGTCAACCGCATCTTCGGCGAGAAGCTGAACTGGACGTCGGACAGCCACCTGCTGAACGTCGGCTACGCCGTCGCCGAGCCGCTGCGCGTGCAGGGCTTCGTCTACGCCCTCGACTTCCCCAACGCCGTCGCCAATTCCAGCCTGACCTACGGCGCGCGCGCCTCGGGCAAGGCCTGGGTGGGCCTTGTGCAGCTGGCCTATGACGCCACCTGGGCCCGCCAGCAGGACTATCGCCACCGCACCGCGCCCTTCCGGCTCGACTACTGGCAGGTCGACCTGGCGGGGACCTTCGACATCTTCACCCTCAAGGGCGACTACGAGTCGCTGGCCGGAAACGGGGCGCGGGGTTTCACCACGCCGCTGGCCACCACCCACGGCTTCCAGGGCTGGGCCGACGCCTTCGCCGCGGTCAGCGGGAACAAGACCGACGTCGACGGCGTCCGCGACGGCAATGTCAGTCTCGTCGTGCGGCCCCGCTGGCGCTGGCCCCATCTGTTCAACCTCGAGGGGCTGGTCCGCTACCACGGCTTCTCCACTGAGCGGACCAGCGCGGCGCTGGGCAGCGAGTGGGACGCGCAGATCCAGGGCGCCGTCACCCCCAACCTCACCGTGGCGGTGAAATTCGCCGACTTCACCCGCGCCGCCACCGTTCCCGCCGGCACGACCGCGCCGCCGCCTTCGCGGACGAAGGTCTGGCTCACCCTCGAATTCAAGCTCTGACCGGGAGGTTCCGATGAGCGACTCCAACAAGACCGACGCCCGCCCCGGCCTCAGCCGCCGGCGCGCCCTGCAGGCGGCCGCCGCCACCTTCGCCGCCGCCAGGGCCGCCCTGCCCGCCGGCGCGTTCGCCGCCGGCCCCGGACCGGAGGTGACCAAGGCGCGCCTGGGCTTCATCGCCCTCACCGACTCCTCGCCGCTGATCATCGCCAAGGAGCGGGGCTACTTCACCAACCATGGCCTGCCCGACATCGAGGTGGCCAAGCAGGCCTCCTGGGCGGCCACGCGGGACAACCTCGTGCTGGGCTCGGAACGGGGCGGGATCGACGGCGCCCACATCCTCTCGCCGCTGCCCTATCTGATGAGCACCGGGGCCGCCACCGGCGGGACCCCGACCCCGATGTACGTCCTGGCCCGGCTGAATCTGAACGGGCAGGCGATCTCGGTCGGCAACGACCTCAAGACCGTCAAGGTGGGGCTGAACAGCGCGCCGGCGAAGGCCAAGTTCCTGCAGCTGAAGGCGGCGAACTCGATCGCCAAGGTGGCCATGACCTTCCGCGGCGGGACCCACGACCTCTGGATCCGCTACTGGCTGGCCGCCGGCGGAATCAATCCGGACGTCGACTGCTCCACCATCGTGATCCCGCCGCCGCAGATGGTCGCCAATCTGAAGGCCGGCACCCAGGACGCGTTCTGCGTCGGCGAGCCCTGGAACGGCCAGACGGTCAACCAGAAGATCGGCTACACCGCGACCACCACCTCCGAGATCTGGATGAACCACCCGGAGAAGGCCCTGGGCCTGCGGGCCGCCTGGGTTGACCGCTATCCGCGCGCCGCCCAGGCGATCTGCGCCGCCGTGATGGAGGCCCAGATGTGGTGCGACAAGCCGGCGAACCGGCCGGCCATGTGCTCGATCGTCTCCCAGCGGCAGTACATCAACGTGCCGATGGGCGACATCCTCCCGCGCCTGCTCGGCCAGATCGACTACGGCGACGGCCGCGTCGTGCACGGCTCGCCGCACGTGATGAAGTTCTGGGCCGACAACGCCTCCTTCCCCTGGAAGTCGCACGACCTCTGGTTCCTGACCGAGGACGTGCGTTGGGGCGTCCTGCCCCACGCCATGCCGAAGATGCCGCTGGTGAACCGGGTCAACCGGTCGGACATCTGGCGCGCGGCGGCCAAGGCGCTGGGCGTTCCCGCCCCGGCCACCGACAACCGCGGTCCGGAGCGTTTCTTCGACGGCAAGGTGTTCGATCCGGCCAATCCGGAAGCCTACCTCGCCAGCCAGCCCATCAAGCGCCTGGTCTGAGGAGCGCCGCCGATGCCTGCCAACGCCCTCGAGCGGGCCCTCGCCCCGCCGTCACCGGCGCC
>Ga0105240_10006802_pt1 | contig 16723 bp, 16 predicted proteins | sample KBSC54metaG_FD_80426 | JGI IMG/M metagenome (GOLD analysis project Ga0105240, IMG submission 80426) | Corn rhizosphere microbial communities from Kellogg Biological Station, Michigan, USA - KBS C5-4 metaG | ecosystem: Host-associated > Plants > Roots > Rhizosphere > Soil | place: Michigan, USA...
CTCGGAACGGCGACCGAGAAAGCCGGGCAACTCACGCCCACCCTGCTGGGAATGACCTTGCTTCTTTTTATGGTCGCCGTCTGGATCACCGACAGCATCGGGATCCATGCCGTTTTTGGCGGGTTCCTGTTGGGCATCGCCATGCCCCGCGGCCTGTTCGCCCGTGAGCTACAGCGCCAAATCGAGCCGTTAGCCGTGACGTTTCTGCTGCCGATGTTCTTCACATTTTCAGGGCTGAACACCCGCCTGGACGTGGTGAACACCCCGCAGCTATTGCTCATCGCCCTGGTGGTCATCGCCGCCTCCTGCCTCGGCAAAGGTGGAGCCTGCTGGGCGGCGGCTCGTTTAAACGGCGAGGATAATCGAACGGCCTTGGCGGTGGGGACACTGATGAATTCCCGCGGCCTGATGGAGCTGATCATCATCAACATCGGCCTGGAGAAAGGGGTCATCCAACCAGCCCTGTTTTCAATTATGGTGCTAATGGCCATTGTCACCACCTTGATGGCCACGCCGGTCTTTGAGTGGGTTTATGGCCGGCATGCCCGGAAGGCGGGCGTTCTCACGCCGGCTCCAGCGGAAGCCTGACTCTCTTGTAACGCTACCGGGGCCGGCGATCCGTTCGACGGTCTGGGCGACAATTCCAGCCGCCCGGCCGCTGCCCCAGGGCTTCGCTACAACGAGTGGATCGAAGCCAGCTGCGAAAATACACTGACGGCCTGAGGAAAATCTCGCTCGGCTTTGATCCAGAGCTCCGGGTACGTGGGGATGTCGGATTTGTGGCTCATCGGAATGTCCCGGCGCAATTCGCAAGCGATCCCTTGGCGGACGAGTTCGTTTCTCGTCCGCTCCAATTTGTCGAAATCCGATCCTGAACAAAGCAGCCGCATACTTGTCCCTTCATTTGACCCGAAAACGACCCAATCGCAATCCGGCCGGATACTAATCGTACCCCCGGGAGTTCACCGGTTGGAGCACCGGGGAGAGTCTCGAATCTGGTTGAAAAGCGGGGCGAGTAGCCGCACAGTTTCCCGCATGAAGTCAGTATTTACAGGACCCGTCTATGTTGTGGGTGACAACATCGACACGGACCAGATTATTCCGGCGCAGTATTTGACCCTCGTGCCCACCATTCCCGAGGAATACGAGAAGTTGGGGGCCTATGCCTTGTGCGGGCTGCCTGATTCTTTGTACCCAAAGCGCTACGTGGAGGAAGGAAAGCTCGACAGTAATTACCCCATTGTCATCGGTGGTCGAAATTTCGGCTGCGGCAGTTCGCGCGAGCATGCCCCGATTGCGCTGGGCTCCGCCGGCTGCGAGTTGGTGCTGGCGGAAAGTTTCGCGCGCATCTTCTTCCGCAATTCCGTTGCCACCGGAGAACTGTATCCGTGCGAATGCGCGGACCGTTTGTGCGAGCTTCTGAAAACGGGCGACGTGATCACTGTGGATCTGGATGCCTGCACCGTGAAGGCGGCGTCGACCGGCAAAGTTTATACTTTCAAAGCGTTGGGCGACGTCCGGCCCGTTGTCGATGCCGGCGGCTTGTTCAATTACGCCCGAAGCACGGGAATGATTGCCAAATAGCTTTCGCTGTTGTGACTGCGGCTAATGCGGCTGGACCAGGCGCGAGCGGCCGGCCATGGGAAGCGGTGGCGCTCCACAGTTGGTTTTAGCTTACGGTCGATGCCCGCAACCACCCTGGGCCTAACCGGCACGCGCTTTTCGCAATCCTGTTTTAATCAGCTCAATGACACTTCCAGCTCACGACTTCGAATTTGATCTCGCCATTATCGGCGGCGGTAGCGGTGGTTATGCCGCGGCCCGCACCGCCGTGGCCGCCGGCTTGAAAACCGTGGTCATCGAAGGGGGCGAACGGGTGGGAGGGCTCTGCATCCTGCGCGGTTGCATGCCCACCAAAGCCCTGCTCTATGCTGCCGAAGTTTTTCACCAGGCGAGCCACGCCGAACCCTGGGGGATACGGGCGGAGGACGTCAGCTTTAATTTCGGCCAGGTGATGGCACGCAAGGATGCGCTGGTCAAGGAATTCGCCGACTGCCGGGAGCAACAGTTGCTGGGTGCCAGCTTCAAGTTTATCCGCGCTCAAGCGCAATTTGTCGATCCCCACACACTGGAACTGAGCACGGGTTCTAAAGTAACAGCGAAAAGCTTCGTCATCGCCACCGGTTCAACCATCGCCCCGAGTCCACTGCCCCAGCTCCAGAGCCTGGACTGCCTGAACAGCGACACCGCGCTCGAACTCACCCGTTTGCCTAAATCGATGATCGTTCTTGGCGGAGGAGCCGTGGCTGTCGAATTCGCGCAGTTTTTCGCTCGGTTCAACGTCCGGGTCACCATCATCCAGCGAAGCCCCCATGTGCTCCATGAAGTCGACGGCGATGCCGCCTCTGAGCTGGAGACCGTGTTCCGGCGTGAGGGAATTACCATCTACACCGGCACCAAGCTGATGGACGCGCGGCGCACCGGGAATCAAAAGGAAATCGTTTTCGCGCACAACGGCCAAACCGTTCGCGCTCACGCCGAGGAGGTGTTCTCTGCCTTGGGCCGAGTACCGAACATTCGCACCCTGGGCCTGGAGAAGATCGGTGTTCAGGTCGAATACGAGCGGATCGCCACTGACCGATACATGCAATCCACGGTGCCGCACATTTACGCGGCGGGGGATTGCACTGGGCTGCACGAAATCGTCCACATTGCGATCCAGCAGGGGGAAGTCGCGGTGCACAACATTTCTCAACCCGCCCGCAAGCGTGCGATGGATTACCGCTTGCTCACGGAAGTCGTTTTCACAGAACCCCAGGTCGCCGTGGTTGGGCTGACGGAAAAACGCGCCCATGTTCGCAACGTGCTTTACGAAGTCGCCAAATACCCATTCAGCGATCACGGGAAATCGCTCATTATGGAAGCCCGCGACGGCTTCGTAAAACTGTTGTCGGATCCCCTTAGTGGAGAAATCCTGGGCGGCTGCTGTGTCGGCCCCTCCGGGGGCGAACTGATCCATGAGATTATCGCTGCCATGCACAAACGCATGACCGTGCGAGAGCTCGCGGCCATGCCCCACTACCATCCGACGCTGGCCGAGATCTGGACGTACCCGGCGGAGGAATTAGCCGATAAGCTCCCTAAGATTTGAAAACGCTATCGCTTTTGAGCCAACAGTATTGGGCAGGGCCGCCCGGACCTGACCCGAAAACTTGACGCTTCGGCGCGAGTTTCAGATGCTGACGCCGGACTATGGCCCTCGCCCAAAGCACCCTGTCTGAATTGCGCAGCCTGGTTGGTGACAAGAACGTACTGACCAATCCGGAGGAGTTGATCCCCTATTCCTTCGACGGGACCGCTGCGCTGCAACAGATGCCCGGCGCTGTCGTGTTCGCCAACGCCACCGAAGCCGTGGCGGCCGTCCTCAAGTTGGCAAACCGAGATCGTCTGCCGGTGGTTCCCAGGGGTTCGGGCACTGGCTTGAGCGGAGGTAGCTTGCCCGTGCCCGGTTGCCTCGTGTTGTGCCTGGCGAAAATGGATTGGATCCTGGAGTTGGACCGCGCCAATCTCACGTTGCTGGCCGAAACGGGTGCTTCCACCCAGGCCATCTCCGATCGCGCCGCAGCCGCGGGGCTCTTTTATCCGCCGGACCCGGGGTCGATGAAGATTTCTACCATCGGCGGGAACGTGGCCGAAAACTCCGGCGGACTTCGTGGACTCAAGTATGGCGTCACGCGCAATTATGTCATGGGCCTGCAGGTCGTGTTGCCCGATGGGGAAATCATGTGGACGGGCAATAAATGCGTGAAGGACGTGGCCGGCTACTCCATCAAAGATCTCTTCATCGGGTCGGAAGGCACGCTCGGGGTGGTTACCCAGGTCTTGCTCAAACTCATTCCCAAGCCGCTCGCGAAAAAAACTCTGGTCGCGACGTTCATGGAAATGGACCGTGCTGCGCAGACGGTGTCCGACATCATTGCGGCACAAATCGTCCCCTGCACCTTGGAGTTTCTCGACCGCACCACCATCCAGTGTGTCGAGGCCTTCGCCAAGGTCGGCTTGCCGTTGGAATGCGAGGCGTTGCTCCTGATGGAAACCGACGGACACCCCGCCGCGGTGGCTGAAGAAGCAGCGAAAATGGAAGCTATTGCGCGCCAAAACGGGGCGACGGAAGTCCGCGTGGCCAAAGACGAGGCCGAAGCAACACGCCTGGCATCGGCCCGGCGGAGCGCCTTCTCCGCCCTGGCCCGCGTCGCCCCTACCACCATTCTCGAGGACGCGACTGTGCCGCGGAGCGAACTGGCGCAAATGATACGATTCGTCGGCGCCGTCGCCAAAAAGCACTCCTTGCGCATCGGCACTTTCGGCCACATGGGCGACGGAAATTTACACCCGACCTTTCTCACGGATGAACGGAACCATGAGGAAATGCAGCGCGTCGAACAAGCGTTTCGCGAGATTTTCGACGAAGCCATTCGCCTGGGGGGGACAATTACCGGCGAACATGGCATCGGGGTAGCCAAAAAGGGATTTCTCCCTAAATTCGCGGGCGAAGCCCAAATGCGCGTCATGCGTGAACTCCGCCGCGCCCTCGACCCGAACGGGATCCTCAATCCCGGCAAGATGTTTGATCCAGCTGAGAACGGCGGTGGATGACGTGCGTCTTTTTGCAGTTAAGGACCTTCCTCCGGAGCGCGGGGGCCGCACGCGGCAACGGGGTCGGGCTGCTCATCAAAGGCCCGCGCAGGTTTTCTCTTTCCGTGTGTTCCGTGTGTTCCGTGGCTGTTACTCTGCCGGGAGTGAACCACGGAATACTCGGAATGCACGGGAATACGGAAACCGAGAGGGACTATGAGTAAATTGATTCTGGAACAGGAAACGCACCGGATTCTCGGGGGGATGAGCACCGGCCGGCGCATTCTAAAGAACCCATCATGACCACGGGTCCGTCTTACCTTAAGCACCTCGATTACTCTGTGGTCCAGCAGTGCATGCACTGCGGTCTGTGCCTGCCGACCTGCCCCACCTATGAAGCAACCAAGGTGGAGGGTCACAGCCCACGGGGGCGGATCGCCATGATGCGGGCTATCGCCGATGAACGAATCGAGATGACGTCGACATTCGCCGAGGAAATGTACTTTTGCCTCGGGTGCCTCGCCTGCATGACGGCCTGTCCCGCCGATGTCAACTATGCCGAGTTGTTCGAGCATGCCCGAGCGGAAGCCGAAGCCAGCGGGGTGCTCCGCTCCGGACGCCGCAACCTCATCCGCGCCTTTGCGATTCGCTGGTTGTTTATGGATCTCCGCCGCATGCACCGATTGGGCGGGGTTTTGCGGCTGTATCAGCGACTGGGATTGCAGGCGCTCTTGCGGCGCAGCGGTTTGCTCCGGTTGTTGCCCCGACGCCTCCGTGAGCTCGAGGCCATGACTCCGACTATTTGCCGCCAAACCTCCAGCGACCTTATCGCGCCGGTGACCCCCGCCTCGGGTGGCAAAAAATATCGAGTCGCCATGCTGGTGGGCTGCGCGCAGGATTTAATCTTCAGCGACGTCAACCGCGATACGGTTGAGGTGCTGGCTCGGAACGGCTGCGAGGTCATCACCCCGCCCCACCAACAATGCTGCGGTTCGCTCCACGCTCACAACGGCGAAATTGAGCTCGCGCGCGCCTTGGCTAAAAAGCAAATCGATCAATTTCCGCTCGACCAATTCGACGCCATCATCAGCAATGCCGGAGGCTGCGGATCACATCTTAAACACTACGCCTCGTTGCTCGCGGAAGAACCCTCTTATCGGGACCGGGCGGCGCAGTGGGATTCGAAGCTCAAAGATATTCACGAATGGCTGGCCCACACGGGTATAAAAACTCCGAAGGGGAAGCTGACCGACCAGGTGGTGACCTACCATGAATCCTGCCACCTCGCGCACGGCCAGAAGATTACCTCGGCTCCGCGGCAACTGCTCCGTACGATCCCCGGCCTCCGGCTCGTGGAGTTGCCCGAAAGCAACTGGTGCTGTGGTAGCGCCGGTATTTACAACCTTATCCAGCCTGAAATGGCGAATGCCCTGCTCGATCGCAAGCTTAAGCACATCGCCACCACCGGGGCTTCCATTGTCGCTACTGGGAATCCGGGGTGTCTCCTGCAGCTAGTCAACGGCGCGCGGGAGAAGGGAATGCCCCTCGAAGTGGTTCACCCCATTACCCTCCTGGCCGAGGCCTATCGGAAGGAAGACCGAGAGAACACTCATGATTCAAAGCACTAAAGCCAACATTATCTCGGGGCTGACCAACCCCGGCATCATCGCCGTCGTACGCGCCAAATCGCCCGATCAGATCCTGCCGCTCTCGGAAGCGCTCCTCGCCGGCGGAGTGTCTGCCATCGAGGTGACCATGACCACCCCGAACGCTATCGAGGCGATCCGCCGTGCGCGCGACCACTTTGGCGACCGCGCCTGGATCGGCGTTGGAACAGTTCTTGATCAGTCCACCTGCCAGGCTGCCCTGGCAGCCGGTGCCGAGTTTGTGGTCAGTCCCATTTGCCGGCCTGAGTTGGTGGCCCTGGCACACGCTGCCGACCGGCCCATCATGCTCGGTGCCTATTCGCCCACCGAGGCGCAAATTGCCCACGAAGCCGGGGCCGATTTCATCAAGATCTTCCCCGCCGACAATCTCGGACCGGGTTTCATTCGAGCGCTGCGCGCCCCCCTGCCCCATTTGCGACTCGTTCCCACCGGAGGCGTGGACCTGCACAATATAAACGACTTTATGAAAGCCGGTTGCGCCGCGGTGGGGGTCGGATCCTCGCTCGTCTCCTCCGACCTGCTCCAGCGGGCTGCCTGGCCGGAGCTGACACTGAAAGCAGCCGAGTTTGTGCGCGCGGCACGGGGGGAGAATTAATCTCGTCAAACTGGCACTAATGCTGCTCTTAAAACACTATTATGGCACTTTGCTGCTCAACTGTGGCCACGGGTTATGCGAGCCGCGCCGGCTCCTCGGGGAGCGTGCTGGCAACGCGCTTCTGGGTTGTGCTCGACTGTTTTGGGGTATTCGACGCGTCCGACTGCGCGAACCACCCACCCTCGCGGGACTTGACCGGGCGCTGCGGTCGTGCAACAAGTAAATCGGATCTCCACCCAGTCAGGAGAACGGGATCATGATAAGTGAAAATAAGAATCAGTACGGTTTCCCTCGCCGAGTTGGGTTTACCCTTATCGAACTGCTCGTAGTCATCGCCATCATAGCGATCCTGGCGGGGATGTTATTGCCCTCGTTGGCCAAAGCCAAGCAGAAGGCCCAAGGAATTCAATGTTTGAATAATCATCGCCAACTGGCGATGGCGTGGCGGATGTACGCCGAAGACAGCAACGATATTTTAACGTATGCCAGCACGAGCGGGCAGAACGGCAACCCCAAAGACCAATATGCCTGGTCAGGCGCTCACATGGACTTTAGCGGCAATAACCGGGCTAATTGGGACCCCACTGTCGATTTGGTCAAACGTCCTTTATGGCCTTACACAAAAAGCCTGGGCGTTTACAAGTGCCCCTCGGATCATTCGACGGTCACGTTCAATGGCGTCCCCAAGCCTCGAATTCTCACCATGTCGATGAATTTGTACGTGGGAGGGTTCGCTCCCTTGCCCAGCGATCCTTCTCCGTACGGGAATGACGGCGGTTGGCCGTTTGCCGACAATTACAATATTTATGGGAAGCTTTCGAGCATCAGCGGCGCCTCCCCAGTGACCAAAATTTTTGTGTTTCTGGACATGCGCGAGGACCGGGTGAACTGGAGCAATTTCATGACGGATATGACCGGGTATTCACCGCCGAACCCCGGATCTTATAAATTTACTTCCGACATCCCCGGGATGTATCACAACCTTGCGGCCGGTTTTTCCTTTGCTGATGGCCACTCAGAAATGAAGCGCTGGCTGGACCCCCGCACCACCCCGCCCCTGGTGGACGGTGCCGGTGGTGATCCGGGCGCGATCGGGGACCTGGCATCGCCCAACAACCCGGATGTCGCGTGGCTTCAGGATCACAGCACGCGCCCGAAGTAATTTCCAGCGGGCTTCTGGATCACGGCTGAGCTGCCGCCGCTTTCCCCTGCATCAATTCCTGCGCCAAAAAAGTGTAAGCCAGTGCCGACATGTACGCCGCTTGCTTGTTGTTGGCCGCGCCACCATGGCCACCTTCAATATTTTCGTAGTAGAGAACGTTGTGACCCTGCTCTTTCATCCGGGCCACCATCTTCCGTGCGTGGCCAGGATGAACGCGATCATCCCGGGTGGACGTGGTGAAGAGCACCCGCGGGTAGGTCTTTTCCGCCACCACATTCTGGTACGGCGAATACTTGCCGATGTAAGCCCACTCTTCGGGTTTGTCCGGGTTGCCGTACTCGTCCATCCAACTGGCGCCGGCGAGTAATTGGTTGAACCGGCGCATATCCAGGAGTGGCACCTGGCACACGACCGCCTTGAAGAGATCGGGCCGTTCCGTGAGCATCACACCCATGAGCAGGCCCCCGTTCGAGCCTCCCTGGATCCCCAACCGGGCCGGCGAAGTCACCCGCCGTGCTATCAAATCTTCAGCCACGGCAATGAAGTCATCATAGGCTCGCTGCCGATTTTGTTTGCGGGCGGCCTCATGCCATTTGGGTCCGAACTCGCCTCCGCCGCGAATATTGGCAAGAACATACGTTCCTCCGCGTTCGAGCCAGGCGGAGCCCATACCGGCGCTGTACGTCGGGAGCATCGAAATTTCGAATCCGCCGTAACCGTAGAGCAAGGTGGGGTTGTTGCCGTCCAAAGGCGCGCCCCGGCGGCCGACCTGGAAATAAGGTACTTTCGTCCCATCCTTCGAGGTAGCCTGGTGCTGGCTAATCTCGAGGCCCTTCGTCTCAAAGAAGGCCGGGAGACTCTTGATTTGCTGCCGGTTCGTCGACCCAAGAGTCCCATACCAAAGGCTGGATGGGGTGAGAAAATCCGTGACCGTCATGAAATAATCATCCGATTCATCCGGGTCGATGCCATTCATGGTCACGGAACCAAAGCCGGGTGTTTCAATGAGCGTTCGCGTCCAACGGCCCTGGCGAAGTTGGAGCGCATACAGGCGGTTACGCACATTATCCAGCTCATTAAGGATCAGGTAGCTTTTCGTCGCGCTCATCCCGGCCAGGCTCTTGCGCTCGGTCGGTGTAAATAACATCTCGAACTTACGCTCGCCCTTGAGATAGGCTTCGAGATCACAGGCGAGAAGTGCTCCGGCCGGGAAAGTGGCGCCATTCACACTCCAATCGGAGCGCAGCTTGAGGACCAACTGATCCTCGAATGTGCCCAGGATGGCGTCGGCTGGTTTATCGATATGCACCCAGGCGTCACCATGTCGGATGAAATCTTCGCTGGTGAAGAATGTCACGCCCCGCCGCACAAACTCGTAGGTGCGCCCATGGTCGTGATCCACCGTGGCACTGACACTCACATCGTTGGTAGTCCCTTCAAAGACGACCTTGGCCTGGCTAAGGGCCGTGCCCCGTCTCCATTCCTTGACGATCCGGGGATAGCCGGACGCGGTAAGGGAGCCCGGGCCGAAATCCGTGCCGACATAAAGGCCGTTCCGGTCTCGCCAACCCACGTCGCTCTTCGCCTCGGGAAGATAAAATCCCCCCGGAACAAACTCCTTTGCTGTGAGGTCGAATTCACGCACTGCGGCAGCATCGGCGCCTCCTCGTGAGAGGACGACCAGGCAACGATCATACGTCGGGTACAGAACGTCCGCTCCCTTCCAAACCCAGTTTTCCTTTTCCGTCTCGGCTAAGAGGTCCACATCCAGGACCGTCTCCCAATTGGGCGCGGCCTTACGAAACTCCGCGAGGCTGGTCCGGCGCCAAATGCCCCGGACATGTTGGTCGTCGCGCCAGAAATTGTAATAATAAGCGCCGTGCTTCTCGACATAGGGGATCTTCTCCTTGGAATCCAGAATCGCGAGCATGCGCCGCCGGGTGGGCTCAAAAAGCGGCGAAGCCTCCAGTTCCTTGGTGCTGAGTGCGTTTTGCTCTCGGACCCAGGATAACGCCCTCTCCCCGGAGACCTCTTCAAGCCACACATTCGGATCCGCTGAGCCAGGAAGCACCGACGCTTGCCCGGGGCTGTTTCCGGCGCTTTCTGCGGCCGTGGCCCCTGCGAGACAAGCCAGAAGGCATAATCCCACGGCGGTCGCCAGAGCCGCCCACTTGTTCCAAAGTCCAAGATGAATTGCCATCACGGCTATTGGTACCACATGCACCGGGACCTGGAAACTGGATTTGGACATTTCTCCGTTGAATTCCTTTCAACCGAAATTAAAATCAAACGATGACATCGTCCAACTACCGGGTACGACGCGCGACCTTGGATGACATAAGCCAGCTCCTGCCTTTGTGGGGCTCCATGAATTTCGCCACCGAGGCCCTGGCCAAGCGGGTCACCGAATTCCAGGTGGCAGAGGATGCGCACGGCAAAATCCTCGGTGCGGTGGGCCTGCAGATGGCCGAGCGCCAAGGACGGATCCACAGCGAAGGTTTCACTGACTTCGGCGTTGCGGAGCAATTGCGCCCGGTGTTCTGGGATCGGCTGCAAGCCGTGGCTACCAATCACGGGCTGCTCCGGCTCTGGACTGAGGAGAAAGCGCCCTTTTGGACGCACTCCGGCCTGCTGAAACCGGACGCGGATGCGCTCGAAAAGCTGCCGGCCTCCTGGCGCCATCCCTCGGCCGACTGGCTGACGCTTAAACTTAAAGAAGACCTGGCTGAAGTCATCTCCGCCGACCGGGAATTCAGCTTGTTCATGGAGGCCGAAAAAGCGCGGACGGCGCGCGCGTTTCAACAGGCGCGAATCCTCAAATTCGTCGCCACCTTCATTGCGTTTATCCTCCTGGTGGCCGTGGTGGCAGGCGCGTTTTTCGTTCTGCGCAAGAACCCGCAATTGCTCCACCGCTGAATTCTTGGCCCCCTGACGAAGGACGCATTCCGTTGCTGGGCACAGCCAATTTGACGACAGCGCGTTGATGGGAGCGGCGTCGGTAACGTGATGAGGACAGGGCGGCTTGGCGGTCGGGATCGCCGAAACCTATTCGCTGGCGCGAAGGAAAAGCGACCCGCGAGCCGGCGATGGATTGGTCCAGATCGCCATTCCGGTTTGATTGGTGAGATACGCAAGAGAAGTCCAGGCGACGAGATCGGTTGATTGCCCCACGCGATAGACAAGGCCCTTCCCGCCGGTCACGGTCACCTGAAACTGTCCGGTTTGGGGCTGCAACTCCCCGATAAGTTTCGAGGGCTCCTTCACGATCAGGAACTGCCTGGGCGCGATGTTCGTTAATTCCTGCACGATGCCAGACGGCCATTCGATTCGGACGACCTCGACGTTCGTCGCATCGCGCAGGCCAAACTGGCAGCGCAGATCGTTCTGGATGGAAATTACCTACGCTTCCACGCGCACAAGCAAAACTATTTTTTGCGCGCGCGCATCAGTGAGCTCGAGAAGAAACTTGCACCCGACCAATTCTTCCGGATCCACCGCTCCACGGTGATTAATTTGGACCAGGTAAGAGAATTTCAGCCCCTGTTCAAAGGGGAAGGTGTGGTGGTCATGAAGGATGGCTCGCGTCTGGCCGCCAGCCGTAGTTGCAGTCACCGGCTGCGGGAGTTCCTCGCGGCCCAACTCTGATTTGCAAACGGACCCGAATCAAGGCACCGCTTTGAATTCGTCAGCGTGATAGGAACTGCGGACCATGGGCCCGCTCGCCACGTGGCGGAAGCCCAGAGCGCGAGCGCGTCTGCCATATTCCTCAAAGCGCGACGGAGAGACAAATTCCACCACGGGCAAATGACGTGTCGTGGGCTGGAGGTACTGGCCCAGGGTCAGGATGTCACAGCCTGCGCGGCGCAAATCCGCCAAGGCCTCGAAAAGTTCTCTCTCTGTTTCTCCCAGGCCCAGCATGAGCCCTGACTTGGTGTAGAGGCCTTGAGCACCGCGGGCCTTGGCTTTGCTCAATACGCTCAGCGAGCGATCATAGGTGGCCCGAGAACGGACCGCCGGGGTGAGCCGCCGCACCGTCTCCAAATTGTGGTTAAAGATCTCCGGGCGGGCCGAGAGCACGGCATCGAGCGCTGCATCGCGATCGTTGAAATCGGGTGTCAGCACTTCGATAAGGGTGTCCGGGTTGAGCGATCTGATGGATTCGATGGTTCGTCGAAAATGCCCCGCTCCACCGTCCGGCAGATCGTCCCGGGCCACGGCGGTAATTACGACATGCTTCAGCCGCATGCGGCGGGTAGCTTCCGCCACCCGGGCAGGCTCGTCGGCTTCCAAAGGAAACGGCTTCGCGGTGCTCACGGCGCAAAAACCACAGGCACGCGTGCAACGATCGCCCGCAATCATGAACGTGGCCGTGCCCTTGGTCCAGCACTCCCAGTGGTTCGGGCACTTGGCGCTCTGGCAGACCGTGTGCAGCTTCAGCTCGTCCAGCAACGCGCGAGTTTGAGAAAAGCCATCGGTGGTGGGCAGTCGAATCCGGAGCCATTCCGGAAGGCGCGGCCGAGGCGAGATTTCAGTTAGGGGCAGTTCGGGCATTCTTTTTCTCCAGGCGAGTCCAAAAGTCGGCAAGTTGATCGGGACCAAAATCCGCCAGTATATCCCCATCCACTTCAATCACCGGCGCCAGGTCCTGGCCGGAGAGCCGGATCATCTCATCGTACGCAGCTTCATCCGCGGTCACATCCACGGTGTCATAATCGACCCCGCGCTCGTCCAGCCACCGCGTCGCCTTATGGCACCAGCCACAATACGGCTTGATGAATAATCGAATCTGTTTCGGTTTCACAGCTATACCTTGCTCGACAACCAGCAAATGATCAAATGGGTTCCCTCCCCGACCGTGGCCCGGCCTGGGTGGCTCGAGGCAGAATCCTCGGTCACGAGTTGCTGGGGTTCCGGCCGGCGGTTCAGGATGCGCCAATTTGGGCCGCGTATTGGTCCGGCCCCAACAGGGCGTTGACCTCACCCGGGTCGGCCAACTTGAGCTTGTAAAACCAGCCGCCGCTGTAGGGTTCCGAATTCACCAAAGCCGGATTGTCGACCAGGGCCTTGTTGACCTCCGTGACTTCGCCGCCGACTGGAGAATAAATATCGCTGGCGGTCTTCACCGATTCGACCACGGCACAGGCCTCCCCCGATCGCAGCTTGCGTCCCAACTGCGGCAGCTCGACGAAGACCACGTCCGTAAGCTCGTGCTGCGCATGGTCCGTAATGCCCACCGTAGCGACGTCACCCGCCACGCGCACCCACTCGTGCGACTTGGCGTATTTCAGATCCTGAGGAATGTTTGCCATAGCCTAAATTAGTTCGAGAATTCGCGCGTCAACAATCAGTTCATTGAGTCAGGGAGCCACCCGCCGGTCAATTAAGTTTTTCGATAAATTGGTTTCGCCACGCTCACCGCCGGAAAACGCCGGGCCCGAATTTCAATTTCAAAAGGTGTCTGGGGCCGGGCACACTCCGAGGGCACATAGGCCAGCCCAATGCCGGTTCCCAACGACGGGCTTTGCGTGCCACTGGTCACTTCGCCCAGCCTCCGAACCTCGGCCCCCGAACTCCATACCGGGTAGTGCGGCCGAGGCGGGGGCGATTTGTCCGCCATTCTGAAGGCAATCAGCTTTTTAGCCACGCCCTTGACCTTCTGCTCGGCCAGGACCGATCGGCCTGAAAAATCACCCTTATCCAGAGCAACGAAGAACCCTAAACCGGCCTCGATCGGCGTCGTGTTCTCGTCGAGCTCATGGCCATACAGCGGATAGCAGACCTCGGTGCGCAACGTGTCGCGCGCGCCCAGGCCGGCGGGTTTCAAGCCAAGCGGCTGTCCCAGCGCCATCAGCCTCAGCCAGATTGGCTCGAGTTGCTCGTTCGGGGCCACTATCTCAAACCCATCCTCTCCCGTATAACCCGTCCGCCCGATCCACACCGGCGTGCCCTCGAACTTCACCTGGGCGATTTCATTCTTCTTAAGGTCAGTCACTTGTCGCACGGGGATCCCGCCAAAAGAGGCTCCGGGAAAACAGGCGTTGATAAATGTAGCTGCCTCAGGCCCCTGGAGCGCCAGAGCGCCCAGTTCCGAGGACTTGTCCCGCAACGCCACCGCCCCCGCCCCCGGAAAAGCAGCCAGGCGCCTGGTCAACCAGGCCACGTCCACCTCGATCCGGGAGGCATTGATGATCAAAAGGTACTCGTCCGCAGAAAGCCGGTAGGCGTACAGGTCATCGATAACTCCTCCTCGTTCCTGGCACATCAGCGTGTACTGCCCCTGCCCCATGCCCAATTTGCGAATATCATTCGTGAGGGTGTGGTTGAGAAAAGCTTCCGCGGCCTGGCCGTGAATCAACACCTCGCCCATGTGGGCGATGTCAAAAAGCCCTGCCGCCTTGCGCACCGCCAGGTGTTCATCCACGATGCCAGTGTACTGCACCGGCATCTCCCAGCCGCCAAATTCGATTAGTTTTCCACCCAGCTTTTGGTGAAGGTTATATAATGCGGTGCGTCTCATCTATGTTCGCCTCAAGCCCCGAACATAGTACGAAGATGAAATCCTGTAAACGGCGATTTTCGAAACCGCGCCCCGCGCAAGCGCCTCCGTGCGATGACTGCAGCCGACAACCCTCTCTATAAGTGCCGGGGTTGTCCTGCTTCCAAAGATGAAGAAATCCTGAAGATCGCCCGCGCCGGAGGAGGTCTTACCAGCCCGCTTAGAGGGCCTTATCAACCGCAGCCAGCAGGGCGTCGATGGCGAATGGCTTTTCCAGCACGACAATCGCCCCCAACTTCTTGGCCACCGACAACATCGAGCTCGCAGAAATATTCCCGGAAATGGCCACGATTTTGGCCTCGGGAAATTCCCGCCGCAGATTGATCATGGTCTCGATCCCGTCCTGGTTCGGCATAAAGAGATCGGTGATGACCACGGCCGCGGGATCCAGGCGATAACTTTTCATCCCCTCCTGGCCATCCGAGGTGAGGGTGACTTCATGCCCCGCCAGCCGAAGCGCCTTCTCCAGGCTCCGCTGCATCTCGGGGTCATCTTCAATCACCAGGATTCGTGCCATGCCTGCCGCAGTGTGGTCCGGCGCCCCCGGCGAAGTCAATCTTTTGCTTCTCCCGAACGAGACTGGCGTTCAGGCCAAGTTATGTTAAATATTATATAAAGAAAACCTAAGCGGATGCACCCGTTGCCCGCGGCGCCCAAACCTCTATGCCATGAATAACCCTCCCGAAACCGTGGTTTCGCCGGCTGTCTACCCCGCGTACTCCCGCAAGAACCCGTTCCTGGCGGAACTGATCGGCCATGAACGCCTGACCAAGCCCGGCTCAGCCAAGGACACCCGCCATTTTGTTTTAAAGCTGGAAGGCAGCGGGCTCACCTATGCTCCCGGCGATTCTCTGGGCGCTTTCGGCAGTAATTCTCCGGCCCTGGTGGACGAGCTGGTCGCGCTGTTGGAATTCGACCCCAACGCCCCGGTGAAAGATCCGCGCGGCCAAAGCCTGACCTTTCGCCAGGCCTTGTTAAGGGAGTATATCGTCAATCGCGCCAACCGGAAGCTCATGAGTGGTCTGGCCCAGCGTATGCCCCAGGGAGAGCAGCGAAATCGGCTCATGGAGATCCTGGACAACAGCGAAGTGCTCTGCGAATACATCGATACCCGGGATTATGTGGATATCCTGATGGAGTTTGACGAAGCCGCCTTTGAGTCGCCGGAGGCCTTCGTGGCTCAACTCACGCCCGTGGCTCCCCGTCTCTATTCCATCGCCTCGTCACCCTTGGCTCACCCGGGGGAAGTTCACCTCTGCATCGCCGTTGTGCGGTATGACACCCACGGCCGGCCCAAGAAGGGGCTCGCTTCGGGGTTCCTGGCCGACCACGCGGACCTGTTCGTGAAGAACATTCCCGTGTATGTCCAGGAGTCACGCACTTTCCGCCTGCCGAAAGACCACGCCGTCGACGTCATCATGTGCGGCCCAGGAACCGGTATCGCGCCCTTCCGCGCCTTCCTCGAGCAACGGATTCTCGAGGGCGCAGCCGGCCGGCATTGGTTGCTTTTCGGGGAACAACGGCGAGAGACCGATTTTCTTTACGAGCACGAGTTGCTGGCGTACGAGAAGCGGGGCGTGCTCCATCGACTGGACCTCGCCTTCTCGCGCGATCAATCCTACAAAATTTATGTGCAGCACCGGATGCTCGAGCAGGCGAAGGAGCTCTGGAACTGGCTGCAAAATGGGGCCTACTTTTACGTGTGTGGCGACGCCAAGCACATGGCCAAGGATGTCCACCAGGCGCTCATCGAAATCGCGCAGAAAGAAGGCGGCCTCTCGCCCGAGGCGGCCACGGAGTACGTGAATGTCACGTTGATGAAGACTGAGAAGCGATACCTTCGCGACGTCTATTGACGTCTCGCGGCCTTACCGGTCGAGCCGCTCCAAAAACTCCTGCGCCAGCAACTCATACGCTGCTGATCCGGAGCTATACTTGTCGTAATGAATGATCGGTTTTCCGAAGCTTGGCGCCTCCGCCAAGCGTGTACTGCGAGGGATGAGGGTCTCGAACACCCGGTCGCCGAAATGTTCACGAACCTCGCTGACAACCTGTTGTGAAAGCCGCGTCCGGCCGTCGTACATCGTCATGACGACCCCGATGAGTTC
>Ga0105240_10006804_pt1 | contig 16718 bp, 18 predicted proteins | sample KBSC54metaG_FD_80426 | JGI IMG/M metagenome (GOLD analysis project Ga0105240, IMG submission 80426) | Corn rhizosphere microbial communities from Kellogg Biological Station, Michigan, USA - KBS C5-4 metaG | ecosystem: Host-associated > Plants > Roots > Rhizosphere > Soil | place: Michigan, USA...
ACGTCAGCCGAAGATCTTACCCGACTTGCACCGTCCGATCCCGGTCCGTGGGGCAATCTAGGCGACGCATTGATGGAACTCGGCGAATATGAGCGCGCAGGTCAGGCTTACCAACGCATGTTCGCCGCAAGGCCGGGATTAGAAAGCTACAATCGTCTGGCCTACTTCAAATTCGTTACGGGCGACGCGGCCGGTGCGGTTCAACTCATGAAACTCGCTATCGAAGCCGGCAGCCGGATTCCCGAGCCGGTCGCGTGGTGCTACAACGAGCTCGGCGATATGTTTTTTAAAACGGGCCGCATCGAGGAGGCTCGCGCCGCTTATCTGCAAGCGATCCATCTTTTTCCTGCGGCGCACAAAGCTCATTATGGGCTCGGCCGTGTGATGGCTGGCGAAGGCAAGCTCACCGAGGCGGCGGTCAGCGTGAAGCGCGCGCAGTCTATCGTGCCCCTTGTGGAATACGCCGGTGAACTCGAGCAGATTTACAAACATCTCGGTAAACCGGATGAAGCCAGGAAGCAACAAGCGCTGATCGATGTGGTCGATAAGCTTTCGCGGGCGCGTGGAGAAACAGCGAATCGGGTGCTTGCCCTGATCTATATCGACGAGGACCGCAAACTTGACTACGCCGCGCAGCTGGCTGAGAACGAATTGGAAAATCGAAACGACGTTTATACGTTCGACGCGCTTTCCTGGGTTTACTATGCGCAGAAACATTTCGATGAGGCGGCGAAAATGTCAGAGAAGGCTTTGCGATTTCGGACTGCCGAGCCGGCCTTCTATTACCACGCGGGCATGATCGCCGCCGCACAAGGCCGCGGGGATGAAGCGAAGCAGTTGCTTCGCAGGGCGCTCGAACTAAACCCGCGATTCGATCTCAATCACGCTCCCGAAGCTGCGCGGCTAGCCAATTAACTTGCCCGGCGAGATCCAACCCAACGATACGCTCGTCATCAGGATACCGATCACGATCACGAGGCCCGCTGACACGACCGGCAGCAACCGGAACACAGGACTGCGCATCGCACTCTGGGTTTTCGGCAGCAGGTCTTTCGCATAGACCACCAGCACGCCGATTGAAGTCAACACTACGGCGAGCCCGGCGCTGAATCCGATCAGCCACGTGATGCCGATTCCCACGCGACCCAGCGCGATGGAACTTAGTAGAATTACCAGGCCCGAAGGGCAGGGAACCAGCCCGCCGCCGGCGCCCAGAGCGATCAGGCTGCCTATAGTGACTTCGCCCTCCGGAATGTGGGTGTGGCCGCCTGGTCCGTGATGATGTTCGTGATCGTGATCATGATGATGATCGTGATCGTGGTCGTGATCGTGGTGATGATCGTGGGTGTGGTCGTGGTCATGATGGTGATGATGGCCATGTGAATGCCCGCTGAGTTTTTGCGCGCGCTTGTAGAGCAGCATCGCGCCGACCCAGATGATCGTAATTCCCGAAATCACACCCAGAATCGGTTCCAGTTTTTCCGGCAGGATATAGCGCGATAAAAACAGAGTCACAAATCCCAGCGCAAACACGCTGATGGTATGCGTGAACGTCACCATGCCGCCGAGGAATACAGCATGTTTCCAAGTACCTCGCGCGCCCACCAGGTATGCCGCCACCATGGTCTTCCCGTGGCCCGGCGAAAATGCATGCATCGCGCCGAGGCCGAAGGCTACGACGATCCCAAGCAAGATCATCGACCAGGTCAGTTCCTTGCTGCCAAGCAGTTGTGAAAGATAATCGCCGCGAACCACCATGCCCGGCGCGCTGGCGCCCGGTTGAGCGCTCGCTGTCACCGAAACGGGCTCGGGGGCGGCCGCAGTCTCGAGAGTCTTCGTCTGAACCGGCGCAGGGACGGGAGTATCGGTCATCAGCTTTACGGAAGCGCGCAAGTCCTGCGGAGGCGAAACCTGTGGATCCTGCGGATAAGCGGTCAACCCTTGACTGCGGTCCTCACCGGACCCGACTACGATTTCTTTCCATCCGGCTCGATCGGGAAAATTGCGATCTTCGTATTCCAGCTGGCCCGCTTCTGCCGGAATTCGCAGCCGCGCCGTGATGCGCATTACGGGCATGTTGCCGGCTCCGTCGGCCATCACGAACTCGGTCTCCTCCAACTGCGGAATGACTAATTTGCCATCCACTTTCACGGACAAATTCCGTACCCATTGCCGCATCTGCGCCGTGATCCGCTGCTGTAATTCGTGATGGGCGCTCGTCTGCGTCAGGTTCCACTGCTGCAGTAACTCGAAGGTTGGAATCTCAGCCAGGTCGAGAACATAGCGAACGGAAGCTCCTTTGGGTTCGACCACGATCCGCGAATAGTGGCTCACGCTGAAATTTCCCATTGGGTGAGCATAAAGTTGCAGGCATGCCAACGTGGTCAGGGTACAAAGAAGTCGCTTCAAATCCGTAATCTCCTACTGATCACTACGATTGTAAGACCGTTAGTGGATGCTGTGCGGGCCTGCAATTGCCCGATGGAGCGGCTCGCTTACGTTATTGAGTAATCTTGCAATCGCTCGGATGGGGCCGTCGCCGGGATGACATTTTGCCATGCGGGTGGTCTTCTCGAAAGCGCGCTCTTCGGACACCAACGTGGACCGTTCACTGGCGCCTGGACCACCAGGGAACTGCGCTGGTGGAACACCTCGCCGTTCTCGGCGGCGGCTATGCGGGAGTTTAAAGTGGATTCGCCGGAACTGCATCCATGGAGCAACATCACTGGGCATCGTGAAAAATGATGCCGACTGTGTAACGATGTCCCGAGTGGATGCGGCTTACTCCATGCCGTAGATTTACCCGATAAAAACCACGAGTTCCTTGCACGGGGCGATTGTGAACCGCGAACACAACGCCGTCGCCTTGGCGGAGCGGCACGACCATCGGGCGGGACTGCATGCGCGGGCGCTGCTCCGTCATCACGAATTCGCCGCCGGTGAAATCTTTGCCAGGTTCCGATAAGAGAATGGCGAGTTGAAGCGGGAAAACATGCTCGCCGTAAAGGTCCTGGTGCAGGCAGTTGTAATCGCCGGCGCCGTATTGGAGGAGCAGGGGCGTCGGCCTTACTTGGCCGGCCTGATGGCAGCGCTCGATGAAGTCCGCGTGCTGCTCCGGGTAGCGGACATCGATGCCCATTGCGGTGTTCCAGCGATTGGCTATCGGGACCAGCCGGGGATAGACGGCCGTCCGCAGGCCCGCGATCAGATCCGGCAAAGGATAACTGAAATATTTGTACTCGCCGCGGCCGAAGCCGTGCCGTCCCATTACTACTTTGCTTCGGAAGGCGCCGTCCTCAGGATAAAGACTCGAGATGGCCCGGCATTCGTCAGCGGAAAGAAGCTGGTCGATCATTGCACTGCCTTGTTCGTCGAGATCTTGCGATACGCCAACCCAATCGATCTTTTCTATCTTCATCTTTTCTATGTCTGGCATGCCTACAAATTTAACAGCGGTTTTCCTCTCCAGAACTCCGATTCTTGCTTTCAAATTCGAAAGCAAAAAACGGAGTGTTTGAGCGCGGGAACGAGGCTAAGCTTGTTTACAGAATGGATAGACGACAGCAGTTATTGCAACGCCTTGAGAAGGCCTGGTGTGCGTTCAAAGAGTCTTACGCCGGTATGCCGGAATCGGAAATGCTGAAGCCTGGGGTCACCGGCGCCTGGTCGGTAAGGGACATTATTGCGCACGTGACCACGTGGGAAGAAGAGGCGCTGAAGCATCTGCCGATGGTTCTCGAGGGTAGAAAGCCGCCGCGATATTCGGTGACTTACGGCGGCATCGATGCTTTCAACGCATTGACCACGGAGCAGAAAAAGAATCTCTCGTTGTCTGAGGTGCTGCAACAGCAGGAGGACGTCCACCAGAGGCTGATCCAGCTCATCGAGAGCGTCCCAGAGGATCAACTTGGCAGCGAAGCGCGCTTCCGTCATCGCCTCCGCCTCGATACGTATGGCCACTACCCGAAGCACGGCAACGCGATCCGAAAGTGGCGTCACGCTACTGGCGATTGAACCTCGCGCAGCCGCCGTTCGAGATACCGGCGCTCGCTCTCGTTGCTTACCAGGACCAGCGCGCGCCGGTAAGCCTGTGCCGCTTCGGCGAGGGAACCGTCACGGCGTAAGAGATCGGCACGGGCGGAATGAAACAGATGGTAGCTTTCGAGACCGCCATTTGCTTCGATTGCGTCGATCAAAGCCAGGGCCGGCCGCGGTCCGTGGACCATGGCGACGGCTACGGCGCGATTCAGCGACACGATGGGAGAGGGCTGAAGGCGCTCCAGAAGATCGTAGAGCCGCAGAATCTGGGGCCAGTCCGTATCTTCAAACCGCTCTGCCAGGCAATGGAGGGCGGTGATCGACGCTTGCACGGCATACGGCCCAGGCCCGCCACGCACGGCCTCTTCCACCAACGGAAGCGCCTCGGCGATTTGTTGCCGGTTCCAGAGGCGCCGGTCCTGCTCTTCGAGAACCACAAGGTCGCCGGCGTGGTCCAGACGGGCATCGCGCCGCGAATCGTGAAGCAGCATCAAGGCCAGCAGACCGGTTGCTTCGGCCGGCGGCTGCGCCATCAACGCCCTCACGAGGCGTCCAAGGCGGATGGCCTCCGCACACAGATCGGTTCTCACCAGCGGCCCGCCTCGCGTGGCGGCATACCCTTCGTTAAAAACCAGATAGATCACCGTCAGCACGGCGTCGAGCCGCTCGGGCATCTCGTTCGTGCCGGGTACCTTATAGGGAATGCGCGCGTCGCGAATTTTGCGCTTCGCCCGGACCAAACGCTGTGCCATGGTCACCGTCGGCACCAGAAATGCCCGCGCGATCTCGTCCGTTTCGAGGCCGCCCAGCGTACGGAGCGTCAGCGCGACCTGCGAGTCGGGCGCCAGAGCCGGGTGGCAGCAGGTGAAGATGAGGCGAAGACGATCATCCGGGATCTCCTGCATGTCGTAATCCGGCACCTCCGCTTTTTGGCTCAATTCGGAGGCGGTGGTTACGTCAACCGTCTCGTCAATCCGTGCCCGGCGCCGAATCATATCGATGGCCTTGTGCCGGGCCGTCTGGATGATCCAGGCGCGTGGAAATTCGGGAACTCCCTCGGTCCGCCATTGGTTCACGCCGGCCGTAAACGCTTCTTGCGCCGCCTCTTCCGCCACTTCGAAATCACCCACGAGGCGAATCAAAGTGGCGACGATCCGGCCCCAATCGGAGCGATACAATGACTCGACTGCCTCATCGGCACTACAGTCCATTTACCGATGGTAAATAATTCTTTAGTGAGATGTCGATTCTGGCGTCTATCGTTCGACTCAATTATGTAGGAGGAACACGCATGCAATACATGCTGCTGGTTTATCTGGAAGAGCAGGCATTGGGAGACGCCGAGCGTCAGCAGTGTTACGGGGAATCTGCCCAGTTTACGCACGAGCTCCACGCCAAAGGACAGTATTTGGCCGCCGCCCCGCTATACCCTACGTCGACGGCAACGAGCGTTCGGGTGCGCGACGGGAAGCGGCTGGTGACCGACGGACCATTTGCGGAAACCCGCGAGCAGCTCGGCGGATACTTCCTGGTTGACGCCAATGACCTGGATGAGGCGATCGGCATAGCCGGACGGATTCCAGGAGCACGCTTCGGCACTGTTGAAGTTCGGCCGGTGATCGAGTTAGCTGGGATGCCGGTGTCTAAGAAATAATTTTCGAATTACTTTTCGAAATTAATTTTCGTCGGAATGTCGATCAGCGGACTTTCGATTCGACTTACTAACAGGAGGAGGAGGATAGATGGCAGATAAAAAGAACGGTGTACGAGTCCTGGTGGGCACGCGCAAGGGCGCCTTTGTCTTGACTTCGGACGGAAAACGCAAACAGTGGGACGTCAGCGGTCCCCATTTCGCGGGCTGGGAGATCTATCACGTGAAAGGATCGCCCGCCGATCCGAACCGGCTGTACGCCTCGCAGTCGAGCAGCTGGTCCGGGCAGGTGATCCAGCGGTCCAATGACGGTGGTAAGACGTGGGATCCAGTTGATAATAAATTCGTCTACGATGGCGTTGCCGGCACGCATCAGTGGTACGACGGCACGCCGCATCCGTGGGAATTCAAACGGGTCTGGCATCTCGAACCTTCGCTCACCGATCCGGATACGGTCTACGCGGGCGTCGAAGACGCTGCTTTGTTCCGCTCGACGGACGGAGGGAAAGCATGGCAGGAACTCTCCGGACTGCGCAAGCACGGCTCAGGGCCCCGCTGGCAGCCAGGCGCCGGTGGAATGTGTCTTCACACGATACTTCTCGATCCGAGTAATCCCCGCCGCATCTTTATCGCGATCTCGGCCGCCGGCGCTTTTCGTAGCGACGATGCCGGTGAGACATGGCTGCCGATCAACCAGGGACTACGCTCCCAATACATCCCCGACCCCACTGCCGAGGTCGGCCACTGCGTTCACCGCATCGCGATGCACCCGTCGCGTCCGAGTGTGCTGTTTATGCAGAAACACTGGGACGTGATGCGCACCGACAACGCCGGGGAGTCGTGGCATGAGATCAGCGGCAACTTGCCCACCGACTTCGGTTTCGTGATGGATGTTCACGCACATGAACCGGAAACCATCTACGTCGTGCCGATCAAGAGCGATTCGGAGCACTTCCCTCCGGAGGGAAAACTGCGCGTGTACCGTAGCCGGACCGGCGGAAATGAGTGGGAGGCGCTCACCAAGGGTTTGCCGCAAAGCGATTGTTACGTCAACGTGCTGCGCGATGCCATGGCTGTCGACTCGCTCGATTCGTGCGGTGTGTATTTCGGCACCACAGGCGGGCAGGTTTATGCGTCGGCTGATGCCGGAGATAACTGGGCGCCAATTGTCCGCGATCTTCCGGCGGTGCTTTCGGTCGAGGTCCAGACGTTGTCATGATTCGCGTCGTGCTCCCGGCACATCTACGAACGCTGGGGCGCACCGGCAGCGAGCTTACGCTCGACGTTCCGGGTGCGGTCACGCAGCGCTCAGTTCTTGATGCCCTGGAGACTTCCTATCCGATGCTGCGCGGTACGATTCGCGATCATGTCACGCAACAGCGCCGCCCGTTCGTACGGTTCTTCGCCTGCGGGGAGGATCTGTCTCATGAGTCACCGGACGCGCCTTTGCCGGAAGCGGTCGCGTCCGGGACTGAGCCTTTCCTGATCGTTGGAGCCATCGCCGGCGGTTAGAAAACTACTGGGAGATAAGACTTATGCAAAGCATTACTAGAGCTGCGTCTGTTTCAAAAACGAGCCTCTTGGCCGGACGGCTTCTCAGCGGCCTCGTTCTATTGTTTCTGCTCGTGGACAGCGGTATGAAGGTGATGAAAGCATCTGCTTCCGTGAAGGGAACGGTCGAGCTCGGATATCCCGAGAGCACCGTCGTCGGCATCGGGGTCCTGCTGCTTGCCTGCACGGTCCTCTATGTGATTCCACGGACGTCTATTCTCGGCGCGGTCCTGCTGACCGGCTACCTTGGCGGCGCCGTTGCCAGCCAGGTACGCGTAGGGAATCCGCTGTTTACCCACATTCTTTTTCCGGTTTATTTCGCCACGCTGCTCTGGGCAGGGCTTTACTTGCGCGATAACCGGCTGCGAATCCTTATTGCATCTCAGAACTAGATGGAGGAGATTATGAAAGAATTCAACACGTATCTGAACTTTGACGGAAACTGCAAGCAGGCAATGACCTTCTACCAGAAGTGTCTCGGGGCTGAGCTGCAACTCATGCCTTTCTCCGAAGCGCCTTGCGATATGCCAGGCGACGCAAAGGACCGGATTATGCATGCACGGCTGACGAAGGGATCGGCGGTTTTGATGGCGTCGGACACAATGCCCGGTATGCCGTTTCAACAAGGCAATAATTTCGCTATCAACATCGCCTGCGAGAGCGTTGAAGAAATCGACAAATTCTTCGCCGCGCTCGGCGAGAAAGGCAAAGTGATTATGGCGCTGCAGGAGACGTTCTGGGCTGCGCGCTTTGGGATGCTCACCGATCAGTTTGGCATTGGTTGGATGTTCAACCTCGAAAAACCGATGTCTAGGTAGCAACACTCTGGGGATGCTCAGCGATCACTGCCAGCAAGATCCGGGTGGGCGTGTCTGGTCGAACACGCCCCTGCTGGAAGGGAACATCCTCCCCGCGTCCAGGCTACTGCTCGACGCTTCCATGCTGGCCCGAGAGGAAGAGATCCTCAGTCTCGACCAGTGATCCGTGAGCCCCGGCCCGCGTTATCATAACCAAAGCCTGGGTATGACGCGAGAAGAATTCAGCCAACTTCGCTCCATGTTCGAGGCTCTTCTTGCGGAACCGCCGCAGCAGCGAACCGCTCTGTTGGCCGATCTCTCTCAGTCTAACCCCGTGCTCGCGGACGAGCTTCGCCGGATGCTCGCGGCCTACGCGTCCCGCACTGGCTTGATCGATCATCCGGCCGCCGATACCATCCTCGGGGCGCCCATCGGTCCCGGAACGCAGCTCGGCGCTTATCGTCTTGAGAAGGAGTTGGGCCGAGGTGGCATGGGCGTCGTTTTCGAAGCCACCCGCGCCGACGGCAGCTTCGAAAAACGCGTCGCCATCAAGATCCTCCGCCACGACCGCATCGACGATCTGTTCCTCCGCCGCTTTGAGCACGAGCGCCGCGTTCTCGCCCAGCTCGATCACCCCCACATCGCGTCGATCCTGGATGCCGGCACTAGCCCCGGCGGCGATCCGCACTTCGTCATGGAATTCGTCGACGGCATCCCGATCACGACGTATTGCAGGATCCACAACCTCAGCATCCACCAGCGCCTCGACCTCTTCCTCCAGATCTGCGACGCGGTAGAGCACGCGCATCGCCATCTCACCGTTCATCGCGACCTCAAGCCCAGCAACATCTTCGTCACTGAAGCCGGAGCCGTCAAGCTGCTCGATTTCGGCATCGCCAAGCTCCTCGAGCCCGATCCTCCCGCCGGCGCGGAAACGCTTGCGTTGCTCACCCCCGAATACACCAGCCCGGAGCAGATTCGCAAAGAGCCGATCACCACCGCGACCGACATCTTCGCCCTGGGCATCCTGCTTTACGAAATCCTCTCGGACGAACATCCGTTCCGCAAAGAAGGCCAACTCCCTCACGACGTCATGCGCGCCATCGTAGAGGACGACCCGCCGCCGAGCCATCTCAATAGCGAACTCGATGCCATCGTTCTCACCGCTCTTCGCAAACAGCCCTCGTGGCGCTACCCCTCGGTCGGCCAGCTCGCCGACGACATCGGCCGCTACCACCGCGGCTGGCCCGTGCTGGCGAAAGGCAACGGTGCAGCGTACCGGCTCGGCAAGTTTGCGCGCCGTCAGTGGCTGCCTTTGACCGCCGCCGCGCTGCTCATCGCCGTTCTTCTCGCCGGCATCTTCGCCACTCGCCGCCAGGCCCAAGCCGCCGAAGAAGCGCGCGCGCGTGCCGATCAGCAAAAATCCATCGCGGAACAAAATCAAAATATCGCGAACCAGCAGCGCCATCTCGCCGAAGCGCGCACTCTCGAAGCCGAGTCCGAGCGTGCCAAGGAACAGGAGCGCTACGCCCAAGTCCGGTCGCTGACCGCATCTCTCTTGTTCGAGCTCTATGACGGCATCCGCGATCTCGCAGGATCTTCCACAGCGCGCCGCCTCATCGTCACGAAAGCCCAGCGGCAGCTCGAGCTTCTGAGCGCCGGCTCCGAAAAAGACCCCGAGCTTCAGCGCGATCTCGCTGCGGCCTACGAGCGCATGGGCGAGCTCCGCATCGATCCCGCTCAGCCCGCTAAAGACAATGCGGCAGCAGCGCTCGATGCTTATCGGCGCGCCGTCGCCCTCCGCCGTAAAATCGCCGCCCAGCCCGCCAGCCAGCCTCCGGACCGCCGCGACCTTGCCCTCAGCCTCTCCAAACTAGGCGACGGCGAAATGATGGCCGGCAACATGGACAAGGCCCTCGCGTCGTACCAGGAATCCTGGACGATCGCCAAGTCCCAACCCGACCCCCGCGCGCTCGGCGCCGTCGATGAGCGCCGCTGCATCGCTTTCCTCACCGCGGGCAATACCGCCAAGGCTCTCGAATCCTGTCAGGAAGGCATCGCAATCCTGTCCCCGCTCGCGAAGTCCACTCCGCAGGACGCCGGGATCCTGCGGCTCATCGCCACTACCGAAGCCTCCTATGGCAACGCCCTGCGCCTCTCGCGCAAGCCTCAGGACGCTGCGAGGCAGGCCCGCCTTGCCTTCGAATCGTTCGATCGCCTGGAAGCCCTTGCCCCCAGCAACGCCGAATATCGCCGCCTTGCCTCTTCAGCCGGAACTATTCTCGCTTTGAGCCTCGCGGCCACGGGCGACAATTCCGGCAGTCAGGAGGCCTTCCGGAAATCGGTTCAGTCCATGGAAATCGCCATCGAAATCGATCCCGCCGACCTCGGCTCACCGCTCCGGCTCGCGGTAACGCTGCTGGCATTCTCAAGGCGGCTCCAGCAGAGCGGCGATAAGACCTCCGCCCACCAGACTGCCCAGGAGGCGCTCGCCCTTCTCGAACGAGCCACGCAAAAACCGTCCGCCGGAGCCGTCGAATGGAACGAATACGCCGATGCGCTTCTCAAAGTCGACCAGCCCGACCTAGTCCAGCCCGCTAAAGCCCTTCACCTCGCTCAGAACGCCGTCGCCGCCACCAACCGGAGTAATCCCTTCTTTCTCGATACTCTCGCGTGGGCCTATTTCCGTTCCGGCGACGCTTCCAAAGCCGCGGAAACCGAGCGCGACGCTCTTCGCCTCCTCCCCTCCGGCGCCAAAGGCGGCCTTCATGATGAACTACAGCGCGGCCTCGAAACCTTCACCAAATAAATTTGAGCTATTCGTGTCCCCGCCTGCGCAATCCCGTATAGAGGATTCCATGGCCAACTTCTGTACGAATTGTCGATTTCCCCTCGCCGCCAGTGCGAGCTTCTGCCCGCAATGTGGACGGTCGCTAGCGTCCGCTCAGCCCGCGCCGCCCGCGCCCTCCACGCCAGTCGCCGCGGCCAGTGGTGGTGGCTCGGCTCTCAAGATTCTCCTCATCGTCGTGGTGTGCCTCGCCACGCTTGGAATAGCAGCCATCGCCGCCGGATACTACGCCTTCCACAAGGTCAAGCAAGCTGTCGTTGCCAAAGCCGAACGCCTCGGCGTCGACGTCAACTCCGTCCCGTCGCCCGTTCCGTCCTCGATGCCCTCCAGGCCCAAAGTCTACAAGCCCTGCGAAATCCTGCCAAAGAGCGAAGCCTCGAACCTCCTGGGCGAGCCTATTGAGAGCACCGGGATCATGGACGGCGCCTGCCTCTATTACGGCCCTGCCGGCTTGGCCGCAAAACTCGCCACGCAGGGTACTTCGGAAATGATGGACAAGGCGAAAGCTGGTGTGCAAATGAACAGCGGCGACATGGCGGATACAGTCACCAAAATGATGGGAGCAATCGCCGGTCAGCCTGGCCAAAACGGAACCAAGGGAGGCGACGTTCCGCTTCTAATCTTCGCGGTCGATCCCGATGGCCGAGTGCAAATGAGCGCCATGGCCGCTTCGAAAGCTATCTTCGGCGGAATTGCAGCCGACAGCCCGGGCGGTGGACTCGGCGCTGAGATCCCCAACCTGGGCGATCGCGCCATTCGTCTCGGACCACTCGGCCTGAACGTCCTCAAAGGCAACACCGTCATCCGTATCGTCGTGGGCCCCGTGCCCGACCCCAACGGCAAGTCGGTCGTGATTGCCCGCGCCGTCCTGCCGCGTATTTAGCCATGGCACGATGAAATATAGCGGAACGAGTCGCATGCCCAGCGAATTTCAGGATTCAACCGGCTTCACCCTCCTCCTCGATGAATGGCGCGCCGGAGACGAGGAAGCCGGCCGCAAGCTCATATCCGCGGTCTACCGCGAGCTGCGGAACCTGGCCTCGGTTTATCTCCGCAAGGAGTCGAACGCCAATACTCTCCAGCCCACCGCCCTCGTCAACGAGCTCTGCGTCGGAATGCTCTCCCGCCCCGCCGTGAGTTGTGAGAATCGCCTCCACTTTCTCCACCTGGCCGCCCAGCAGATGCGCCGGCTCATTGTCGATCATGCCCGCCGCCGCAATGGCCTGAAGCGCGGCGGCGGGCAGGCCCATGTCCCTCTCGAAGAAGCCCGGGACCACATCATTGTCCTCGACGGCCGCATTGCCGAAATTAACGACGCCCTCACCCGCCTGGAGCAACTCGACCCTCGTCCCGCCTCTGTCGTCGAAATGCGCTTCTTCGGCGGCCTCACGGAGCAGGAAATCGCCGGTGTGCTTGGAATCTCGGTAGCGACTGTCAAGCGCGACTGGGATTTTGCTCGCTCCTGGCTGCTGGCGCAACTGAACGTGAGCTAACCCGCGCCGCCTTTACGCAATCCCTAATAAGGAGTACTGATGAACAAACTCGCCCTCTTACCAATTGCGGCCCTACTAACCGCCGACCTCCCGGTGAGAGCTGCCGACGGTTGCGACGCCGTCAAAGCGGCCGCCATCAAGGTCCTGCAAGTGCCCTCGCATCTGTACATGACGGAAACCGCGGGCTCCAACGGGAGCAAGACCAGAAACGCCGAGACGATTTATCTCAACGACGTCACATACGTCATGGTCAACAACCGATGGCGGAAAAGTCACATTTCGCCCAAGGAATTGGCGGAGATGAAAAAGGAATCGGACCAAAAAGGCGTGTGCTCCGCCGTGCGCGACGAGGCCGTGAGTGGCGAGCCGGCCACGCTCTACAAAGCCCACAGCCAGACGCCCAATGACACCGTCGACACCCAGATCTGGATTTCCAAACTGAGAGGACTGCCCCTCAAGCAGATCAATGACATCGACGTGGGCGGCGTACGCGGCAAGAGTCACACGGAAATCCGCTATGAATATACGAATGTGGCTGCACCGGCAGTCGCGGAACCTCAGCACAAATAAATTTCTCTGTCCTCAACCCCAAAGGAGGGAAAGAATGTTAACGAAGGCAAATCAACCGCTCACTACACGACGCCGTACCTTTTTCGCTACCGCCGCAAAGCTTGCGATTGCCGGACTGGTGGGGCTACCGGCCCGGATTCTTGCGCAGCAGAACAATCGCAACGAAACCGGCCTGCCGCTCTTTCCGGGTGTTACCACCGGCACGCAGTATCCACCCTCCGAGACCAAAGGCCGTTGGTATGCCATCTATACCGCTGAGAGCCGTGATCCACTCGCGGTTGTGGAGGCATGGTATCGGCATGCGTTGCCGCACGCGAACGAAACGAAGGACGAGAACCAATTGACTCATGGCATCGTGCTCACGAACGGAAAGGACAAAGTGCTCGTGTACCAGCTAGGTAAGCGCGCAGGAACAGTGATCGAACTCCAAAAATACGTGCGCGGCTAACGGTGACAAGACGACAGGTAGCGTCATAAAGTTCGAAGGTCATGTGTCACTCGTAGACTATAGTTGAGTTTCCAGACAATATCGACGTGGGTGGCGGCGCGAGTGGCAAGAGTCAAACGGAAATCCTAATGGGAGCGTTCGCGCCTCTATTGTCGACCAGTGCTGCTGGGCGTAGTGGAAGGGGTGAATGGCGACATCCAGGCGCTACGGTATCGTGGATCCGCCTGCAAAACTCTTCGGTACGTGCTGATTAAGGTGCAACGTGTCGCAGCAATCAAAAGCCGATTTCGTCGTCTTCCCGGCTCCTGTCGGATTCCTGCGCAGCGATGTTATATCATGGCGATGCTATGAGCACCTTGCATCGCCGAGCCTTCGCTAAATCCCTGTTGACTTCCGTCGCCGCAGCCTCGTTGTCTTCTGCCGCGCCCACGAACGGAAAAGACCAACACCTGCTTTACGTCGCCAGCCCGGGCCTCCGCAATTACGAAGAATATGGCGGCGTCGGTGTTCTCGTCTACGACATCGACAACGGATATAAAGTCGTGAAGCGCATCCCGACCTGGGAATACGAGAAAGGGCAGAAATCCGATAACGTCAAAGGCATTTGCGCCAGCGCGAAAACGGGCCATATCTATGTCACCAACATTACCCGTATGATCTGCATCGAGCCGGTTACGGGCAAGAAGGTCTGGGACAAGACCTATGAAGGCGGCTGCGACCGGCCGGCCATCACCCCGAACGGCAAGACGCTCTACGTGCCGCAGTTCGAAGGCCCGAAGTGGAACGTGGTGAATGCGGCCGATGGCGAGGTGATCACCAGTATCGAAACAAAATCCGCTTCGCACAACACCATTTGTTCGCTAGATGGCGCGTACGCTTATCTAGCAGGGATAAAATCCCCGATTCTTTCCGTGGTCGATACGAAGACGAACAAGGTCGCAAGGACCGTCGGACCTTTCTTCAACTTCATTCGCCCATTCACCGTCAATGGCGCCAGTACGCTTGTTTTCGTGAACACGAACGCTCTGCTTGGATTTGAAGTGGGGGATCTGCACACCGGCAAAAAACTCTATCACGTCGAAGTCGAAGGCTACAAGCAGGGTCCGGTGAAGCGCCACGGCTGCCCGAGTCACGGCATCGCTTTAACGCATGATGAAACGGAACTTTGGCTCGCCGATGGAGCGAACAATTGTCTTCACGTCTTCGATGCGACGGTGATGCCTCCCAAGCAAACCGTCACCATTCCGCTGCGCGATTTTCCGGGTTGGGTGAGCTTCAGCATCGATGGCAAATATTGTTATTCGTCGACAGGCGAGATTATCGACGCGAGTACGAAGAAGGTGGTCGCGATATTGCAGGATGAGACCGGACGGCAGGTGCAGAGCGAGAAGATACTCGATCTGATGATCAGCAACGGCAAAGTCACCCAGGCCGGAAATCAATTCGGCGTCGGAATGAAGCGTTCGTGAATGCGGCCGTTCTCTTACTGCTTGCGTCATTCTTCGACGCTCAAGTAGCGCCCATTCTCACCAAGCGATGCCTCGGCTGCCATAACGATCAATTGAACGACGGCGACATCTCTTTTCAAGACCGCGGCACTCTGCTCAAGGGCGGGCCGCATGGGCCGGCGATCGTGCCCGGCGAGCCTGAGCAAAGCTTCCTGATCCATGCGATCCGGCGGGAAGGCGATATTAAAATGCCCCCTGGACCAAAACTTTCCGATAAAGAAATCGCTATTCTCACAGATTGGATCAAGCGAGGCGCGCCCTGGGGTAAGAAACTGCGTCCGTGAATCCAGAGCCATTAGTTCGAATCGCGGCCGACTGGGATTGCTCGGCGCTCGTGCGGCAAACGCCGGGTGGCTTGGGAATCTGGGACGGCGTCCGGTTTACCATCGACCCGGTGGAGGAATGCGATTATCTCGCCGTACTGAACAACCGGCGAGCCGCGGGCGTGACGGTGAAGTGCCCGCCTTCGAACGTCTGGTGCGTCATGCAAGAGCCCTACGTGCCGGAACTCTACGACTGGATGGTGGAGGATCACGAGTGCTATGGCCGTGTGTTCACACACCACGTGCCGAATGCGGACGCGAAATACGTTCGGTCGCAACCAATGCTGCCGTGGCATGTGGAGAAGAGCTACGACGAATTGGCGGCTGCCGGCCAGCCGTCGAAGACGCGTGGTGTTTCTTGGATCGCGAGCCAGTTGTCATTTCTGCCGGGCCATCGAAACCGGACTCGTCTGCGGGAGTACTTGATGCGGGAGTGCCCTGGTTTGGTGGATATCTTCGGACGTGGCATTCGGGCGATCGAAGACAAGTGGGATGCCCTGGCAGCCTACCGGTATTCGCTGGCAATCGAAAATGATAGCTGTCCCGATTATTGGTCTGAGAAGATTGCCGATTGTTATTTGTCCTGGACTCTTCCGCTTTACGACGGTTGCACGAACATTGAAAATTACTTTCCGGTGGACTCTTTCATCAGAATCGATTCGAGCGATCCGCCATCGGTGGCGGCGCGTGTAAGTGAGCTGTTGACGAGCGGGGAATGGGAGCGGCGTTTGCCCGCGATCGCGGTAGCGCGCCAAAAAGTCTTAAACGAATACCAGATCTTTCCATCGATCCGCAGCGCAATGCGCCAGTTCGGAAATGCGAGTGCGAAGCCGGAGATCGTCCACGTTCCGGGTTACCGGTGGAACCGATGGAAGCACCGGGCTCGGTATGTCAGTGGAAAGGTCCGGCGCGGCGAACTGGCCGATGTTTCGAATGCTTTCGTGAATAAGATCCGTTATTGGCGATGGTCATCCAAAGTGGGATTGTGAGAGAAGAATCCGCTCGGCACTAATTGGAAGCCCGCTTTGTGAACAGGCATCACCGGCCATTCTTCCGGGCGGGGAATGTGAGTGATGCCGAGCGTGTACCAGAGGACCACATCGGTGTTTTCAATGGGCCGGTTCTTGGCGGTCCAGGCTGGTAGGCCGTCGTTACCCTGGCTCTGGTTGATGTACGTTCCGGCGGCGTTCATCTGCGAGAAATCGTATGGCGTCACCCAAAGATGCGCATTGATGAAGCCTGCGCGCTTGTGAATCCAGGACGCCGGGCTGGCGTACGGGACTGAGTTCTCGGCGGGAACGAGCAGGTAACCGACCGGCTCACCGAGTGCATTCTTGTGGCTCGTATTGACGACCTTCCATTTTCGGGCGGCGCTGAGGTCAAGCTGCCGTTTCGCTTCACTCTCTTTACGCAAAACGGTCTCTTTCATGACGATGCCTTTGTGATAGGGATCGCCCGCGGCCGCGGTGTCCACTTCCACAACGCTGTTGG
>Ga0105240_10006805_pt1 | contig 16717 bp, 16 predicted proteins | sample KBSC54metaG_FD_80426 | JGI IMG/M metagenome (GOLD analysis project Ga0105240, IMG submission 80426) | Corn rhizosphere microbial communities from Kellogg Biological Station, Michigan, USA - KBS C5-4 metaG | ecosystem: Host-associated > Plants > Roots > Rhizosphere > Soil | place: Michigan, USA...
ATAAAAGTGAAATTTTAAGTAATAAATTAATTGTAAATGATTATAGAGTATACCACCATTTCATTAAACACGATACAAATATTGCCTGCTCCATATTAGGCTGGGGTCTTGATGACACTACAAAAAGTAATTCAGACTTGACAGTATCTGGCATAACCGCAGCGAAAAGGCACACTATCTTAAATGATGAATTTTTTTCACGGAATGTCCAAATATTGACTAAGCTGATTAAAGCAGCCAACGCCAAAAACATCCGAGTAATTTTATACACATCGCCTGCATATGCTACCTACACAAAATATGCAAGTAAAAATCAGATGGCTTCTACCATTGATGTAGCTGAGCATTTTTCTAAAAAATATCCAAATGTAAACTATTACAACTGGTTCAATGATACATCCTTTGTTGCATCTGACTTTTACGACGCCGATCATTTTAATGAAATTGGCGCTAAAAAATTCTCTCTAAAATTGGATTGCCTGATTAAAAGGTTGAAGAAGTCTAGTACAAGACCGGCTGAACCTGGAGCCTTGCAACAGATTGCAAAAAGAAGGGCTTAGTTGAAAACGCAAACGGCCGTATTAAAATTCAGTCGTAGCCAACTGGTTTCCCTATGAATTTTGGTGGCACAATGGGTCAAGCATAATTATTTTTTTAATATTTATTTAAATAATAAATCTGTTAGAGCGTTTTTCGAAATAACACGAGTTCTATTCGACCTTGAGAAAAATAGATTTTCTACGGATTTTCCGCTTAGATTTAACATAATAATTAATTTTTTAAGACAATGTAAAACAATTTTTGCGATTAACTGTGGTGATATATAAAAACTAGCCGTTCATTCACTAATTTAATACGATCTATTGTTTCTTATGAGTTTTGAACCCATATACAGTTATATATCTGATAAAAATATCGAAATAATCAATCCCGCTGTTTCAAATCGTGATGCCGAATTGAATTCAGCATTATCATCTAAGAATACTATTGGCGAAATGAATAAGGTTACTGGCGCATCAAAAAATGTACTCCAATTTTTGTGTTTCAATTCGCCATACGGAGGTAGCTTTTTCCAGTCTTTATTGATGCTCGAGCATAGATTAAATCAGGACGACATTGATATGGTGTACCTGTTCCACATGGACACTTCGCATTATGATTGGATACAAGGCTTAATTAATCAAGGGAAAAAGGTGTATTTTTTGAGTGGTAGTTTTTCAAAAGACATTTTTTTTGTCCGTGATTTACTGGTAAAACATAATATTAAATATATTCATGCTCATTTTGCCGGGCTCAAATATCTGTTTTTACTGAATGTAGCCAGCAAGTTATATAGTAAACAAACATTCATTTTGAGGCACCTTCGTAACCATGATAAACCAAGAAGTTTTTTTAGTGAGAGTCTCAGAAAAATGCTAAACAAGGTTGATTTGTATATCGGCTGCAGCGAATCAGTGGCTGTCGAGTACAAAAAGAACTTTAATATAAAAGACGGTAAGATTACTCATGTTACCAATGCGATTAACTTCAACCGGTTAGATAATTTTGATAATCTTCAACGGACCGATTTTTTGATAGGAAACGAGACGAAAGTGTTTCTCTTATTTGGGTTTGATTATTATCGCAAAGGCGTCGACGTAGTTCTTGAGGCAATGGATCGTTTAGTGGCGGAAGGTCATGATGTTTGTTTGCTGTTGAGTTTATCTACCAATGTAGAATTAATCGAATCCAGGATTATTGATCGCTTTGCTAAGATCCCAGATTGGTTAAGGATACTTAGCCCGCGTGAAGATATTGCTTCCTATTATCTTTTAAGTAATTATTTCATATCTGCATCCCGCGAAGAAGGCTTTTGCAATGCCTTAGTCGAAGCGGCTTATTGCGAAAGACCAATAATTAGTAGCAACATCCCCGGCCAGGGTGAATTGAATATTCCTCACACCTATAAATTTACTTCTGAAAACGTTGCCGAATTGAAAGATGCGATGATAGCGCTTATGTCGCTAACTGATGCGCAGAAAAGCAAGATTGCAACCGAACAAAAAGAATATGTAATCAAAAATTTTGATTTGGAAAGATGGGCTGAGCAAATTACAGGAGTTTATAGGCGCCTTAATTAATATTTCTTATTCCACTTGTCAATTAGATTTGTGTCCGCATCTCAAACGCATACTCGGTGGTGTACATCAGGTTATTATTGAAATCCAGTTTAATCTAATTTTTTGATTAATTTTACCTCGCAAATTTACCTGTTCGTTGTGGAAAGAAATTCAAAGATATATATAGCCGGCCATCGCGGTATGGTTGGTTCTGCAATATACCGCAAGCTTAAAAAAGAAGGATATAATAATATTATTACCCGCTCATCAGCCGAACTCGACCTGAGGATACAAAGCGATGTGGAAGGCTTTTTTGAACAAGAAAAGCCAGAGTATGTATTTTTGGCTGCTGCCAAAGTTGGAGGCATTGTGGCTAACAACACTTACCGTGCTGACTTTTTGTACGAAAATCTTCAAATTCAGAACAATATTATCCATTCGTCATATCTTAACAGCGTAAAAAAGCTGATGTTTTTAGGTTCAAGTTGTATATATCCTAAACTGGCGCCACAGCCATTGAAAGAGGACTACTTGCTTACCGGGCCATTAGAGCCGACTAACGAGCCCTATGCCATTGCTAAGATAGCCGGTATCAAAATGTGTGATGCCTACCGCTCGCAATATGGTTGTAATTACATATCAGTAATGCCAACAAATTTATACGGGTATAATGACAACTATCATCCACAAAATTCGCATGTCTTGCCAGCATTAATACGCCGCTTCCATGAAGCAAAGACGAGCAACGCGCCTGATGTAACGATCTGGGGAACTGGTACGCCCAAACGTGAATTTTTGTTTGCGGATGACCTGGCGGAGGCTTGTTTCTACTTGATGCAGAACTATGACGAAGAGGGTCTGGTGAATATAGGTACCGGTGAAGACATTTCTATTAAAGACCTGGCTTTATTAATAAAAGATATTATCGGATACGAAGGAGAAATTATCTTTGATACTTCAAAGCCCGATGGGACCCCACGTAAATTGATGGATGTTTCGAAATTACACGGCGAGGGCTGGCATCATACGATAGCGTTAGAAGAAGGTATAAAACTAGCCTATAAGGACTTCTTAGCCCATCAGGCAAATCTTGTTTCTCACTGATCATCTCTTAAACCAAACTCATGACAATTGAATCTACCCCCCTGAAGGGTTGTATCATTATAAAACCGAGCATTTTTGGAGACGAGCGCGGTTACTTTTTCGAAAGCTTTCACCAGGAAAAATTCCGGAAGCTAACCGGAATTGATATTCCATTTGTGCAGGACAATCAATCTTACTCAACTAAAGGCGTACTAAGAGGCCTTCACTGGCAAAAAGGTACTTCGGCGCAATCAAAACTGGTTAGAGTGGTTAAGGGTGAAGTGCTGGATGTTGCAGTTGACCTGCGCCAGGATTCAAAAACATACGGCCGGCATTTTAGCATCAGACTTTCGGGGGACAATAACCTGCAATTATATGTTCCACGCGGGTTTGCGCACGGTTTTGTGGTATTGAGTGACGATGTCACATTTCAGTATAAATGTGATAACTATTATGATAAAGCCGCCGAAGGGGGGATATATTATGCAGATCCTGATCTGGCCATTGACTGGATACTGCCATACGAGCAGCTAATTGTATCACCCAAAGACCTCGAATTGCCAAATATGTCAGCAATTGAAGCAACCGGATTTTAAATTTAACGAATGAATAATATTGTAGTTTTTGGTGCATCCGGCCAGTTAGGGCAATGCTTAAAATCGGTTGCAAATGCACAGGGAATCACCGCCATGATTTTTCCGTCAGAAAGCGAAGCCAATATCCTGGACAAGGAGGCGCTTAAAAAAATATTCGAGGCTCATAAACCGGCATGGATCATCAACTGTGCAGCTTACACGGCTGTTGATAAAGCCGAAGATGAAATTGATCTTGCCCGGAAAATTAATAAAATAGGAGCGGCGAACATAAGTGAGCTATGCAAAGAATATGGTTCAGTTTTTATTCATACTTCTACTGACTTTGTATTTAAAGGAGATAAGCCAACACCACTGGATGAAAAAGACATTACCGAACCCCTCAATATTTATGGTTTAACCAAATTAGAAGGCGAGCAAGCTGTGGCTGATAAGCTTGAGAAATATTTCATACTTCGCACCAGCTGGCTCTATTCTGAATATGGTAACAACTTTGTCAAAACCATGTTGCGGTTGGGTAGCGAACGCAACGAGCTAAAGGTAATTGCTGACCAGGTCGGGACACCTACTTATGCTATGGATTTGGCAAAATGTATCCTAACTATAATCTCAACCGGCAGCGCTGCTTATGGCCTATATCATTATAGCAACGAAGGTGTAGCCTCATGGTATGATTTTGCCAAAGCTATCTTTGATATATCTGCAACCAAAGTAAAAACGCTTCCGATAAGCACGTGGGAATATCCAACACGTGCAGCGCGTCCTGCCTATTCGGTAATGAGCAAAGCTAAAATCAAACAAACTTTTAATATCGAAATCCCATATTGGCGCGATAGTTTAATAACTTGCATTAGTAAACTTTAATCTATTTATGAAAGGTATCATATTAGCCGGCGGGTCTGGCACAAGGCTTTTTCCGATTACTAAAGCTATCAGTAAGCAGTTAATGCCGATCTACGACAAGCCGATGATCTATTATCCGTTGTCCGTTTTAATGATGGCCGATATCCGCGAAATATTGATCATTACCACGCCAGAAGATAGTGATAGCTTCAAAAGGTTACTGGGTGATGGCCATGAATTAGGGTGTCGATTTGAATATGCAGTTCAGGCGGTGCCAAACGGACTGGCCCAGGCTTTCGTGATAGGCGAGGAATTTGTTGGCAGTGATAAAGTAGCTTTGATATTGGGCGATAATATCTTCTATGGTACAGGTTTCGATGAGCTTATTCAAAGTTTTAACGATGTGGATGGAGCCGCCATTTTTGCCTACAAGGTGTCTGACCCTGAAAGATACGGTGTAGTTGAATTTGATGAGCACTTTACGGCATTGTCTATCGAAGAAAAGCCATTGAAGCCTAAATCTTCTTACGCTGTCCCTGGATTGTATTTTTACGATAATGACGTTGTTCAAATCGCTAAAAATATTCAGCCATCGGTGAGGGGTGAGTATGAGATAACAGATGTGAACCGTGTTTACCTTGAGAAAAAAAAATTGCATGTCGGCGTAATGGACCGCGGTACCGCTTGGCTGGATACCGGGACGTTTGATTCGTTAAGTGACGCTACAGAATATGTACGAGTGATAGAAAAAAGGCAGGATACCAAGATAGGTTGTATTGAAGAAGTGGCCTACCGTCATGGGTTTATTGATAAAGAGCAGTTAAAAGTACTGGCCGAGAAGTATATCAAGAGTGGATATGGAATGTACCTCAAGAATCTGCTTCAATAAACTGTCGACTTAATAATTTCATCGATAAGGTTAGGGGCGTCCGCCTCCATCCATTTCATGTCCTTATCTTTTCTAAACCAGGTGAGCTGCCGTTTAGCAAAGCGGCGGGTGTTTTGTTTGATCAGATCGATGGCTGTCTCAAGATCTGTTGTGCCATCAAAGTAGTCAAATAGCTCACTATAGCCAACAGTTTTAAGTGCGTTCATATGCCGGTAGGGGATAAGCGAACGAACTTCTTCAATTAGTCCTTGTTCGACCATTAAATCCACGCGCCGGTTAATGCGTTCGTACAATTGTTCCCGGGGTAAATTCAAGACTATTTTGATGCTTTCAAATGGGCGTATATTTAGCGCAGCTTTCCTATAGGACGAAAATGGCCTGCCTGTCGCCTCATAAACCTCCAATGCCCTGACGAGTCTTTGAGGATTGTTCAGGTCTACTTGACCGTAATATACAGGGTCAACGTCTTTAAGCTTTTCCTGTAAATCTGGAATGCCCTTTTCTGCTAATTCCCTATTAAGTTTATCTCTTATTTCAGAGTCCGCTGTTGGTAAATCATCAAAACCTTGTGTTGTAGCTTGAATGAACAAGCCAGACCCGCCCACCATGATTACCTGATCATGCATTTCAAAAAGTTCATCCAATAGCCGGAGTGCTTCTTTTTCGAAGTCACCGACGGTAAAAGCATCAGTTATTGAGTGCGAACCAATAAAATGATGTTTGGCTTGTGCCAGTTCCCCGGCATCGGGTTTGGCAGTTCCGATCGACATTTCACGATAGAACTGACGGGAGTCGGCCGAAATGATCTCGGTATTTAATTGCCGTGCCAGTTTTATAGCGGCAGCAGTTTTACCCACGGCTGTAGGACCTGCTATTACGATAAGTTTCTTTGTGGATTGGAAATGACTCATAACTCATGGTCCATGGCCGGTACAGCAAATAAGCGTTATGAACTACGAACCATGAGCAACGAACGAATATTAATAATCGTCATTGTGTTGGTGGTGGTTTTCGTCTTCAAAGCCTTCGTTGTCAGAAAATTCATTACCAAACTCCTCCTCCTCTTCTCCCTCGTTTTCTTGGTGTTCATCAACTTCTAATTCATCATCGGTATCGAGAACCTCAGTGAAGCCTTCTTCGGCGTCCTCTGCATTGTACTCCATTTCGTTAAGGAAATCGAAATCTTCATTGACCGGAGGCAGGACGGTTGGATTGAATACGTTGCCAAATTGTTTCGGCGCTTCGCCTGAAGACTTTACCACGGCAGGATAATTAGTGCCTGGCGTTTCATCCAGTAATATTTTCAACAATTCGATATGAAAATCGAACGGACGATCGAAATTAAAAGTGTAATAGAATTTTTGATGCGGGTCGTCTATCCTGCTGCTTAGTTTAACTTTATCCATCTGCACGACGCCCCGGTCAATTCTGCGTTGATTAGGCATAAAGGTAATTTCTTCGCCTTTGATCCATTGGTCATTACTAACATAGAATGAAGACGGATACTCGCATTTATAACCTACCGCCTGATGAATTGCACGGTGAAAATCTTCGAAAGTTTGGTTTGATCTAATATCGATCTCTCTAACCACGTCATCGTAATCTTCAAAAGCAACTCTAAATCTGTATACTGCCATTTTTGTTTGTAGAATTTTACAAAAGTAAGTGTTTTAAGTCAAAATGTGTTTGCCACAACTTTTAAGCCAATTTCCGTGCCTTTTTTAATTGTGTAGTCAAGGGCAGCCTCGCGGGAGTTTGGAATCTCACCTTCCAATATCGCTTCGCGTATCTGATTTTTAATAATTCCTACTTCGCGCCCCTCTTTAATGCCGAAAATATGCATGATATCTACACCACTAACAGGTGGCTGCCAGTTGCGAATTTTATCCCGCTCCTCAACGTCCTTCAATTTTTGCTGAACCAACTCAAAGTTGTTTCTATATTTCTTTATTTTGTACTCATTTTTTGTCGTAATGTCCGCTTTACACAACAGCATCAACGATTCGATATCGTCACCGGTATCAAATAATAATCTACGGACTGCCGAATCAGTTACCACATCCTGCGCCAAAACAATAGGGCGTAGGTGAAGCTGTACCATTTTCTGAACAAATTTCATTTTTTCATTCAGCGGTAATTTCATTGCAGCAAATATTTTAGGCACCATTCGCGCTCCCTTATCCTCGTGCCCGTGGAAGGTCCAGCCGTGACCAGGCTCGAAACGTTTAGTTGCAGGCTTGGCAATATCATGCAATATGGCGGCCCATCTCAACCAAAGATCATTGGTTGTAGCGGAAATGTTGTCTAACACCTGAAGCGTATGATAAAAATTATCTTTATGGCCTTTGCCGTCGATATAGTCGACGCCATACAAATTTGCCATCAGAGGGAATATTTTATCTAGCAAACCAGTATCAAAAAGGTAAACAAAGCCTATCGATGGCTTGGCTGACAAAATTATCTTATTAAGTTCCTCTGTAATGCGCTCCTGCGAAATGATCGAAATACGTTCGACGTTTTGTTTGATCGCTTCAACAGCCGTTGGATCTATCCTAAAGTTCAGCTGAGAAGCAAAACGGATAGCTCGCAACATGCGGAGCGGATCATCCGAAAATGTCTCTATCGGGTCAAGCGGTGTTCTGATCAGTTTTTGTTCCAGGTCTTTTACGCCGCCAAACGGGTCAAGCAATTCACCGAATCGGTCTGGGTGCACGGCAATAGCCAGGGCATTGATTGTAAAATCACGGCGTTTCTGGTCATCTTCCAATGTGCCATTTTCAACAATAGGCTTGCGCGAATGGGCGCGGTAAGATTCTTTGCGTGCGCCTACAAATTCCACTTCTATATCCCTATATCTAAGCATTGCTGTGCCGAAATTCTTGAACACAGATAATTTGACCTTCAGTTTCCGAGCAACCCTTTCCGCAAATTCAATCCCATTACCGATAATGACGATATCAATATCTTTTGAGGGCCGGCTTAATAGGAGATCACGCACAAAACCACCTATTACATAAGCTTGCACGTCTTGCTCTGCAGCAATGCCGCTCACTATGGAAAATAAAGGATGTTTAAGGTGTTGTTTCATGCAAGGGTATGCTTTCTCGGTTTAAAGCATATTCAGGTACAAAAATCGTAATTAGAAAGCCTAAACCATAATAAAATTAACGACGGATAAATTCAAACTGCCCGTCGGGATTAAGGCGCATAATAGTCGAAGGTTTTTTCTTCTCCGTATTATGCTGTTCCAGGTTCACGACATAATCCACGCCGTCAATGATTTCCTGGTCTACTTCATCAAAAGTTTGTGGTGAAGGTTTGCCACTTATGTTAGCCGAAGTGGATACCAGAGGTTTACGCAGCCTCTGTATCAATTGCTGACAAAAATCGTGTTTAGCAATACGTATACCTACACTGCCATCGTTGGCAATCAAAGCCGGCGAGATGTTTTTCGCTCCCGGCATTACCAGCGTAAGCGGGTTTTCAGCATACTCGATCAAGTCGTAAGCAATGGACGGAACTTCCTGCACGTAGCTTTCCAATTTGTTTTCGGTATCAAGCAGTATGATCATGCTTTTGGCCTCGTCGCGTTGTTTTAGGGCAAATATTTTCCCAATGGCCGCTGTGTTGGTAGCATCACAACCTATTCCCCAGATGGTATCGGTAGGGTAGAGGATAATGCCGCCGTCCTGGATAGTTTTTAAAGCTTTGGCAACTTCTTCCTTCAGCATATTATAAATATAGGCTTAATGCGTTCATAATTTGGGTTTCATCAATCAATTGCATGCACTTAGGTATGCCATATAGTTTGCATGTGTTTCTCACACATGGCTCACATTCTAATTTCCCGGCGCGTATCACTCTCAAAACGTCTTTGTTATAAGGCGCAGTATTCTGTTCATTTCCAGCGCCGAACAATACGATGGTAGGTACTCCCAGGCTGTTAGCCAGGTGCGCAGGACCCGAGTCAGTGGTCAGTACCGCTTTCGACGAAGCCATCAATTCGCACAATTCTTCAAGACTTGTATTTCCCGCATAGTTTTCAATTCGTCCGGCCGCACCCTTTAACAAATCATCGACATAAGCCTTCTCTTTCTGCGATCCTACAATGACAAACCGAGTATTTTTAAAGGTATTGATCAACATACCGATCAGCTGTTTCCCTTTATCAAGCGGCATCCGGCGAGATACCGCCTCTGAATTAAAGTTCAACACAACCTGACTGTCATTACTTTCAGTTGTTTTAGCTTGAAGTTTGACGACCCGCTCAGCGATCTTCGTGCCTGTATACTGCTCTAATAATGAGACATATTCATCGGCGCGGTGCAGATTCGCTGGCTTTTTGTAAGTGTTTGTCATTAAGAAGACCCGCCCCTCTTTACCAAATCCAACCCTTCTTTTTGCCCCGGTCGCCCAACCCATTACTGCCGATGAAAGCGAGTCGGGCAGACAGAAAAACAAATCATATTTCTCAACTTGCAGCGTTTTACCAAAACGATAAACCCCCTGCAATCCTGCGTGTTCCTGTTTCGAAAATAAATGAACCTGGCTAAGTCCGGGGATAAGCGACGCAATACCACCTAGTTCCTTTTTTATGATCACATCAATCTCGGCATCAGAATAGGATTGCCTAACCGCGCCGACAAATGCAGTGCTCATCACCACATCGCCAAGCCAGTTGGGAAGCCTGATTAATATCTTCATTCTGTAGGTTAAATGGTTAATTAAGTTAAGTGGTTCATTGGTTGACCAGTCAGCTTATCAACTATTCACTTTGAAACTATACTGCAACGTTGTTATCTCTCAAGGCATCATTCAGTGAGGTCTTTTTATCGGTTGATTCTTTCCTTTTGCCGATGATCAACGCGCAGGGCACCTGGAAGTCACCTGCAGGAAATTTTTTGGTATATGACCCTGGGATCACTACCGATCTTTCTGGCACACGGCCTTTATATTCAACTCTGTCCTCGCCGGTAACGTCAATAATTTTTGTAGATGCCGTAAGTACCACATTAGCGCCTAAGACAACTTCTTTTTCTAAATGCACACCCTCAACCACAATAGCACGTGAACCTAAAAAGCAATTGTCTTCAATAATAACCGGTGCGGCCTGAACTGGTTCCAATACGCCGCCGATGCCTACACCCCCGCTTAAGTGGCAATGCTTGCCTATCTGCGCGCACGAGCCTACAGTAGCCCATGTATCAACCATGGTGCCTTCATCAACATAGGCACCGATATTTACATAAGATGGCATCATGATTACGCCTTTTGCCAGGTAGGCACCATAACGGGCGATTGCATGCGGAACAACGCGTACACCGGTCTTTTTGTAGTCTGTTTTAAGTCTCATTTTATCGTGAAAAACAAAAGGGCCGACCTCGATCTCTTCCATTTTTCTGATCGGAAAGTAAAGGATCACCGCTTTCTTTACCCAATCATTTGTATGCCAGCGGTGGCCTATCAGCTCTGCTACCCGCATTTCGCCGCGGTCTAACCGTTCTATAACTGTTTCAATGGCAGTGGTATAATCATGGTTCCCCAAAAGGGTTCTGTCTTCCCAAGCCTCTTCAATAAGTTTCTTTAAATTTTGCATTAGTGAAATAAACTTTTGACAAATTAAAGGATTTTATAGGAGAATTGTCCACCTGTAGGTATAGTATATTAATCTGGAACAAACGATATATCCATATGTTTAATCAACCCGTTCTTAACGAAGTTTTTACCTTTGCTGTACACTAATAAAACAATTGCTCCTGAATTTTAAAGAAATGCCTGAAAAAGAGAAACTACGTATCGATAAATATTTATGGGCGATAAGAATATTCAAAACACGTTCATTGGCAACTGAGGCTTGCAAAGCCGGCCGAGTGAAACTTGACGGACAGAATATTAAACCTGCTCACGAAGTGAAGGTAGGCGAGGTATACCTCATATCAAAAGGGGCGGAGCGCAAGATAATTAGGGTGCTTGGATTGTTAGAAAACCGCATGGACGCAAAAAGTGTTGCAGGTTTTTATGCGGATGAAACGCCTGTTGAGATGACTCACGCTTTTAAGTCGATGTTTAATGCGCCAGTTTTAAAACGGGATAGAGGCACAGGGCGACCAACCAAGCGTGACAGGCGAGAAATTGACGATATGAAGGATAATTTTTTTGATGCAGAATGAAGACTAAATCAAGTGCTAAAACGGAGATGCCAATTTTCAAATCTTGATTGTCCCAAAAATAGTTGTATCTTTGCAACTATTTTTAGGACCGGCGAGGTCCGTACACTAAACTGAAAACATATTGATTCATCTTCTACCACATATCAAATCCCCCAAGGCCGACTCGCTAAATCTTATTTTCCTATCTAATACCTCAGCTGTGATTGTATGATCTACGGGATAATAGCAGTTCTTTTTTTTGCGGGCATGTTATTATACTTCCCAATAGCGGATCATTATAACATTATCGATCATCCCAACGAGCGCAGTTCGCACACGATGGTCACTATACGCGGGGGCGGTATAATATTTCTTTTTGCTGCGTTGGCGACTGCAATTATGCACCCTGTTTATTGGTTACCCGTACTGGCGCTTTTTATGGTGGGGATAATTAGCTTTATTGATGATCGAATTACCTTGTCGAGTAAAATAAGGCTTCTCGTGCATCTGGCGGCCACTACATTGTTTTTTGTATACCTCGGTGTTTTCTCCCTGCCGCTTTACGAAAGTCTTTTTCTATATTTTGTTGTTATAGGTATTATCAATGCCTATAATTTTATGGATGGCATAAACGGTATCACAGGGTGCTATAGTTTGGTAGTATTGGCCGGTTTGCAATATGTGAATCTGAAACTGAGCTTCACTGAAAAAGATATGATCTGGCTGCCTATGATCGCCTGTGGCGTATTTCTTTATTTCAATTTCCGTAAAAAAGCCAGGTGTTTTGCCGGAGATGTAGGAAGTATTACTATTGCCTTCTGGATCATAATGCTATTGATCAAGTTGATATTGGCGACCAATAACTGGACATATATTCTCTTCCTTGCTGTTTACGGAACAGATTCTGTAATAACCATTATTCAACGGATTATTCTAAAGCAAAATATTTTCAAGCCTCATCGCCTGCATTTGTATCAAATAATGGCCAATGAAAAGGGATTTTCGCATTTAGTCGTATCTTTGACTTATGCAGTGTTGCAGGGAGTTATAATTTTTTTAGTAATCGATAATACATCGTTCACTGACATTGGCTTATTTTTGGTTGTGCTTATTCCTTTGAGTGCGATGTATTTATTTTTAAAAATTATGTTTATGCGAAACGATCGCCAGATAGCTTAACCTATCTGTCTTTTTTGCCGTAAAAAGGCAAAACTTTTATAAAACGATTTTTGTTTCCATAGCAGTGTAGCGTATGTTGCGCGGAGAACGTAAGCTATAATATAAAAAATAATGTTTGATGATAGGAAAAAAATATAGACGTTTTTTAATAGAGAGTATTCAAGCAATTTATAGGAACGTTTTATTCATTTTTTTGTTTGTTTAAAAAATATTAATTATAATTATATCATCTACTAACATCAATTTATGAAAAAATACCTAATCTTTTCCAAAGTCGTGCCCCGATGGTTGATAATGCTGGTAGACCTTTCCATTGTGGCATGGTCATTTTCCACTTCTTATTTTATTGTAGAACGCTTTCAATTTGTCAATATACTTCGCGGTTATTTTTTTATCTATACAGGATTGTACAGCGCATTAGCCTTTATAGTAATGTATGCTATGCGTATACATATCGGGCTGATCCGCTATTCCAACACGCGCGACATGTTACGAATCTTCGGTTCGACGTTTATTGCAAGTTTGCTTTATTGGGTAATGCTCAATGCCTGGCTGGTTCGCATGATCCATGTCGATCTGGTTACGCTCAATCTGGTCCTTTTGATTAATTTTTCCGTATCCAGTACTTTACTGATTTTGCTGCGTACGGCTGTAAAAAGTGTCTTCTTTTATTTGGCTAATAGTACAGCAACAAAAAAAACTACCGTACTTATCTATGGATCTGATGACAATGCGGTGCTTGTAAAACAAGCGCTGGAAGCCAGTGCAGATACCAACTTTTCGGTGGTTGGTTTTGTGGATGACGGAAGTAAAAAAATTGACAAGGATATCCAGCAGGTAAGAGTTTATCATATCGACAAACTGGGCAAACTGAAAGAAAAACATAATGTGGATAAGCTGATCATCATGAACCACAACCTTGATGAGCAGGCAAAAAAAGCCGCTCTCGAAAACTGTTTGGCGCTGGGTATACAGGTATTAACCGTGCCGCCGTCGGACCAGTGGATATATGGTAAGCTCAATCTCCAGCAGATTAAAGATCTTAAGATTGAAGATTTGCTGCAGCGTAAACCAATTAAAATTGACAATACCCGTATTTCGGAAGATTTACATGGTAAACGTGTGCTGATTACCGGTGCAGCGGGGTCTATAGGCTCTGAAATTGTAACTCAGGTGCTCGGCTACAAGCCGGCGATGGTTATTTTGTGCGATCAGGCCGAATCGCCTTTGCATGAAATGAAACTGGAAGTAGAGGAGAAATTCCCCAACGTGCCAACAACCATATTTATCGCTGATGTCAGGAACCAGCAGAGAATGCACAAGTTATTTTCAGATTACCGTCCCGAGGTTGTTTTCCATGCTGCGGCATATAAGCATGTGCCGATGATGGAAGAGAATCCTTCGGAAGCTGTGCTGACAAACGTGTTGGGAACTAAACATGTAGCAGACCTTGCGGTGGCCTTTGGTAGCGAAAAATTTGTAATGGTTTCGACTGATAAGGCAGTTAACCCTTCAAATGTAATGGGTACCACCAAGCGTATTGCCGAAATATACATACAGGCGTTGAAAGACAACCCGGTTAACAACAGACCCGGCATTCAGCCTACCCGTTTTGTGACCACTCGTTTTGGTAACGTATTAGGCTCAAACGGTTCGGTTATACCGCGCTTCAGGGCGCAAATACAAAAAGGAGGGCCTATCACGGTAACACACCCTGAGATTACCCGCTATTTCATGACAATACCTGAGGCTGTCCAGCTGGTGCTTGAAGCAGGTACAATGGGCACGGGGGGCGAGATATTCATTTTTGATATGGGGCAGCCGGTGAAAATTACCGATCTGGCACTAAAGATGATTAAACTGGCCGGCTTACAGCCTGAAAAAGATATTAAGATTGTTTATACGGGGTTAAGGCCTGGTGAAAAACTGTATGAAGAATTGTTAAATGCAGGCGAACATACTATGCCTACGCATCACCCTAAGATCAAGATTGCACAGGTAATAACTTATCCTTACCAGACTGTTGCTGCCGATATTGAGGAACTGTTGAGTCTGAACAAAGGACAGGACGACGAAGCGATCGTCAATAAGATGAAAGAGATCGTTCCTGAGTTCATCAGCAAGAATTCACAATTTGAATACTTGGATAACAATGATGGGGATGTCGAAGTAATTGAGGCGCTTGCGAGCTAATACTTCTGATTTATAAATATTGTAAGGCGTTCTGGTTAATTAGGGCGCCTTTTATTTTTCAATAATCTTGTTTTGATCCCGAATCTGCCCAGAGCTTAAATGCTGCTAACGCTTCATCCCGCAAAAGCTGAATGATTCGTAGTTTGCGCTGATTCATCGGAAGTTCTAATTCTTTGTAGATAAAGTGGTCGTCAAAGCCAATGTCAGCTGCATCTGCTTTTGTATTGCCATAATAGATCGTGTCGATGTGTGCCCAATAAATTGCACCAAGACACATGGGACAGGGCTCACAGCTGGTATAAATAACACAGCCAGTGAGATCGTAAGTGCCTAACTGCTGGCAGGCAAGCCTGATTGCAGATACTTCGGCATGTGCAGTCGGGTCATTTTGCTGAATAACCCGATTCGCGCTGGCAGCTACCACCCGGCCATTTTTTACAATCACAGCGCCAAATGGTCCGCCGGCAGCGCTATTTAAGTTTTGCTTGGACAGTTCGATGGCCATCCGCATAAATTTTTCATGTTCTCTCGTTTCCATAGCGCTCTGCGAATTAAAAACCCCGGCCTTTAGGGAACCAGGGTTGTTTGTATTTTCAAAACATGCGTTCGTTTTAACGCATGTGTGCAAGTGTTATTTTTTGTCTTTTGCGTAAGCCTCATTCAGCCTTTTTATAACATCTGATGTTACGTCCAAACCAGGGTCGCCATACCACATGGTGGTGTTTCCTTTTTGGAAGGTAAGGATCATTTTATAACCCTTTTCTTTAGCATAATCTTTCATAAAAGCAGCAACCTTTTCATAAAGTTTTTTCTGTTCTTCACCCTGCTCATTCTGAAATTGAGCGGCCGCATTTTGCTGATATTGCTGAAACTCCTGTCCTTCACGTTGCAAGCGTTGTTCGGTAGTGGCACGCTGATCGGCGCTTAAAGTATTGGCGCTTTTTTGATACTCCGCCGCTTCTCTTTGTAAAGCCTGCTGGCGCGAGCCAACATCGTTTTGAGCCGATTTTCCTTTATCCTCAAGGCGTTTAGACATATCCTTAAAGTAATCGTATTTTGATAATAAAGTGTCCTGGTTAACGTATACGATACTCCCTGTACCCGCTGTTACTGTAGCTGCTGATTTATCTGAAGATTTATTTTGGTTGCACGCCGCAATTGTTCCGGCAACCATAAGGCCTAACGTTAGTTTGGTTAAAGGCGAGTTCTTGATTTTCATTCTCTTAAATTCAAAAATTTTGACAAAGATAAACTTTCACCTTGACTATCCTAATTTACAGATATGCAAAAGTGCAAATGCAGGGATGTAAGGATAAAAATTCATATGTCTCCTCAATAATTTAATTTCTTTTGATGGTTTTTGGGCGTCTGTACAACAACATAATCGCATCTATAAACATCCCTCTTATTTATCCACAGCGTACCTGAAATCCGGGGTAAAATGCGTATTTTTGTATATTAATTCCCTGGATAAAACGGGGAACGATTGTTGAACATAAATATGAGCGAAGAAGTAAAAGAAGTATCCAATTATTCAGCAGATAATATACAGGTTTTAGAAGGGTTAGAAGCGGTACGTAAACGCCCTTCAATGTATATCGGTGATACCGGCCCCAAAGGATTACATCACCTGGTATATGAGGTGGTAGATAACTCGATAGACGAAGCGCTTGCGGGTTATTGTGACAC
>Ga0105240_10006807_pt1 | contig 16713 bp, 16 predicted proteins | sample KBSC54metaG_FD_80426 | JGI IMG/M metagenome (GOLD analysis project Ga0105240, IMG submission 80426) | Corn rhizosphere microbial communities from Kellogg Biological Station, Michigan, USA - KBS C5-4 metaG | ecosystem: Host-associated > Plants > Roots > Rhizosphere > Soil | place: Michigan, USA...
CGATGCAGTTTACCCGGATTCCGTACTGGCCCAGTTCAACGGCTGCTTCTTTAGTAAACATTTCAATTCCGCCTTTGCTCGCGGTGTAAGCGACCAGCGAGGGGAAGGCGAGTTTGTTGCAGCCGGAACCGAGGTTCACTATCGATCCTCCGCCGTGGTCTTTCATGCAGCGCGCGGCTTGCTGGGTACAAAGGAAGCAGCCTTTCAGGTTGGTGTCGATGACCAGGTCCCACTCTTCCTCGGTTACCTCGAGCAGAGGTTTCCAGGTTTGCACGCCGGCGTTGTTGACCAGCAGGTCCAGGTGGCCAAATTCGGCCATTACTTTTAGGAACATGGCGCTGACTTGAGCGCTGCAGCGGATGTCAGCCTGAATGCCAATTGAGGCCGGCTGGAGGGCATGGATTTCCGCCATGGCTGCATCGACCATGGGCGCGGGATCGTTGAAGTAATTGACCGCGACCCGATATCCATTGCGAGCCAGCTCGAGAGCAATTTCTTTTCCGATGCCGCGGCTGGCTCCCGTCACGAGAGCGGTCTTGCCTGGTTGCATAGATCACCTGAAGGTAGCAAGCAGTTACCGCTCGGAATGATAGCGGAAGTGAAGCGAAGACAAAAAATTCGGGGGAAGGGCTGCAAGCTAACAGGAACTTGTTTTTACTTCTGCGCAGGATGAAAGAAGTCGAGTAGCGCTTCTAATTGCTCAATAAGGCCGGTGAATTTGTCAGGGTCTTATTCGCTGATGATGCGCTCACAAAGAGGCACGAGATAGAGTCGCTCTTGCGGTTACATATACCATCTCATTCTTTGCAGACGGAAGAGCGGCGCAACTAACTGGTTCTCGATTTCCGCGAAGCCTGCGAGTCCTGTTTCGCGGAAGATTGTTTTTCATCGCTCTTCCAATGCGAGCAGATTCGCTCGACGTAGCACTCTTCGTGAGTAGCCTGACCGTTCTCATCCGTTTTGCAGGTTTCCAGCAACACAGGCTCATTGCAGACCGGGCACTTACACTGTCCAGAGTTACTGCGGCGGAGGGTACGGCGGAGCGGAGTCATTTACGACATCCAAATCTGACTCGGTAAGTTTCACCATATGGCGCAGCGACAATACCCACAAGCGTCAATTCGCGCCACTGGCCACTAGCCGGCCATCATGGAAAATCGATCTGGTAAAACGCTTCACTTACTTTTTGCGCTAGTTAAAGCGTTTAGTCAGTCGCGCAAAGCTAATTCCCTTGTAGTCGAGAGTAAGACGAGTTTCAATCTTTCCCAGTAAGATTTCTGATGTTGAGACTGACGAACCGAGTGCTAGACTTATTTCAGTGCAGCTTTTGGGGGTTCAATCGCTTCAAATTTCGGGACGCAAATCCTACGTAGCCCGCGAGAGAGTCTTATGAGAAATACCGGAAAGGGCACGGAGCAACCACAATTCCTTAGTGGGTGGAAAGAGATTGCGAACTACCTTGGTAAAGGAGTTCGGACAGTGCAGCGCTACGAGCGCGAGCTGGGTTTGCCGGTGCGACGCCCAGCGGGAAAACCCACCGGGTCCGTAGTCGCAACGAGGGCGGAACTGGATGCGTGGGTCGCGGTCAGCCCCATTCGCGAAGCCTTCCAGTTGAGCAAGCTGGGAACGAAAGCCAACTCTGGAACGACGCAGTCGATCCGGGAGGGACTGGCCGAAATGGCCCGCCTCCGCGAGCAAATGCTTGGTTTGCGAAATGACGTGCGCACATCGCTGGAGATTCTTCGCCAGAGCCTTTACGGATTGAAGGGCGACTTAAAGCAAGGTCCCTCGTCGGAAATATCGCGCCAGGTCAGGGTAGTGGAGCCGCAACACCAGACCGATTACGTCGTTCAGTTGCTGGATTTGGATTCTAGACGGAAGGCTAGCTAAGGGTTCGAGAGCTGCCAGCTTTTCTTCAGTAGAGACCCCCAAAGTAGAGACCCCCAAATAAGAGAGTTCCCCCCCGGACGAGACGTCCTGGGCTACACAGGCCCATGGAGCCGTCCTCGAGGCTCCCGCTGAGGATGACTCCAATCACGCGCGGGCCGCAAACGCGGGCGGTAGTGCGAAACAAGGGATCGATGGCGGGCCGGTGACGGTTCTCCCGGGGACCGCGCAGTACAGCATTCGCCGGCTTCGATGTGAGGTGATAGTCGGGGACGCGCCACAGAAATGTGGCCGCGGCGGATCGGTTCCTGATCGACGGCCTGGGTTACGGGCAGACGGCTGTTGCTGCCCAGATGGTCCTCCAAAAGGTTGGGAAAATCCGCCATCATGTGAGTCACTACCAGAACACTGCCGGGAAAACTCGCGGGCAGACTGGAAATGATCATTTTGAGGATTCGAAAGATCCTACGGAACCGCCAGTCACGATGATGTCGAGGGCTCAGGCAAGGGTTCTCTCTATCTTTCCAGACGAGGCTGAACAAATCTTAAAGATCATTTCGCGATATGCGGTTGTTTTGAGGCGAGCTGAAAAATCGAGGGGGAGCAGTTCCCACTAAGAGTCGCCGTCTCGGGCTGCCTTGTTGAAACGGAGGGTATAGCAGTGCTCGTGCACCGGATGGCCTTGTTCGTCCGTCTTGCACATCGTCAAGTCGCAGACGCGGTTGCAGATGGCGCAGGTAGCAGAGCGCGGATCGAAGGAAGCGGTGAGCTCTTGCATGAGATCGCGGCGCTTGCTGCCATCGGGCTCGCGCGCCAACTCGCGGGCGATATCACGCCAGGGACGGGGTGAATGATGTGCTGACACTATGACATAACGCTAGGCGCGCTCCGGTTGAGGCGCAAGCGCCAAAAAACGCCACTGCGAGAATATCTGACGTAATTTACCCAGAAGTTCTGAAACCCGGGGCTATTTTTCTTCCGCTTCAAAAGCGGCTTTAGTTTTGACGGCCGCGGGTCCCAGCAGTTCACTGATATCGAGCAGTGCCAGCACCACACCATCAATTCTGTTTTCCAGAGTGCGGTATGGCGCAATACGGAGGTTGTAATCTTTGCCGTCCCGACCCTGCATGTGTTCATTGCGGATGCTCACATTGCGCATGACATCGAGCATCCAGCGCTCGAACTCCGGAAGTTCGATCTTGAGAGGGAGATGGGCTATAGCTTTGCCCACATCGTGCTCGTTGAAGCCGAACACGTGTGCCGCCTCCGGAGTGTAGCGCCGAATGTGCAGGTCTTCGCCCAGCATGATCATCGGAATCGTGGTGCTGTTGAGCAGGTTGATGAGATCGTTGCTCAACTGCGCGAGTTGATGGTTGTGATGCTGGATTTCTTCATTGACTGTGTTCAGCTCTTCATTGGCAGATTCGAGTTCTTCTTTCGAGGTCTGCAATTCTTCGTTGGTACTCTGCAGTTCTTCGTTGCCGGATTGAATTTCTTCATTCGCGGACTGCAACTCCTCGTTGCTGGCTTCCTGTGATTCGATGATGGATTGCAGATATTCCTTGGTGCTGGCCAGTTCCTGCTTGAGCTGCGCAATCTGGATGTCCTTCACGTCCGAAGCTTCCTTCGCCGAACGTTTTGGCATGCGCCTGGGCTCCAAAGCGGCTTCGCCTTGGGGAAGCTCCTCAAAGAGTACGAGCATATGGCGCTCATCCCGCGCGGGAGTACGAAAAGGGACCACTTCGAGCTTGACGCTGATGATGGCCTCACCGTCGTCGATTGCAACGTTCTCTCTAACCGCGGGTACACCGGTTTTGCGGACCTTGTCGATGACTCCGCGGAGTTCGTAGAGGAGTCCGGGGCGGGCCATTTTGAGAAGGTTGAGGCTGGCTTTGCCAGTCGGGAGTTCGAGATAGCGGCTGGTTCGCCCGCGGGTCTGCACGATTTCGAGTGCGTCGTTGACCACCACCGCGGAAGGAACATACTTGCTGAGCAGCAGGCGGTCGGCTTCCCGTTGCACGTCGAGGGGAGTCTTCGGCTGCTCCTGCTCTTTTACGTTGCGAACCGGCTTGTCGAGGTCGGCTTCGACGGGCGCAGGCGTGCTGATACTCAGGCCAAAGGTGATCGGCGAAGACACAGATTTCTTCTGGTAGATTTTGCTCCTGCGGTCGACCAGCTTGAAAAGATCGGCGCCGTCTCCGAGCAAACCCTCGCTGTTGCCCACCAGCAGAAAGCCTCCCGCCTTCAGTGCATAGTGGAAAGTGGGAATGACTCTTTTCCGTAGCACCGGACTGAGATAAATCAGCACGTTGCGGCAACTGATCAGATCCATGCGGGGGAAGGGCGGATCGTTGAACACGTTCTGGCGAGCGAACACGCACATATCGCGGATAGATTTTGAGATCTGATATCCGCCAGCTACTTTGTGGAAAAAGCGGCGCAGGCGGACTTCGGAGACCTCGCGCGCAATGCTGTCTTTGTAAACGCCGGTGCGAGCGCGTTGAATGGCGTTTTCGCTGAGATCCGTGCCGAAGATCTGCAAGGGGATTTCAACCCGCATCTCCCAGAGCATTTCTACCAGCGCGATGGCGTGGGAGTAAGTTTCTTCACCGGTGGAACATCCCGGCACCCACACGCGAACGGGATCGGAACTGGAGCGGTCCGCGAGAATTTTGGGATAGACGACTTCGCGTAGGCTCTCGAATACCTCGGGATTGCGGAAGAAGCTGGTGACGTTGATGAGAACGTCGCGATATAGAGCTTCGGTTTCCTGAGGGCTGCCGCGCAGGATTCTTACGTAATCGGCGAGATCGGTGACGCGGTTGACGTGCATGCGCCGCAGGATGCGCCGCCGGATGGTGGCGATCTTGTAATCGACAAAATCCACCTTGCTGTGGCTTTTCAGTAGGCGGAAAACTTCTTTCAACAAACGGTCTTTGCCGTCGAAAGCGTCTTGGTGGCGCTCGCCGTCGGGCAGCTCGCCCTGAATGCGAACCAGTTCCTGCGCAATGCGGGCGGGCGGCAGAACATAGTCCGCTACCCCGGCTTCAACCGCGCTCTGCGGCATACCGTCGTACTTGGCAGATTCAAAGTCCTGGGCAAAGGTGATGCCCCCGGCGTTCTTGATAGCGGTGAGGCCCAGCGTCCCATCGCCGGCTGTTCCCGAAAGGACGATGCCCACGGCATTGCTGGTCTGGTCCCCAGCCAGAGAGCGGAAAAAGGTATTAATCGGCAAATGGTGACCGCGGGCCGACTCGCGCCTGGCGAGATGCAACACCCCGTCCGAGATCGTCATGTCGCAATTGGGAGGCAGAACATAAACCGTATTGACCTCCACACGGATCTTTTCTGCCGCCTGCCGCACCGGCAAAGATGTGGTTCGGGCCAGCAGTTCGACCATGGCGCTTTCGTGCGTGGGATCAAGGTGAGGAATGTACACCAAGGCCAGGCCGGGATCGGACGGCAAAGCACGCAGCAGGTTGCTGAAAGCTTCCAGGCCCCCGGCAGAAGCACCGATAGCTGCGATGGGGAACGCGAGCCGCGGGAAGGCGTTCTTCTCCTCCGCGGTTTTCGTTGCTGGCGCGACGCCTTTCGCGCGCGCTGCAGATTCCTTCTTTGAGGTGGGCACGGGTGCTACTCGAACAATGCAAATCCGTGAGACTGTCCCCTATTGGGGTCAATTCTAGTCCACGAACCCGCGGAAGTAAAAACGCGCCCCTGCTTGGGGACGCCTCGTCCGCCCTGCATCGAGGAACGCGATACATTCGATTCCCCGCCGAGTTTGGGGGAATTCGATCGCACTTCGCGTGTGTGGACGGACCAAAGTGCGCCGTGTCCCGCTGTTCTGTAATATGTCCCCGGTCTGAACCTAGGTGCGATCTCTGACGAGGCGTCCGGGGCTACTGTGCGGTGGACTCAATGGGAGAGAAGGCCGGGAGACCCGGCCAGCTTATCGGCAGAATTACTCTTTGCTGGGCCGGGTCCGCTGGCGGCTAGCCGCTTCGCGGGAGGACTTCAGGGCTAGCTGTCGGTCTTTCTTAGGCGTGTACGCTTGTCGCTGGCGGAAACGAGCATTCCGTCTCCGAGGTTTACCAATACATCATCTCCCAATGCATCGGCTGCGGCCTGAATGCGGTCGCTCTGTCGCTTGGCTTCATTTACCAACAAGGCTAGCCTGTCGATCTCGTCATGGAGTTGTTGCAGGTGAGCGCTCTTGGCCGGGCCGTTCGCGGATCTTACTTTCATTTCGGTCACGTCTGATATCCCTTTGTGCTGAAGCATTATCAAATCCTCTTTAGAATTGACCCTAACTGCATGAATCAAGGGAAACAAGCGCCAAAGTACGCCACGAAATTTCGAGGTTCCATGCACTCTTTACAGAATGTCTATTCAGGATATGAGATGGAAAAGTTGCGACGGAATGTTGCCCGTCCGGATGTGCTGGCGGAGGAACTACATACTGGCTCTACGCAGTAGGGAAGGAGATTCCCCAAAACTGCAGCGCTTTCTCATCCTGCTCGACAAATTCAATTCCGTACGTGCGGAGACCCTCCACCGCACTGATCTGAGAGACCACGCGCGCGGGCACTTGAATGCCGCGGTTGTTTTTCAGCGTTACGCTGGAGCCGACGGGCAATTCGCGCGGAAGTTGGACAGCAGCACCGTGCCGGTTCAAGTTAGTAGCCTTGGCATTGATCGTGAATGACGCCTTATGGCGGTCCTCTCCCGTCAATCCCACGGAGGCATGCAACGACATTCGAGTACTGCGGCGTTTTCCAAGACCGTTGCGAACCAGGTGAGAACTGTGACTTGCAGATCGCGCGTGGTGCTTGTGCATAGGGGTGACCTGAACGACTTTAGGGCAGCGACAAGCCCTGGGCAACGTACCCCAGTCACCTTGGGGTGGTGACTTTCGGCAAGGCGTCTAAGCTGCTGATTCAAGAGTGCTTTTGTATGCTAGCCGACGATTGATCGGCAGTTCCGCCGAACTCGTGGCAATTTTGCTACACCCGTTAGTGCACTCCGTTTTGGAACTCGTTCCAAACGCGGAACTTGCACGCGCGTCCTCCAGGCCCATTTTGGAATCCCGTTTGCACTATGCCACAGGTTCGATCTGCCTCTGGCCGGCGTTCGACCTCCCCCCAGCCTCGCAGAATATTCCCACAGCGCCAAGCCCTATTCGGGGCGGCGCAGGAGTTCAAGAAGTTGCTCGAACCCAATCAGACTCAGGCACTCCGACAAACTTTGTCAGTCTCAACCGTTCAGAGTAGCACTGCGCTGGCGAGGGCGTGGCGTTACCCTGCCGCACGGCTCCAGCCAGAACCTATGCTGGATTCCACTAGGGAAACGTCGCCTCGTCCCGAGGGCGCAGTTCCCGACGCCTTCTTACAGCCCGGGGAGACGGACCCCTTGTACCTGTTCGCTTGCCACATCGAATGGGAACGGCGGGAAGACACCGGCGCCGCCTGGGAACTGCTGTCCGCGGCGCAAAGTTCACATCAGAATACGAGGGCCCACGCCCGCGCGCTGCTCGCCGGTTCCCGGCATTTCGCCAGCGCAGGGTCGACTACGCCGGGCGGGTTTAGCAGGTTCAGAAGACGCCCTCCCTCCCAGGAGAACGACATGAAAGCACCCTATGGTTTGGAAATTGTAGATAACTGCACCGAATGCCCTCACATGAACCCGTCGTATTTTTGCGCCGTCTCCAAGTCAGCGTTGCGCTCCATCGATGGCATCAGCCATAAAAGTATTCTGCCGGCGGGAGCGATTCTGTTTGTGGAAGGGCAGGCGCCGCGTGGGCTCTTCATTGTTTGCTCGGGTAAGGTGAACCTTTCCACCACCTCGCGCGAGGGAAAGATCCTGATCTTGAAAACGGTCCACGCGGGAGAAACCGTGGGCCTCAGCGCCACAATTTCAGGTATGCCGTACGAAGTCACCGCCGAGACCGCGACCCCATGCCAGCTCGGCTTTTTGGACCGGAAACACTTTGCCGAACTGATGGAGGCGCACAGTGAGATCGGCGTACACACGTCCCACTGCCTCAGTCGCGAATATCAAAGCGCCTATCGGGATATCCACCATCTCGTTCTCACACGATCCTCGGCCGGCAAATTGGCTCGCCTTCTTTTGTCCCAGGCGCCTCCTAGGGAGAGCGCAGAAGAAACTCGCATTTCGACCCTCATGACGCATGAAGAAATGGCACAGCGGATCGGTGCTTCACGGGAAACAGTTACGCGTCTGCTGAGCCATCTGCGCAAGAAGCGCCTGATCCGGCTCGATGGCGCAAACCTGGTCATCCGCGACCGGAGTGGGCTCGAAGCATTGACGACTTGACCCTCCCCCATGAAATCGGAGGACAGTGTCAGTCCATGGTCGCTGTCCTCCGATTGAAAGAATTTTCGTAAAGGAGCACGACCGAACGAATGTACACCGGCACGCTGATTCGTGATTTGCTGATTGCTGCTGACCGGGTGTGCGATTCGCTGAGACCCCAGGGAACAAGGTGCTCTTCTGAAATCCATTCAGAGTTTTCGCCGGCGGAACTCCGTTCAGAGTCCGAACAGTTCGCGCAGGCGCTTGGTTTGGGCGCGGCTGACGGGAATCTCGGTCTGTTTCTTATCGTCCATCCGGAGCTGGTAGGAACTCTTGAACCAGGGGACGACTTCGCGGATGCGGTTGATGTTCACGAGGTAGGAGCGATGAGCGCGCCAAAATAGCTTGCTGTCGAGACTCTCGAGCAGTTCCTCTAATGTACGGCAGTTTGACTGGCCTTCCATACCTGCCGCGCCCGCAGTCACCACTGTAATTACGCCATCCTCGATCCATGCATAGCAGATATCTTTTTGATCGACCAGGAACATTCGCCCCAGCGATTTCAACAAGATCTTCGAGGCAGGCTGCTTCTGCGATTCCAGCATGCGCACCAGGGTCTCGAACTTTTCCGCCGGAGCTTCATCCGCATCTTGCTGGGCGCGCGCTTTCTGGATTGCCTGGGTGACCCGCTTTTTGTCGAAGGGCTTCAGCAGGTAATCGACCGCGTTCACTTCGAAAGCTTTCACCGCATACTGGTCGAAGGCGGTGGCGAAAACGATTTTGGGCAAGCGGATTTTTTTATCAAGCAGCTTCTTAATGACGCCGAAGCCGTCCAGGCCGGGCATCTGGACGTCGAGAAAGACCAGATCGGGACTGTGTTCTTTGATCAAATTCACCGCTTCCAGGCCGTTTTTTCCCTGAGCGACCACGGTCACATCGTCAGCGGACTTTAGAAGATAGGCGAGTTCGTCGCGAGCTAGTTGCTCGTCATCGACGATCACCGTAGACAAAGACATCATGGCTCCGAAGCGCTGGAAATTCTAAAGCTGGAGATTCTGAAGAAAGTATAGTGGCGGGATTTCCCCGGCGCAATCGGAGCGACGCGTAGCCGCATCAATGAGAGTTTTCCAGCGCGAGGGCCATTCCCATGCCGCCGCTGACGCAAAGAGTGGCCACTCCGCGCTTGGTATTGCGCTTCAGCATCTCGTGCAGCAGCGTCACGGTGATGCGTGTGCCCGTGCATCCGATCGGGTGACCGAGCGCAATAGCGCCACCATTGACATTGAGGCGGTCACGATTGAAATTCAGCACGCGGTCGCAAGCGAGCACCTGGGCGGCGAAAGCCTCGTTGAGTTCGATGAGCCCGAAATCGTGCACCCGCAGATTGTGCTTGTCCGCTAGCTTTTGCAGCGCAGGTACCGGACCGATGCCCATCGTTCGCGGATCCACACCCGCCGAAGAGACCGCAATAACTCGGGCCAGCGGCTTCAAGTTGTTTTGCTTGACGAACTGTTCGCTGGCCACCACCATCGCAGCCGCGCCGTCGGTGATCCCGGAAGAGTTTCCTGCAGTGATGGTTCCTGTGGCCGAAAAGACAGGCGGCAGCTTCGCCAATTTTTCCATGCTAGCTTCCGGAAAAGGATGCTCGTCGCGGCTGAATACGGTCGTCCCCTTCTTACCTTGAATCGTGACGGGAGCAATCTCGGCGTCCAGACGTCCAGCGGCAATCGCCCGGGCGGCTCGGGCCTGCGATGTCAAGGCGAATTCATCCTGCTCATCGCGGGAAATCTTGTACTGGCCCGCGAGAACCTCGGCAGTTTCACCCATCACCATTTGCGCCAGGGGACAGAAAAAGCCGTCACGGTACATGCCATCGACCAGTTCCTGATTGCCCAGGCGGTATCCCCAGCGCGCGCCGTCGAGGTAATAAGGAAGGCGCGACATGGACTCGGTGCCGCCGGTAAGAATGCAACTGGAATCCCCCATTGTGATCGCCTGGTAGGCGAGCGCGATGGACTTCATGCCTGAGGCGCAAGCTTTGTTCACGGTAAATGCGGAAACTTCTTGTGGAACCCCACTGCGGATAGAAATTTGCCGGGCGGGATTCGGACCACCGCCTGCCTGACGGGCATTCCCGAAAATAGTCTCGTCGATTTGCTCCGGCCCCACTCCGGCACGCTCCATGGCCGCTTTGGCTGCGACGACACCCATGTCGACAGCGGTGCAAGATGCCAATGCGCCGCCGAATTTGCCGATCGGCGTCCGCACCGCGGAGAGAATGTAAACCGCCTGCACGTTCTCACCTCCAAAATGTCAGTCTAGCAGGCTGTGCTTTCTTCGTGACCGGCTGTCCTTTGGCGCGATAAGCTTCTCGCAAGCAGGAATGCCGCGGGCTTGAATGCATCGAAACATGCATCCTCGAGGTCAGCTCAACCATCTACAGAAAATCAGCGTTGAACCCTTTTCACGAACGTTTCTCTCACAAGTATAAGGAGGCTTAAATGTCCTATATCGATATCGGAAAAGAAAACTCCACTTCGCTTCACCTTTACTACGAAGATCACGGTTCGGGGCAGCCGGTTGTCCTAATTCATGGATATCCGCTGAGCAGCGCGTCATGGGAAAAACAAGTTCCCGCACTTCTCAATGCCGGGTATCGCGTAATCGCGTACGACCGGCGCGGCTTCGGAAAGTCAAGCCAACCCACGTCCGGGTACAACTACGACACCTTCGCCGAGGATCTGCATAAGGTCATCAGCCAGCTCAAGTTGAAGGATTTCGTTCTTGTCGGGTTCTCGATGGGTGGTGGCGAAGTGGCGCGCTACATAGGAAAGTACGGGTCCAAAGATGTGTCCAAAGCCGTGATTATCGGGGGCGTCCCGCCTTATCTGCTTAAGACCAAGGACAATCCCGAAGGTGTGGATGGCAGCGTGTTCGAAGGAATTCAGAAGGCCGTTGCCCTAGACCGGTATGCCTTCTTCACCGATTTTTTCAAAAACTTCTACAACACAGATGTCCTGATGGGAAAGCGCGTAAGCGAGCAAGCCGTACAGGCCAGTTGGAACGTTGCGTGTATCTCGTCAGCAATTGCAAGCGTCGCCTGCGTGCCGACATGGCATGAAGATTTTCGCGGAGACCTGGCGAAGGTGGATGTGCCCACGCTGGTCATTCATGGCGACTCCGATCGCATCGTTCCTTTTTCCGCCGCGGGGCAACGCACCTCCAAGCTGGTCAAAGGCGCCGAACTGGTTAGCATTCAAGGAGGGCCGCATAACGTAGCCTGGACCCATTCCGAAGAAGTCAACCGCGCCCTGTTGCAGTTCCTGGCGAAATCTGCGTCAGGAAAGCAGAGAAGGCCTAAGGAAGAAGCAGTCGCGTAGAATCATCTACTCCGAAGGGCGCCTTTAAGTCACGACGCCCTTCACCGATCATCCCGGCGGCGCTTGCCTTTGCGCCTAAGCTCCTGCATAATAGTGGTTTGTCTTACCTCGCCGGACTCTTCCGGAACAAGGATATACGTCCCGTGTTAATGATTCGTCTGGCGCGCATGGGTGCGCGCAAACAACCGCACTATCGCATTGTGGTCATTGAGAAGGCGCGCGCGCGCAACGGCCGTCCCGTGGAAGTAGTGGGGACCTACAATCCCCGCACCAATCCCGCCTCGGTCGAGATGAAGCGGGAGCGCGTGGAATACTGGGTGTCCAAGGGCGCGCAGATGTCGGAGCGTGTGAACAAATTGTTCTCGAAGACTCCGGCGCCGGTAACTGCCGGTTCCGCTGCCTAGAACGTCGTAGCGGCTCCTCGATTCACTCTCGTCCACAGTGAGAAATGTATGCCTGAGTCCACCGGAGATGTGCGCGCGCTTGTCGAACTGGTTGCCAAGCAACTGGTCGACGCCCCCGATGAGGTCTTCGTCGAGAAGTTTGACGACGGCGTGATCGAGCTTGAGGTCGCCGAAAGCGATGTCGGCAAGGTTATCGGGCGGCAGGGCCGTACTGCTCGCGCCTTGCGAACGCTGTTGGGCGCTGCCGGGTATCGCGCGCGCCGGCGCTACACGCTCGAGATCATCGAATAGAAGTGGCGAGGCATCATCGTTGAGTCCTGAGCCCAACGACGAATTCATTACGCTTGCCCGGGTAGTAAAAACCCAGGGGCGCCATGGGGAAGTCGCGGTGGAAGTACACAGCGATGTCCCTGACCGGTTCACCGAGAGCATGAAACTGCAGGCCCTGGATCGATCTGAGGCCCGGCGCGAGTTGCAGGTTGAAAATTTATGGCCGCACAAGGGTCTTCTGGTTCTCAAGTTTCGCGGCATTGATTCAATTTCCGATGCCGAGGCGTTGATCGGGTCGGAGCTGCAGGTAGCCCGGGTGGAACGGGCAGCCCTCGAGCGGGGCTGGACGTACGTGAGTGATTTAGCGGGTTGCACGGTGGTGGATAACGGCCAGGAACTTGGCACCATTGAGGATGTGCAGTTTGGAGCCGGCGAGGCGCCCCTGTTAATTGTTGCCGGTAAAACGGGCAAAAGGTTCGATGTGCCCTTTGCCGAAGCGTATCTGGAGGCGGTCGACACCACCCGCAAACAGGTGCGCATGAAGCTGCCTGAGGGCTTGCTGGAAATTAATGCGCCCATGACCGCGGAAGAGAAGCAGCAGCAAAAGCGCGAAGGATGAAGCAGAATTAGGGTTAGCGCTTTTCCCGGTCCGCGCTCTGGAGTGAATGGTTTTTGGTTCCGCAAAATGAAGGCCGACATCGTAACGATTTTTCCGGACTTCTTTCGCGGGCCGCTGGATCACGGAATTACCCGCCGGGCCACGGAAATGGGCCTGGTGAAAATTGGAGTCCACGACTTGCGGCAGTTCACGCACGATCGTCACCGCACCGTGGATGACCGCCCATTCGGCGGCGGCGAAGGCATGGTCCTGAAGCCGGAACCGCTCTTTGAATGTTTGGAGTCGTTGCAGTTGCCGACGCGGGAACAACGCCTGACCGGGGCGCCGAAGCAGAGCGTAATTTTGCTCTCTGCGCAAGGCCAGAGGCTCACGCAGAAAGTGGCCACTGAGCTGGCGGCGCACGAGCGGATCGTGCTGATCTGCGGCCGTTACGAAGGCGTGGATGAACGCGTGATCGATTTTCTTGCCGATCGCGAGATTTCGATTGGCGACTACGTCTTGAGCGGTGGCGAACTCGGCGCAGCCGTCATTATCGAAGCGGTGACGCGATTACTCCCGGGTGCACTGGGCAACGAAGCATCCAGCCGGCAGGAATCGTTTACCGCGCATCCGCAAGCGGACACAGAGGGCGCGGATTCCACGTGCGGCTCGGGTGGATTGCTGGATTATCCGCATTACACGCGCCCGGCGGAATTTCGGGGGATGGCAGTACCGGAAGTCCTGGTCAACGGCAACCATATGGAGATCCGGCGCTGGCGGCGCGAACAGGCTTTGAGAAAAACGTTACGCAACCGCCCCGATCTGCTCGATGCGGTGGAACTGAGCAAGGAAGACAAAAAGATTTTGGCCCGAATCAGCAGCGGTGTGGGAAACATTCAGAATTGAGGAAAAGAACATGTCAAACCTGATCATTGAGAAACTACTGGCGAAGACACAGCGCAACGACGTTCCCACGTTCCGTCCGGGTGACACGGTTCGGGTTCACGTGAAGATCAAGGAAGGCGACAAAGAGCGCGTGCAGGCCTTTGAAGGCGTGGTGATCAAACGCGACAATGGCCCGCAGGCCAGCTTCACCGTGCGCAAGATCAGCTTCGGCCAGGGCGTAGAGCGCATTTTCCCGATCCATTCCAAGGTGATCGACAAGATCGACCTGGTGCGGTCGTCCAAGGTGCGGCGCGCGCGCCTCTTTTATCTCCGCGGACTCCGCGGCAAAGCCGCACGTCTGCGCGACGTCGAGAAGACCACACATCAGTAACGAATCCCGGGCGGCAGTCCCGCGATTGCCGCCCGGCCTCACTCCGCTTAATCGGCTACAGCGCGTCGACGCTACACGATTCTCCCGATTCCCTCAGCTTTGATCTCTTATGTACCGTTTAGGGGTCAGATGACCACTGCACGCAAGTCCAACCTGCTTTTAATCCATTTATCTCCCAAGTCACACCTCGCAGCTTTTCTTCTGATCCTTCTTGGCATCAGCCTGACCCTGCTTCCGTTGAGTGCGCAGCAGCCGCCAAGACCGCAGCGGAAAGGGGATAAGACTGCAGGACCGTCAGTGCCGACCACTTCGGGAGAAGTCGCGCGCGGCAAATACATCGTCGAGCAGGTCGCCATGTGCCCACAATGCCATACCCCGCGTAATGCGGATGGCACGCTCGATCATGCCCACGAACTCGAGGGCGCGGCAGAATTTTTCCAGCCGCCGCATCCAGACCAGAATTGGCCATTGAAGGCCCCGAGAATTGGCGGGGATCCTCCGGCGAACGATCAGGACATGATCAAGTTGCTCACCACCGGAATATGGACCGACGGCAAGACTCTGCGCTTACCCATGATGCCGTTTCGCATGAGCGAAGCGGACGCGAAGGCCGTGCTGGCTTATCTGAAATCGGTCAAGCAACAACATTGACCCGCTCCACAGATTGCAGAATCTCTTTGGCGGCACGATAACCGCTCGCGATCGCGGCATGCACTGTTCCATTGTGTCCGGCTGTATCAGTGGCTTCGCCGGCGAAAAACACAGTGTTTTCCAGTGGAGCCGCTATGGCCTGCTGCGCGCCGTCCGATCCCACCTTTCCGTAGCTGTACGCTCCCAGCGAAAACGGATCGCTCTGCCAATCATGAAAATACGAATTTTCCAGAAGCCCCTGCAACTCGCGCACACCGGGCCCGAGTAAGTCGCTCAGAGTCTGCAACGCGTGCTCGGTAACAAATTGTTCGCTCTGTCCAGAGAGCCGCTCGGCGGAGCGAAACGGAGCCCATGCCGTAATCACCGGGCTCTTCTCGGGCATCGTTGTCCACCACGTCGGAAACCAGTCGCTCTGCGAAAAAAGGAATCCCATGCCCGACAAATTCTTTCGCGAGCGGGCCGACGGCTTGATCGATTCCCAAAAACGTTCCCGGAATCGAAGCACCACGCGAATGACTTTCCCCATCTCCATTTTGTCCAATGCCTCGACTTTCTGTGCTGGCAGCTGAGGTGTGAATCGGATTGCGCCACTTTGTCTCGCGCTAGCCTTTAACACCGGGAGTGGGACAGTGATCAAAACTTTGGATGCCTCCAGCATGAGAGAACCGCGGTAGTTGTGCGCCGTAACTTTCACGTTCCGCTCGCGCCAATTCACCGACTCCACAATGGTTTCTGTGCGCAGATCAGCGCCAAACGTCGCAACCTGATCTTTAAAAACGGTAAGCAGAGCCGTATATCCGTTCTCTGCGCGAAACGCACGGTCTCCCTGAATCCTCTCTTCCGCGCGCATTCCCTGTACCAGCCAATGAACTCCGACGAGCGCGGGATCGGCGGCATTGAATCCAGAAACATAGCTGGTCGCGTGGCGCTGCGCCTCCCTCTGCGCCTTCGTCCTGGGCTCACCGAAACGCCGGTGCAAAAATGCGGAGAAAGATTCGTCGGGAACGGAATCATCCATTTTGTCGAGAATGGAATCGACCTCTTCAAAGAAATGACAGGAGGATATCCGGCCGTCAGAAATGCACCAGGAATCGCCGTCGACTTCGCTGACTTTGATCTTCGCCTTCTCCAGCGGATCCCAGATCTCCCGGGCACGGCCATGGATAAATTCCGCCCCCAGTTCAATCGGCACAGCGCAGGCAGGATCGTGAACCGTGAACACGCGCCCGCCGACCCGCTCACGGGCTTCCAGAATGCACACAGAAAGACCAGCGCGGCCCAACTCGCAGGCTGCCACCAGTCCTGCCATTCCCGCTCCAATGATGACTACATCCGGATCTCGCGCCATTCTCGCTTGCTCTTTCACAACGCTAAGCTGCCAGCGATGTTTTCGCCGCCGCCGGTTCGAGCTTCACTTTAATCCATCCCGGCTGCCGCTTGTCGAATGCTTCGTAGGCTTCAATGCAGAAAGATTACGGACGTTTTTCCCAATCTCCTCCACGATTCCGACTCCCTCATGACCGAGAATGGTCCCCTTCTACATTCCTGTAACCGTGCCGCGAATCATGTGTAGATCGGTGCCGCAGATGGCGCTCGCGGCGAGGGTCACAATCGCGTCCGTCGGTTCTTTCTTTGGGTCGTCTACTTCTTCCAGGCGAATATCGCCAATTCCGTGGAACACAACTGCTTTCATGACATACCTCTTCCTTCTGGTGGAGTGTTTCATTTTGGATGCGGCGAGGGTTCCGAGGTTGTGACAACAACGATAAAGAGGAGAAGGAGCACAGCAAGACGACACAGCAAGACTGGATGGGCGCACCATGGCGCTGCGCCGCCCATCAAGGCTTGCCGTGCGCGATGGAAAAAGCTGTTCTACGCGGCTTTCTTTTTAGGAACCTTCGCGCCCTTCTTGCGCGCCTCGGAAAGCCCAATGGC
>Ga0105240_10006811_pt1 | contig 16710 bp, 15 predicted proteins | sample KBSC54metaG_FD_80426 | JGI IMG/M metagenome (GOLD analysis project Ga0105240, IMG submission 80426) | Corn rhizosphere microbial communities from Kellogg Biological Station, Michigan, USA - KBS C5-4 metaG | ecosystem: Host-associated > Plants > Roots > Rhizosphere > Soil | place: Michigan, USA...
GCTGGTGCGGGTGGCAAAGCCGACCGAGCCGAAGAAGGTCCAGGAGGTGCAGTAGATCGCCAGCGACAGCGGGTAGACGTACGGACTGACGCGGCCGCGCTGCGTCGGCGACAGCCGGTCGCCGTAATACGCAACGAAGAACAATAGCCCGATATAGCTGAAAGCGGTTGCGATCACGCCCCAGTCGTGGAGCATCGCTACGTAACTCCTGTGCCGGCGCCCTTTGGTTCCCTCAGCCGAAATCTAGCGCGTTGCGCCGGCGCATGCGACAGCGATTTCCCTCCAAACCGAGGGATTTACCGACGTCGTTAAGTTCCGGCCGGGACGGGTCGGGCTTACTCCGCCGCCAGCACCTGCTGGCGCAGCGGCAGGCCGAGCCGGTCCCAGACCTGCAGCAGCGCTTCGGCGAGGCGATCGATCAGGCCGTCGTCGTGATAGGGCGAGGGCGTGATGCGCAGCCGTTCGGTGCCCTTGGCAACCGTCGGATAGTTGATCGGCTGGATGTAGATACCGTGCTCCTCGAGGAGCATGTCGGACGCCTGTTTGCACAGCTCGGGATCGCCAACGAACAGCGGAACGATATGGGTGTCGCTGGACATCACCGGCAGGCCAGCGGCCGAAAGGATCGCCTTGGTGCGGGCGGCGCGGTCCTGGTGGCGCTCGCGTTCCCAGTTCGAGGCCTTCAGATGCTTGATGGCGGCGGTCGCGGCCGAGCAGATCGGCGGCGGCAGTGCGGTGGTGAAGATGAAGCCCGGCGCGTAGGAGCGCACCGCGTCGATGATTTCGGTCCTGGCCGCGATATAGCCACCGAGGCAGCCAAACGCCTTGGCGAGCGTGCCTTCGAGAATGTCGATGCGGTGCATGACGCCGTCGCGCTCGGCAATGCCGCCGCCGCGCGGGCCGTACATGCCGACGGCATGCACTTCATCCACATAGGTCATCGCGCCATATTTTTCGGCGAGATCGCAGATCTTCACGAGCGGCGCGATGTCGCCGTCCATGGAGTAAAGGCTTTCGCAGACGATCAGCTTTGGCCGGTCCGGGCCCGCTGATATCAACAACTCTTCCAGATGCGCCACGTCGCTGTGGCGGAATATCTGGCGCTCGCAACCGGCCTGGCGCACGCCCTCGATCATTGAATTGTGGTTGAGTGCATCCGAAAGAATGAGGCAGTTCGGAATGATCCTGGCGATGGTCGCAATGCCGGTCTGGTTCGAAACATAGCCCGAGGTGAAGAGCAGTGCGGCGTCCTTGCCATGAAGGTCGGCGAGCTCGGCTTCGAGCTGCACCAGAGGATGATTGGTGCCCGCGATGTTGCGGGTGCCCCCGGCGCCGGTTCCGACGCGTGTCGCGGTCTCGACCATGGCGCCGACCACTTTCGGGTGCTGGCCCATACCGAGATAGTCGTTGGAGCACCAGATCACGACATTGCGTGCGCCCTTGGGCGAGTGCCAGATCGCATGCGGGAATCGGCCCGCCATGCGTTCGAGGTCGGCGAACACGCGGTAGCGGCGCTCATCATGCAGACGACCAAGGGCGGCACTGAAAAACTGGTTGTAATCCATCGCGATAACCTGGGGAGGGGGCGGGAGGGTGTCGGAGCCTTTTTAGAGCGTTTCCAGCTTGGCTGTCGAGGTGGAATTAGGCCTAGGCCTATCCGCCCGCGGAAAGGCATAATTGTTCAAAACAGCCGTTCTTGTTTTGATTTGGCTCAATAAATGCCGGGACTGCAGAGCCTAGGTTGTCCTGAATCGCAGCACGCCGTCGGTCTCCTGCGCCGTCAGGCGCCCCTCGACCAGCATGTAATTGACATGGGCGATCAATTCGCCGGAAGCGAACCCCATCTGGTGGGCGTCCAGCACGTGCTTGTGGAACACGACCGGCACCAGTTCCTTCGATGTCTGCGGGACGTCGCGGCAGGCATCCGCGATCAGGCGGCAGCGCTCCTCGTGGTGGTCGGCAAGCTGCTTGATGCGGGTCTTCAGCCCGTAGAACGGCACGCCGTGGCCCGGCAGCACCAGCACGTCATAGGGCAGCGTGGTGGTCAGGGTTGCCAGCGACGCCAGATATTCGCCGAGCGAGTTCTGGTGAGGCTCAACCGCCCAGACGCTGACATTGGGTGAAATCTTGCTCAGCACCTGATCAGCCGAGAGGAACAATTTGTCGGCCGCGCAGTAGAGCATCACCTGGTCGAGCGCGTGGCCGCCGCCGGTGATCACCTTGAAGCGCCGCGTGCCGATCACGACCTCGTCGCCATGGGTGAGGCGACGATAGGAGGCCGGCAGCACGGACACCCGTTTCAAATAGTCCTGGCCGCGGCCGAGCAGCTTTTCGGTGAGGTCCTCGTCCATGCCGTGGCGGCGGAAGAACAGCCGCTGCGCATTGCGCCGCTCCTCGGTGCCGCGGTTCTGGTGATAGACCGATTGCAGATATTCGACCTGCGACATGTGGAGCGCGCAGTTGAAGCGCTCGGTGATCCAGCCCGCGAGACCGACGTGATCGGGGTGCGAGTGGGTCACGATCAGTCGGGTGATCTTAACGCCCTTGAGCGGCCCTTCCAAGAGCGTGGTCCAGGCCGCGATCGACTCTTCGTTGCCGAAGCCGGAATCGATCATGGTCCAACCGTCGTGGTCGGCGAGCAGATAGATGTTCACATGGTTGAGACGGAACGGCAGTTTCAGCCGCACCCACAATACGCCCGGCGTCACCTCGACGGCCTGGTCGATCCCCGGATGATTTTCCCAGGGGTAGCGCAGGGCGTCGGCGGAGGACTGGAGTGAGTCTGTTCGCTTGTCCATGTTATCGGCTTAGCGGTACCTGCGGCGCCGCGCCAGTCCGAAATGTGATGTCAGATAGGTATTCCGGGTTGCGGGTAGATCGCGTCATTCCGGGGCGCGCATGAGCGCGAACCCGGAATCCGGAGGTTGTGGGGCGGGATTCCGGGTTCGATGCTGCGCATCGCCCCGGAATGACGGGTCTTGGCGTCTTACGCCGCGCGGATATTGCCCAGGAACGCGTCGATTTCGCCGCGCAATCCCTCGGCTTCGCGGCGAAGCGCCGCGGAGGCGTTCAGCACTTCGGTTGCGGCGGTTCCGGCTTCGGCGGAAGCCGCTGAGACGCCGGCGATATTGCCGGAGACTTCGGTGGTGCCACCCGCTGCATGCTGGATGTTGCGGGCGATCTCTCGGGTTGCCGCGCCTTGTTCCTCGACGGCGGCCGCGATTGCGGTCGTCACGTCGTTGATCTCGCCGATGGTCTGGCCGATGTTGCGGATCGCGCTGACGGCTGAAGTCGTCACGTCCTGCATGCTGGAGATCTGGCCGCGGATCTCGTCGGTCGCCTTCGCGGTCTGGCTTGCCAGACTCTTCACCTCGGAGGCGACCACCGCAAAGCCGCGGCCGGCCTCGCCCGCACGCGCCGCCTCGATCGTGGCGTTGAGCGCGAGCAGGTTGGTCTGTGAGGCGATCACCTGGATCAGGTCGACGACGACGGAGATGCGGCTTGCATTGTCCGCGAGGCCCTGCACGGTGGCGTCGGTGGCGCTCGCTTCCGCAACCGCTTTCTTGGCGATCTCGGCCGAGGTCACCACCTGTCGGCCGATCTCGGCGATCGAGGACGATAGCTCCTCGGTGCCGGCGGACACCGTCTGCACGTTGACCGAGGTCTGTTCCGCGGCGGCAGCAACCGCGCTCACCAGCGCGCTCGACTGGTCCGCGGTCGACGACATGCCCTGCGCCGTCATCTGCATCGAATTGGCCGATTGCTGCAGATTGTCGAGAGCCGAGCGAACGGTGGCTTCGAATTCGGATATCCGTGCCTCGATGCGCGTGGTGCGCTCGGCCTTGGCGAGGCGGTCCTGGTCCTGGTCGGCGGAGAGCGCGCGCGCCTTGACCATGCTGTCGCGGAACACCTGCAGCGTGTCCGACATCGCGCCGATCTCGTCATTCTGGGTGGAACGGTAGATTTCGCTGTCGAGATCGCCGTTGGAGAGAAGCTGCATCGAACGCTGCAGCCCCTTGATGCGCCGCAGGATGTTGCCGCCGACATAGCGCCAGACGAACAGCGCCGAGCCGAGCAAGGTGGCGGCGCCGAGCGCCAGCATGACCATGGTCGCAAAGGAAATCTGCTCACGCGCCTGGAACGTCGAGGCGTTGGTCTCCTTCTGCACGGCCTCGACGAGCTGCTGCACGCTGATGTCGAGGCCGACATTGAGCTTGCGGGTCTCTTCGAGCACGGTCTGGCCGTAATCGGCGTCGTCGAGCTCCTTCTCGCGCAGGCTGAAGACGCCGGTCTTGCCGGCGCCGAGCGCGAGCAGCTTCTCGGCGGCCTCGCGCAGCTTCTTGGTGCCGGCATTGTCCTGCAACAGATCGAGATTGGAACGCAGGCGCCCCTGCGCCTCCTTGAATTCCTTTTCGATGTCGTCGAGCTTGTCGGCCGAGTTCGCGGACAGCGCCGCGCTCAGGTCGGCGGCGGCGAGATTGCCGGTGGCGACAACATTGCCGAGCTGGCCGATGGTCTGCGCGGCGTCGGTGGCGTCGCTGGCCGAAAGGTTGGCCGAGGAGAGGATGGCGTTGACCTGGGTCTGGGCATCCAGCATCACCGGGCTCGCGGTTGCCTCGAACTCGCCCTGGGCCGCGCGCAGCGCGTCATATTGCTTGTCGTGCAAGGCGGCGATGTCGAGCCGCTCGCGGGCCGCCTTGGCCAGGCTCTGGGCGGCGTCGTTGATGCTCTTGATGGTGTCGTTGAGCGCGCTGACGACGGTCTTGTCGGCGCCGAGCTCGATGATCTCGCCGAGCTTCTGCTGCGTTTGCTCCTGGATCTCCTTCATCTTCTTGATGCGCTCGTTCAGCGCATCGCCGTCGGGCGCCGAAAGCACTGCCGGTCCCTGCGCCGAGAGGCTCGCGGCCTGCGCCGACAATTGCAGGCTCGCCGCCAGCCGCGGAATGTCGCGCCCGGAGAGATCGACCATGCGCACGCCAAGCTGTTGCAGCACGTAGCCTGCGCCGGCGGAGATCACGATGGCCATGCCGGCGATGACGGCGAAGGCTGCAAACAGGCTGCCCCGCACCCCCCATCGCGGCCGCAAGAAGCCGAATACCTTGCCGAGACCCAAACGCACAGTCATTACCCGCCCCCGCCGCTACCGCTGGAAGAAATACGGGCGGCAGTATCGCGGTAGTCAGTTAATAAAATTGGGAAAAAGGCCCCTTTTTGCGCAACAAAAGAAGCCGACAACGAAAAAGGCCGGCGATAAGCCGGCCTTTCGTTAAGAGTTGGTTTCGTTTGCGCCGATTGCGGCTCAGTAGCGCGCGCCCATCGGGCTGCCCCAGTTGAAACGGTAGTTCACGCCGACCTTGATGACGTGGTCGTCGGTGGAGAAGCTGCCGGTCGGCACCAGCGCGGCGGGCGCCGTGAAGTTGGCGTTGCCGAAATTGTAGTACTGGTACTCGAGCTTGGCCGACCAGTTTGGCGCGAACATGTATTCGACGCCGGCGCCGACGGTGTAGCCGTTGCGGTGATCACCTGAGGTTGCGAACGCAACCGGCAGGCCGCCGAGCGTCACATTCTCATTGTTGTCGGAATAGGCGTAGCCGCCCTTCACATAGAGCAGGCCCGGACCCCAGGTGTAGCCGACGCGGCCGGTGATCGAGCCGAGGCCACGCTGGCTGTTGGTATAGGCAAAGCCGCCCGGGAAGGCCGCGCCGACGCTGCCGGCCAGCCAGCTGTACTGGCCTTCGACGCCGACCACCACGTTCGGGTTGAACTGGTAGTCGGCGCCGACCTGCAGACCGCCGAGGAAGCGGCCGTTGCCGTTGTTGCCGGTGGCAAGGCCATTGAAATTGTTGTCGCTGGAGAACGCACCGCCGACATGGCCGCCGATATAGAAGCCGGTCCAGTTGTAAATCGGCGCCGCGTAGGCGGGCGCCTTCTGATAATAGGGCTGGCGATAGCCGAGGTCGGCGGCGTTGACGGGCAGCGCCGCGCCGATGGCTGCGATCGCGACGGTGGAGAGCAGAAACTTCTTCATTGGTTTACTCCAAACACAGAACCAAAGTGGCGTCACATGCGAAGGCGCCATCGATGGCTCACGAAGTAGACCGCATTTGAATAAAAAGCTGTCACTGGCCGACCACAGGAATTTCGAAACCAACTTATTGGTTTTCTGTGCTTAACGCATGCCTAAGAAAGGCTGAAGGAAGCTTTAGCGGCGACCCTTTTCGTGCCGCATTGATACAGGCCCGTTAAGGCGCGTTAAGCCTCTCGTTCATTGCGACCGACGGCGCTGCCGCGCAATGGTCGGGCGGTGTCTCTCCCCGCGCGGCGCAGAAGCGCGAACGCGCGCTGCCACCGAAATAGAGTGTGCCGGCGTAGAGATTGCCGAGCACCGCGCCATCGAACACGTAGGGCTGGTCATCCTGCCGCAGCACCATGCGCGCCCCTTCTCTGGTCCAGCGTCCGGAGAGCGTGGGCTGGATCGGCTTACCCTTGACGGCGTCGCGCCCGTCCTCGCGATAGCTGCCGTCGCCCTTCATGTGCCAGGTGTAGATGTAATTCGGAAAGGCGTCGGGAATGATCGCGGTCCAGACCGCGCCGGCCTCGCCGTCGTCGGCTTGCAGCGCCCGCCCGCCTTGCGCCGGGCTGCACAACAGCGCACAGAACATCACCAACGGGTACAGCCGCTGCATCATCCGCTAACCCAGACGCCGCCGTACTTCCTCTTTCATCTGGTCGCGAAATTCGGCGCGGCGCGCGGGGCGATCCTGCTCGCGCACGTCGAAGCGGTCGAACACGTTGAAGCTTTCCAGGATCGGATGCTTGTCGCTCGCCATCGCGAGGATGCGGAGCTGCTTGGCGGCGGCATCGCTGGGACCCGAAACTTCCCAGCGTCGGATCGTCTCCGTGCCGCTGGCCGGCAGGCCGCAAAGCTTGGCCATATCGGCCGGCGTGAGCTGCCGGCCGATGGCCTCGCTGAGATCGGCGCGCAATTGCTTTAATTCCGGACCTGTCATCTTGAAACCGTCTGCTCGCGAATCGGCGGGCGAGGATTGCGTCCGCCAAAACGGTTTCATCTGCCATCGATGCGGCCAGAAAATGGTGAGCGGGGTTATTTCACCAAATCCTCGATCGCCACGGGGAAGCGCCGCACACGGATGCCGGTCGCATGCCAGACGGCGTTTGCGACCGCGCCGGCCGAACCGGTGATGGCGATCTCGCCGACACCCTTGATGCCGAGCGGGTTCACGTGCGGATCGTGCTCCTCGACCATCAAGGCTTCCATCGCGGGAATGTCCGCATTCACCGGCACATGATATTCGCCGAGGTTGGCGTTCATGATGCGGCCCGAGCGGTGATCGACGATCGCCTTCTCATGCAGTGCGAACGAGACGCCCCAGATCATGCCGCCGAGATACTGGCTCCTCACCAGATGCGGATTGACGATGCGGCCGGCGGCAAACGCGCCAACCATGCGACTGACGCGGATCTGGCCCAGATCAGGATCGACCTTCACTTCGGCAAAGACCGCGCCATGCGCGCGCATGGCGTAGTTGGTCTGTGCCGCTGCATCCATGGCACCGTCGCCGCGCGCCTCGATTTCGGCAAGGCCGGCGCGGGTGAGGATGTCGCCGAAGCTTTCACCGCGGCTTTCGTCGTCGCGCCGGAACAGACAGCCTTCGCGGGCGACCACGCCGGCGTTGCCGGCGCCGAACAGCGGCGAGCGCCGGTCGCCCGTGGCAAGCTCCGCCAGCTTTCCGATCGCGGCCGCGCCGGCGTTGTGGATCGCGACGCCCGCGGTTGCCGTATGCGCCGAGCCCCCGGCAATGCCGGCGTCCGGCAGGTCGGAAGTGCCGGCCTTGAACTCGATATGATCGAGGTCGAGCGCGAGTGAATCGCCGGCAATCTGCGCCAGCGCCGTCCAGGCGCCCTGGCCCATGTCATGTGCGCCGGTCTCCACCACGCCCGAGCCATCGCGGCGGATCACCGCGCGCGCTTGGCCGGCGAACATCAGCGCCGGGAAGGTTGCCGTGCCCATGCCCCAGCCGACCAGAAAGCCGTTCTCGTCGCGCACCTGCCGCGGCTTCAGCGGCCGCTTCGACCAGCCGAATTTCTCCGCGCCCTTGACGTAGCATTCGCGCAGCGCCTTGGAGGAAAACGGCTTGCCGGTGATCGGCTCGACCTCGGCATAGTTCTTCAGCCGAAAGGCGAGCGGATCGATGCCGCAGGCTTCCGCGATCTCGTCGATGGCGCTTTCGAGCGCGATCGATCCTGTCGCCTCACCTGGCGCGCGCATGAACAGCGGGGTGCCGATGTCGAGTCGCACCGCTTCGTGCGAGGTGGCGATCACGGGGCTCGCATAGAGCGAATGCGAGGCGTCGGCGGCCGGCTCGTAGAAATCATCGAAGGTCGAGGTCGAGATCTTCGCATGATGATCGATCGCGGTGAGTTGGCCGTCCGCGGTCGCGGCCATGCGCAGCCGCTGGCGGCTTGTCGAGCGATGACCGACCGGGCCGTACATCTGGTCACGCCGCAGCACGAGTTTCACCGGGCGGCCGACCAACTTTGCGGCAAGGATGCCGAGTATCTGCGGTCCTGATATCAGGCCTTTGCAGCCAAAGCCGCCGCCGAGGAACGGGCTGCGAATATGGATTTTTTCAGGGGAGATGCCGAACAGGCCGGCGATGCGGCCCTGCGCCATGGCAAGCCCCTGGGTTGGCGTGTCGATCGACAGCGCATCGCCATTCCATGAGGCAACGATCGCATGCGGCTCCATGGGATTGTGATATTGCGCCGGTGTCTCATAGGTCGCCTCGATCGCGTGCGCGGCGCGCGCAATCGCATCCGCGGCGTCGCCATGGGCGACGACGGCGGGATGGCCGATGCCGACCGCGGGCGGCACATAGCTCTCGGCATCGTCGAGCGTCGAGCGCGCCGGCTCGGCCTCGTAGCGCGGCGAGAGAAGCGCCGCGCCTTCGGTCGCCGCTTCCAGCGTTTCGGCGATCACGACCGCGATCGCCTGATTGGCGTAGCGGATGGAATCGTTCTGCAACAGCTCCATGCGGAACATGAACGGATTGGTCTTGGCGTCCGGGTCTTCGGCGAGCGCCGGACGGTTCTGCGGCGTCATCACATCGACGACGCCGGGATGGCGCTTGGCCGCGGCGACATCGAGCGAGGCGACACGGCCGCGCGCGATGGTGCTGGTCGCGAGTACCGCAAACAGCATTTTCGGCGGATGATTGTCGGCGGCGTAGCGGGCTTCGCCGGTCACCTTCAGCACGCCGTCGCGGCGTGTCAGCGGCTGGCCGATGCTCGAGCCATGCCGGATATGGGCGGGGTCGCGGGTGAGCGTGATCTCAGACATGCAGGGCTCCGATCGCGGAGGAAAAGGGGGAGGCGGGAAGGGCCGGCACCCGGTCCGGTGTTCCCTGGGTGGCCACTGTCAACGCGCGCACGATGAGGCGTTGCGCCAGCTCGATCTTGAAGGTGTTGTCGCCAGACGGTCTGGCGTCGACCAGTGCCGCCTGCGCGGCGCGGCGGAAAGCGGCTTCGCTCGCCGCTGATCCTGCAAGCTGGGCTTCGGCCGAGCGCGCACGCCACGGCTTTGCTGCGACGCCGCCAAGCGCGAGACGCGCTTCCTTGATGGTGCCACCTTCCATGACAAGCCCGGCCGCGGCCGAGACCACGGCGAAGGCATAGGAGGTGCGCTCGCGCACCTTCAGATAACGTGCATGCGCGGCGAAGCTGCGCGCGCCGGCGGGCAAGCGAACAGCGACGATGAGTTCGCCGGGCTCGAGCACGCTCTCGCGCTCCGGCGTATTGCCGGGCAGGCGATGCAACGCATCGAGGGCGATCTCTCGTCGGCCGGACGTGCCTTCGATCTCCACGACTGCATCGAGCGCCACCAGCGGCACGCAGAAGTCCGATGGGTGGGTGGCGATGCAGCCCTCGCTCCAGCCGAGAATGGCGTGCAAGCGGTTGTCGCCGCCGCGGGCATCGCAACCTGTGCCCGGCGCACGCTTGTTGCAGGCACTCGCTGTGTCATAGAAATAAGCGCAGCGCGTCCGCTGCAGGAGATTGCCGCCGACGGTCGCGGCATTGCGCAATTGCGCGGACGCGCCCGATAGCAGCGCTTCGGCGATCGCCGGATAGGCGCGCGCGAAATCCGGATCATGCGCGAGGTCGGCATTGCGCACCATCGCGCCGATCCGCAAGGACCCGTCGGCGAGACGCTCGACACGATCGAGCCCGGGCAGGCGCGAGACATCGACCAGCCGTGACGGCTGCACAATGCCGCCCTTCATCAAGTCGAGCAGATTGGTGCCGGCAGCAAGATAGGCCGCGCCGGGCGCACTGGCGGCCTTCACCGCCTCGGCCACGCTGGCCGGGCGCACATAATCGAACTGGTTCATGCCGCGCGCTCCGCCTTGGTGTCCTTGAGAATCCTCGAGGCCTCGAGCACCGCCTCGGTGATCCCGACATAAGCGCCGCAGCGGCAGAGATTGCCGCTCATGGCTTCGCGGATGCGCTCCGGATCATCTCCGGTCTGCGCTTCCGCAATCAGGCCGATCGCGCTCATGATCTGGCCGGGCGTGCAGAAGCCGCACTGGAAGCCGTCATGGGTGATGAAGGCGGTCTGCACCGGGTGCAGATGCTCGCCTTGCGCCACGCCCTCGATGGTGAGGATGTCGGCACCGTCATGGCTGGCGGCGAGCGTCAGGCACGAATTGATCCGCGTGCCGTTGACCAGCATCGTGCAGGCGCCGCACTGGCCGCGGTCGCAGCCCTTCTTGGTTCCGGTGAGCTGGAGCCGCTCGCGCAAGAGGTCGAGCAGGGTGACGCGGGGGTCGTCGAGCGTTATTTCGCGCTGCTCACCATTGACGGTGAGCCGGAGAGACAAATTCATGCGATGTTCCGATCGATGCTATGGTCAAACGGAAGCGCAACGGGCACAGGTGATCGGCCCGTGAATCGCTGCGATCCGCGAGTGGCCGCCGGAGATGACGGCTGGATTAGTTGGCGTGACGGGACTATTTATACGGAGGGTTCCTCCGTTTATCAAGAGCCGGCCGATCAACTGCCGGTGACGAGACGTTTGGGATGGAAAATCGTTCCGCAAAAAGCTCCCGCAAGCCGCGCGCCGACGCGGTGCGTAACCATGAGCGGGTGCTGGAAGCTGCGAAGGTCGTGTTCAGCGCCGGCGGGCCCGAAGCGAGCCTGGAAGCGGTCGCGCGCGAGGCCGGCGTCGGCATTGGCACGCTCTATCGTCACTTCCCGACGCGCGAGGCGCTCTATGAGGCGGTCTATCGCCGCGAGGTGGAGCAGCTCAGCGAGCTGGCGGAAGAACTGAAGGACGACGGCGAGCCGGTCGAGGCGCTGCGCCGCTGGCTGCGTTCCAATGTCGAGTTCGTCGCCACCAAGAAGGGCATGGCCGCAGCGCTCGCGCTCGCCGCCGGCCCGCCTCCCTCGGAGCTGACGGCGTTTTCGTTCGAGCGGCTGACCAAGGCCATCGGGATGCTGCTCCAACGTGCGGTTACGGCCGGCGAAATCCGCGCCGATGTCGGCCCTGAGGATTTGCTGCGCACGCTGGTCGGTATGTGCATGCTGCACGACCAGCCCGGCTGGCAGGCCGGCGTGATCCGGATGCTCGACGTGCTGGTAGACGGGCTGCGCGGGCAGGCCCACGCCAGCAAGCCCGCGCCGCGCCGGTCGCCGAAAACATAGCGCGCATATCGCCCATCCCTTTTCGTTTCCTGGGGAGGCTTGATAGCCCGGCGCGATTCATGCTGACGTTTGGCGCCGTTGGAGTTTGCAAATGAAGCCGCATGTCGCCTGCATCGTATCCGCCAGCATCGACGGCCGGATCTGGTTGAGCCGCTGGAGCCCGGACCCGTCGGAGTTGCGCGGCCTGTTCGAGCACGTGCATGACGAGATCGGCTGCGATGCGTGGCTGGTCGGCCGCACTACCGGCCGCGAATTTGCCAAGCGCGATTCCTATCCGGCGCAAACCGGTGAGATCTTCCCTCGCGAGCACTGGTTCGCACAGCGCGACGCGAAAGCCTATGGTGTCGTGCTCGATGCGTACGGCAAGGTCGCTTTCGGCCGCCCCGACATTGGCGGCGATCCCATCGTTGCCGTTCTCACGAAAAAGGTTTCCGACGCGCACCTTGCCGGCCTGCGCAGCGAAGGTATTTCCTATATCTTCGCGGGCGAGAGCGAACTGGATCTTGTCTCGGTGCTCGACATCCTGGGCCGCGAGCTCGGCGTCAAACGCCTGCTGGTCGAGGGCGGCGGCACCACCAACGGCGGCTTCCTCCGCGCCGGCCTGATCGACGAAATCCATTTGATCCTGAATCCCACCATCGACGGCACCAAAGGAGCGCCAAGCGCCTTCGATTCGCCCGACGAAGGGCCGAACAAGGCGCCGCTGCAGCAGATGACATTGGAGAGCACCAAGCCACTGGAGGGCGGCGCGCTGTGGCTGACGTATCGGGTGAAGAACCGGTAAGCTATTGAGGTCACGTATTCCAAAACGGAAGTCAGCTCCGTGATGGCATTTCCCAGAGAACTCGCTTGGCGTGAAGGATGGAACAATCCACCTACCTAACCAGAGGCGTACGTGTCGGCCTCATTCTCACCGCGATGACGACGGCCACGCTCGTTTATCTCGTCTTCTTCGCCGCAAAATTTCATTTCGCCCTGACCATGGGCGCCATCGTCGCCTTCCAACTGAGCTTCATCTGGACATGCGCGGAGTTGATCGACGGCCCGGACGAAGAATTGCCGCCGGAAGAAGATGAACCGCAGGATGGGACTTATTCGCATTGATGGACGAAGCGGCCGCGGTGTGCCCGCCAGCGTTCTCAGAGCATGCACACCCATTGTGTTCCATGCATGCCGATCGCGCGAGCGGCACCCGAAGACAGGTCCAGCGTAACTCCGCGAGTGAAGGGTCCCCGGTCGTTTATAACCACCGTGACAGATGATCCGTTCTGCGGATTTGTTACCGTCACGCGCGATCCAAAAGGCAGCGTGCGGTGTGCTGCCGTCATTTCACCTGACGCGAACGCCGCTCCACTCGCAGTCCGGCGGCCCGACACATAGTACGTGGCGACGACTTGTTGCCCTGAACAATTCCCGACGGGCTTGGAGTGCGCAAAGAACCAAGAGAAACCCCGGCCGTGAGCCGGAGGGGACGATGTGACCAGCCACGCAAGAGCCAGTCCAAAAATACACCATGAACGCATCGCTTTTTACCGCCTATCTGGCGCCCCATGCCGACCGGCAAAGTAGCAGCGCGATGGCGTTTGAGGCAATCCGGCCGTGCCTGGCAGGGGCGTCAAGACGAAAAGGAGGGACCAATTTAGACCGTTCCAGATAGCCTATATGCCGCGGACGCCACCGTTGCGACTTGCACGAGACTGCATGCGGTATAACTGATGGCTGGCAGCAGAGCGGATGGGTCCGATAGGGAAGAAAGCGATGCGGCTAAGGTTGTTCATTCTATCGGCTGCGGCAACCGCTGGTGTTGTCACGAGCGCATGCGCCCTGACGCCGGACGAGATTAAAGCCAGGCTTGTGGCGGCTGGGTACTCGCAAATCCGCGAAATGCCGTCCGGTAAGATCAAGACGTTCAAGGCGGTCAAGGATGGGCGCGAACGATCGATTGTCGTGGACAGCAACGGCCACATAAACGAGTTTCAGTGAGCGGCGGCACTAACGCTCCCCGCGCTGACAGGCCACGGCTGGCGTACCTGACCCTACGTTGCCGGCGGCGGGTTGCCGAACAGCGACCGAATTGCGTCAAGATGCTGCATCGCCTGATGTCTGGCCGTCTCACGCATTTGCGTGTTGAACTCGTCGTGCGCGTCGCCCGTTCCCGGACCGCTAATGTTCAGAGTGTTGTCGATAAACTCGCTCATTTTGGCAAGTATGACGTCGCGGTTTGGTGTCGCTGAAAGAACGAGTTGTATTGCGGAAGATGCCAAGAGAGTGGCGGCCAACGCTTCGCCGCGAGCAACAGCAAAGTTCTTCTGAAGCGCGTCCATTTGGATTCTCCAATCGCCGATAATGCGCTCGGTTGCGCTGTTCGTAGTAATAACCATTCCAGGAGCACAACACCATCTTGAATCTGAACGGCACTCTCGTCGGAGTGTGATTGTTGTGTCTAATGGTAGTTCCAATGTGTTTGATGATCTGACGTATGCGTGTTTGTCTTGTTGTTGTGCGTGTGATTGTAGCGGGTACGATGATATGCCGCTTCAGCCTGGCACCAGGTGCGCAGAGAATGCGCGCCTTGAACGTCGCCTGCGTCGATTTGATTTTGGCGAGCAAAGACTGACGGCAACTTTAAAAAGGCCCTCGGCAGGAGTCCTGCCAAGGGAAAGTAACATGCTCGTCTAATCCGCCGCGAGCGACGGACGGCGCGACCTAAGCAGAAGAGCACGACGCGGCAACGCCGACACATTGTCGCGGTCTCCGATCCAGCTTCGAAAAACAAACAAGGAGTGTGCATGGCAGAACAAGCCACGAGGAAGTCTGACATCGACGGATGTCGATTCAGCACAGATTTACAACTTTAGGACGGGGTGCCCAGTTATCGGCGGGCGACGAGCGTGACGGCAGGGAAGTGACTAAGCGCGATCTTGTACGTTCTGTATACGCCGCAATGCGCTCCCGAAAGTGAACTGATCGCCGTGCGGCACCGCGCTGGCGAGGAAGGCAAACTCGAACATCGCTCCTTGAAGCTGATCCATTTTCAATGCGACGCCAAGTATGTCGCCGTAGCTCAGTTTCCAACTAAACGGATGGCCTGGTTTACCCCAACTAAACGGACCATGCGCCTCCGTTCCGATTTGGTCTGAGTTTTGTTTGTCACTCCAAACACCGTGGACAATTTTGTCCCGCTGATCTGCCAACTATCTAATCTCATTTATGAGCTTGAGCATTCTCGACAGCCACTCTGCCTGAATGCGTTGGCGAGATAGTTCTTCCCATTGATCTAGCCTTAGTTGCAAAGACCTTGTTGAATCAAACACCTGTCGGATCGGATCGTTAGCGTTATTTTCATCGGTGAACGCATGGACGAAGATTTTTATGTACTCTTCAATGACCGTCCATTGCACAACGACCATGCCAATTGCCCATAGCTGTCGATCCGAAGGTGTCACTTGGAATTTGAATTTGGTACGAGCACTGGTTGGAATCATATGAGCACCGCTAGCCGCTTCCCGGATTTTCCCCACATTTGGGTGCCGAACCCTGCCAATTTGCGCCGAGTTGCGGGATGGGATGGATGCAAACGACGAAAAACCCTTGTTTCATGGGTATTCATGGTGCTGCCGGACAGGATTGAACTGTCGACCTCTCCCTTACCAAGGGAGTGCTCTACCACTGAGCTACGGCAGCATGCCCCGGGGAAGCGAGAATCGGCCGATACGGCACCCGCAGGCGGCCGGTTCTTGCCACAAGGCCCCTTTATGCGCAAGCACGCTGGCGTCCGGGGTGGCGGATAAAATCTGCCGGAAAATCAAGGCGGGATGGCGGCCGCCTGCCTTCAGCGCGGCGGTCGTGGTTCCCGGCTTCGGGGCCGCGGCCCCATTCCCGCGCCGGCTAGCCGCTTGACGAACGGGGGAGCGGAAACGCGCTATGCTGCCGAACGGGCAGCAACAAGGCAGCAAGAATGGGGCAAGACGGGACAGCCATGGCGAACGAGAAAGGCAGGGGCGGGGAGCCGATGGTGCCGCCCGTGAAGGATTCGCGACAGGATCGCCTGAAACTAGCGCTGCGGGAAAATCTCAAGCGCCGGAAAATGCAGGCCCGTGAACGCGACAAAGGGCGCGGCAAAAAAAATGACATGCGAGCGGGCGATCATCAGGGCGACGATGAGGCCTCCCCAGATGGGGAGCTTGGCAAGCGCGACGACTAGTTCTATCGCCGCGCGTCGATTGGGCGAGTTGAGAGGCGATGATGGCAGCCGAAGGTGAGATCGATCGCGAACGTGAGTTTCAGGTAAATGCAGGGGAAGCCCGGGCGTTTCCCCGTCTGGAGCAGACCTTTCCCAGTCTGACGGACGCTGAAATCGCCCGCATGCGCCGCTTCGGCGAACTGCGCACCTACAAGGACGGCGAGCGGCTGTTCGAGACCGGCAAGCCCGGACCCGGCATGTTCGTCGTACTGTCGGGCCATGTCGCGATCACCCAGCGCGACGGCCTTGGCCATGTCTCGCCTATCATCGACCAGGGGCCGGGTCAGTTTCTGGCCGAGGTCGGCCAGCTCTCCGGCCGTGTCGCGCTGGTCGATGGCGATGCCGAAGGCGATGTCGAGACGCTGCTGATCCCGCCGGACAAGCTGCGCGCACTGCTGGTGGCCGAGGCCGATCTCGGCGAGCGCATTATGCGCGCCTTGATCCTGCGCCGGGTCGCGCTGATCCAGGGCCATGCCGGCGGCCCGGTGCTGATCGGCCCCTCCAATTCCACGACCGTCGCGCAACTGCAAAACTTCCTCACCCGCAACAGCTTTCCGCATCACCTGCTCGATCCCGAACGCGATCGTGACGCGGCCGAGATCATTGCGCGCTATTCGCCCTCGCCGTCAGATTGGCCGCTGGTCGTGACCATCGACGGCACCGTGCTGCGTAACCCGACCGAAAACGAGATCGCCCGCGCGCTCGGCATGATCGGCGGCCCGCGCGGCAACAAGATCTATGACGCC
>Ga0105240_10006813_pt1 | contig 16709 bp, 13 predicted proteins | sample KBSC54metaG_FD_80426 | JGI IMG/M metagenome (GOLD analysis project Ga0105240, IMG submission 80426) | Corn rhizosphere microbial communities from Kellogg Biological Station, Michigan, USA - KBS C5-4 metaG | ecosystem: Host-associated > Plants > Roots > Rhizosphere > Soil | place: Michigan, USA...
AAGCTGAGTCATTCGCCCATTTCTATGCGCTCGAAACGGCGGCGCTCGACGATCGGCGCCTGCACGCTGTGCCCGGGAGGCGCAACTCGTAGTTCAGATGAAGACCCATACGCTCGGCATGATGCGACCATTGAGGCCACAAGCTAGTGATGCCGCGGCGTGGAAGAATGGCTAGGGGCAGAATCGAACTGCCGACACGCGGATTTTCAGGCCGCGTCTGCTGGTGGTTGTACTCGGTGCGCGTGGGGAAGGCGACGGGCGGCTCGGTGAACTTGGAGCGCACGGTGTGCTCGAAACCCTCTACAGGTCCCTCTACGTTCTGGGCGATCGCTCGATTGAGAACTTATTGCAGCCGGCAATCCACCGCCCTCGTGCGTCGACATTGACGCGCAACGGTGAGTCGACTTGATCGCGTGCCGTCCACGTCGACGCGTCGGAGCGGATGGGCTTACCGTCAGATTCCCTAACGTTCTCGTCCAGATCGCGACTCGCGTTATCACAACTTCCCCAAAGGTGAATTGCGTCAGGGGCGGGTGGGCTGGCGGCACCCGAGTCGTTCGCGTATCTGTCGCTTGGGTCTCATTGCCGGCCGCCGCTACCTCGCGGTATCGGACCCTGGCCCGGGCGTTAGCGTGGCTGGACCTAGGCGAAGATCCGGCTGACCACTGGAAGTTCTCCTACGCCGAGAGACTCTGGGATTAAGGCGCCTGTCGCGGATTCGGCCCAGAGGGGCCGAGAGGCTATTCTTCGCGGATGGCTCAACCCAAGAGGACAGCACCGGGCACTGCCGCCGACCAAGAGTTGCTCGAGATTCGCAAGACGATCATCATGGCCATCGCCTCCGATGAGCAACTTGTGGAGCGGCTCGTCCTGAAGGGCGGTAACGCGTTAGACATCGTGTACCGGATCGGCGAGCGCTCGTCGCTGGACGTGGACTTCTCCATGGCGGGCGATTTTCGGGACGAGGACGAGCTTGAGGTGATGCGTGAGCGCCTCTTCAGCGCTCTTCGCGACCGCTTTGACTCGCTCGGATATGCCGTGTTCGACGAGCGGCTCGAGCACCGCCCGCGCGACCAAGGGGGACCCGGGCTCACCGTCTGGGGCGGGTACAATGCCGTTTTCAAGCTCATCCCGCGCGACCGTCTCGTGGCTCTAGGTGGCGTTCCAGGCATGGCCCCGACGGGCGCCGTGCTAGACGCCGTGCGCCGGGAGGCACGTGTGTCGGGGCCGAACTCCCAGCGCGTCTTCTTGATCGAGATCTCAAAGTTCGAGTACTGCGAGGGGCGCAAGCAGGCTGAAGTCGAGGGGTTCGACTGCTACGTCTACACGCCCGCGATGATCGCGGCCGAGAAGTTCCGGGCCATCTGCCAGCAGCTCCCTGCTTATTCGCTCCGCCGTCATCCTGCGCCGCGACCGCGGGACTTCTTCGACATTCACACGATCGCCACGCAAGCCGGCTGCGATCTCGCCGACCCTGCACACCATGACTTGGTGCGACAGATGTTCGCGACCAAGGAGGTGCCGTTGGAGCTCATCGCCCAGATCGGGACCGACGAGACGCGCGCGTTCCACGCGCAGCAGTGGGCCGCCGTCGTGGATTCCGTGCGGGGCGGCGTGCCCGGGCCCTTCGACTTCTATTTCGACTTTGTGGTTGGCGAAGGCCGCAGGCTGCTCGAGGCTCTGCGGATTACGCCCGCGCCGTAGCTGGATTCGGGCTGCCGCGTCGTCGGGCTCAGAGTCCTGCAGGATAGAACACGCGCCACTCCTTGTCGTACTGAGGCTCGGGCATCTTGTGGGCGAGGTAGAAGTCGAAGTTGAGCCCGAGAGACTTGAGGCGCTGGAGCTGCTCCGAAGGGTGTCCGGCCCGCTGCAAGTAGAAGCCGATCGCTTGGTGATACGGGTACACGTACTTGAGCCGTCGAAGCGTCGCGACCAGCGTTGGAATGGACACACGGTCCAAAGCTCCTTTAAACGCGGAGAGCACCTCGAACACCCCGCCCGCGTACGCCGGTCGAACGGTGATGTCGATCAGCGTCCGCTCGAGCTTCGTGGTGGGGACAGTAGGCACCGGGGTCCCGGGCCGGCCGTCTTGGGAGCCGGGGAGAGGGACCTCGGTAACCTCAAGGTTCCCGGTCTGCTTCCCGCTTAGGAGCACAATTCGGGTGCCCTCGAACACGTACACGTATCGCGAGGCGCGCGGATTATTGGCGAAGGCGCGGTCGATGCCCTCCTGCGTCAGACGCCCTTCGGGCGCCGGTTTCTCCGACTGCTCCTTGTTCGCGTAGACAGTCCGAGGGATCTGCGTGGTGAGCCCTTGGAGAAACACGGCGCTTGCGTGAGAGAGATAGCTGCCGCCGCGCAGGGAGAGGGCCACCTCGTAAGGCGACGCGTCGGCCCAGATGTAGCGCGTGAAGGGGGCATATAGGCGGGTTCCTTCCCAGCCTGGACCGCCTGCTTCACCGAGGAACTGCCCGAGCTTCGCGGCCCGCTCACGTGGAAGGCCGAGGTGTTCGGCCTCCCTTACGGCCCCTTCCGAGGGGATCGAAACCTCGCGAAGGCGCCCGTTCTCCCCAAGCGCCATGATGATCCGCTGCAGGGAGAGAGTTCGGGGAATTTGGAGCTCGTCCTCGTATTGAGCACGTAACTCGCCGAGTTGCTTGCCAGTGTAGACTCGGTTTGGACGCACTTCGAGTAGCGCGATGAGGCGGTTCAGCCATGGACGCTTACGAGTCACCTGTCCTCCGGAAATACCTGGTTTCAGCGGTATGTATACCCCTTGAAGGCAGCCCGCAATGTTTCCTCGTGTGCAGTAGGTATATATACCTACTGCACATCTGAATGGAAGGCCGCTGTAGCTCTATCCGTTTGATAGACAACGAGATGACAATGAAGGCCTATACACGGTAGGTATACATACCTAACGTGTGAAGACTTCCTGGTCGAGCTCGTGTTGAAGCCGGAGGGGACTGTACACACTAGGTATATATACCTAGTGTGTGTGGCACAGTTTATATAGCCACCGTAGTCCTATGTCGTTGCATAACAAGAAGATGAACGACAAGTTCGATGCGTAGCAGGTATATATACCTGCTACGCTTCGGAAGACTCCAGTCAGCCGCTGTTTGCTCCTCTGGCGCAATTTCGGCCTCTTTAACGGCGCACTGGTTATCCGCTTCGGTCACTTGATTCGCGGTCGGCGATAGATCAGCGCTTTCTCAATGCCGTCTCCAAGGACTTGGAAGGCGTTCGCGCACGCAATCATTGGGTCGGTCTCGCGATGAGCGCTTGCAATCTCCGCCAACGACGCGAAGCAGTGCAGCAGGACCGTTGCTTGCGCGACGTTACACGTTAGCCGCACCAAACCGGCAGACGCGTAGTCCGCGATCTGGTGCGTCGAGGATTCCCACTGCAGCGGGCCGCCGTACCTGAGTCGCTTTGCCACGGCGAGGGCGTCGTCCTTCGTGATGCGATCGAAGGCTACGCGCAGCAGGTACACCTGCACATGGCGTTCGGTGCTGGTGGCATTGGGGGATGGTCATGAGAACACGCTAAAAGGCTCGCGTCTGTACGTCATGATTCCGGTTCTCCTTCGATCCTTTCTTGCGCGTTGGCGGCTTGCCCTTTGGCATCTCGAAGAAAGGCCAGTGCGCCGCGCCGATGCGTCGCGCGGCAGGACGTCCGCTCAGCAGAGCGACGTTGCAGCATGATTGCGGCTCACGCTGGACCGTTGTACCGCCGGCGCCTCATTCGTATGATGACACCATGACGATCCTGTTGCGTGACAGACTGGTGGCCGCGGCGCTTGAATGGCAAGACCATTTTGGTGTCGCGCCGTCGATCACTTCAGCCTTATCCGAGTATGACGCTGCATTGCTCGTCGGTCATTCGCCGGAATCGTTCGGACGCGACTGCACTGACCGCACCGCAGTTACGAAGGGCTGCGATTTTACGCGCGACGGCATTCGGTACCAGGTAAAGGCGAATCGCCCCAGCGGCAAACGGGGTTCCTTTGTCACCCTCGTCGCGAAGGCATCGAACTACGACTGGGATCGCCTGATCTGGATTCTATATGACAAGGATTATCGCCTGCAGGAGGCCTGGGAATGGACGGTCGAATCGTACCGTCAGGCATTCGAGGAGAAGGGTCGTCTCGCACCGGCCGACATGCGAAAGGGCCGGCCTTTGTTTCCTAGCGCTGGTTAACAACGCTCCAGTCCAAGAGGCGATGCGACCGGCGTGTTCGTAGCACCTGGAAGTATTCGACTTTACTCATTAGGTGTTCCAGTTGACAATGGCTGTGGGTTGACTGCAGGCATACGGCTGGCTTGCCTTCTGCGGGGGAGCGTATGGGCGTCACCGAGAGTTCTGTAAAATGGGCGACCTACATCGACGGGTTCAACTTCTATCAGGCCGTGAAGGATCGCCTCCCCGACGATCAGCTCTACCTCGGGTGGTGTGACTTCGCCAAGCTGAGCGACCATATTATCCGAGGCCGCGGCGAGCTCAGAGCGATCAAGTATTTCACAGCCTTTGTCGACGAGTTCCCGAAGCACGAGCGCGAACCGCATCGGCAGGATGTTTGGCTTCGTGCGGTCAAGACGACTCGCTGCCTTTCGGTAATTGAAGGCTTCTTTATCGGCGAGCGAAGGGGGACCGTCGCGACGCGACGATCAGAGAAGGCGACAGACGTCAATATCGCAGTCACTCTACTGCTTGACGCGCTAACCCACGTCTACGACAGAGCCATTCTGATAACTGGCGACTACGATCAGATGCCAGCAGTCGCCGCAGTGGCGAATGAACTCTATAAGATCGTTGACGTATGGATCCCGCCTGGTCAAGAAGCGGGGAGATGGAATGATTTCAGCGACCATCCTCGCGTAGCTATAAATCGCCTCACGGTTGAACTTCTGCGCCGTTCGCGGCTACCCGATTCTCTCTCCGATGCCCAGGGACGCATCGAACCGCCGCAGGAATGGCGATCGAGTCACTAGGCGTGGGCGATTTAGGTCGCGCTACCGGACCGGCGTGTGCAAACGCTTCGTGACCCGTCCGTCGAGGTTCGACGGTTCTCACCGCCGTCTGAAACGCCCAACGGGAGAACAGATTCTCTGGCGCCGCGTTTCGTCGAAATTCTTTCGGCCGTTGCTCGATGAATCGTTCTGCCTGATGACGTGGCGGGCACTCACTTTGATTGCCTGGCCGTTGACGAGTAGCCATGAAAATTATTGAATGGCGTTCAGCCCAATAGCGTTCATCCGTGCACGGATCACCGTGCACGAGCAGCTAGCGCGATGCCGTGAACGCTTTGGTCGTGTCTGTCGAGACCGACGCCGTTGGAGGACCCCGAGACCGCGCGTGAAGGCCTTCGTCAACGCCTGTTAGCGGCGGCGTGAAATTGCACAGAAACGGCGGATAAAATTGCACACTCGGGCGACGATCCCGCTGGCGACCGCAAGCGGCTGAGCCGGTCGCCGGTACCTCCGCCAAGTTGCGCTTCTCCCCTCAGCCTGGAGGAAGCGCCTGTGTATGGATGGGACACGCTCGTGCTCCTCAAACATTTGCTGGATGAAGGTCTGAGCAAGACGGCGATCGCCGAGCGCCTTGGTGTCAGTCGTCGATTGATTTATCACCTGATCGACACCGGTCAGCTCGAGCGAGATCTCGCGGAGCCACCGCCACGTCGGACGCACACAGCACCGACGACGAAGCTGGAGCCATACAAGTCCATCATCACCACGCGACTCGAGACGTACCCCGAGCTCTCAGCAGTGCGGCTCTTCGCCGAGTGTCGCCATGCGGGCTACGACGGCGGTCTCACGCAGCTGAAAGCGTTCGTCCGCCAAGTCCGGCCGCGGCCCGAGCCCGAGCCCATCGTGCGCTTCGAAACACCGCCGGCGCAGCAAGCCCAGGTCGACTTCGCCGAGTTCCGATTCCCTTGGGGGAAGCGCTACGCGCTGCTCGTCGTGCTCGGCTACTCGCGATTGCTCTGGCTCAAGTTCTATCCACGCCAGACGATGGCGACGGTCATTCGTGGCCTTGAAGAAGCATTCTCCTATTTTGGTGGCGTCCCGGCCGAGCTGTTGTTCGACCAGATGAAGGCCGTCATCGTCGAAGATCGCCGGGTGGACGGCGGCAAGCTCCTCGAGAATCCGGAGTTTCTTCGCTTCGCCGCGCATTGGAATTTTCGCATTCGTGCCTGCCGACCGTATCGCGCCAAGACGAAAGGCAAAGTCGAGCGACCGATCTCGTACGTGCGCGCCAATTTCGTCTACGGCCGTGAGTTCTTAGGCGATGGTGATCTCGACGCACAGCGCCTCACGTGGCTCGACGGCACGGCGAATATCCGTATCCACGGAACGACCAAAGAGCCGCCCCGCGTGCGCTTCGAGCGGGACGAGCGCGCCGCGTTGCAGCCGCTCGCGATGCATCCGTACCGCTCGCTCGTGCTCACGCCGGAGCGGGACGGTCGCGCGACGCTGTATCGTCCCGTCGCGGGGGTCGCGGATGTCGCTGTCGAGCGCCGGACGCTCACGACATATGCGGCGATTGAGGAGGTGGCCTGATGCCGTCGAAGGTGACGCCACCCTCGCTGCGTGATCGCCTGCGCGCGCAGCTCGCCGATCTCAAAATGCCCGGCGCGCTGGAAGCACTTGATGATATTCTGCGCGGCATCGATGGCGGCACGCTCCAGGCGCCCGCGGCGATTGAGAGTTTACTCGGGGCGCAAATCGCGCTCCGCAACAATCGGCGACTGCAAGCGGCGATGCGCTCGTCCCGGCTGCCGGCCGCGAAGACGCTCGCCGACTTCGACTTCTCGTTTCAGCCGTCGATCAAACGCGAGCAGATCGACAGTCTCCACACGCTCGGCTTCATCGAGCGCAAGGAGAATGTGATTCTGCTCGGACCGCCGGGCGTCGGCAAAACGCACCTCGCGATCAGTCTCGCCGTCGCCGCGGCCCAGAGTGGCCGACGCATTTACTACGGCACCCTCGCCGACTTGATCACCTCGCTCGAAGAGGCGCAGCAAGCGGGGCATCTCCAGCACCGCATGAAGACGCTCGGCTTTCCGTCGCTCTTGGTCGTCGACGAGATCGGCTATCTCCCGGTGTCTCGCACCGGTGCGATGCTCTTCTTTCAGCTCATGGCGAAGCGCTATGAGCACGCGAGCACGGTGCTCACGTCGAACAAAGGATTCGCGGAGTGGGGCGAGATTTTCGGCGACGAGGTGATGGCGGCCGCGCTGATCGACCGCCTCGTGCATCACTGTCACATCGTCAACATCCGCGGCAATAGCTATCGCATGCGCCACCACACCGAGCTCGGTCGCGCGCTGGGGGCTCCGAGCCGGGGGGTGGCGAGGAGCCCCCAGCGCACGACACGACCGGCCTCTCCCTCGGAGGAACTCACTGCGCCCTAGGCTCGCACCCATTGCCCAAAGTGTGCAATTCTCGCCCGACGAAAGTGTGCAATTTCAACCGCCGTTGACAACGCCGTCACATCCGCATCCTGCCTAAAGCCCGGTCCACGGTCAGCCGCTCGGCTTTCACCGCCTCGCCACCAGCGGGACGGTCAGTTGTTTCTAGTGGGTGGCAGCAAAGCAGTATCCGGGATTGCTAAAGGCGTTCTTCGCGTTGATGCCCGTGATCGCCACGCGGTGGCTGAGGCTGCGAAGGCTTCCGTCAACCAGGTCGTATTGAGGCCCGCCAACGAGTGTGCGTAATACCTCAGCGATCACCAGCGTTGACACGCTGGTGCCGACGAATGAGGCCCCGACCGAGCGCCCTGCGAGCAAGGCGAGTCCGCAGGCGTCCATACCATCGGCGGCCAGGGCGGTGTACGCGGGTTGGTCGATTTTCGCACGCTTCGGCGCCGCGAAGGCAACCCGCTTGCCGCCCCAGAGCTCGCGCGCACTTTGAGGGCCTGGGAAAGCGTGTACTTGAAAAGCCAGGTGCTCGCTGGCGCCGGTCCCCAAGCCCGCCTCGACAATTTTTAAAAAACCAACATCCTCGAGGGCGGCCCGAGCCTCGGAGTTATCGACGCCGCACAGCGCGATACTTGGATCGCCTGCAGCGATCTTGAAATCTGGGGCGAAGCGTCGCTCCATAATTGAGGCACGGAAGCCCCGTGACTCGGCCCACTCCGCCATCGCGCGCGCCTTCTTACGACCGAGTAGTGGAACGCTGGTGAGCGGTGAGGTACTGTCGTTTGCCGCAACCAGCGTGTCGAAATCCTGGAGGACCAGCTCTAAGGCCGAGGGGTCGGCGTACGGTAGGAGTCCGAGCGTCCATAAGAACGCCTGCCCCAGATGTCCAAGACCAATGAGCCAGAGCTTCGTGGGAAGAAGCCTGAGCGTCGGCCCGACGGCCTGCTCCGACCACCATGATACCTCAGGCTCCGGACGCCATAGCGATAGACCGACGTCACGACGCCCAACCGTTGCGTTACCGCCGCGAACATGCAGGAACGCTTCCGACACCGCGAGTGCACCGGCCAGAACGCCGGCCGGCACGAACTCGTGTAACTCCGGTAGGCGCCGGTCCGAGGCCAGCGGTGTTACTCCTCCAGCCCAGCCGTTAAACGTGGCGCGCACGGCAAACGGTCGCGCGCGGCGCGGTGTATCGAAGTCACCGATGACAATGAGCGGATCATCTCCGACCTCCTCGTCGGTGGTGGAACCGCCGAGATCAGACACGGCCTCGCGAAGCGTGCGGCAGTTGCGCCAGGGCACTCGAAGAATGACATCCAGTGGCCCGGCCACGACAACGCCGCCAAGGAAACAGCGGCGGGCGGTGTTCACCGCTGTGAGCACGGCTGCCTGCAGCGTAGCCGAATGTGCGACGGTTGGACCAACGCCGATCGCGAGTCGATAGCCTTCGAACAACGCGTATGCGGCGGCTCTCGTCGCAGCCTCGCCCGTATCGAGTGCCATTTTCACGGCACGATGTAGCTCGTTCTCGAAGTTGTGTTGAAGCATCGCCGTGCTCATCTCCCGATGAAAGTCTCGCCGGCGGAGGCTCGCTCACCCCCACCGACCGATGTAGAACACGCGTGCAGCAGCCCGCCCGCTGTGGTCGCGCCATTGATGTGCTCCGGTGTACTCGTACACGCCTAGCTCCTCGCGGCGCGGCACGCGTTGCGCGAAATTGGGAACGATGATCGCCATGTGTCCGATGGTTGAGATCATCGGATGCCTGCGATCAGCATCGCTCTGACATGCAAGACCGGGGTGCGTGTGAACATCCGCAACAACCTCCAGCGCCGTTTCGCGGCAGAGTCGCCAGAGGGGCGCGTATCCAGTTCCGTGGAACACGACGATACCATCGTCAAGACAGTGCGCATCAAGGTCGTCGTAGTACACGAATCGCCGCACGCACCGACGTTCGCCGGCTGCATTCCTCCTGCGTTCCCCCAGGAGAAATGCCCCACTCTCGCGTTGCCCCGCGCCTCGACGTCGGAGCTCGCCTAAACCTGAGTGCCACGTGGCCGTCGGACACGAGAGACGGTGCTCAGGCAGCAACGACGTCGCGAGCGCCCGTATAGTCGCCGGAATTGAGAAGTTCATGAAGCACTCGAAGGTATTGCGTGATGTCACCCGCCGGCGACCAAATCATGGAAACGTGTTGTGCGCGCCAAGCGTCGTGACCCTGGATTGCAACGCGATCGCAGGGGATGTAGATCGCCTTCGCGTTCCAGCCCGGGTTGAACGCGGCAATGACGCGGCTGCGACCGGTCGGCCACCGCGTCGGCTCGAGCGGCCGATCGCCCACCACATCCCAGGGTTGGGCGGTCGGAGCATCCTGAGGATAGTTTGTAAGCTCGAATCGAAAGCCGAACTCGGTCGGTGAGGCCGCGCGTTCGGCCGCAGCCACTGCGATGATTGCGTGTGGCCACGCTGTCTTCACCAAGCGCCAACGTCCGCGCGCGACGCCTCGCAAGAACGCACCGCCCTGCAGGTCTGCGCGGAACTGACGCTCGTCGGGCGTCAGTTGAGTAGCCTCTATCATCCCTCCACCCGGACCTTCGGCACAAGGTCGAACTCGACGACGCAGCCGGACGCCGCCGCGACGCTGCCGATATGAATGTCCTCATCGGGCCGCTCCTGCGAATCAGTGAGCTGCAGCACGTGCTCAGCGGCGTCGATAGCCGCGAGGTCGAACGCCTGTTTTCCCACGGCCCATTGTTTCACGCGGTGCATTGGCACGCCCGGAGCGAATGACTCCGCTCGTTCCTTGCCGTTGTAGTGCACCGTTACAGCGATCCTGCTGCAGTGTGAGACGTGCACAGAACTCTGATTGCCCAGGCCCGCGGCCTCGAGCGTATCGTCGAGCGACAGCGCGTGGTCGGCATCCTCGATGTACACGGAGGCCGCTGTGTTTTTTCGTCCTTCCGCGTCAGACTGGCCCTGTCGCGACGTTGCTCCCACCAGGTCTCGCACGGTCGCGTGCGCCGAAAGCTCCAGGATACGGATTCCACGCGTACCCTCGCTCTGAACAAAGATCTGCAGCGCGGTCATTGATCTATCCTCCACTCGTCGATCGGTCGTGACGGGCAGAGTGCTCCGTCACACATGATCAATCCGACTGCGGCGAATAAACCGGAAATGCTGCCGCCGATGACGTCAAGCGTGGAGCGGCGCCCGGCTTTAGCATTTTCTAACTGGCGAGTCGCGGTTTGGGCGATTGTCGCGGGCTCGTCGAACTTTGAGAGTTCGAAGGCAATATTTTCCGCGTTTCAGTGCGACTAAAATGTCAATATCGAACTTGAGCTGGTCGGATCTTCGGACCGAGTCAACCCGCAGGCCAGTCTCGGCGGCGATATTGCCGATCGTGTGACAGCATGCCGCCCGCGGTATCGTTATCAGCCTTCGGTCGATTTGGCCGCGCGGCAGTATCCGCGGAAGACGCCGCACACGCGACGTGTTGTTGCTTAGCAGTCGCCAAGAACAACTTCCGCTACGACACACAGGCCCCATTCAGTGCGCACCTGCGCGACCGAAGTGGGCCTATTTACATCTCCCTGATCCGCCCACGCGCGTCACGAATCTTCAGCCATCGGGCACACGAAGTAATGCGAACATCTGGGACACCCGTAATCGTCTGGCTTTGCTGGAAATTCGCCGAGGGCGATAGCTTCTATCGCCGCGTCGTATTTCGCCACCCTGCTTGCGATTGTCGCCTTCTTCAATTCGACTCGCTCAACGGTGCGAGTCGACAGGTAGCTGATCTCGACGCGAGTCGCTTCGGCGGGATACGTCGCTTGCGCCACCGCGTGGTAAAGAGCGTAGAGTGGTTTTTCAGATTCGCTTTGCGTCGGCCGGCCAGTGCGAAGGCGTCGCAGGATCACCGCGGTTTGACCCGCTTCGCGCACAATGTCCACCTCGTCCGGAGATACCGTTACCGTGCCATGCGTGAGCTGGATCGACCACTGCGGCCGACTTTCAGTTCCGCGACCACGCCGGCGTAACGCCTCGGCGACACCGTTGGTTACCAGTCCATCGGCGGCCGCGCGATACAGCGACTCGTACGCATGTCCATGTGGCCCGCTCGCCTGCCAGGCGTCGTCCAGGCGCCGCGCCGCCTCGCTGAGATCAATCGACCCGCCGCTTCCCACCTCGCTCTGAATCCAACGCAACACTTGGTGAACGCAGCGGTGCATCTCCAGGTACGCCGAGCCATCCGGTACGGATACCAATCCCAGGATTTCTTCGTAGAAGTACCGGCGCGGGCACCGCAGATATGTGTCGAGCGAACGAGCGGTGTACGTGTCCGGGAGCCGCGTTTCGAACAAGGGTTTTCTAATTGCGGCGCTGTCGTCGCTGACCACACTCGGCCACGTGATCTGATGGCTGCTAGACGGACACTGGAGCACCGGGTCAAGTCTACTCAGCAATCTCGAGGCGTTGCTCGCTCGCCCACTCTTCGCGTAGGTCAACGCGCGCGAGAGATGGAGCGTGTCCTGCGCACGCGAGATCGCGACGAAGAAGAGGCACTCCTCCTGCTCGTGCTCCGCCTTCCCGTCTCCCGGTGCGCTCAAGAGGTCGGGAGGGGCGGGACATGCGTTCCATTGCGGCGTTGCAGGAAATATCCCGCTTCCGAGTGCCGGAACGAATACGGCTGGAAATTCCAACCCCTTGCTTGCGTGCACCGTCATCAGCCGAACGGCGTCGATTCCGGCAGCCCACTCGGGAACCTGACGAAGTCGGGTGTCATCCCCCAACATGGCTAGGCGTCGCACGAACCGTAGAAACGATCGCTTCGGGTCTTCTCCTGGCCACACCCGCTGGTGTTGGCCGCCACGACTTCCCTGCTCCCGGGTGAACTGGAGGAATTGGTAGATGGCGAGTCGCTGTTGTTGACTCGGCAACGATGTATCACGAGCGACCCGTCTGACATACTCGCTCCGGTCAAACAAGTAGCGAGATAGCATCGGCCACGGCTCCTTGCCATGGCATATACTGTCCAAGTGGCCGGCCAGCATCGCGAGCCCTCGGCGCCCCTCCGGGCTGAGAGGCGACTGCTCATCGCTCATGCGAACAACGTGAGCTAGTGCTTCGGGGAATGCGACGTTCTGTTCGCTCGCGAGGCGAATCGCCTCGCGCACATCAGCGAACGGAATCGCATACTCCGGAAATCGGGCAACGCGGAGAAGACTGTGGCCGTCTCGCTGACAGGCGAGGGACAGCAACGCTAGCATGTCTCGCACCTCCGAACGCTCGAAGATGTCGCCGAGATAGAGTACCGGAATCCCCGCGGCCTCGAGGTGCACACCGACACGCGCGAGTTGCGTGTGCGAGCGACACAAGATGGCTTGCTCGCGAAATTGCAAACCGCCATCGCGGTGGCGAATAATTTCCGCAGCAATTCCGGCTCCTTCTGCTGCAGCGTCGGCCGCTATGTGCACATAAACCGCGCCGTTCGTTGTTGGGCGCTCTGCTTCCCAAGACCGGAACGGAGAGCCGGGGAGAGCGGGCATGCCAGCAGCGAACGTATTGAGCGCGCGAACAATTGTAGCTTGCGACCGATAGTTGCGCGCGAGCGCCACCATACGCGCGCCGGGAAAATCGGTCGCGAAGCGCCGCATATTTGCCGGCGCTGCACCGCGAAATCGGTAGATCGATTGACGCGCGTCGCCTACCACCCAAAGGCCCTCGCCATCATCAACGATCAACTTGAGTAACACGGCACTTGCGCGATTCACGTCCTGGTATTCATCAACTAGCACATGCGCAAAGGTGTTGCGGACTGCACTCGCAACGCCTGTATCAGCGAGCTCCATGATCGCGACTGCACGCCCAATAAGGTCGCCGAAGTCCAGGGCTCCCTCACGCTCAAGCATCACTTGATAGATCTCGTAGACGCGAGCTACCTCAAGCGCCTTTTCCGCTGCCTCCGTCGCAACCGCATCGCGCGCAGCATCTCGCATCGCGAGGGCCGAGCCATAGTAGTCCGCGGGAGACCTGAGTTCATCCTTGGCACGCGAGATGGCAGCAAGAATCGGCTCGAGCGCGCGCGTTGGTTCAGGTAAGTATTGATAGTATTTGAGCGCCAACGAGGGTAGTTCGCGTTCAAGGAGAAACATTGCGTCATTCGGATCGACGACGCGCGGATCCGTTGGTAAGCCAACCCGTGTTCCGTACTTTCGGAGCAGATCTAATCCGAGCGCGTGGAAAGTCCCGATCCACATGAGTGAGGCCGCATCCGGAGCAGCATGAGCGATCCGCTCACGCATTTCTTCAGCAGCCTTGTTGGAAAACGTCAGCGCAAGGATCCGTCTCGGATCTTCACCGCGAGAAAGCAGGTGCAGGACGCGGCCAACAAGCGTTCGTGTTTTCCCCGTCCCAGGCCCAGCTTCGACCAGGACTGGGCCGCGCTCCACACATGCTGCTTCCCGCTGACTCGGATCCAGCGACTCGAGAAGCGAAACAGTTCCTCGGGAATGCGAAGCGACTGGCGCGATGTCCTGTGGGCGAGCAAGCCGTTGAGTTGCTCGAGGCAGGTCACCGACAAGGACCGCATAAGCGACCTGATGGTACACGACTTCCACGGGGACGCCAACCCGCGCGCCAATCTCCGCCGCCGTGAGCTCCTCCTCAATGAACCACGTACGCACCAAGTCCGTTGGAAGTAAGAGTTCGCGACCAAAGACGTTCGCATCGCGCTCCCGTCGTTCCTTTGGCCCGTAACCCTCGACTCGGTGCACTCCGAGCGGCATCGGTTCGTCAGGGGCGTCCGGGTCGAGGTTGTCTGCATCGCATGCCGTCCGACCCGCGTGTCCAAGCCACAGGTGCGCGTATTCGTGGGCCTGGTACATCGCCGCGAGCTCTGTCTCAATCTCATGGTTGTACCAGATGCGGCCGACCTCTGGGTCGTACACTGCGTCGCCACCATCCAAGAGTGGGTCGCCAGCCGGAACAGGGACCCGACGGACGCCGGTGTCGCGCTCGGCGGCGGAGAGAATGGCTTCGGCGCGAACGTCGCCACCAGTCAGTTTTCGAAGACGAGCGGCATGCTCTCGCGCCGCCGCCCTCAGGTCGCCCGCGTGGGACGTGGCGACGCGCCCTTCTCCTATCGCGTGGTCGCCGCTAACGCCGGACGGCTGAGATAGCGCAAGAAGTGCGTTTCGTGCTTCCTCATCGAGCGCGAGATCCTTGTGCACGGCGTCGAAAAAGTCTTCCTGGACAGCCGGGAGACTGGGCTCCTGATTGGCTCGATGCTGAGTACCCGAACCGAATGTGGGCTGGAGCTGCGAGTAAGAGACGACAGCCGACGCGCTTCGACCCAGTGCCTTTGCAATGGCGCTCACCACTGGGACTGGTATGGACGAGGGATCGATCAGACGGCGATCCATCTTGCGAAGGAGACCATCGGAAAGGCCAGCGCATCTGGCCAGAAATTCCGCAGTAAGCCCCATCCGCTTTGCTTCTCGTAGCAGCCCAAGGATCGGCGATTCAACTAGGGGCACATTCGTCGACTCCAAGGGCGCCGAACTTGGTCCAGCATTAGCGCCCGATAGTCCCAACTCGTGTGCGCCGACGTGTTGCGCGCGTCGCGCACCGAAGAATGCCCCTTGGGCCGCACTCATTCCGCGAAGAATGAGTCGCTCTTCGTCCGAGCCAATGCCGGCTGGACCAAGGGCTGTGCTCCTCATCTCCGTATCGGCCGTCCACTTGAGCAAGTGCCACCGCGAGGTGAACTCGGTGAGCTCGCGCTCGAACTCAGGGTACCGCTCGACCCACTCGACGAGCGTTGAGCGGCTTGGCCCAGGCTCCGCGACTGCGTAGGCGTCTAACACGTCCTCAAGCTGGGCGGTCACATTGCCTCCATTCCGACTCCCCGTTTCTCGGTTCATTGCCGCGGCTCTCCCGTGTCACCCGCACTTGCCGCGCGCCATGCGAGGAGATCGGATTCGGCGGCCCGCAGCCAATTGTTCACTGTGCGCGACGTGACACCGAAGCGTTTGCAGATGGACGTTTCCGCCAGATCTTTCGCCTCGATTTGCCAGTCCTCGAGATGGTAAAGCACGAAAGCCTCACGATGGCGAGGGTCCCGTATGGCGTCGAGTGCTTCCGCTATGAGCATGCGTCGCTCTACGCTGCCGGCGACATCCTCGTACGAGGGGATGATGTCCTCAAGCACAACGCCGTCCTCGCCCTCAAATTCACTGCCGATCGAATCGGACAGTGATTTCTGATGCTTCTCCTTGAGCCGTTGCCGATCGTAGCGATCGTGGATCTTGAGCAGTTCGCGCTTGAGAATTTTCCAAAAACACACCTGGTAGCCGTCGCCGCGATCGTCGGGGGCGACAATGGCGATCGTCATCCTTTTCACCAGCTCTCCAAGCGCATCAGGAACATCCTGTGGTGCGACGCCCAAGGCACGAAAGCCTCGCTCGATCCAACGCGTGCACCGGCGCAAAAGAAGACCCATCGCCGTGTTGAAGCCATCGACGTCATCTTTGAGGCACGCGGCGCGGACAAGGTGAACGAGGCACTCCTCCTTCAAATACTCTTGAGACGCCGAATCCATGATCGCGGCACGCGCGACGAGCTCGGCCCGACGAAGTCCAATAGACGCTCGGATTTGCGCCTCAACATCGGGAAGCCGCTGATACACGACGCCTTCGCGCGTTGACTTGGTGAGCGGTTCCACCGTCGGTGCGCCACCGGATGCCATCGCCCGTCCCTTTCATGGTGACTAGCCTGTCGGCTCTGACTCAAGCTACATGCTGACATAATCCAAGGCGGTTCGGCAAACCGGAAATGCCGTCACACCGCGTGATTGCCTGAACGCCAAGCGCGCGAGCAATCACGACACGCACGCTCCCTGGATTCGACGTCGGTCTCGGGCGCTGTGGCCAACCTTGAGCGAGTGGACTAGCTCACGGCACTCGCATTTCTCATGACGCGAGTAGTCGGGCTTCGGACCGGGTTGGGCGGTCCTTGCGGGGGCCGAGGGCGACGAAAGGGTGCGTCCATGCAAGGCGGCCAGTCCCTCTACTACTCCCTCTACAAGCAAATGGCGCTCAGCTTTCGCTAAGCGCCATTTGTGATGTTTCCCCATAGTGGCTAGGGACGGAATCGAACCGCCGACACGCGGATTTTCAGTCCGCTGCTCTACCAACTGAGCTACCTAGCCGCAAGCCTTTCAATTTATTCGAGTTAGTGACACTAAGTCAATCGGCCCAACACGCTGGTCGCGACGCAATGG
>Ga0105240_10006815_pt1 | contig 16707 bp, 14 predicted proteins | sample KBSC54metaG_FD_80426 | JGI IMG/M metagenome (GOLD analysis project Ga0105240, IMG submission 80426) | Corn rhizosphere microbial communities from Kellogg Biological Station, Michigan, USA - KBS C5-4 metaG | ecosystem: Host-associated > Plants > Roots > Rhizosphere > Soil | place: Michigan, USA...
ACCGACATTCCGTACTCGTCGCGCATCCAGGACGTCTACTCGTTGCGCTGCGCGCCGCAGGTCTACGGCCCGGTGTTCGATGCGCTGGATTACATCGACACCATCGTCGACAAGGAAATCAACTCCGCCACCGACAACCCGCTGATCTTCGACAAGGAAGGCGGCGGCTTCGAGATCATCTCCGGCGGCAATTTCCACGGCCAGTACTTGGCGCAGGCGATGGACTTGCTGGCGATGACGATCACCGATCTGGGCAGCATCTGCGAACGCCGCATTGCGCGCCTGATCGACCCGACCCTGTCGTGGGGCTTGCCGCGCAACCTGATGAGCGGCGTGCGCGGGGTCAATACCGGTTATCCGGTGGTGCAGTGCTCGATGAGCTCGCTGGTGATGGAAAACCGCACCCTGTCCATGCCGGGCAGCGTCGACAGCATCCCGTCCAAAGGCAACAGCGAAGACCACGTCTCCAATTCAACCTGGTGCGCGCGCAAGGCGGCCACGGTGGTGGCCAACACGCAGTACATCGTCGGCGTGGAGATGTTGCTGGCGGCGCAGGGGCTGACCATGACGGAAGAGTTGCTCAAGGACTTCGTGCTGGGCGAAGGCACGCAGGCGGCGTATGAAGAAATCCGCAAGCAGATTCCGGCTTGCCTGGAGGGGGACCGCTGGTTCCACAACGATATCCAGGTAGCGCATTCGTTCATTACCAGCGGGTCGGTGCGGGAAGCGGTTGTTGGGCGTATCGGGAAGTTCGTCTGAGCCGATTCATCCGATAGCCAAATAAAAAACAATCAGGGAAGGGCCGCATGTTTACCTCAATCAGAACGCGTATTTTATTTTTCAGTATTGCCTTGCTCGTTGCGAGCCTGGGTGTGGTCGGTGCCGTGTCGTATGTCATTGTCAAGACCGACAACGACCACGCCATCGACGAGAGTTCGCGTTCCATCGCCGACGGCTATGCCTCGGCGATCAACGAATGGGTCGCGGCCAAGGCAAACATGGCGGCAGCGGCGGCGGACGGCGTGCTGCAAGCCGATCCGGTGTTCGTGATCAAGCAACTGCAGAAGAGCGGCGGCTTTTACGTCACCACCTTCGGCAAGGAGGACAAGACTGCTTACACCTCAGCCGCCGAGGGATTGCCGGCCGGCTATGATCCGACCGGACGTTCCTGGTACCAGCAATCGGTCAAGGCCGGCAAGGCCGTAGTGACCAAGCCGTATACCGACGTCGTGACGAAGAAACCGATGGTGTCGTTCACCGCGCAGGTTAAAAAGGATGGGGTCCTGCAGGGCGTGGTGGCGGCGGCAGTGTTTCTCGACGGCGTCAGCAACGTGGTGAAGGCGGTGCATCCGACACCGGCCAGCTTTGCCTTCCTGGTCGATCGCGACGGCATGATGCTGGCGCACCCCGAGGCGCAGTGGATCAACAAGCCGGTCAGGGACTGGAATCCTGAGCTCACGGCGGAGCGTCTCAACAGCCTGGCCGGCAATGATGCGAGCAAGGAAATCGTGCTCGACGGCGCTCCCAAGCTGGTTCAGGCGGTTGCCGTCAAAGGCACCGAATGGACTTTGCTGGTGGCGATCGACAAGGCCGACGTCAACGCCGGCATGCGCCATGCCACGCAATCATCATTGATCGCCATCGTGCTGGTGGCGGCGCTGGCCGCGCTGGTTCTGGGACTGATCACGGCGGCGGTATTCCGGCGCTTGTCGCAAGTGCGCAATGCGATGGACAGCATCGGCTCCGGCAACGGCGACCTGACCATGCGCCTGCCCGAAGACGGCAAGGACGAAGTCAGCCAGATCGCCCGGTCATTCAATATCTTCGTGCAAAAGATCACCACCATCCTGCAGGAGATCCGGCACACCAGCGACGCCGTCAAGGTGTCGTCGTCCGAGATCGCCAGCGGCAACCTCGACTTGTCGGGACGTACCGAGCAGCAAGCCGGCGCCTTGGAACAGACCGCTTCAGCAATGGAAGAGCTGACCTCCACCGTCAAACAGAACTCCGACAATGCACGCCAGGCCAATCAACTGGCACTGGCGGCTTCGGCCATCGCCAGAGAGGGCGGTGAAGTGGTCGGCAACGTCGTCGCCACCATGGAAGCCATCAATCAGTCCTCGCGCCAGATCGTCGACATCATCGGCGTGATCGACGGCATTGCGTTCCAGACCAACATTCTTGCCTTGAACGCCGCCGTGGAGGCCGCGCGGGCAGGTGAACAGGGACGTGGTTTTGCGGTGGTGGCGAGCGAAGTGCGCAGCCTGGCACAACGCAGCGCGCAGGCTGCCAAGGAAATCAAGGTGCTGATCGATTCGTCGGTATCGAAGGTGAGCGACGGCGGCCTGCTGGTCGAGAAGGCCGGGCAGACCATGGTGGAGATCGTCGACAGCGTCAAAAACGTCAGCGCCATCGTCAGTGAAATCGCCAACGCCAGTTCCGAGCAAAGCACCGGCATCGAAGAGATCAACCGCGCGATCACGCACATGGATGAAGCCACGCAGCAGAACGCGGCGCTGGTGGAGCAGGCCGCCGCGGCGGCGCAATCATTGCAGGATCAGGCGACCAGCCTGGCGACCATCGTCAGCGGATTCAAGATGCAGGCATAGTCGGTCGCGTCAGAACGCGTGCGCCTCGTGCAATTCCGCCAAGGCGTGCGCCTTGAACGCGCTGAACCGCTGGTCGGCGCGTTGGCGCGGTTGTGGCAGGTCGACCAGGATGGTGTTGCGGATATTGCCGGGACGGCTGCCCATGACGAGAACACGGTCGCCCAGGTACAGCGACTCGTCGATGTCGTGCGTGACCAGTAGCAGCGAGATCTGGTGTTGCAGCGCCAGGCTCAACAGCAAATCCTGCAGCTTCATGCGCGTGAAGGCATCGACCGCGCTGAACGGTTCGTCGAGCAGCAGCACGCGCGGACGGCAGTACAGCCCGCGTGCAATCGCCACACGTTGCGCCATGCCGCCCGATAATTGCTTGGGCAACTTGTCTTCCCAGCCGGCCAGGCCGACTTCTTCCAGCAACTGCGAAATCCACACGCGGTCGGCACGGTCGCCATCGGCGAAGCCGACGTTCTGGGCCACCGTCAGCCACGGCATCAGACGCGGCTCCTGGAACACGAAGGCGACGCCGCCATTGCGCCGGCTGCCTGACTCTTCGGCGAGCTCCCCTGCGCGCGTGACGCTGCCCTGGAAGTCCTTGTCGAGACCGGCGGCGATCCGCAACAGCGTGCTTTTGCCGCAGCCGCTGGGGCCGAGCAGGGCGACGACTTCGCGTTCGGCCAGCGCCAGTTCCACGCCTTGCAGGATGGTTTCATCGCCGAAGGATTTGTATCGGACCTTGATGTCGAGGATGGTGCCCATGGCATTTTTTACAGAATGAGTTTCAGGGGCGTTCGCCGGCATGGCTGATGGCCGCGAACATTGCTTTTTGCTGATGGATAGACGAACGGAACATCGTAATTCCAAAGAATATCGCTGACAAAGACCGTTACCGCATATTCATGCATGTTTTCCGCATGCTGCAAATCCTGCAGCGTGAGCAGCCATTTGAGAGACTCATGACAGAAATCGTCCCCAGCGGCTGGTCGGAAGGCAGGTGCGCGCCTAAGCTTGTCCTGGTCAACCAACAAGGAACCAGCATGCTCTCGAAACAGTATTCACACCGCCTTCCCGTCGACTACGACGTCAGCGCCATCCGTCGTCGCGCCGCCGCGCGCGGCCCGATGTGGGACGACACGCCGGGCCTGTATTTCAAGTCCTTCTCGTTGCGCGAAGCCGGCAAGAACGGCGCGCCCACCAACGTTTATTCTTCGATCTATCTGTGGAAGGACGCCACGGCCGCATCCGAATTCCTGACCAGCGATCGCTTCGAAGCGGTGCTCGCGGCCTTCGGCCGGCCCGGCGTCGAATTGTGGCTGCCGCTGGATGTCCAGGCCGGCCCCGCGCAGCAAGGGCGATGGATTTATCGCGAAGACCTGCCGTTTGGCGATACCACCGACATGCACGCGCTGCGCGAAGCCGAGCACACACGCAATCGTGCATTGGCGCAGCATGCGGAGACCGTTGCCGTCGTGACGGCGCTCGATCCAGCGGGCTGGAAATTGGTGCGCCTGCATATCACGTCGACGTCCTATGATGCGCAGCATGCCGGTGACGGCTACGAAGTGCTGCATCTGGCGCAGCCTTTGCTGGCGGAATTGCGCAAATAAGTTATTGCGCTTGGCAAAGGAATCCTCCGCAGGTTAATCTGCCCGGCTGATGCGCTCGCGATGCCGGGCGGTTTCCTTTTTCAACGGAGTTCCTGTGCAAGCCTTGTCGACCGCGACCAGTGATGAATTCAGCAATGTGCGTTTCGTGCTCACCGACATGGATGAGACGTTGACGTATAACGGACGGCTGGCCGCGCAGACGTATCGTGCGCTGGAACGCTTGCAGGAAAACGGCGTGCGCGTGATCCCGGTCACCGCGGCGCCGGCCGGCTGGTGCGATCAGATGGCGCGCATGTGGCCGGTCGACGGCGTCATCGGCGAGAACGGTGGCTTGTTCTTTCGGCGCGAGGAACGCGATGCACATACGCTGGTCCGCGAGTTCTGGCATGGCCACGCAGTAACGGACGTTGCCACGCAACTGCAAGCTATCGCTGCTCGCGTACAGCGTGAAGTGCCGGAAGCGAGATTTTCTGATGACCAGCAATTTCGCACCACCAGCGTGGCGTTCTCGATTCCTGAGGACGCAGCCGAACGCGATCGGATCGCAGATGCCTTGCGACGCGCCGGCGCCGACGTCACCGTCAATAATTTGTGGATACTCGGCTGGCTTGGCGGCTACGACAAATTGTCGATGTCGCGCCGGATTCTGGCTACCCATTACGGTATCGACATCGATGCAGAAGCAGGGCGGAATTCAGTGGTGTATACCGGCGACTCGACCAATGACGCGCCGATGTTCGCGTTCTTCCGGCACACCGTCGGCGTGAGTACGGTGGTCGACTACCTGGACCGGATACCGGTGCATCCGCGCTGGATCACGCAAGGTCCTGGCGGCGCCGGATTCGTCGAAGCGGCGGACAGGGTGATCGCGGCGCGCTCAGGACACGATCGCTGAAAATTTCTGCTATTGCGTCGCAATTCCTTTCTGACGCTGGACTGACGTCGTGCTGACGAGAAAAACTTTCGCATAAGGACATACGAATTCATTCGTTTGTTGACAGTTTTCGCTTACCTATACTTGATCGCAGCTTTTTGCTTCGACATGCATACGCAAAGGAAAACTCATGACGCTGGATCGCAGAACCGTACTCAAACAGTTGGCCGCAGGCGGCGTCGGTGTCAGTGCAGCAATGTGGGGACTGCAGGCGTACGCTGCCAACAAACCGGCGATCATTCGCATCGGCGTGGCGCAGCCGGGCATCGGCAATCCGCCGCAATTTTCGGGGAGCTCGGCAGCGGTCGCCAACGCCAAAGGCTGGGTCGAAGAAGAGTTCAAGGCTGACGGCATCAAGGTCGAGTGGTTCTTTTTCAAGGGTGCCGGTCCTGCCGTCAATGAAGCGCTGACCAACAAACAGTTGGACTTCGCTTTCCAGGGCGACCTGCCTTCCATCGTGGCGAAGTCGGCGGGACTCAAGACCAAGCTGATCCTGGCCACCGGCGTGCGCTCCAACATTTATCTTGCGGTGCCGCCCGACTCGCCGATCCAGTCGGTCAAGGATTTGCGCGGCAAACGCGTGGCCATCTTCAAAGGCACCAACGCGCAGTTGCCGATCAATCGCGTGCTGGAAGCGAACGGCCTGCAAGAGCGCGACCTGCGCGCCATCAACCTCGATCAGGCCACCACGCTGGCGGCGCTGAGCACCAAGGACATCGACGCCGCCTTCGGCAACATCAACCTGCTGCGCCTGCGCGACAAGAACGCCGCGCGCATCGTCTATAGCAGCAAGGGCGGCTCGCCGATCTTCACCACGCAGTCGCACGTGCTGGTGACGGAAGAATTCGCGCAGCAATATCCGGAAATCACGGCGCGCGTGGTCAAAACCTTCGTGAAGACATCGAAGTGGGCGTCGGATGAAGTCAACCGCGAAGAAGTGCTGCGCCTGTGGGCCAAGGCCGGCACGCCCTATGAGCACTGGCGCGAGGACTATGACGGCCAGCCGCTGCGCGTACGCATCAATCCCAACTTCGATCCCTTCCTGGTCGCTCGCTACAAGGATTCGGTCGAACAGGCCTATCGACTGAAGCTGAGCCGGTCCAAGTTCGACGTCGATCAATGGATCGACCAGCGTTACCTCAAAGCCGCGCTGAAAGAACTGAACCTGGAAACCTATTGGCCAATCTTCCAGGTCAACGGCAAGATCCTGGGGACCTGATCCATGAGCGCGCAGCACGCAGCCCTGGAGTTGCCGTCATCAGTGTCTTCCTCCGCGTCGCCGACCGCATCGTCACTATCAGCGCCGGAGCCGCGTGCGCGCTTCTACAGCAACTGGTCGCCGCGCTGGCTGGCCTTGCCGTTCCCCTTGTTCCTGTTGCTGGTCTGGTATGTCGCCGCGCAATTCGAATGGGTGGCGCCGCAGGTGTTGCCGCCACCGCAATCGGTGTTGCTGACTTTCATCGACCTGGTGGTGTCGGGCGAGATGTTCGACAACCTCAAGATCAGTCTGCTGCGCGTATTGCTCGGCTTCGGCGTGGGCCTGGCCGGCGGCTTGCTGCTGGGCGTGGCGATGGGTCTGTCGCCGGTATTCAAGGACTATGTCTATCCGCTGTTCAAGGCGTTCAGCCAGGTGCCGGTGCTGGGCTGGCTGCCCTTGCTGATGCTGTTGGTGGGCATCGACGAGGCGCTCAAGATCATCCTGATTTCCAAGGCGGCGCTGGTGCCGATTGCGCTCAATACCTACAAGGGCATCGAGAACGTACCGGCGCGCTACGTCGAAGTGGCGCGCGTGCTGAAGTTCTCGCGCTGGCAGCTGCTGACGCGGGTGATCTTTCCGGCGGCGTTGCCGCCGATCTGGAACGGCGTGCGCTATGGCTTCACGCATGCCTGGCTGGCGCTGGTGGTGGTCGAGTTGCTGGCCTCGTCGGAAGGCCTCGGCTACATGATCGTATTCGGGCGGCAGTTGTTCCAGCTCGACGTCGTGATGGCGGCGGTGGTGGTAGTCGGCGCGGTGGGCTATGTGCTGGACCGGGTGCTGGCGCGCATTGAAATCGTGCTGCTCGGCTGGCGCCGTACCGGCTTCTGAACGGGAACGCATCATGGCGCGATCTTCATACAACACGCAAGACAAACATCCGGTGCCGAAATTCCTGCGCGGCTGGATCCTGCCGGCGGGGCTCGTCCTGCTGTGGTGGCTGGCGGTGAAATTCAATTGGTCGACCTCGCCCTTGCTGGTGCCGGTCGACAAGGTGTGGGATACCGCGGTCCAGCAAGTCCGCAGCGGCGAGTTGGCCATTGCGCTGGAAGCCAGCTTGCGGCGCGACCTGATCGGCTTTGCCATTGGCGTCAGCGCGGGGCTGGTATTCGGCGTTGCGTTCGGCTTGTCGCGGCTGTTCGAGCGGCTGATCGGGCCGACCTTCCATACGCTCAAGCAAATTTCGCTGTTCGCCTGGATTCCGCTGCTCTCGGTGTGGTTCGGCTTGGGTGATGCTGCCAAAGTGGCGTTCCTGTCGCTGGCGGCATTTTTCCCGGTGGTGCTTAACACCTTCGAAGGCATACGCAGCGTGCCGGCTGACCTGGTTGAGGCGGCGCGCGTGTTGAAGTTCAATCGCCGTCAATGGTTGTTCAAGCTGATCCTGCCGGCGGCGTCGCCGTCGATTTTGGCCGGCATCCACCTGGCGCTGATCTATGCGTGGCTGGCGACGCTGGGGGCGGAGTATCTGTTGGTGTCGGGCAAGGGCATCGGCAACACCATGATCGATGGACGCGAATTGTTCTTGATGGACCTGGTGATCTTCGGCGTGATCGTGGTCGGCTTTGTCGGCTTCGCGCTGAACTGGCTGGCGGCACAGATTGAGCGCCGTCTTTTGGCGTGGCGCGGCCGTTCGGTCGCGCAATTTTAAGGAATCGATATGTCGCAAGCCGGCACGCTGGACATTCAGCATCTCAGTAAATCCTATCCGGTCAAGGACGGCGACCTGGCGGTGCTCGAAGACGTCACCCTGACCATCACGCCGGGCGAGTTTGTCAGCATCGTCGGCTCCAGCGGCTGCGGCAAGTCGACCTTGCTGCGACTGATCGTCGGACTGGAAGAAGACTACCAGGGCCAGGTGCTGCTGGATGGCGAGCGCATCGTCGGCACCAGCCTGCGGCGCGGCATCGTGTTCCAGGAACATCGCTTGTTTCCGTGGCTGACGGTGGAGAACAATATCCAGCTGGGCTTGCTCAACGCCGACCTGACGCCGGGACAGAAGCGCCTGGCGGTGCGCGAACACATTGCGCTGGTGGGGCTGGAAGGTTTCGAGAAGTCTTATCCGCACCAGTTGTCGGGCGGCATGGCGCAGCGCGTGGCGATTGCGCGGGCGCTGGTGAGCAAGCCGGAAATCCTGCTGCTGGACGAACCGTTCGGCGCGCTGGATGCCTTGACGCGCGCTTACCTGCAGCAGGAGCTGCATCGTATCTGGCAAGCCGAGGGCATCACCATGATCCTGGTGACCCACGACGTTGAAGAAGCGATTTACCTGGGCGACAAGGTGGTGGTGATGGAGCCGCGGCCGGGGCGCATCCGTCGCATCGTGCCGGTCGATCTCGCGCATCCACGGGAGCGCGCGGCGCTCGGCTTTGCCGAGGTCAAGCAGCAGGTTCTGCGGGAATTCTCGGGCGATAGCGCCAGCCTTGCCGAGCCGCCCTTGCGCAGCGATGCAGTCGAACCTCAAGAGCCGCGGCAATGGCAGTTCGCTATCTGAGGCCGACAACAGAATGACAACAGAAGCACAACATAACGAGACAAGCACGCAATGAGCAGCAAACAGAATCAGGTAGCAGGCCGCAGGCGCTTCCTGCGCGGCGGCGCCGTGCTGGGCGCCAGCCTGGCCGCAGGCGCACGCGCCGAACCTTTGACCGTGGCGCCTTGGAGCAAAACGCCGGGCGAGCCGGTGCTGTGGCATCCGTATGGCGAACCGTCGCCGTTCGAGAAGAACGTGGTGCGCCGCTCTCGTGGTGCGGCGCCATTGCCGGGGGCTAACTCGTCGATGACGCCGTTGCAGGATCTGCACGGCATCATCACGCCGACCGGTCTTGTGTTCGAACGCCATCATGCCGGTATCCCGCAGATCGATCCGGACCAGCATCGACTCGCGGTGCATGGGCTGGTCGAACGGCCGACCATTTTTACAATGAACGATCTGGTGCGGCTGCCGTCGGTGTCGCGTATTCACTTTCTCGAATGTTCCGGCAATACCGGACGTGAATGGAAGGGGCCGGGTACGGCTTCGCTGCAATTCAGTCATGGCTTGCTGTCGTGCTGCGAATGGACCGGCGTGCCGCTGGCGACCGTGTTGGAAGAAGTCGGCATCAAGCCCGAGGGCGCCTGGATTCTGGCCGAAGGCGCCGACTCGGCCGGCATGACGCGCAGTATCCCGATCGGCAAGGCGCTCGACGACGCCTTGCTGGTGTACGCGCAGAACGGCGAACGCTTGCGTCCCGAGCATGGCTATCCGTTGCGGCTGTTCCTGCCCGGCTTCGAGGGCAACATGAGCGTCAAGTGGTTGCGCCGCCTCAAGGTGGGACGTGAACCGTTCATGTCGCGCGAAGAGACGTCGAAGTACACCGACTCGCTGCCGGACGGCACTGCCCGTCAGTTCACGTTTTTGATGGAGACCAAATCGGTGATCACATTTCCGGCGCCCGACCATCGGCTCAAGGAAAAAGGTTTCTATGAAATTTCCGGACTGGCGTGGACCGGACGCGGACGCATCAAGCGTGTCGACGTATCGACCGACGGCGGGCGCAGCTGGACCGAGGCGCGCCTGCAGGAGCCGGTGCTGGATCGCGCGCTGACGCGTTTCCGCCTGCCGTGGCGCTGGGATGGCGGGCCGGCCGTGCTGCAGAGCAGGGCGCTGGACGAGAGCGGCTTCGTGCAGCCCAGCGGCGCCCAGCTGGTCGACGCGCGCGGCTTCGAATCCAACTATCACTTCAATGCCATTCAAAGTTGGAAAGTGGCGAGCGACGGGGTCATCACCAATGTTCAGGTTTAGCGTTTTGACAGGCGCCGCTGCGCTTGCGCTGTCATTGAGCGTGCAGGCACAGGTGTATGGCGTCGGCCATGCGGCCAGCGAGCGCGACCTGGCCGCATGGAATATTGATGTCGCCGCCGACGGCGCCGGTTTGCCCGCCGGTAGTGGGAGCGTAGCGAGCGGCAAGACCATCTACGCGCAGCAATGCGCAGCCTGCCACGGCGCCAAAGGCGAAGGCAAGCCGGCCGATCAGCTGGTGGGCGGAAGGGGCACGCTGGCGTCGGCCAATCCGGTCAAGACCATCGGCAGCTTCTGGCCGTATGCGACGACGGTGTTCGATTTCATCAACCGCGCGATGCCGTACAACGCGCCGCAGAGCCTGACGGCCGACGAAGTGTATTCGGTGACGGCCTATCTGCTGTACCTGAACGACATCGTCGCGGCGGACGCCGTGCTCGATGCGCGTTCGCTACCGAAAATACGCATGCCCAACCGCGACGGTTTCGTCGGCGACACCCGTCCCGACACCACCAACGTCGCCTGTCAAAAGAATTGCAGCATCCCCACAAGACGTAAGCCATAGATGCTAGCGATACCCCTCTAGCCAGCCATTTTCGTGAAGGAGAACAAGATGTCCGAAGCATTGCTCGATCTGCATCCCGTCGCCGGCCGCATCGGCGCTGAAATCCGCGACGTGCGCCTGTCCGGCGATCTCGGCCAGGAGACGTTCCGCGCCATCCGTCAGGCGCTGCTGAAGTACAAGGTTTTGTTCTTCCGCGGGCAGCAGCATCTGGACGACGCCGGCCAGGAAGCCTTCGCCAAACTGTTCGGTGAGCTGGTGGCGCATCCGACGGTGCCGGTGCGCGACGGCACCGGCTATCTGCTGGAACTGGATTCGGTGCACGGCGGCCGCGCCAATTCCTGGCATACCGACGTTACCTTCGACCTTGCGTATCCGCAGGCATCGATCCTGCGCGCGGTGGTGATTCCGCAAGCAGGCGGAGACACCGTCTGGGCGAACACGGCGCAGGCTTATCTGGATCTGCCGCCTGCCTTGCGCCAGCTGGCCGACGGCCTGTGGGCACTGCACACCAACGATTATGATTACGCGGCGCGCTTCAATACCGATGACGCCGGTCTCAAGCGCTACCGTGAAATTTTCACCTCGACGATTTACGAAACCGAGCATCCGGTGGTGCGTGTGCACCCGGAGACCGGTGAACGCACCCTGGTGCTGGGACATTTCGTCAAGAAGCTGCTCGGTTATCCGACCGGTGACTCGGAGCATCTGCTCAAGCTGCTGGAGAGCTATGTCATCCGCCTGGAAAACACCGTGCGCTGGCGCTGGACGGTCGGCGACATTGCGATCTGGGACAACCGCGCGACGCAACACTATGCGATCAACGATTACGGCAGCCAGCATCGCGTGGTGCGGCGCGTGACGATCGCCGGCGATGTGCCGGTCAGTGTCGATGGTCGCCGCAGCGTGTCGCGCAATAGTCAGGACAAGCCTCAGGACAAGGTGCGCACTCCCGACGCCGTTGTCGATTCGAAAGCGGCGGTGGCGTCATGAGCGGCCCGAAGAAACAGCTGCGACTGGGGGCGTTCCTGCAGGCGACCGGCCATCACGTGGCGGGCTGGCGCCATCCACGCGCACAAGCCGACGCCGGCCAGAACATCGCGCATTACCGGCAGATCGCGCAGACCGCCGAGCGGGCCAAGTTCGACGCCTTGTTCCTTGCCGACGGCGTGGCGATTCGTTCGCATGATGCGGAGACCTTGCACCTGACCTCGCGCGCGGCAACCTTCGAACCGTTGACGCTGTTGTCCGCGTTGTCGCAGGCGACCGAACACATTGGTCTGGTGGCGACGGTGTCGACGACGTATAACGAGCCGTACCACGTGGCGCGCAAATTCGCCTCGCTCGATCACCTGAGCAACGGCCGCGCAGGATGGAACGTGGTGACCTCGTGGTCGGAGTCGGAGGCGCACAACTTCAATCTCGACAAGCATCCAGAACACGGCGCACGGTATGAACGCGCTGAAGAGTTCGTCGACGTGGTGCGCGGCTTGTGGGATAGCTGGGAGGACGATGCTTTCCGCTTCGACCAAGCCGAGGGCGTGCATTTCGATCACAACAAGCTGCATGCGATTCATCACAAGGGCAAGCACTTCTCGGTGCGCGGTCCGCTTAACGTGGCGCGTCCGGTGCAGGGGCATCCGGTGGTGGTGCAGGCAGGTTCTTCCGAGCCCGGGCAGGAGTTGGCGGCGCGCACGGCAGAAGTCATTTTCACCGCGCAGCAGTCGCTGGAGGACGCGCAGCATTTCTACAGCGGCTTGAAATCGCGGCTCGCCAACTACGGCCGCGAACCGGATGAATTGAAAATCATGCCGGGCGTGTTCCCGGTAGTCGGCCGCAGCGAAAGCGAGGCGCAAGAGAAATTCGAGGAGCTGCAATCGCTGATTCATCCTGCCGTCGGCTTGTCGTTGCTGCAGCAGCATCTGGGCGGCATTGACCTGTCCGGCTATCCGCTCGACGGTCCGCTGCCGGATAACCTGCAGGAACCGAACGGCACCAAGAGCCGCTTCCAACTGGTGACGGCGCTGGCGCGACGCGAGCAGTTGACGATCCGCCAGCTATATCTGCGTGTGGCGACCGCGCGCGGTCACTGGTCTATCCACGGCACGCCGGAGAGCATCGTCGACCGGCTGGAAGAGTGGTTCGTCAAAGGCGGCGCCGACGGTTTCAATATCATGCCGCCGACCTTGCCGGGCGGGCTCGACGATTTCGTCGAACTGGTGCTGCCGGAGCTGCGCAAGCGCGGCTTGTTCCGCACCGAGTACGAGGGGAAGACTCTCCGCGAGAATCTGGGACTGGCGCGGCCGGCGCACAGGATCTATCGGCAGAGCGGCGCCGACGTCTTGGGACGGGTCGCTTAAAAAGAGGGGTGTCAACGTAAAAACGGCCTGGCATGCGCGAGCAGCCAGGCCGTTTTTATTGGCGGATCAGATCAGCGGATATCCAGCGCGCGGTTCACGCTCAGCGCCGCCAGCGAGCAGACTGCACCCGACAGCAGGTAGATACTGACGTAAGCCAGACCGAAGTGGGCCGACAATCCCAGCGCCACCAGCGGTGCAAAACCAGCGCCGACCAACCATGCCAGGTCGGACGTCAGCGCCGCGCCGGTGTAGCGGTACTTGCTCGGGAAGTTGGCGGTCACGGCGCCGGCAGCCTGGCCGTACGACAGGCCGAGCAGGGCGAAGCCGACCAGGATGAAGATGTCCTGCCCGGTGTCGCCACCGTTGATCAGCGTCGGCACGAAGCCGCTCAGTACGGCGATCAGCACGGCCAGCGCCCCCAGCGTGGTGCGGCGGCCGAAGCGGTCGGCGATGGGGCCGGACAACACGATACCGACCATCATCAGCACCGCGCCGAATACCTGCACCATCAGGAAGTCGCTCATCGAACGCATCGAATACAGCGAAATCCACGACAGCGGGAACACCGACACCAGATGGAACAGCGCATAGCTGGCCAGCGCGGCGAGGGCGCCGATGATCAGGTTGCGGCCCTGGGTGCGGGTGATGTCGACCACGCTGGTCGGTTCCAGTTCACGTTCCTGCAGCAGTTGCGAATATTCTTCCGAAGCCACCAGGCGCAGACGGGCGAACAGCGCCACGACATTGATCGCGAAGGCGACATAGAACGGATAGCGCCAGCCCCAGTCGAGGAAGTCGTCGTTGCTGAGGTTGCCGATCAGGTAGGCGAACACCAGTCCGGCGACGATGAAGCCCACCGGCGCGCCGAGTTGACCCAGCATCGCGTACCAGCCGCGCTTGTTCTTCGGCACGTTGAGCGCCAGCAGCGACGGCAAACCGTCCCACGAGCCGCCCAGCGCCAGGCCTTGGCCGATGCGCAGCACCGAAAGCAGAACAATGGCGGTGAAGCCCAGATGGTCATAAGTCGGCAGGAAGGCGATGCCGGCGGTCGACAGGCCCAGCAGGAACAGCGCGAGCGTCAGCTTGACCTCGCGCCCGAGCTTTTTCTGGATGGCCATGAAGAGGACCGTGCCGAACGGACGCGCCAGAAATGCGAAGGCAAAAATGGTGAAGGAGTAGAGCGTACCTTCAAGGCGTTGTTCAAATGGAAAGAAAATGGTGGGAAAAACCAACACCGAGGCTATGGCATACACGAAGAAATCGAAGTATTCTGAAGCCCTTCCGATGACCACGCCGATTGCAATATCGCCGGGTGCAATCACTGGATGATCAGATTTGGCATTATTTACATTATCAGAACCACCGACAGGCGTATTTGCAGAAAATTTGCCAGGAACTTCAGGGTGATGAATATGAGTGCTAGCCATGATCATTGTCTCTCTTTCTTGGTTCGGTCTGTAATGCCGCTACGTTCCGCCGGCAAACTGGTTCACTTGCGCATACTTGCAAACTCACAATCAAGATGACCGCGAGGGTAGGACAAATTGTCCAATCGCCAGTGCCGAACGGTAAGTGTACATTAGCATGATTTGATAGCTCCGACTGGACTTTCCCTGCATGTTTTCACATCTCATTCGTCGCGGATTCATTTTTCTGCCTGCAATTTTATTGGCTGGTTGCAATACGGTCGTCCTGAATCCATCGGGAGACATCGCCAACCAGCAAGGCCGGCTGATCATCATTTCCACCATCCTGATGCTGCTGATCATTGTTCCGGTGATTGCACTGACGGTCCTTTTTGCATGGCGCTATCGCAAGAACAATACCGCCGCGCGCTATGAGCCGGACTGGGATCACTCGACCCAACTGGAGCTGGTCATCTGGGGCGCGCCGCTGCTGATCATCATCGCGCTCGGCCTGCTGACCTGGATCAGCACGCACACGCTCGATCCGTATCGCAAGCTGTCGCGCCTCGATGCGCAGCGTCCGATTCCTGAAAACGTCAAGCCGCTGACCGTTGAAGTCGTCGCGCTGGACTGGAAATGGCTGTTCATCTATCCGGAACAAGGCATCGCCACCGTGAATGAACTGGCTGCGCCGGTCGACCGCCCGATCGAATTCAAGATTACCGCTTCGACAGTGATGAACTCGTTTTATATCCCGGCGCTGGCAGGACAGATCTACGCGATGCCGGGCATGCAGACCAAACTCAACGCCGTCATCAACAAGCCGGGCGAGTTTGAAGGCTTTTCCGCCAACTACAGCGGCGCCGGTTTCTCGGACATGCGCTTCAAGTTCCACGGCGTGAGCGAGGAAGACTTCGACGCCTGGGTCAAGAAGGTCAAAGCCGGCAGCGGCGCCCTCAAGCGCGCTGAATATATTGCGCTGGAAAAGCCGAGCATCAAGGATCCGGTGCAGCACTTCAACGCCGTCGACGGCACGCTGTTCCACGCGATCCTGAACCGTTGCGTCGCCGAAGGCCAGGTCTGCATGGACCAGCAGATGATGACCGACAAGAACGTCAAGGGTGAAAAGGCCGAAAAGGGCGCCGCCAAGGCAGCCCCGCAGGAAGTCGCCATGACAGGCAGCCAGCACCACAATGAATAATCAATCGAAAGAATCGCCGGCGGCATTGATGCGCGCCGTCGGCAAGTGTGTCATGCAGGCTGCAACGCATGACGCCGCGACCTTCTTTTTCAGCGGAAAGTAACGATGCTAGACCATATTGACATGACCAAGCTGATCTTCGGCCGTCTGAGCTGGGAAGCGATTCCCTTCCATGAACCCATCCTGCTGATCACCTTCATCGGCGTGCTGATCGGCGGCGTCGCCGTACTCGGCGCGGTCAGCTATTTCCGCCTGTGGGGCCCGTTGTGGCGCGACTGGATCACCAGCATCGACCACAAGAAAATCGGCATCATGTATGTCATCCTCGGCATCGTCATGCTGCTGCGCGGCTTCGCCGACGCGCTGATGATGCGCGCCCAGCAGGCGCTGTCCTTCGGCGATTCGGCCGGCTTCCTGCCGCCGCATCACTACGACCAGGTCTTCACCGCCCACGGCGTGATCATGATCTTCTTCGTGGCGATGCCGCTGGTGACAGGCCTGATGAACTACGTCGTCCCGCTGCAGATCGGCGCCCGCGACGTGGCGTTCCCGTTCCTGAACAACTTCAGCTTCTGGATGACGACGTTCGGCGCCGGCCTGGTCATGGCCTCGCTGTTCGTCGGCGAATTCGCCCGTACCGGCTGGCTGGCCTATCCACCTTTGTCGGGTATCCTCGGCAGTCCTGATGTGGGGGTGGACTATTACATATGGTCATTGCAGATTGCCGGGGTAGGGACGCTCTTGTCAGGGATTAACCTGATCGCCACCATCGTCAAGATGCGCGCGCCTGGCATGAACATGATGAAGATGCCGGTCTTCACCTGGACGGCGCTGTGCACCAACGTGCTGATCGTCGCCGCTTTCCCGATCCTGACCGCGGTACTGGGCATGCTGTCGCTGGACCGCATGTTCGGCACCAACTTCTTCACCAACGATCTCGGCGGCAACGCCATGATGTACGTGAACCTGATCTGGATCTGGGGTCACCCTGAGGTCTACAT
>Ga0105240_10006816_pt1 | contig 16707 bp, 21 predicted proteins | sample KBSC54metaG_FD_80426 | JGI IMG/M metagenome (GOLD analysis project Ga0105240, IMG submission 80426) | Corn rhizosphere microbial communities from Kellogg Biological Station, Michigan, USA - KBS C5-4 metaG | ecosystem: Host-associated > Plants > Roots > Rhizosphere > Soil | place: Michigan, USA...
CGTTTCAAGATCGGAACGTCTATCATGTGGGCGAAGAGGGAGTGGCCTCTCCGTCCGTGACTTACAGAGTGGAACCAAGTTACACGCCGGAGGCTAAGGAAGGCAAGATCCAGGGGACGGTAAAGCTTAGCCTGGTGGTGAATTCCCAGGGCCGAGCCGACGATATAAAGGTGACTCAGTCCCTGGATCCAGGGCTGGATGCGAACGCCGTTGCCGCCGTGAGCCAATGGTTGTTTAAGGCCGGATCCAAAGACGGCCAACCCGTGGATGTCGCCGTAGCGATCGAGGTCAACTTCAGACTGTTGTAGTCGCGGCGATAACTGGTTCCGCATCGCTGGCGGGAAAGGTAACTCCTTCCCATCGCGCGACTACCGCAGTCGCCAGGCAGTTGCCGAGAAGATTTACCGATGTTCGCGCCATATCCATCAGCGCGTCGACCCCGAGCAGTAGCGCGACGCCCTCGAGCGGCAGGTTGAATGTGGCCAGCGTTCCAGCGAGAATCACCAGGGATGCGCGCGGAACGGCGGCGACACCTTTGCTCGTAAGCATCAGCGTCAGCATCATCGTGATCTGGGTTCCCAACGAGAGATGGATGCCCGCGGCCTGCGCGACAAACATGGATGCCAGCGAGAGGTATAGTGTCGAGCCATCCAGATTGAAGCTGTAACCCGTGGGCAGCACGAACGCCGCGATGTGCTTAGGCACGCCGAAGCATTGCATGTTTTCGAGCGCCAGGGGCAGGGCGGCTTCGCTCGAGGCTGTCGAGTAGGCAATCAGAAATGGCTCCCGCACCCAGCGGATGAAGCGGAGCAATGGGATCCGGGCGATCGCGGTGACCGTGCCTAGCACCACCACGATGAAAAACATCTGCGTCGCGTACAGCGTCAGCACCAGCTTGCCAAGATTCAGTAATACCCCCAGACCTTTGTCGCCGATCGTTGCGGCCATGGCTCCGAACACTCCGAGCGGCGCGAATAGCATCACGTAGTTGGTGTAGCGGAACATCACGTCGGAAAGGGCCTGGCAAAAGTCGACCACGGCTCGCGATTTTGCGGGTATAGCCGCGCAGGCCGTTCCGAAGAGAAACGAAAACACGACTATCTGGAGCACTTCGCCGCGCGCCATGGCATCAATGATGCTGGTTGGAAAGATGTGCTCGACGGTTTGCTGCAGCCCGGCCCCGGTGGTAGCGACGCCAGCGCTCGCGCCAGGCTGAAGCGCGACACCCTCGCCCGGGCGAACCAGATTCGCCGCGCCCAATCCGATCACCAGCGCCAGCGTGGTGACGATCTCGAAGTACAGGATCGCCTTGCCGCCGATGCGGCCCATGGTCTTGATGCTGCCGGCCCCGGCAATGCCGACCACGAGCGTCGCAAATATCAGCGGAGCGATGATCGACTTGATCAAGCGGAGGAAGATAGTTCCGAGCAGGCCGAACTCTTTCGCGGGTCCTGGAAACGTCGCGCCAAAGACGATCCCAGCCACCAGCGCGATCAGGATCCAAACGGTGAGCGACGGCCTTCTCAACGTTCTCCCCACTTCAACTTTTCCCGCAGCACGTCGAAAAACATCATGTCGGGCGGCCGCACCAGGCTGATGCAGTGCTCTGAGCGGCGGCAGATAATCCTGTCGCCGGATTCGAGGATCTCGCCGACCTGGCCGTCGATAGTCATGTACGTGGGCGAGTTATAAAGCACGATCACCTGAATCTCGCTCTCATCGGGCACGATGACGGGACGATTGGTGAGCGTGTGCGGACAGATCGGCGTGATGGCGGTAGCGGCCACCGACGGGAACATGATGGGGCCGCCTGCCGAAAGCGAGTACGCGGTAGAACCCGTAGGCGTCGCGACAATCAGGCCGTCGGCCTTGTACACGCACACGAAGTGACTATCCACGTGGACTTCCAGGTCGATCATGCGAGCGATTTCCGCTTTGGTGAGCACGACGTCATTCAAGGCTTCGTGTGAGGCAATCCGTTGTTCGCCTCGCCACAGCTCGATGTGAAGCATGCGCCGGCGGGCTACGCGGAAATCGCCATCGAGGGCGCGCTCGAGCTGCGGATAGAGCTCGTCGATTTTGATCGCAGTGAGGAAGCCGAGGCCGCCCAGGTTCACGGCGAACAGTGGGAGATCTCGTTCTCCATCGTGAACGAGTGATGCGCGCGCAGCCGAAAGCAGCGTCCCGTCGCCGCCTAACACCACCAAAAGTTGCGACTGGACTGCCACTTGGTCGCGCGAAAGGGCAGGGGAGCGTCCCGCGTATCCCGCCGCTCCCTCGTCAAGATAGACGGTGATTCCGCGCGCTTCGAGCCACGCGATCAATTCCGGCACCAGGGTCGCGCCTCGGTCGCTGCGCGGCTTTGCGATGAGACCGATCGATTTAACGCGTGGGTTAGCGGCTGGACTTTTCATAAAGAGCCCTGGGCATAAAGGAGGAACTCCCGGTTCCCTTCGGCACCCGTGATGGGGCTTTCGATAATAGAGGCTCGGAATCCAAGGGCCTCGACGCATGCCTGCACACGAGCGCAGGCCCCTCGATGCTGGTCGGGATCGCGCACAATGCCGCCTTTGCCAACTTCGCCTTTGCCGACTTCAAATTGCGGCTTGACCAGGATGATCATCTGCCCCTGTTGGGTTAACAGCGGAGCGATGGCGGGTATAAGAAGGGTGGCCGAGATGAAGCTGGCGTCGCAAACCGCGATATCGAACTTATCCGAAAAATCCTCAGGCGCGAGATAGCGTGCGTTGACTCCTTCGCGAACGACTACACGTGGATCGTTGCGCAGCTTCCAATCGAGCTGGCCGTGGCCGACGTCGATGGCCCACACGCGCGCAGCACCGCGCTGGAGCAGACAATCGGTGAAACCGCCGGTGGAACTGCCGACGTCCAGGCAAATGTGGCCGGCGACATCGATAGAGAAATGATCCAGCGCAGCGGCCAGTTTGACGCCGCCCCGGCTAACATACGGAAGCCGCGCGGTGACGCTCACCTGGCTGTCGCTCGCGACCGAGCGTCCGGGTTTATCGCTCTTTTGTCCATCAATAAGGACGTCGCCAGCAATGATGAGCGCGCGAGCTTTTTCCCGTGATTCGGCCAGGCCGCGTTCTACAAGCAACTGGTCCACACGTACTTTCATGCGGTACGCTGGACCACCAGGTCGGCCAGCTGCAACAGTCGTTCAGCCCGGTTGCCGAAGGCGCGCAACGCAGCGTGCGCGGCCAGGCGTTCCCGTTCGGCCATGGCGCGCGAACGCTCCAAGCCGTAAACTGCGGGAAAGGTAATTTTCTGCTGCTGGGCGTCTTTGCCGGCGGTTTTCCCCAGCGCCTCGGAGGGTTGCTCGACGTCGAGCACATCATCCACGATCTGGAACGCGAGGCCGATATGCTCGCCGAAACAGGTTAGCGCGGCGAGTTGAGTATCGTCGGCGCCGCCAAAGATTGCGCCCATGCGGACGCTGGCGCGCAGCAGCGCCCCGGTCTTGGCGTGGTGAATGGATTCGAGCAGCTCCGCGGTGGGCTCCTTGCCCTCGCCTTCGAGATCATTCACCTGTCCGCCAATCATCCCGCCGACGGTGCCGGATGCGGTCGCGAGTTCGGTGATCAGTCGAACACGCCGCTCGGCATCCACATCAGGCAGCTTCGACAAAACCTCGAAGGCTAAAGTAAGAAGCGCATCGCCCGCCAGGATTGCTATCGCGTCGCCAAAAACTTTGTGGCAGGTAGGACGACCACGGCGAAGATCGTCATTATCCAGGGCAGGGAGGTCGTCGTGAATCAAAGAATAGGTGTGGATCAGTTCCAGCGCGCATGCGGCGTTTTCGATTCCTTCAGGCTCATCGGAGACCGCTTCGGCGGAGGCGATGGCGAGGAGTGGACGAATGCGTTTCCCTCCCGCGAACAAGCTATAGCGCATGGCGCGATGAATGATAGACGGGTCTTCGGATTCGGCGGGGACCCAGCGATCGAGCGCCGCATCCACGCGCTTCTGCTGGTGAGCGAGGTATTCCGGGAGCGTCATGCTTTTTCGTTATTCTTGAACGGCTGGGGCTGGATTTCGCCCGCGCGGCGGGTCAGGATTTCCACGCGCGTTTCGGCTTCTTCCAGTTGCTTGCGGCAGGCGTCGCTAAGCTTCATGCCTTGCTCGAACAGGGCGATGGCGCGTTCGAGCGGGAGCTCGCCGGTTTCCATTTCCTTAACGATGCTTTCCAGCTCCTGAAGACCCGCCTCGAAGGTTGGGGGCGGATTCGGCGTCGGTTCCGACGTCGTTTTCGACATGGACCCATTATAGGCTGAGGCGGTTTAGGTCCCGCGTATGCCGACGGTGTGCATTACAATGGAAAGTTGGCGCAACGCCGGGCGCGTAGCTCAGTTGGTTAGAGCGCCTGCTTCACACGCAGGAGGTCGCAGGTTCGAGTCCTGCCGCGCCCACCATTAAACATTGGGGTTCCGTGATAGTCCCCGTCGAAAAGCAAACGTCTCCAGTAAGCCATCCGTAAGCAGATCCCAGGCCTGGCACCGCAAAGTTTGAGGCTCGCCCCTAAACACCGATTCATGATGGTCTATCCCATTGGGAGGACCGGGCGCCCCGTGCAAACCCTTACTGTTGAGGCCGCGCAGGATCGTTTCGACCGGCTCTCAAAGACGAAGAAGCCCGTTCTCGGCCTCGCCCAGCTCACCTGGCGATCAAGGCCCGGTTTTCCTCCGAGTGGTTTGGGGGGCGCGAAGGTCGTCGGCCCAACTCGAGATGACAGACACCAAATCAGGCATGCAAGCAGGAGCAGCACTGATTGTATTCATCTCCGCTCTACTGGGCATTGAATACCTTCCCATTCAACTTCGCCAGCGGGTATACTTCATACCCCCGGCGTTCGCCGCGTGTCCGCTTGCGCCCAGTTCTATGTGTCGCGTCACGGGATTCATGCGCGCCCAGGATCTTGCTAGGCAGCTGCAAGGACTCGCTGATTTTGGTGATTACAGATGGCCTTCATCGTCGTGAGCAGGTCCTCAGAGAGGTCGTCGGAATCCGCCTGGAGCGCAATGTCACCCAGCGAAAGAATTCCCTTCAACGCGCCATTTTTATCGACCACCGGCAAGCGGTGCAAACGCTGCTGAGCCATGGTTTTCAGCGCGTCGCGGACATTGTCGCCCGGCGCGCACATCGAGAGGTCTTTGCTCATGACCTCTCCCACCCGTAGATCAGCAGGATTTCGGTTGCTCGTTCCCAACGCGATCAATAAGTCGCGGTCGGTGACTATCCCAATCACACCCCTGTCGTCTTCGACGATCGGAAGTACACCGCAGTTTCGGTTCCACATGACCTCCGTGGCAGCCGCAGCATTCGTTTCGGGGTTACAGGACGAAACGTCTTTCGTCATAATATCTTGGACTCGCATGATGTTTCTCCTTCTCTTCGGCTAACTCGGTTGCCGTATCGGAACCCGCAGTCGTCTACACCGATGGATGGCTCAAAGGGGTAGGATTGCCACCAAGCTTTGGTGAATTGTTGTGACGTACTGAAAGGATCCCTGGGATGGTCCATCGGTGTTCATGAGGGGTGTGGCCTTCCGAGAGATTATAGAATGCCTGGGTTCCGGTTTTAGAAGAACTAGACGAAGTGCCGGGTAAGTTCTCGATCTAGGGGACGTTTGAGGACCTGAATTATTCGCTGTCCGATTGCGGATGAGTCTCCTGGTAATTATTGGTTGAATCGCGATGGTTTTGATATCGAGGGGTTCAGAACGGGGGCAATCTCCCGCCTATACCCACCCAAAGACCTGCTGGATAAGGCCTAGTGCTTAGTTGTCGTGCCGGGCGTCAAGAAAGTTGCCTTCGGAGCTGGCGCAAAGTACCGCCGGGGATTCATATCTTGTCGTAACCTGGCCCACCATACGGATTGGGGAGCACCCAGAGCTGTTCGAAGGGGGGCAGTCTCGAATTTCAAATTGGGGCATCAGAAACGGACCTAGTCATGCTCGTGATGAACGACAGCGGCATGCGACGGCTGTTGCAAAGCAAATTCACATTGGGGGCGAAAGCTGGTGTGGCGGCGGGCCCAGTCGGACGCACGGCATCTGCCGAGACTGCAGAATGTCGGCTGATGCTAAATAAGTATTCACCTCGTCAAGCAAGGTAGTTTAGCGCGAGCTCGGTTCTGCGAACAGATTGATAAGTAATGCCGTCGGTAACTGGGCCAATCGTCTGGACGTCGATTGCCGACTAAACGGTGGGTGTACAAACCCAGGTTCTTTGTCCAGTTATTTGGAAAAGACGAATTGGTTAGCATTGTACTCGAATTGGTTGACATTCTACTCGTGGGGAGGGAAAAGCGCGACACGGGTACGTCCCGGGTGGCCGAGAGCGCGTCCGCCCATCGATCCGGGTATCGCTCTATCGGTCGTACTCTGACCAAAAAGAATCGAGAAGGGAATTGTGATGGCTGTGATAATTCGCTTAGTACGGCAGAAAGTCTGCTGCCACCGATGGATCACCGTGTGGATCGGCAGGGACGCGGTGTACGACGTTTGTCTGCTTTGCAGGCAGCGGATTATTGACCGCGAAGCGGAAAGCGGACGGATACCGTCAAGGGGCGCTAACGGCGTGAATGGCTTCGATGTGGTTGATAGGGTGCGGGGGATGACGGTAGTATCTGCTTCTGTGAGTTCGGTGGAAAGAAACCGTTCAGAGGGATCTACACGCCGGGTGGAATCGATGTTGACAGCGTATCCGCGTCTTTGGAGGAGAGCGGCTTCAAGTGACTGCGGCCCGGACCGGCGATCGATTCCGGAAACCCGCCGCTACCTAGCAGAAAGAGGTCGTGATGCCGGAAAAACCAATCAAGTCTGCTGTACGCGGATCACGGGGAAATGACCAAGACTTCCGAGCGTTAATCGACGACTTGACCAGCGTAAACGAGGAACTTCAACATTCCGCTTATGCCCTCGCGCACGATCTTCAGGCTCCGCTTCGCGCAATCGCAACCTTCACCCATTTGTTAAAGGACCGCATTCGAGGCAATCTGGACGATGAATCAGTTCACATGTTCGATTTCGTTTTCAGTAGCGTCGAGCGAATGAAGCTACTGATTCAAGGCATGCTGGAATTAGCCGAAATCAACAAAAGGGCGGACGTGGCGAACGTCCAGGTTGAGACACTTGCCGCGGTTCAACTCGCGCTTCGGGATCTCGAACCCGCAATTGAAGCGACCGGAGCTAAAATCTGCATCGACACGTTGCCTACGGTGTACGGTAATCCAGACCAAATCCTGAGATTGTTCGAGAACCTTATCGGTAACGCAATCAAGTACCGAGGGGACAACACCCCGGAGATTCGCATTTCGGCATCGTCTCGAAAAGACGCTTGGGTGTTTTCGATTGAGGACAACGGCATCGGCATTGACTCCCGCTACCACATCCGGATATTCGATATGTTTCAGCGCCTCCATAGCGCATCGAAGTACGAGGGCAGCGGAGTTGGTCTGGCAGCATGCAAGATGATCGTACAACGTCACAACGGCCAGATCTGGGTGGAATCACAACCAGGCAGAGGGTCGACTTTCTACTTTTCGATTCCCGCCGATAGTCAGACTGTGTCACGTGAATCGAGCGATTCGGGCATTGAACGAAAACTAACGATGAAGTCCGACCCCAGCAGCTTCAAGAGTCGTACAACCGAGAGTGGCCGGTGACTTTTATGCTCTTGCGGTGTCCAGCTACGGAAACGAGTATCCCTTGTAATCGCCATTGCTGTTTAGTAGATGCTCGACGTCCGAAATCGCCTACTGGCCTCGGGCGTTCAGTCTTTGGAAACGTTTCCTATCACGCAAACGGGGCCTTGCGTTCCCGAAGCAAAAATATAACCATTGTGTAACCTTTACAATCAACTCCGACACCGATGGCCACTTCGCCGGCACGGCCTAAATCCGAGAAGACGCGTCGCCAGTTGCGCCGCACACGCCGGGAAAAATCTGGCGCTCCCGAAGTCCTAAACGCCCCACGTCCATTCCCCACCGCAATGGTTGGCGCTTCCGGCGGAGGGCCGGACGCTTTCATCGCATTACTCAAGGCCTTGCCTGACGATACCGGTGTCGGCTTCGTGCTGATCCAACACCTGGAACCAACTCATGAGAGTGCGCTGGCCAGGATTCTCTCATGGAACCCTCTGATGCCAATCCGTGACGTGGTTGACGGAGTTGTAGTTGAACGAAACCACGTTGAAGCTGAAGCGCTTGCGAACGACATCTTCATTCATGTCACCGGCTTTTTTAGAAATCCGGAATATTTTCAAGCGCTGCGGAAACAAGCATTTCGTCATTTGTGGAAGAGGTCAACGTAAGTGCTTCGCCAGAGCGCCTCCACACTCCGTGCTCTGATCGAGTCGTCGCCGCAGGCGATACTTGCCGTGAGCGGCGATGGAAAAATTACGTACGCGAATGCCATTACGGAAAAAGTCTTCGGCTACAGCCTCAGCGAGCTGTTCGGACAGCCGATCGAGATGCTTATCGCAGAAAACTTTAGAGATAAGGACGCAGGACTCCGCAAGGATTTCTTTTGTCCGCGTGATGGACCGGTTGGGATCACCCGCGAGATCGAGGGCCGCCGTAAGGATGGCACGCAAGTCTTAATTGAGATCACTCTGGGTTATGTCGACAGCCTCGAGGGTAAGCTTGCCGCCGCTTTCGTAACTGACATCACTCATAGAAAAATGCTCGAACAGATCGCTGAAACGAGCCGACAGGAAATTAGTGCTCTAGCAGCCAGTTTGCTGCGGGCCCAGGAAAAAGAGCGCCGGCGCGTTTCGCGTGAGATCCATGACACCCTGTGTCAGCAGCTCGCTTCGCTGGCATTTGACGTTGGGGATCTAGCCGCCCAGACGTCCCCTTCCGACGTCGCCCATAGTCATTTCCTTAAAATTCAAGCTCGAGTCGTCAGGATGTCAGAGGAAGTCCGTCATATCGCCTATCGGTTACATCCATCTGAGCTAGACGACCTTGGACTAAAGGCTGCCTTGCAGGCGCTTTGCGATGAAGTGTCGAAACGTCACCATATCACCATTAAGGTTGCTACTAAAGACGGCTCAGAGCAATTGCCACTGGAAGTCGCCTCGTGTTTATATCGCGTCTGCCAGGAAGCCCTGAATAATATGGTCAAACACTCGAAGGCGAAACGAGCCTCCATCACCCTCATAGAGGAGCACGGCAGCGTAGCATTGTCGATCAAGGACGATGGAGTAGGATTTTGCGTTGAAGAGGCCGAAGGCAAGGGTGGACTCGGGATGATCAGCATGAAGGAACGTGCGCGGATTGTGAACGGGAAGTTGTCGATCACGACACGGCCGGGGAAAGGTACTAGAATTGACCTCGTGGTCCCGCTCACCTCTAGCGTATGAAACGTGGTCGTATTCTTCTGGCTGATGATCACGCATTGATTCTGGAGGGCTTCCGGACCATCCTTGGTCCGCATTACGACATAGTTGGTACGGTTACGGATGGGATCTCTCTTGTCGATGTCGCGCTCGAAAGCAAGCCCGATCTGATCATTCTCGATGTCACTATGCCTCTGTTGAACGGCATCAAGGCCGCCGGCCAAATTAGGAAGAAGCTACCTGGAGTCAAGTTCTTATTCGTTACGATGCACTCCAGTCCGGCATATCTGCAAGCAGCATTTAAGGTAGGCGCCACCGGATTCGTCCTCAAGTCATCAGCCAGAGAGGAGATCCTGGACGCGGTTGAGAAGGTGATGAAGGGTCGGGTCTACATAACGCCAGGTGTTGGCGGGGAGAGCCTCGAACAGTTTCCCGATCTCGGCAAGCCGGCCGTGAATGCCAAAAGCCTGACCGCGCGTGAGTGGGAAATCTTGCAATTGGTTGCGCAAGGCCACAGCAACAAGGAAACCGGATATCTTTTGCAGATATCTGCCAAGACTGTGGCTTTCCATCGAGAGAATATCAAAAACAAGCTCGGATTACGCTCCACGGCTGAGTTGACCCAGTACGCAATCCAGGAAGGGTTAATTTAACCTCAATGTCATTCGCCTACTGGTTTGATTCGATTCCGCTGCAGAACTAATGATCCGGCGATGTACTGCCGATGGGACCTTAGAAGCAACGCCCAGGCTCATTGTGTGGCAGGTGGTGCGCCAAGCGTCATTGCACGGTGGCCGTTCATGAAACAGGTGCGAATTCTCCTAGCTGACGACTATGCTCCGACCAGGGAGAGCTTCGAGGCAATTCTTGCTCCTCATTTTGAGATAGTTGCTACAGTCGCGAACGGGAGGGATCTTATTGAGGCCGCTCTTCGCCTGAAGCCGGAGCTAATCATCCTGGACATCACGATGCCGCTGCGCAACGGCATCAGAGCGGCCCGCGAGATCAGAAAGAGTCTGCCTGAAACTAAGCTGTTGTTCGTTACGATGCACACGAGCTCCGCCTATGTGAAAGCTGCCTTCAAGGCGGGGGGGACTGGATACCTCGTAAAGTCATCAGCACGGGAAGAAATTCTGGCTGCCGCAATGAAAGTCCTCGAGGGCGAGACATACATTACACCGAATCTCCCTTCTCCTCCGGGTTCGTGACCTGCCTCGCTTTGCCGCGAACTCGTTGGGCGTCCGGTAACCCAGACTGCTGTGAGGCCGTTCGCCATTGTATTCATCTCGCCAGGCTGTGATCTTGACCCGAGCTCCTGCACCTTTCGTCCGGCTTCGTGTTGTTTCAACATCCCGATGATCTGCTCCGGGGTGAATCGCCCTTTCTTCATCTCTGGATCCTCCTTCGTCGTCGTTTTCAGCACGCCGACACGAAGATCCTCAAGTCTAACTGGTAGAGATTATCGAGGACAGGTCAGAACGAACCTGATCGCTCTGGCCATAGTAGGCACTTCGCCCAGTGCGCCGGCGCGGCGATGCCGCTGATGGGGGCCCACGCCGAATACGTCAAATTGCTACGCTCGATCAGGGATAGCCCAGTGTTCGACCGCACGATTGTGGCTGAGCGCTACCTGAACAAACGAGGTCGAACGGACTTGGAGGTTTGGAAGCTGACGCATCGGACACAGATACCCAAGCATCTTTCCTACTGCATTGGTGCTCCATGAATAGGAAACTCCAAGATAGCGTTTCGGTCGACAGTGGCCTGGGGCCCACTTTGCCGATATCCGCGTGTGCAGCCAGCAAGAGGCACCCGTGCGTCCTACCTTCTTCGGGACCGAAGCGCAACGTTGGGAAGGCCGGAATTACGAAGTGGAGATTCGAGCATGATCTCTAGCGCCTCGCGCGCGCTCGAAACTACATGAGGAGAAAGACGAGATGCTGAACGTCGCAATCAATGGCTTGGGAAGAATAGGCAGAGCGACTCTGAAGATTGTGTTGGACAATCCCGCGTTGCAACTGGTCGCCGTTAACGACGTGTTGACGGCGGATAATCTCGCTTATCTTTTGAAATTCGACACCGTGTACGGAAGATGGGCGAGGGAAGTCCATGCCCAGAACGGCCGCCTAAATATTGATGGCAAGGATTATCCCATTCTGAGGGAAAGAGATCTGGCCAAGCTGCCTTGGCGCGAAGTAGGCGTTGATGTAGTGTTCGAGTGCACGGGCGTCTTTAGAGAACGAGTCGATCTGGTACAACACATTCAGGCTGGGGCCCGCTTTGTCATCCTGTCCGCTCCTGCAAAAAGCGAGGATGTTCCCACCGTGATCCACGCGGTGAATCAGTTCCAGCAGAGTCCCGCTCAGATTATTTCGTGCGCAAGTTGCACAACAAACTGCATCACGCCCGTGGTGGAGGTCCTGGGCCGGCGCATCGGCATCAGGAAGGCCACCATGACGACTATCCACGCCTACACCTCTTCTCAATCAATTGTGGATTCTGGGCGTACGGATTATCGCCGGGGCCGGGCTGCGGCCGCCAACCTCATTCCCGCTTCCACGGGTGCGGCTCTTGCGACGACTCGCGCACTACCGGAGTTAAGAGGAAAATTCGACGGCGTGGCGGTGAGAGTGCCGGTGTCTGTGGGATCCCTAGCGGACATTGTTGTCGTCACATCCCGCAACACCTCGGTAGAAGAGGTCAATCATGTTTTTATCGAGGAGGCTGCCAGCGAGCGTTATCGCGGTGTATTAGCCGTGACGAAAGAGCCCATCGTCTCATCCGACATAATTCAGCAAGCTCACGCTTCCATAGTCGATCTTAGTCTGACGCAGGTTGTCGATCAAGATCTTGTCAAGGTCATGAGCTGGTATGACAATGAGTGGGGCTATGCGAACCAAATGGTTCGCGAGGCTCTCCAATTGTCCACAACGGATTCGAAATCGTGATCACTCGAACATACTCGCGGCGCATTGTGCGGGTGACCGCGCCGGTCGAGGTGAGAGCTTGAGCCGCATCACGTTCTCCCTCGATCCGACACCGCCGTTCCGGCTCGATTTGACTGCCTGGGCGCTCCGTCGCCGGCCGCAGAACGAAGTCGATTTCTGGGATGGCGAGACCTACAGGCGTGTTTTGGTAATTCGACGCAAGCCGGTGCTTGTGCGGGTCACGCAAACGGGAGGCGTGGATGCCCCGCGCCTTGAAGTGACCGCCATAGGATCGCATGGCGAGATGAAAAACGCTCTGGTGTTCGCGCTGGAACGATTACTCGGCTTGCGAATCGATCTGACGGCCTTCTACGAACTTGCCGCAAAACGACCCAGATTGCACCAGCTTTCCACTCGATTCCGTGGCGTGAAGCCACCTCGGTTTCCAACAGTGTGGGAAGGCATCGTAAACGGCGTCGCTTGTCAGCAACTGAGCCTGACAGTTGGCATTATTTTGCTCAACAGGCTCTCGTCGGCGTGCGGATTAGCGTTCCCTGGCCGGAGTGGCGTCAGCTACGCGTTCCCGAGGCCGGAAGATCTTGCGGTAGCGGCCCCGGAAACAGTGCGATCCCTAGGATTCAGCGGCGCCAAGACTCGTACGCTAATCGAACTAGGCCGTGAGATTTCCGAAAAGAGGCTAGATCTGGAATCGTTGGCGGATCTGAAGAATGACCAGGCGGTGTCCCGGTTGGTGGAACTCCATGGCGTGGGGCGCTGGACCGCCGAATACGCCTTGCTACGGGGAATGGGCCGGATCGATCTCTTTCCTGGAGACGACATCGGCGCCCGTAACAACCTTGAACAGTGGATGCGCCTGCGCAAGCCTCTCGACTATGATCGCGTTGCGCATGTCCTCCGTAGATGGAAGCCATTTGGAGGACTGGTTTACTTTCACCTATTGCTGGACCGCCTAGCGAAGGCTGGGTACTTACAACCGAACACTGGCTCTTCTCTGACACGCACTCGGGTTGGTGAATCGGAAACAGCAACTCATCGCACAAAGGAATCGAGATGATCAAATTTGAACGTGTTTATGATACGAGGAGTTCCGCTGACGGAAAACATTACCTCGTCGAACGGCTTTGGCCTCGGGGAATTAAAAAGACCTCTCTACCCCTCGATGGTCGGGAGCCCATCCTTCAGGCCGCCCGTCAGAATACGGTGACTCTGCTATATAGCTCGCACGACACCGAGCACAACAACGCTGTTGCCCTGAAGAAATACCTCGAGCGAAATAAAAATAGAAGCGCCGCTCGGCTGGTTCACGCGTCTGTCATCCTAGACGCCCAGAAGCGGAAGTCCGGCGGAGAGCGACGACGATCATCAGTCGGTGGAAGGAAACTGAAGTGATCCTCGGATATGGAACCGATCAACACGCTTCTCGATTGGAGCAGAGCGCAAGACAAACCTATTCTACCGGAGGAATTGACGATTCTTTACGGCGGAGATTTGCGCTTCCCGGCGCTTGACTTTAAGCCCTATGTAATCGGAAACTTCGTTAGCACAATCGACGGAGTGGTCAGTTTCGAGATTCCCGGACAGTCTGGCGGCGGCGATATCAGCGGGTTCAATGAAGCGGATCGCTTCATCATGGGACTGCTGCGGGCCTCGGTGGATGCGGTGATCGTGGGAGCCGGCACCCTCCGAGAAGTTGCTCCCGGACACCTGTGGTTGGCGGAATATGTGTACCCAGAGGCAAGCGAGCGCTATGCGCGATACCGCCAGGGGAAGCTTGACAAGCTAGTACCGCCTCTAAATGTGATTGTGAGCGGGAGCGGCGCTGTTGATCTCCAAAGGGCGGTATTCCACACTGGTGCCGTGAAAACACTCATTATTACTTCTCCCAGAGGTGCGGAACTGCTGGCAAAGAGCGGGGTGGCGTTAACGTCGGCTGAAGTGAGGGCAATCGAAGGTGAGGAAGGTAAAATCGCTCCTGCTTCAATTCTGGAGCTTCTCCGCGATGAATTCGGCGTGAAGATCCTGCTCCACGAAGGAGGCCCGGCTCTATTCGGAGCATTTTTGGCACACGGCTGTGTAGACGAATTGTTTCTAACTGTGGCGCCGCAGTTTGCCGGCCGGGACGCCAAACGACGACGCCCAGGCATAGTCGCGGGAGCGGAGTTCCTTCCGCAGACAGCTCCCTGGCTAAAACTGTTGAGCGTGAAACAGAGCGCGAGTCATCTTTATCTTCGATACGACAATTCGCAGAACCGTGTGCGCTAGCGAACGGTGGTGTATGGTCAGAGTGCTCCTGGCCACGTCTTGGCGGAAGTCAGTTCTTTCGACTGAATCAATCGCGGAGCGGCCGCACGCTCCTCCTCCGGACGGTTCATCAAGAAGGCGGCAGGCAATCTCCCTGCCGTAACCACCAGACGGTGAAACTGCTTCTGGACATGTCTCCGCGCTCTCCGATTATCTCCGCGTTCGAAAGGATCTTCCGAATATCACAAAAAGTGATAGAGACTATCAATAAGATGTGGATTCTTTCGGGTGCTAACTGGCATACAATTGCCGGACAGGGGAGGAGTCTTCACTATGAGGCTTCCATTAGTTTTGGCTGTTCTAAGTATTGTAGGGACAAGTACGGCCGCCTGGGCTCATCATTCCTTCGCCGCCGAATATGACGGGAAGAAAGCAGTGAAGCTCACCGGCGCAGTCACCAAGATTGACTGGAGTAATCCTCACGTCTATTTCTACATCGATGTGGAGGATGAATCCGGCCACGTGGCGAACTGGGCTTTCGAGATGGGAGCACCGGGGGCGCTGAAGAATTCCGGGTGGACCAGGACCTCCATGAAGATCGGCGATCTGGTGACAGTCGAAGGCACCCAAGCCAAAGACGGCGGAAACCATGCGAATGCTCGCGCGGTGACACTCACCACGACTGGCCAACGTCTCGGGGCCGCGTCGAGCCAAGGCAAATAGTCCAAGTTCGCGGGAGATTTTAGTCATGCGCCAGCACAGGTTGATTTTGTTCTCATTGGCGGCGACACTGGGAACATTCGTCTTCGCCCAAGCTCCGGCTCCGGGAAGCACGCCCGTTACTGCCAGCACCCGCACGGGTCGCACGACTGGACCTAGGCCACCCTCGGCGCCGACGCCGCGATGGCCCGATGGTCATCCGATGTTGGCCGCAGCGCCGGGAAAGACCGGTTATTGGAATTCCGGCACCGGCGGCCTGACGGGCAAGAACGGCATGAATCTTCCGACAAATCTGGAAATCGGCGAAGTGCCGTTCCAGCCGTGGTCCAAAGCGTTGTATGAAGCACGACGCGCCGACCAGCAGAAGAACGATCCGCATGCCCGCTGTGTTCCTCCAGGCGGGCCGCGCCAATTCCACACACCGTATGGCTTGCTGATTTACGAATTGCCGGAAGCCAAGCGCGTGCTGGTGCTGTCCGGCGGTGGACCTCGCACCTGGCGGGTGATTTTTATGGATGGCCGGCCGCATCCGACTTCCGACGACTTCATCCCGACGTTCCTCGGTCATTCGGTAGGCAAGTGGGAAGGGGACACACTGGCGGTGGACTCCGTCGGTTTCAACGAGCAATTCTGGTTCGCCAGGGCCGGCTACCCGCATACGGAATCGCTGCATTTGATCGAGCACATCTCGCGGCCCGACTACAACACGTTGAAGTACGAAGCCACCATTGACGATCCCAAGGCTTATACAAAGTCATGGACCGGGGGCCACTACATTTACTGGGTTCCCGACGAAGACTTCGAGGAATACTTTTGCCAAGACAACAATCGGGATCCCAGCCACCTTGTTGGTCAATGAGACGGTCAATGAGACGGTCAATCAGACAGTCAATGAGACTCGCCGCCGTGGCTTCGGCGATGTTGTTTTCGCCCTGGCTCATTGCTCAGGAGGGGCATCCGCTCAAGGGCACCTGGCACGGAAGTTGGGGAGTTAACGCCACCGAACGCACGCCCGTGACATTAGTAATGGACTGGGATGGTAAGTCGGTGACGGGGATCATGAATCCCGGCCCGCGTTCGTCACCGCTCGAGAAAACGGCGTTTGATCCGGCGAATTGGCAATTCCATTTTGAGGCGAACTACAAAGATCGCACCGGGGGACAGCCCGAGTAAGCATCGATGCCAAGATCCAGGACGTGACCAATCCACGTCGTTCCTTAGTGGGGACGTGGATGCAAGGCGATAAAAAAGGCGATTTCAAGGCAGTTCGAGATAACTAAATCCGGTTTCCCGGATCCAAAACGTAGTCCTGGCGCGCTCCCGCCGGTGAGTGGGTGCAGCGCGGGCCACAAGTCTCTTAATCCCTGCGTCGCGCCCGCGATGTTAGCGCAGTTCTTCAGGTCGCTTTAGCGAAGCCCCTAGATTAGCGTGCCTTC
>Ga0105240_10006818_pt1 | contig 16705 bp, 16 predicted proteins | sample KBSC54metaG_FD_80426 | JGI IMG/M metagenome (GOLD analysis project Ga0105240, IMG submission 80426) | Corn rhizosphere microbial communities from Kellogg Biological Station, Michigan, USA - KBS C5-4 metaG | ecosystem: Host-associated > Plants > Roots > Rhizosphere > Soil | place: Michigan, USA...
GACTTCGCTTATCAGAGCCAGGGAATGACCGGCGACACATGGCTCGGTCCGACCGTGGAATCGCGGTTGGATGCGTATGCGGCCGAGGGAGTGAAGTCGGTGGTGATCGATCCCATCGGGTTCGTCTGCGATCACGTGGAAGTGCTGTACGATATCGACGTGCTGTTTCGCGGGTATGCGAAAGAGCGCGGGATCGAGTTACTGCGTCCGAAGAGTTTGAACGGGTCGTCGCTGTTTACCGAGGCGCTGGCTGGCGTCGCGCGCCGAGCCTGCGATGGAAGCAGGCATCACTAATCGCTTGTGGTCAATCGCAGACCTACTCGCTTAACGATTCTCGGGAAACTCTTCCCGCAAGATGGCCTTTACGCCGTCGGGGCCACGCAGGATAAGCCGCGATTCTCCGCTGCCCTTCACGTTAAGCTGGAACGTCAAAAATGGGCAGCACAGCCTCTCCATTGTGATCCATTCCGCTATTTCTGGTAGCGTTGCGCGCTTGGTGTCCAGTGCGTAGGAGTAACCATCCGGCAACTCGCTTTGGTCTGCAACGGCAGCCCGCAGTCGCTTCATCAGATCGGCATAGCGGGGCCGATCTGCCGCGCTGATTGCCTTCAGATTGCACGCCAATGGCGGATCGGCTTGAAATGCTCCGCAAACGGTGACGAACGCGAGAGACAGCGAGAGCGCGGTTGCTAGTGTCATGAACCCAGCGTAATACTTTTGGAGAATGTCTTCACTATTCTGGTACGCGCTCGCGGCGCTTGGCGAGATCGGCGGTTGCTTCGCATTTTGGGCGTGGCTGAGGATGCACAAGAGCCCTTTATAAACCGTTCCGCGAATCGACGCAGCAAATGCGGGCCGCGCGTACGCCGCTTACGGTGGTATCTACATCGTTGCGTCGATACTCTGGCTCTGGAGAGCAGCCGTGATTCTTTTCGGGCCCTGCGCATAGTCAAAATTTCCTTCAACGCACAATTCAGACACTACCGCCGCGCGTGGCCGGGGTGGAGGATCGGCAGTAACGGATATAATCAAGTGAGGAAGCACCAGTGACAATCGACGAACGCATACAGGCGCTAACCATAAACCTCGAGCTGATGAGCCATGAGATTCAGGCGCTGGTGAAGTCCTCGCAGCAGGACGGCGAAAACATCCGGGCGCTCGCCCGCATCGCCGAGATCCACGATCGCCGTCTTACCGATCTGGAAGATCAGCAGTGACGGACGTGGGGCAGGCGCTTCCGCCTGCCAACAAAACAGTCATCGTCGGCGGCGGGATCTCCGGGCTGTCGGCAGCCTACTATCTGGCCAAAGGCGGAGTCGAGACCACGGTAATCGAGTCGCGCCCACGGCTGGGCGGCGTCATTCAGACCGAGCACGTGGAAGGCTGCACGCTGGAGGCGGGACCCGATAGCTTCCTCTCGGCCAAGCCGGCCGCGCTCGAATTGATCCGCGACCTTGGCCTGGCTTCCGACGTCATCGGTTCCAACGATCATCTCCGCGTGACGTTCGTGCGTAAGAACGGCCAGATGGTGCCGCTGCCCGACGGCCTCATGATGATGGTGCCGACCAAGATCATGCCCTTGGTCACGACCAGTCTCCTGGGATGGGGCACGAAGATTCGCATGGGCCTCGAACTGTGGCGCGCGCCCAAGCCGCGGGCCGGCGACGAATCGGTGGCGCAGTTCGTCGAAGAGCATTACGGAAAGGAAGCCGTCGACTATCTGGCCGAACCGCTGCTCGCCGGAGTCTACGGCGGCGATCCCAACCTGATGAGCGTCACCAGCGTGCTGCCGCGCTTCGTCGATCTGGCGAATCAGTACGGCAGTCTCACCCGCGGCGTGCTGGCGTCGCGCGCGCGGATGAAATCGTCGGGTCCGGCGGCCCCGCTCTTCCGCACGTTAAAGGGCGGACTGGGACAGATGGTCGGCGCGGTCACCCAGGCGATCCAGGGCAAGACGAGCGTGCTGCAGGGACGCGCCGAAACCGTTGAACGCACCGCCACCGGGTACCGCGTCAAACTCGCCGGCGACTGGCTGGAGGCCGACCGGCTGATCATGGCCTGCGAAGCGCATAGCGGCTCGCCTCTGCTGGCCGGCGTGGATGGCCGCGTTTCCGAATTGCTCGGCGGCATCCCCTACAACACGTCGCTCGTGATCGTTCTGGGCTTCGATGCCGCCGATTTCACGTACCCGCCGGTGGGCTTCGGATTCCTCGTGCCGAAGAAAGAGCGGCGGCGCCTGGCGGCCTGTACCTGGGTCGGGACCAAGTTCGCGCATCGCGTACCCGAGGGCAAAATCGTGGCCCGCTGCTTCGCGGGCGGAAGCGACGCCGCGACCCTGGCCGAGTCCGACGAGTCGATCCTGGAATCGGTCATCGGCGAACTGCAGGATATCGCCAAGTTCACCGCGCGGCCGCGCTTCAGCCGCATCTTCCGCTGGCCGCGCTCCATGGCGCAATATCCCGTGGGCCACCCGCAGCGCATGGCCCAACTGGACGCCCGCATGGCGGGACTGCCGGGGCTGTACCTGGCCGGCAACGCCTATCAGGGAATCGGCGTGCCCGATTGCATCCGCATGGGCCGCTCGGCGGCGGAAAAAATTATCGGCGCCTCGCCGCAGCGTTAATCTTGGCCACGAGGTCGGCAGCCTGCCGATCGGTAAAATTGCCGCGAATCGGAAGGATCTGAAATTCGAGCGGCGCCTGAATGAGAGGTTGCGCCCACACGATCCCGTCGATCACGATGGCGATCTCCTGGTCGGGCAATCCGCTGGTTGCGGACGCCAGGTGCTGGCTGCCGCCTGGCGTGAGCTTCACATCGATCTGCGGCTGATTGCGTCCGTCGCGAATGACCGCCGCGGAGACCACATCGCCGTCGTCCAGCAGGACGCTGTCTCCGGCGCGCACCTGAAATACGCTGACGGCAAGCAGCAGATACAGCCCGAAGAGGCTCATAACCTGAGCACGCGGACCGCCGTGCCATTGCCGGCAGTGTGCGTTATTTCGCTGCGGGAATCGCCAAATGCAGGGTCGTACCCGCGCCACGATACGTCAGGTCGTACGCCGGATTCTTCTGCTTCTGCTTGGGCTTGGGAAAGTACAAATAACCGGCCACTGGACTCGTGGTTTTGCCTGCGGCGAGTTCCTTGTCGAGCAGGTCGCGCTCGATCTCGTACGGGTCCTTGCCGGATGGCGCGGCGGTGCGCGGATCGGGGTAAGGGTAGGGGCCGGATCCCGGAGTACCGATGGTCGTGCTCGCGCCCGTGTAAACTCCGCCGCGATTGTAAGGGCCGCCGGATTCGTACCCGATCGTGGCTGTGGTGGATACCGGAATATTACCCGGAATCGCCGGCGGCTGGTGGGGCTTGCTGCCCTTCCGCTCGGAAATGATCGCGTTCGGCTCGACCGGGCGGCGCATCGTGCGATCGTCGCCAATCTGCAGCCGGAACTGGTCGGTATCGACGGTCACCTGTCCGTTGGCCGGAAAAATTCCGACCTCGACAACGACGTACCCGGCCGAATCCAGGTTCATGGGGAAGATCTTCTTAATTTGGGCAGGCGTCAGCACCGACGCTGCGACCGTAACGCCTGGCGCGGCTTCGTGCACGGGATAATCGGACGGCTGAGACCGCGGAGCGATCCCGCTGGTATTCGCGGGCGGTTCGGTGGATGAGGGCCGGGGAAGCTGACCGAAAGCCAGTGCGGTTGAGAACAACGCGATGGCAGCGAGACGCATGGCAACCTCCGTCTTCATTGTACGCGCGCGGGAGCGGCAGGTTTCAGCGTTGTTCACTCTCGTCAAAGATTCCAAACGTTTGCACGTCCGCTCCGTCCAGGGACGAGGAGAATCCGCGCATGAAACAGATCTTAATTCCCGTTGTGCTGGCGGCATACTTTGCCTGTATGAGCGCCTCGGGCCAAGGCACGACCATTGCTTCAGCGGTCGACCGGGAGATCACCGATGCGGAGAAGCAAATTACGGACGCGGCCGAAGCCATGCCTGAGAGCAAATACAATTTTTCTCCGGAGAGGCTTCAAATCGCGGGCGCCGATTACAACGGAGTCAGAACGTTCGCCACGGAGGTCCGCCACATCGCCGCTTCCAATTATGCGATCTGGTCGCCGCTCACCGGCGAGCAGTTCCCCAAGGATTTCCTCGGCGGCAATGGTCCTGAAAACCTCACCACCAAAGCCGAAATCGTAAAGTTCCTGAGAGACTCGTTTGCCCTGGGACACAGAGCGGCTGCCACCTTGACCCCGGAAAACATGCTGCAGCCGCCGGGCAAGAGCAAATCGATCCGCCTCCGCCTGGCCGTCTTTGCGGTCGAACATGCGAACGATCACTACGGCCAGATGGTGGAATACCTGCGCATGAACGGGATCGTCCCGCCCGTCAGCCGGTAATCCTGTGCTTTCGGCGGCACGATGTCGGCCACCTGCCCATCTCGGTAACGCCGGCGGTCTCTGCCGCCGGTGCCTTTTCCCGCCAGAGCATGGTTGCTCACCAGTAGGCAGAGTGTTGGTGCGCGAGCGTAGCGAGCCACATAACCCAACCCCCAACCCCGGTTTTTCGACCCTGTGTGCGGGCGGTAAAGACCACGAACGCTCTACTGCCGCGGAGTCGCCGGAGTCGTGGCCGCGGCGGGAGTCTGGCCGACGTTGATGGGTGCCTGCTCATACGCCGAAACGAGACTCTGGTTTCCGTCCTTGTCGATAGCCTTCACCCCGATCACGACGTCGTCGATCGACAGATTGGGCAAGGTGTACTCGGTGACGTTGCCGACGTAGATTTCGCGCTCCCACATGGGCGACGTCGTCGAGCGGATCACCACCGCGTACCCCGCGATGTCGGGCTCGGGAGTAGGATTCGTCCAACGGAGAGCAGCGTCGTATCCCGACGGACCGCGCGAGAGCCCGGGACCGCCCGGTCCCCTGCCCTGCCTCGGTTGGCCGCCCGCCTGACCACCAGGAGTTGCTTGTCCGCCGGCCGCCGTCTGTCCAGCCTGTGCCGTCTGCGCTGCCGCTCCGCCTTGCCGCCCGCCCTGACCCTGCTGCCCCGCGGGACGGGGACGCGACACCACCGGCGGCTTGGGCGCGAGCGCCAGACTGGCCAGCACGGCCGCATTCATCTTCGCGGCGCGCGTGGTGTACGGCACCGAAGCATTCGCGAACGTGTCGGTCGAGGTGTGCTGATTGGCGTAATTCTCGCTCGGCGTCGTCAGGCGGATCGCCGTGAAGCCTTCACGATTGAATGACGTGTGGTCGCCGCCCCGCCCGAAGCGATCCCGCCGGAAAACCAGGTCGACCGTCATGGATGGCATGTACCGCTCGGCAATTTCCTTGGTGTAGCGCGCCAGCGAGCGCGAGCCGGAATCCTCGGGCCCCTCGGAGAACACGCGCAGATGATTGTTGGCGCTGCGGCCATCGCCCGAGACGTCGCTGCCGATGATGTCGTTGTTGAGCATCGCCTCGATCTGCATGTTCTTCTCCTTGGCTTCCTGGGCGTAGTTGTGGCTGCCATTGAGGCCGATCTCTTCGGCGGCGAACGTGATGAAGATGATCGACTTTTCGAACTCGAACTGGCTCATCACGCGGGCGAGCTCCATCACCGCGGCGGTGCCGCTGGCGTCGTCGGCAACACCGGGCGCGATGGATTCCTGGTCGGCGGCGGACCCGGCATTGTCGCTGGCCTGCGCGGCTTGGCCGGCGGTGCGGCGCAGCGCGATGGAATCGTAATGGCCGCCGATAATCACGTACCGGTCCTTATCCACGGTGCCGGGCAGAACGGCCACGATGTTGGCCAACTCCACGTCCTTGGGGACGCGCGCGCCCTTCTTGACCTGGAACTTGTCCAGACTGACCTGCAGTTTCGGACTGTAGCTCTTGAATTCGGCTTCGATCCAGCGCTGGGCCGCGCCGATGCCATGGGTATCGCTATCCTGCTCGGACCCGATATAGCGGGTGCCGAAGCCCTCCAGCTTTTTCATGATGGCGCCGATCCGTTCCTCGGAAACCTGGTCCACGATCTGCTTGACGGCAGGATTAATGCGGCTCAGGGGCGGCTGGGCCAGCGCCTCCATTCCGCAATACAGGCTAAACGCCAGCAACACACGGCCACTCAATCGAAGCATAAGCTCGCTTTTCCTCTTCCTGAAATGGGGTACTTAGCAAAGGCGCTCGCAGGCCGGTAATTCGTTACCAGGAAAGACGTAATTGCTCGTCCGGCAACTGGGCGACTTCCCCCTCCTGATAGATCACGCAGCCGCGCTTCATCGTCAGGTGGACCAGGTTGTCGCCGAAGTGATTGGCCAGTTCCCGATAATCGCCGGCGTTTAGAATCAACAGATCGGCCGACTTGCCGGGTTCGAGCGAGCCCACCCGGTCGGCGCGTCCGAGAGCATGCGCTCCGTTCAGCGTGGCCGCCACCAAGGCTTCGGCCGGTGTTAATTTCATGTGGCGGCAGGCCAGCGCAATCACGGTTTGCATGCTCAACCCAGGGGTGTGCCGCGGATTGAAATTGCTGCCCAGCGCGATAGCGGCCCCGGCGTCGATCATCGCTCGGGCGGGCGCAAATGGCGTGCCGCGATGAAAGGCCGCGTTGGGGAGCAGGGTGGCGATCGTGCTGCCCTGCCCCAGACGGGCGGCCTCGTCCGGCGTGGCGTGTTCCAGGTGATCGATGGCGATGACCAGGTGCTCCAGTGCCATGCGGATGGCCTCGGCAACGGACGGCTCGTCGGCGTGGATGCGGCAGCCGAAGCCCAGATTGCGGGCGTGCTGCAAATAGCGGGACGAGCGGCCGTGAGCCAGCGGGTCGGAGTCCCATGCCAGGTCGGCGAAATTGGCAAGCCTGCGGCGGCGGATCTTGGGCAGTAGGTCGGTCAGGATCCATTCGGTGGCGGCGTTGTGGGATCCGTCGAGGTCGTCGCCGGGCAGATGAAAGAGGAACGTGGAGACAAGGTCGATGGGTTCGGTGCGGAGGTCTTCAAGCACGCGGAGCAGCTTGGTTTCGGCGGCTTCGTCCGGGCCGCAGCCAGTCTTCACTTCGACCGTGGTGGTGCCGTGGCGGACCATGGCCTCAAGGTTGGCACGCGCGCGCATGGAGAGCCGAGCCCCAGTGCCGGCGCGGACCGCGCGTGCGCCCCCGTCGCAGTGGTCGCCATCGCCCATCGGAAATACCAGGTGCGTGTGGCTATCCACGAATCCCGGCATGACCACGCGTCCGGCGGCATTGATCTCGACGGCGTCGCGGCAGCAACCGAGGTTTTCGAGGCGGCGCGTCGGCCCGACTTGCTGCACAATCCCATCCCGAATCAGAATGGCGCCATCGGGGATAATTCCCAGATCGTTCATAGCGGAGCCGCGTCGTGCTCCGTGGGTCCCGTGCAAGGAAATGAGTTGACGGGCGCCCCGAATCAAGAACTTACTCGTGTGGTTCCCCCAGGATACTGTAACATCAGAAGATATAAGTCTCTGTTTTTAACACAAGATGCGGGTGAAACCTAAAGCAGAACCGAAGCGGCGGCTAAAGACTTTGGAGCGGGTGTTTTCGAAGGCCGGGGTGGGGTCGCGCACCGAGGCTCGCAGTTGGATTAGCACGGGGAAAGTCCGGGTAAATGGCAAAGTCGTACAGAATCCCGACCAGTGGGTCGATCTGGATCACGATCGCATCATGTTGAACGGCAAGCCGCTCAAAGCGGCCGGGAAAATTTACATTTTGCTATACAAGCCCAAGGGGTATCTGACATCGTATGGCGACCCCGATCAGCGCCCGACCGTTTACGATCTGACCAAGGAAGTGGGGACCTGGATGTCTCCGGTCGGACGGCTGGATCTGGATACCAGCGGCTTACTGCTGATGACTAACGATACGGATTTCGCCGAGCGCGTTACTAACCCCGACCACGAAATCCCCAAGACTTATCAACTGAAAGCTTCGATCCTGCTGACCGATGAACAATTGGAGCAACTGCGCCAGGGCGTGGAATTGACTGACGGCATGACACGGCCGGCGCTGGTGAAGCGCGTCCGCGAATCGCCGAAGTACACCTTTCTGGAACTGACGATCCGCGAGGGACGGAACCGGCAAGTCCGCCGCATGATCGAATTCTTCGGAGGCAAAGTCCTCAAGCTGGTCCGCGTCGCGATCGGCCCCATCCGCATCGGCGACCTACAGATCGGCAAGTGGCGCTACTTGACCCCGGAGGAGCGGAAGGGGTTGGGGATAGGAGTCGGAAGTCAGCAGCAACCGCGTCCCTCGGCATCTCGCTGCCCCGGCGGCATGTAGGTCGAGCTCAGGACGAACTTCCAGGCTCCTGACTCCTGACTTCTGTCTCCTGACTCCTGCTTCTCACTCCGAATACCAGCGAATCCCGAAGAACACCGACGCCATGGTATTCCGCACGAAAAACACGTTCGCCGGGCTGGACTTGAAGTGGAACGCCTTGGCCCCGGCCTGTAACTCGAAGTGGCCGAAGCGGAAATTCGCCGTGGCGTCCGTATCCCAGACGGTCCATTTGTGAGGGATGCCGAAACCGGAACCGTTGATGTCGATGCGGACGTTGCGCGAAATGTACTGCGTTAATCCGAGCCCGATCGTCGGAGTCATCCACCACTTGGTGCCCTGCGCGCGATAAGTGATGGGATTGCCGGTGGCATCGATCAAAGGTGCGCCCGTAGCGTCGACCAGAGGCTGCGTGGGAGCGTCGAACACCGATCGAACGCTGATATATTGCAACTGCCAGAGAGTCTTGAGGCGGAACTTGCGGCTCTCGACCGGATACGGCCACGTCAGATAATCGAAGGACATCTTGAGGTCCTGGACGCGGTAATTCGTCGACACGGGCCACCCCTTCGAGTACACCTGACTCCAGAGAGTGAGATCCTGCCCCGCGACGATATCGCCGGCGGCACGCGCCCCCCAATACGAGATTTTCAGCGCGTTATGCAGCCCGAGCGCGACGCCGAATTCCGCTCCGCCGACATACTTCGGCCGTCCCTGCATGGTAACCAGCGAGGCTTGCGGGAATGTGGCAGCGTGGCCGCGATCGAAGATCGGCTGTTCTTTCGGCAGCCACACAGTGATTCCGAGCCACCAGCCGGTTTCGCCGGGCAGCCGGACGTCGGGATACTTCGGCAGTTCCGGCGGCGCTTTGACAATGGGTCCGGTCCTGACGTCTTGCGGCGTGGGCGCTTCCTGGGGCGCAACCGCTGACGGCTTGGGCGCGGCCTGCGGAGTGGCCGGCACCTGGCCCTGCGGAGTGGCCGGCACCTGGCCCTGCGGATTTGCCTGTTGCGGTGGCGCCTGTTGCGGCGGCGCTTGTTGCGGTGCGGCCTGCTGCGCTGCCGTGTCTTGCGGAGGGGCTTCCTGCTGGGCGTATCCGGGCGACACCCGGAAAAGCTCGAGTACACAGAGACAGAGAAAGCCGGTTAAAGAAGTCTTCACTTACGCCTCATCGAAAAATTTGCGGCCCGACGTTCTGGCGCGATTCAACCAGTAGCTGACGCGTATTGCACCCGTCAGTCCAAATCGCCAGGTTTTGTTTGTTGCTCTTCTATTTTGCACTAACGGAAGGCACTTCCGCATGTTGAAATTCGGGCCGGAGATGTAGCGTTCGAGCCACAGGTGTGGCCTGGGTTGCCCGATTACAATGGAGTGCATGCCTGCAAACCGGCCCTGCGGCGTATGGGCGCCCGCCATCACTCCATTTCGGCAGAATCTCTCGCCCGACCCCGAGAGATTCGCCCGCCACGCACGCTGGCTGCTGGCCAACGGCTGCTCCGGACTGGCCGCGTTCGGCACCAATAGCGAGGCCAACTCGCTGGATGCTCAAGAGCGAATGGAACTCCTGTCGTACCTGGTCGAGCACGGGGTCTCGGCGGATCGCCTGATGCCCGGCACAGGATGCTGCGCCCTCACGGACTCGGTACGGCTGACCTCGCATGCCGTGCGGCTGGGCTGCGCGGGAGTGCTCATGCTGCCGCCGTTCTACTACAAGGGCGTCTCGGACGAGGGGTTATTCCGCAATTTCGCGGAGGTGATCGAACGCGTAGCCGACGCGCGCCTGCGCATGTACATCTATCACATTCCGCCCGTCGCGCAGGTGTCCATATCGATTCCGCTGATCGAGCGCCTGCTGAAATCCTATCCCGGAACCGTCGCCGGGCTGAAGGACAGTTCGGGCGATTGGAACAATACGAAGGCAGTGCTGGACGCCTTTGCCGGCTCGGGCTTCGACGTCTTCGCCGGCAGCGAAGTCTTCCTGCTGCGCAATATGCGAAACCACGGCGTTGGCTGCATCAGCGCGACCGCCAATGTGAATCCCGCGGCCATCCATCACGCCTACGAGAACTGGCAATCAGACGGTGCCGCCTCCCTCCAGGGCGGCATCACCGCAACCAGAGCCGTGATTCAGAAGTATCCAATGATCCCCGCCCTGAAAGCCATCGTGGCCCGCGCCTTCGACGATCCCTGCTGGGCCACCGTCCGGCCCCCGCTAGTCGAACTAAACGCGCAGCAGCGTGCGTCCCTGGCAGCAGATCTCGACGCTCACAGTTTCGAACTTTCAGCCACGGATAAACACAGATGAACACAGATAGCTGACCCCTGATTTTGTTCTTATCTGTGTTTATCTGTGGCCAATTGCCTTACAGCTTTACTGGCTTGAATCCGCCCTTGGACCGGTCGTACAGCCAGATACCCCCGAAGACGATCAACAGGATCGCCGGCAGGATCGCCACCGCCCGGAACGACGCCTGCGACGCCTGCCCGAGCACCACCTGCAGCTTGTCCCCCGACAGCGCCTTGAACGCTTCTTCCCCGCCGGCCACTTCGATTTTCTTGCTATCGAAGATGCGACCCATTGCGGGCAGCACGAACTGGATGGACAGCGTCCCCGCCGTCCCCATCAGCCCCATCAGCACCGCGCCCCCGCGCGGGAAGCGTTCCGATGCCGTAGCCAGCATAGTAGGCCACATGTAGCACACACCCGTGCCCCAGACGGTCGCGGCCAGGATGCCCATCACAGGCGAATTCGCCAGACTCAGCGCGACCAATCCCAACGACGCCAGCAGGCACGAGCACCACAGCAGCCCGATCGGCGACAGCTTGTGCACCAGCGGACCGGCAAAGTGGCGCGCCACGAACATCAGCCCGCTGACATACACCAGCAGCAGGATGCCCTGCATGTGGACCGTCCGCGTCAGCGCCAGGTCCACCCATTGACCCGGCGCGAGCTCCGACGCCGCCGTCAAAAACATCGAGCAGAACAGCACCAGGAACATCGGATTGAGGATCTCGCGCAGCATCGTCCCCATCGAAACGCCCGAGGCCGCTCGCTCGGTCGGCGGGAATTTCAGTCCGAGGCACAACACGATCACAGCCAGCGCGGGCAGCAGAATCAGCGCCAGTTTGGCCTGCCAGCCGATCCCGAACTGACCCATCCCGTAGCCCAGGAGGCCGCCGGCGATGAGCCCGCCCGGCCACCACGCGTGCAGCGTATTTAGCTTGGCTGTCTTCTCATCGGGATACAGCGTCGCGGTCAGCGGATTGATCACGGTTTCCACGAGTCCCCAACCGACCCCGGTAATGGCCGCGCCAATCAGCAGCACGGTATACACGCTACCCCCGCCGGCCAGCGACGAGGCGAACAAAATGATAGTAGTGCCGGCAATGAAGCACACGCCCGACAGCGGCAGCATGATCGACATGCCGATGGCGTCCAACAGCGGACTCCCGATCGCGATCGTAAAGGCGAAGCCCAGGAAGGGGATCCCGAGGATGGCCCCGATCATCTCGGCCGAATGCGCTTTGTCGATTGGATCGAAGAAGATACGCTGCAGGTCCGTGGCAATATCGGCGCGCAGCGAGGCGGCCAGTCCGGCGGTAAAAAGGGCCAGCAGGCTGACCAGAAACAGACGGGGTTTATTATAGGCGGCATGGCGCGCTGCACCCAGGGCAGTCGCCGCGGCAGTCTTATCGAGCATGGTTTGATACAGCATACATGACCGCGAGTCGTTTTTGGTAACCTTTTGGCGCGCCGAGAGTATTCTCTAGTGAAAAGCATGGAGGACGAACAAATCATGCGCGATGTTCGGGCCGGCGAAGTCGGAAAGCTGGAAATGCTTTTCGACCGCCACCACCGCGCGTTGTTGCACTATTTCTTACACCTCACCGGCAACCGGCCGGTGAGCGAAGACATGGTGCAAGAAGTGTTCTTCCGCATTTTGAAGTACCGGCATACCTATCAGACGGAGTCGACCTTCCGCGCCTGGATGTTTCAAATCGGCCGGAACGTTCACGCCGACCAGGCGGGGCGCTACAAAGCAGAAGTGGCGCTGCCGGAAGAATCGGTGAACTTCACCAGCAGCGAAGTATCGCCGGATCGACAGGTACAGGCCAGGCAGGAAACTGCCCTGCTCCATCGCGCCCTGGCGTCGCTGCCGGTGGAAAAGCGCGAAGTGCTCATCATGAGCCGGTTTCTGGACCTGAAGTACGAGGAGATCGCCACCGTCCTGAAGTGTGAAGTGGGGACGGTCAAGGTGCGTGTCTACCGGGCATTGCGCGAGTTGGGCGACCGGTTTTTCGCACTACGCGGAGAGCGAGCGGCAACATGAATTGCGAACGGGCAAAAGAACAGATTCCCGAATGCCTCGCGGGACGCCTGGAAAAGGCGGAGCGCGAGAAAGTCATCGAACACCTCGAAACGTGCGCGGGCTGCCGCAACGAGTTGGCCGAACTGGGCATCGTGTGGCGCGGCATGGAAGCCCTGGCCATTCCTATGGAAACGCAACCGGCAATGAAGAGCCGCTTTAAAGACATGATGCAGGCCTATCAGGAAGGCATGCTGGCGGCGCAGACACATGCAACCCGGGAAACCGCTCCGGCCAAACCGGTGGAGAAAGCAGCCGGCTGGACAGGCTTCTGGCCGCGGCGTCCCGTATGGCAGTTCGCCCTGACCTTCGCTTTGCTGATGGTCGGCGTATTCGCCGGCAAGGTCGCCTTCCAGACTCGCGGAAAGAATCCCGAAATGGCGCAGTTGAAGGGCCAGGTGGAAGGCCTGCGGCAACTGGTGGCGCTCTCGATGCTGCAGGAGCAGTCGCCCAGCCAGCGCCTGCAGGGCGTGACTTATAGCGTCCAGATGGCGCAGCCCGACGCGCAAGTGGAACAGGCGCTGCTGCGCGCCGTGACGCACGATGCCAACATCAACGTGCGGCTCTCGGCAGTCGAAGCACTGGAGAAGTACGCGTCCAAGCCGGAAGTGCGGCGCGCGCTGGAGGATGCCGTCCCCGCGCAGGAATCGCCCATCGTGCAGGTGGCGTTGATCGAACTGCTGGCGCAATTGGGCGACAAGGATTCGGCCCCGGCGCTGCAGAAGCTGGTGAGCGATTCCCGGACCGACGAAACCGTGAAGCAGCACGCCGCGCAGGCCTTACAAAAATTGACCGGAAAAGAAATGGGGGTACCCAGATGAGAACGTTAGCGATCCTCGCAATAGCGTGCCTCCCTGCGTTCAGCGCGGATTGGGACAACTGGAAAGACTGGAAGTACAACGAGCAGGAGAGCATCAAAAAGACGTTCGACGTCTCCGGCGCCGGCCGCAAACTGCTGGTCGACAACGTGAGCGGCTTCATCCACATCACCGGCTACGACGGCAACCAGGTGCAGGTCAGCGTGGACAAACATATCTACGCCCGCTCGCCGGAAGCCCTGCAGGAAGCCAAGCGCGACGTGAAGTTGGACATGACCCAGCAAGGCAGCTATGTCCGCCTCTTCGCCGACGGTCCGTTCCGCGGCTCCAACAACTCGATAAACTACCGCGGCGACGATTACTACGGCTACCACGTGGTCTTCGACTACGAGATCCAGGTCCCGCGCAACAGCGAACTCAATTTGAAGAATCTGAATTACGAGATCAAGGTGAAGGGCACCACGGGCGATTACGATATCCACGGTCTCAACGGCGGGATCGACATGGAAGACGTCGCCGGCAGCGGTTCGGTGAACACGCTCAACGGTAAGGTCCGAGTCGCCTTCTCGCGGAATCCCGAGCGCGATACGCAGTTCCACACGCTGAACGGCGCGATGGACATTTACTTCAAAGATCCGCTCAATGCCGACCTGCACTTCAAGACGCTGCGCGGCGGGGTGTTCACGGATTTCGACGTATCGCCGCTGCCGGTCGTCTCGCAAACGTCGTCGCAGAATCGCAACGGCATGTTCTATTACCGCAGCGATGGCAATGGCGCGGCGCGGGCTGGTAAAGGCGGACCGTCACTCACTTTCAACGGACTCAACGGAGCGATCCGGCTGCACACGAAGACTTTATAGAGGATACTTTCATGAAACGAACGATGGCCCTCGCGGGCATAACACTAGCGGTGTGCGCGCTGGCCGGCGCACAGGAAAGCTCGGGGAATCGGGTGGTGATTCCCGGCCGGAACGGCTCGCACGCCCGTATGCTGGAAGCGCACGTCATCAGCGGCGAGATCACCGTGAAGACCGGCAGCGGCAACGATATCATCGTGGAGACGAACGGCGGGCGCACGCCCCGGCCGCCGTCCCCCCCGAACACCCCCGCCGGGATGCATCGCATCGATATCCCCTTCGACGCTCCCTTGCACGTCGAACAGACGGGCGACACGATTCACGTGTCCCTGATGCCTCGAGGAGGCAGCGATAGCTTGACCATCACGTGCCCCGCGAACATGTCCCTGAAGCTGAACGCGACCCATGGCGACATCAAGGTCGATGGCGTCCGCGGCGAGATCGATGCGGAATCCACGCATGGCGATATCACTTTGACGAACGTGTCGGGCACCGTGGTAGCAAATACGATGCACGGGTCGTTGAAAGCTGTGATGAACCAGGTCGACCAGTCGAAACCCCTGTCGTTCACCACCATGAGCGGCGAGATCGACGTCACTCTCCCGGCCGACACCAAGGCCAACGTGAAGCTCCGCGCCCTCCGCGGCGAGATCTGGAGCGACTTCGACATGAAGCTCACAGGATCGGCCCCCGTGACCCGCAACAGCGGCAGCGGCCGCCTGATCATGATGGATCGCACCATGAACGGCACCATCAACGGCGGCGGCGTCGACGCCACCTTCTACACCATCAACGGCAAGATCACCATCCGGAAAAAGTGAGAAGAAGGAGTCAGAAGTCAGGAGTCGGGAGACAGAATGCGATTCTGTCTCCTGGCTCCTTTGCTTTTTGCACGACCTCCGCGGTTGCAGTGCGACTCACAGTCTCGTTCAATTCGTCCTCAGCGAGTGTTTCTCCTGACTCCTGACTCCTGACTCCTGACTTCTGTCTCCTTCCCCTAAAATGGTTCTTGCTAGAGACCATTCGTGAAATCTCCGCCCCCGACGCCGCCGTCGCGGTTTTCGATTTTGACGGGACGCTGTCCCTGATTCGCACCGGCTGGATGCAGGTGATGGTTCCCATGATGGTGGAGGTCCTCTCCGAACTCCGCACCGGCGAGTCCGAAACCCAACTCCGCACCGTCATCGAGGATTTCGTCTGGCGCCTCACCGGACGCGAGACCGTCTACCAGATGATGGCCCTCGCCGACGAGGTCGCGAAGCGCGGCGGCACTCCCCTCGACCCCCTACTGTACAAGCGCCGCTATCTGGATCGTCTCCACGCCGTCATCGCCGGCCGCCTCACCGAACTGCGCGGCGGCCACTGCTCGCCCGACAAGTACCTCGTCCCCGGCGCCCGCGCCCTGCTGGAAAGCCTCCAAGCCCGCGGACTCCGCCTCTATCTCGCCAGCGGCACCGACGAGATCTACATGAAAGAAGAGGCCGGCCTCCTGGACGTCGCGCGCTATTTCGACGGCGGCGTATTCGGCGCGCTCGACGACCTCACCGCCTTTTCCAAACGACTCCTCGTCCAGAAGATCGTCACCGGCCCCGGCATGCGCGGCCATCGAATCCTCGCCTTCGGCGACGGCTACGTCGAGATCGAAGAGGTCAAGCAGGTGGGCGGAATCGCCGTCGGGGTCGCCACCGACGAGCCGGAATGCGCGCGCCCCGACGCTTGGAAACGCACCCGCCTGATCGCCGCCGGCGCCGACTACATCGTGCCCAATTTCCTGGATCGCGACGAGCTGCTCGCCACACTCCTCGGTCCCCGCAGCCGATACCAGACCTTCGATCGCTTTCGCCTCGAAATCAAGCCCCTCGCCGAGCGCCGCCACGACCTCCACCTCGATCGCTGGATGGCCCTCTCCGACGACGCGCCGCCGTTCTCCCACCCCGATCTCCGAACAGTCGCGAATCGCCTCGAATCCGCGCGCACCAGCGGAGCCGCACGCATTCTCATGATGGGCGCGCACGTGCTCCGCGCCGGTGTCAACCGCTACCTCATCGACCTGCTCGAGCGCGGCTTCATCGATCACATCGCCATGAACGGCGCGGGTGCGATTCACGATTACGAACTGGCGCGCATCGGCGCCACCACCGAGAGCGTCGACCGCTACATCCGCACCGGCGAGTTCGGCCTCTGGCGCGAAACCGGCGAGCTGAACGACTGGATCGTCGAGGCCGCCGGCAACTCGCTCGGACTCGGCGAGAACATCGGCCGCCGCATCGACGCGTCCGACTATCCGCACAAGGAGCTGTCCGTCTTCGCGGCGGCATACCGCGCCGGAGTGCCGGTGACGGTGCACGCGGGCATCGGGTACGACATCCTGCACGAGCATCCGAAC
>Ga0105240_10006819_pt1 | contig 16705 bp, 13 predicted proteins | sample KBSC54metaG_FD_80426 | JGI IMG/M metagenome (GOLD analysis project Ga0105240, IMG submission 80426) | Corn rhizosphere microbial communities from Kellogg Biological Station, Michigan, USA - KBS C5-4 metaG | ecosystem: Host-associated > Plants > Roots > Rhizosphere > Soil | place: Michigan, USA...
CACAGAGCGCATCGTCACGATTGAGGACTCGGCGGAGCTGCAGCTCCAACAGCCGCATGTCGTGCGGCTGGAAACGCGGCCACCCAATATCGAGGGCAAGGGCGAAGTCCCGCAGCGGGAACTGCTGCGAAACAGCCTGCGTATGCGCCCCGATCGGATCGTCGTCGGCGAGGTGCGCGGGGGCGAGGCGCTCGACATGCTGCAGGCGATGAATACGGGTCACGACGGCTCTCTCACTACCGTGCATGCGAATACGGCGCGGGACGCTCTAGGCCGCATCGAGACCATGGTATCCATGACCGGAATCGCCTTTCCGATCCGCGCGCTGCGGACGCAGATTGCTTCGGCGATCCACATCGTCATTCAGGTGCAGCGCGGTGACGACGGTCGCCGCCGCGTCACGAGCATCCAGGAGATCAGCGGTATGGAAGGAGACATCATCACCATGTCAGAAATATTCACCTTCCGCCGCACCGGCGTCGACGCCGAAGGCAATGTCCAGGGCCGACTCGAGGCGACGGGTGTGGTACCGGCGTTCCATCAACGCGTGGTGGTGCGCGGCATCGATCTGCCTGTCAGCTCGTTTGCGCTTCCGGACGGCCGGCGCTAGGAACGAAGGGCACACTCATGAGCATGTGGGTCGTTGTTGGCTTTATCGCCGCGGTCTTCGGGGCGGTCTTCCTGCTCATGCTGGGTCTTTCGGCACCGGCGAGCGGAACCGCGCGGATGCGCCGGACGCTGCACCGGCGGCTCGAGCGCATCGGTGCGGATGCGCAGCAGGACATTGCGTCGATTCTGCGTGAGAAATATCTGACCTCGCTGTCGCCGCTCGAACGGCGGCTCGAGGAGCTGCCGTTGATGGAGAAGCTCGCGGAAATGAGCGAGCAGGCGGGGCGGTCCGGGCCGGCGTATCGCCTGGTATTGGACTCGCTGCTGCTCGCGGGTGTTGGCGGGGTGGTTGCCGGCGCGCTGCTACATAACGGCATCGCTGGAGTGGGCGCGGCGGCGCTGTGCTTCACGGTTCCGTACTTGCGGTTGTCGATACAGCGGCGCCGCCGGATGGAGAAGATCGAAGAGCAGATGCCGGACGCGATCGACATCATCAAACGTGCCATGCGCGCCGGGCATCCCTTCAATGCCGCCATCAAGCTCGTTGCCGATGATATGAATCCGCCGATCGCCAAGGAGTTCGAGCTGACTTTCTCAGACCTCAACTTCGGCAACGACGTGCGCCGCGCCCTGCTCGGATTGTTGAATCGGGTTCCCAGCGTCACGGTCATGGCGCTCGTCACCTCGGTGCTGGTACAGCGCGAGACCGGCGGCAACCTGGCGGAGATCCTCGATCAGATCGCGAAAGTGGTGCGCGGGCGCTTCAAACTCGAGCGCAAGGTCCGCACGCTGTCGGCGGAAGGGAAAGTCTCCGCCTGGGTCCTTTCAGGGGTGCCCGTCGGACTGACGGCGATGCTCTCGATTGCAAGCCCGAACTATCTGCCGATTCTGCTGAAGGTGCCGCTCGGGCATAAATTGATCTATGCCTCCGTGGGACTGGCCGCTGTCGGGATTCTGTGGATCCGACGTATCATCCGGATCGAGGTGTAGTCGCCGTGCTGAACGAATTCTGGAGCAATATCGTCTCCGGTGGACCCGCCTTCATCATGATCGTCGCGGCGCTGGCGGCGCTGATGTTCTTCTGGGGCCTGGCATCCATCCTGGGGCGAAGCTTCGCCCCATCGCGGCGGCGATTGGACGAGATTGCCACGGACACGGGCGCTGCGCCGAAGGCGAGCCTGGGCGAGGTGATCGCGCGCGTGATGCGGCCCGTGGAACGGTATGTCATGCCGAAGGACTCGGAACGAGCGGGCACGCAGCAGCAATTGCAGTTCGCGGGTTACCGATCGGCCTCGGCCGTGGCGACGTTCTATGGCGCGAAGTTGGCTTTGGCGACGCTGATGCTGTTGGGCTGGCTGTTGGCGGCACAATTCCTGCCGCAAATCAGCTCGGGTCGGGTGGTGTTCATCGCGCTGTCGGCGAGCTTTTTCGGCCTGATCCTGCCCGGCATGTGGCTCGACCGCAGCGTCAAGAAACGTCACAAGTTGTTGCGTGATGGATTTCCTGACGCGCTCGATCTCTTGATCGTGTGCGTAGAGTCCGGTCTCGGTCTCACTCAGGCGTTGCAACGGGTCGCCGACGAGTTGGATGTCAGTCACCCGGAGCTCGCGGGTGAAATCGCGCAGGTCACCGCGCAGATGCGAGCGGGAGTCGACCGCGAGGATGCCTTGCGCGGTCTGGCGACGCGCACCGGCCTCGACGACGTGCGAGGCCTGGTCAGCTTGTTGACGCAAACATTGCGTTTCGGAACCGGCATCGCGGAAGCGCTGCGGGTCTATTCGGAAGATTTTCGCGATCGACGCATGCAGTTGGCGGAGGAGGCGGCGGCCAAGATCGGGACCAAACTGATTTTCCCGTTGGTGTTGTGCCTGTTCCCTTCATTCTTTGTGGTGGCGATCGGGCCGGCCGTCATCAAACTCGTGGAGGTGTTCGGTGCGAGATAAAGCGCTCACCCTGCTCGTCACGATCCCACTGATAGTGCAGCTCGCAGGTTGCGCGTCTGCGCCGGCGCAGACTACGGTGCAGGAACGGCAGGCTGTAACGCAACCTCAAAAGAGCAAGTCCGCCTCTCCCGGAGCGCCGGCGCCGAAGGGATTTGTCGAAAACGTCGCGTTGGGTGATGCCGCCTGGCAGGCGCAGGATCTCGATCGCGCGATTTACTACTATGTGCAAGCCGTAGGCGAATCGCCGCATGACGCGACTACGCTCGCGAAGATGGGTGACATTGAAGACAGCCGCGGCAATGCCGCGCTGGCGGAGACGGCCTTCGCAATGGCGCACAGTGCCGACCCGAAGGAGCCGCGCATCGCGGAACGCCTGGCGCGACTCTACTTGCAGCGTGGGAATGTCGACGGCGCGGCGCAGATCTACGTCCAGGTGTTGGCAGTCGATGCACACCGCGCCCGAGCACTGGATGGGATGGGGGAGGTTTATCTCGCCCGATCAAACTACGTTCAATCGATTCGCTACTTCGATCAGGCCTTGGCGGCGGAGAAGCCGGAGAGGGCGGCCGTTCTGACCCACCGCGGTCATGCGAAATTGCGCCTGAATGATTTGACCGGGGCCGAGGCGGATCTGCGCGCGGCGTTGGCCGTGTCACCTCGGGAGGATTCCTGGCGATATCTCGGGGACTTGCAGGTTCTGCGGGGTGACACCGGGGCGGCGCTCGATAGTCTGCTCAATGTCATGGATACGGCGCAGGCGTTCAATGAGATGGGCGTGGTATTCATGAGCCACAAAAATTACAGCGCTGCGCGGGAGTACTTCGGCAAGGCGATCAAGGCCTCGCCGGTTTGGTTTGATGAGGCGCAGAAGAATCTGGCGCAGGCGGATGAGCACCTGAAGAAGACCAGTGGTTGAGCTTCGGGGCGGGGCGCATCGCATCTGGCCAATCTGAAGGGTGGTTTAGTTTGGTCAAGGCTATTCTAAAGTTGGCTTTGGAATGGTCGTAGCGTTCGGCAACAACGGGCGAAAGAATGACCGCTCGTAGCGCAGGAAGCAGCGCGTCTCTTTCGCAAACTTCATGGCCTTCTGCACATCGGGATCGGCGGCGGCGTCTTTCCGATATTGCTCATAGTCGGCCAAGCTCGGGAAGCTGAAGAGGGCGAGCGCGACATCGCTTTCGCCTTCGGAGGGCAGAAAATAGCCATGATGCGTGCCGCCGAAGCGCGGCACGAGCACCAGCCACAGCTTCGAATATTCTTCAAACTCGGCGATCTTTTGAGCGTCGATAATGTAACGAACATAGCAAGTGATCATGTCGTAAGTCTCCAATGGCCGGGGGGCTGCCGCCGCGTCGACGCGCGCACAGGGTGCCTTTGACTGCGCGCGCGACCGTTTGAGCTTAAATGATTATATTCGGGGTACGGATGGCATGCGCGGCTACAGGTATGGCCCGAATGCCCCGGACGCATCGCTGCCTCCCGCCGTCTTGCAGAAGGAATCCGCGCTCTTTCCGCGAAAGCAGCGGCCTGACAAGGCCGAGGGCTAGGAGGACGTCAAAGTCGGCTGTCGGAGGGGGGGTGACATTGGTGTTCTGCGGTCTGTTGAGTCGAGTGGGGCGACCGGGTGGGGGGCATGCCGATCAGGTGGAGGATTCGATGATCGGGATCTCTGTCTTCGATCTGCAGTCGGACATCGGGATACACGAGGGCGATGGTCTGGACGAAGGCCAAGGGGTCGTTGGCGACGAATTCGCCGCCGACGCGTACGGCGTCGGGGACGCCCTGGACCTGGATCTTGACCTTGCGGTTGTAACGGCTGAACTCCTGGGCGGCATCGGCGACGGAGGCGCAATGAAACACAATTTCGCCGCTGCGCCAGGCCAAGCGGTCATGAACCTCATCGGGTGTCAGATAAGCGCTGTGCAAGGTCTCGGGGTGATCGCGATTGCTCAATGACACCTGCTGATTTCGGTACACGACGGTGTGGGGAATGTGCGAGGACACTAGAACAACCGCGCCGGATTCGACGATGACGCGTACTCCGCCTTCGTCGACAATTCGTACGGAAAATGTCGTTCCGGCCTCGGTGATCAACAGGTCGCCCACGGACACCAACAGGTGGCGCGCGCGGTTCGGGGTCATGGTGAACAGAGCCTCGCCGCGGAGCAGCTCGAAATGCAGGACTCTTCCTTCTCTCAACATTCTCAAGACGGAGTCGGTATTCAACGTCACGACGGATCCGTCGCCGAGCGGAATCGGCTTTATCTCGCCAACCTCGGCAATGAAGGTCTGCACTGAACGGGAATCGCTCGTCGCCAGGGCAACGACCAACAGTGCGGTCACCAGCATGGCGCCGGCAACGCCAGACAGGAGGCGACGTGCACGGGCCAATGGGGACGAATCGTATTCAACGCCACGAGATAGCACGTTTCGGGATACGGCGAGCCATTCGGGGGAGGATGCGGATTCTGCACCCGGTGGTGAGTCTGGCTTTCTGGCGCTGTCAGCGGATAGGGGGTCCATAGTCTCGCTCGATCAACTCTAGGCACACCGTGCCCGGCGAGACGACTGTCTGGCGTTCTCCATACCCAGGTCATCAAGCCGCTCGTGGAGCGGCCCAGGCCGTAACACGGAAAATGTGCCGCTCGAAACGGCCGTGCCTGTATGACACAACGCTATCCTGCGTCTGGCACGTCGGATAGGTGCGATGTTGGTGACTTTGTTACTGCTTCGTGGGCGAAGCTCTTTTCAATGTTCCATATAACCCTTGTGTGGTCGGCCTTGTCAGGCAGGTACCCGCTTTTCGACGAGCGGCTCTCTACCCGAGAGGATCTCTACCCCGAGACTCACGTAGCCGAGGATTTAACCTTGGTCTGCTGTATATGACGTACGGGGACCCAAAGTCTGACGCCACGCTTTTCAGGGGAGTGTGGGGTCGACGCGGGCGGTGCTCGCCTGGATGCGCAATTCGGTATCCGAACTACCTCTGTCATGGCGGGCCGTACAAAAGTGCACGGACGCTGGGGTTTGGCTCTTTGGCTCTAGTGGTATACGGTTTTGGCGGCGATGGATTGCCAACTCTGTCGTACGGTCAACTGGGCAAGGGCTCGAGGGTTGGGCTGCTCGATCCAGCGTGCAAAGTCGTCCAACAGGGTGTGGTCGCTGTCGAGATCCTTTGCGGTGTTGATCCATTCGAGGTGCTTATTGTCCACGTTCGATGGGCCTCTACTCGTGTTTTAGGGGTATGGAGGATCCCTACACTTCAACTGTCCTAGGTTACACCGTGGAAGTGGGGGATTTAAAGGTGGAGGAACGCTGAGGGGAGTTGGTTGGTTTTAGACTGTGACCAATGCTGCAACGCAATAAATGTTGAGGTGGGATGGGCGACATCCTCGGTGCGGATCACAGTTTGACGATCACGGCGGAGCCGCTCTTGTCGGGCATTGGGAGGGGTAGCTCGGGTTTGTCGGCAAAGAATTCGTCCACTGCGCGGCGGGCGCCGGGCCATGCGTTGTAGTCGTGAATCACCAGGATTCCGGACGGGGGCACGCGGGGATAGAAGAACTGCAGCCCGTTGAGCGTGGGGTCGTAGAGGTCGGCGTCCAGGTGGACAAAGGCAAACGTCTCGTGGCTGAGTGCTTGGGGGATGCTGTCGGGGAAAAAACCCTGGTGGAAGTGGAGTTTGGCAGGGGATCCGTCGATGAATTGACGCACTTTCTCGAGGGAGGTGTCTGAAAATAACCGGGCGGTGTGGCCGAGTTTGGCCAACTCGATTTCGTTACTGCGCGGGGTAAAGCCCTCGAACGTGTCAAACAGGTGGAGTGTCCGTTCGGGCGCATAATGGTGGATGAGCCGGGCGGTCAGTCCCTTGTAAACACCCAACTCGGCGAAGGCGCCGGGTACTTTGTGCTCCAACAGGGTGCGCATCAGGAGCACCAGCATGTCACGCCGGGTGTTGTCGTGGGCGTCGAGGTTGCAGATGCGCCGCTTTCCGGGTGACTCCCGTGGAAAAAAGCCGCCCGTGAGGCCGACGATCTGTGTGGGCCAATGGCCCTTGGGGTGGATGTCCATCTGGCCCTGGAGAAAAAAGCTCTTGTCCTGGAACAGGCGGCAGGATTTGCGAAATCGCTCCTGAATATAGATGGGGAAATTCTTTCGGGGATTGCTGATCAGCTTCCAGACGGCGCCACGCACGTTCGACGGTTTCCTTGATCCATTGTCGGCATGATCCATACGACGCATGACGGCGGTGGAATTGGACATCGGCAGAGGGGAAGGGTGGGGACCGCATGGGTTAGAAGAGGAGGACAGCGGTGCGGGGGTGGGAAGGCATCGGAAATGTGCCTGGGGCCGCACTGTGGCGGCACTGTGCTCAGAACTGTACGCGAAACGATCCTGTCCAGCGTCGGGGATAGCCGGGCATGACGGTATGGGTTCCGTTGATCGACTCGAAATAGTGTGTATTGAATACATTGTCGACATTGAGCTGGAGGCTGACCTGGGTTTTGCCGATGGGCCATTCGTAAGCGGCAAACGTGTTCCACCGGGTGAAGCCAGGTAGTTGATAGTCGTTGGTGTTATCGCCTTCGCGTGCGCCGCGGGCGATCACACCGGCACCTAACTTCAAGCCGTGCGCTATGCGATCGGTGAACCGGTATGAGAGCCACGCGCTGCCGCCATTGCGGGGTACGCCAAAAAATCGGTCTCCGGTACTCCCCATCAACTCGCTGCCCGCGAAAGGGGTCGAGACGCTGTAATCGAAGTCGATCCGGGAGTCGATGTAAGCGTAGTTGGCCCGGTACTGGAGGTTTGGGAGGATCTCGCCTTGCAGGTCGAGCTCGAAACCCTTGTTGTGGACGGTGCCGGTGAAGAACAGGGCGCCCGAAGGGTCCAGTGCCGGCTCGAGGGTTGTGGAGCTGACATTCTCCTTCATCAAATCGAATGCGGCGACGGTGGCGGAAAAGCGGATTCCCGTGGGCTCGAACTTCATCCCGACTTCCCACTCGGTGGCGGATTGTGGGGGGAGATCCAAACCTGAGTATCCGTCGGCGCCGACGTATAAACCGGGAGCGGCACCGAAGTTCTCGGTGTGGAGGGTGTAGAAGCTCAAAGCGGGGATCGGGTGCCAGACGATGCCTTCCCGGTGTTTGACCATCTGGATCTCTAAAGCAAACACTTCGAGAGTTGAGACGATCACGTTGCCGGTGAGTGATCCACCGGTCATTTGGCCGATACTCGCCCAAGCGCTGTCGAAGCGGGCGCCGGCCAGGAGGTATAACGCATCTGCGAAAGAGATCTGGTCTTGAACATACACGGCGGCCCAGCGTTCGCGGGCATTGCGGTATACCTGTTCGTCTGGCTGCTCCAGGCGGGATACGGGTATCGCGATGCTCGTGGGATGGAAAAGGTCGGTGGTCAGGCTGCGGTCGCTGGCCATCTCGAGGTGGCTGTAGGAGCCTGTTTGGAAGAACTCGACGCCGGTCAGCAGGGAGTGCCGGGTGCGCCAGGCTTGGAAATCCCGGGCCAACTCCAGAGAGGCGTACGTGGTATAGCCGCGTGATACGGGAGTCGCCAACAACAGGCGTTTGACGGGGCAGTGGCTCAGGCTGCACCGGCCCGGGTCGAGCCCGTCGGCGGCCAGGGCGATCTGGGGCGCTTGTGGGGTATGGAGCCACCGGGCGTCGAGGTGATGGCGCAAGGTCCAGCCGTTCTGAAAGGAGTGGGAGCCGCGCACTCCGATTCGGAGGTCGGTGGTATGCACCTGGCCGCCCTCGTCGAGGCTGCGGGAGAGAGGGACTGTTGGGATGTGATTGCCGACGATAGGGATGCCGGAGTCGGATGGGTCGTGGCTGTTGAGATATTCGAGGTAGGTGGTGGTTTGGGTGTGGGGGGAGGCGTTCCAGGTCAGGACGGGGGCGAGGAAGAGGCGGTGGCTGTTGGAGCGATCAGGGACCGCAGGGCTGTAGGGACGCTGCTGGCCGCCAGGGCTCTGGCGGAAGGATCCGTCGCTTTCCCAGGCGGCGTTGAGGCGGTAGAGGAGCGATTGCGTCGAGGTCAGGGGGCCGCCGGCGTCGAGCAGGGTGTCCGCGCGGTCGAATGATCCGGTCCGTTGCTCGATGGAGAACATGGGGGTCGGGAGGGGTTGTTTGGTGACGAGATTGACCAGGCCACCGGGCTCGGTACGGCCGTAGAGGAGGGAGGCGGGGCCTTTCATGACATCGATGCGCTCGATGTTGGCGAGGTCGCGGAAGCCGTCTCGATGCAGGTCGGGGGACACTCGGATGCCATCGAGGTAATACTGGTAGGTGGGAAAGCCGCGAATCTCGAATCCGGCGGACGAGAGGCCGTCGGGGGCGATTTCTGTGGCGCTGACGTATTCGAGGGCGTCTTCCAGGTGTGTCACCTGTTGGTCTCGAAAGGTCTGTTGGGTCACGGAGGAGCTGGCGATCGGGACGAGCAGGGCGGATTCGGCGACTTTCAGGGTGGTGAGGCTCGCGGAGGACTCGGCGCTGCGATACCGGTCGCGATCGGCGATGATGGTGACGGTAGGAGTTGGCCCTGTTGGGAGGGTGGAGTGAGGCTGTGGCTCCTTGCCACTGTGCAACGCTACGGCGTCTGTTGCGGTGAACTCGAAGGAAATGGGGGTCGGTGCCAACAGTTGTTTCAGCGCCTCGGCGGGGGTCATGACGCCGTGAACGCCTCGGGTGGTCAACCCTTGGAGGAGATCGGGTGCATACAGGAGCTGTAGGCCGGTGCGTTCGGCGAGCTGGGATAAAGCTTCCTGGAGGGAGCCTGCGGCCAGGTCGATTCGCTCGAGGGGCGGCGGTGGGGTGGCTGGAGGGGCCTGGGGTGTGCCGGCCAAGGCGGTCGCAATACTCAGGGCAGCAAAAGCGATGAGCGTTGCTACACCGGGACAGCGCCGGCAGACATTGATCTGCCGCCCTGCTGAGTACGTTGTTGAGACGGTCAAGACTGATCAGTGGGGGGTGGGGGTGCGGCCGTCCGAGGGGAGGTCCCGGTTGGAGCGGGGCGATTGGGAGGAGATTTCGATCTCGCCGGGGGCCACGTATTGGGACTCGATCGGGAGAGCCGCGGACAACGTGCGGAGGAACAGATTCAGATCGTCAGTCCTGAAGGTTCCGCTGACGCGCAACTTGCGTAGATGGGGGTCTTCAAACAGGAACGTCACGGGGTGGTGGCGGGCGAGTCGCTCGAGCACATCCGCGAGCGTCTCACGCTCGAAATGGCTGGTCCCTTCGAGTCCAGGCGTCGTCGTGGGATTGAATGAGCTCACGGGAGTCAGCTCTCCGGCCTTGTCGTAGCCGCCGGCCTGGCCTGCAACGAGTTGTGTCTGGCCCCGAGCCGTCAACACGGCCACGCGGCCTTCGAGAACGGAAACCCGGGTGGCATCGGTCAGGGTCTCGATGTCGAAGGTGGTTCCGACATCCTGAATACGGCCGGCGCCGGCGGTAACTTCGAAAGGTCGCGAGGAGTCATGCAACACGCTGAAGCGGGCTTCTCCGCGTAGGAGCGTCACGCGGCGCGCGGTGTGTCCGATCTGGGCGATGAGCTCGGAGTCTGCATCGAGCAGGACGTGGGTGCCGTCGTCCAGGACAAAGGGCTTGGGTTGTCCTTTGAGTGTGAGGAGGTGGACGTTGGGGGTGGACCCTCCATGAATCCAACCGTGCAGGGTGGGGCTCCAGAAGGGGAACGTGCCTGCGAAGGTTAACAGTGCGAGGCAGGCTGCCAGGGCGAGAGTTCTGGGGGTGAAATGGGAGCGCTGCTCGCGTGGGCGCAGTGGTTGTGCATGGGGCCGAAGTGGCTCACCGGGCTGCACGGGTTGCGCGTGCGGATGGAGTTGTTCGCCTGGGGGCAACGATTGTGTGTCCGAGGCGCCTTGCTGGCTGAGTGGGTGGCCTTGCAGCTCGCCGGCGGCATCCCAGGCTCGGGCGACCTTTTCATACGCGGCGCGGTGTTCGGGGGCTTCGGTGAGCCAGGACTGCAGGTCGGCTTCGTGTCGGGGATGCCAGGTGCCGGAATGGCGCTGTGCCCAGGATCGGATCGCGCGTTGCATGACGGCTGCGGGGATCATTCCAACACCTGTGGAGGTCTCAACACCTGTGGTCATTCCAACACCTCGACGCAGGCCTGCAGCGCTCGCTCGATGTGACGTTGGACGGTTTTGGTGGAAATGCCGAGGCGGTCGGCGATCTGGGCGTGGGTGAGCTTTTCCAACCGGTTCATCAGGAAGGCGTCGCGACATTGGGGTTGTAGCTGGGCCAACGCGCGCGATAACTTTTCCAACCGGCCGGTGGCATCGGCCTGGGCTTCGGGATCGGGGCTCTCGCTGGTGACCTCGACATAGGCCGCTTCCCGGGACATCGCCTTTTCGGCGGCGACTTCGCGACGGTGGGCGTCGATGCCGAGATTCGCGGCGGTCGTGAACAACACGGCGCGGGGCTCTTGCCAGGTCTCGGCGTCGCCGCGCTCGCGTAGCTTCAGCCACACGTTTTGGACGAGGTCTTCGGCCGCGGTGGGGCGGGTACGCCGCTTCAAAAAGCGCAGCAGGTCTTCACGAGCTTCCAGAAAGCTGCGCGTGAGTCGGTCCATCGGGGTTGGGTCGGGGTGATTGGGATCGGGGTAGGGCTGGCGCGTGCCGGGTTTGATTTTATCAAATCCTCCATCGGACGCAGAAGATCCTGGCGGGGTGCAAACACTTTTCGGGTGCTGTGGCAGCAGCTCGAGGAAGCGGGTGACGATTCATACGACGTATCTGGGGGGAGGAAGTGGACAGGGGGAATTCGATTTGGGGGAAAGTGGGATGGACTATGGTCGGGACGAGGTTTGCTTTGGCGGCGCGGCGGTCACGACCCGTGGGCCTGATCCTGGCGGGCCTGGCGCAGGGAGGGGGCCGGAGCGTGGAGTCAAGGAGCGTCACTGCGGCGACAGGCGCTCCAACATCTCCCGAATGGGGATATGGCGAATCTGGCGCAGAACCTGTAACTCTGCCGCCCTGGCGGCTGGTGGGATCTGCATGGCCTCGAATTCGCGCAGAATGGCATCGGCCGCGGGGCCGATTGCTCCGGTCAGCTCACGCAGTGCGCGACTCGCCGCCCGGGTATTGGCTCCTAGCTCTTTCGCAAACGCGAGAACATCCGCAGACCTGACCGCGCCAAACGTGTTGGCATTGCCGATCTGCAAACTCAACTCGCGCTCGGGCCAGCGGGGCAGGCTCTCGAGGGTGGCGCGGTAGCATTCGGTCGAGACCAGGTCATAGAAAGGCGCCAGCTCGATTCCTTGCGCGCTCACTCGGAACGACAGATTCTTCAGGTGTGCATCGCCGTTGCCGGTCAGCAAGTTGAAAATAACCCAGCGGAGCAACTGTTGGCGGGTCAGCGCGGGGCGGTTACACCGGTCTATGCAGGCGACCAGGGTGGCAACGCTCGACTGTTGATACTTGAACGTCCGATCGAGGCCGAGGAGCTGACAGGCGTCGATGACATGAAGTCGCTGCGTTTCATTTGCGGAAACTTCGCGGTCGAAACGATCGACCAGGTAAACCGGATCGGGTACGTGCCGGATGTGCACCGGCGGGACGGGAAGTCCGACGGCGGCCGCGAGTCTCATGACAAAGTATTCGTTGGCCACAGTGCCCGGCCAATTCAAGTCATCCGGATGATCGGGCTTGAGCAGATGTGTGGAGGGTATGTTGCCCTTCGGATGAAAGAGCTCACTTGCGCGAACACACACTGCGAGCTTGTGCTGGGCGCCCGCGTTGGACATGCGTTTCGGCGCGCCCGCCGCCAACGATTGCCGAGGAAGTCCCGCAATCCGCTGGTGCAACTCGGCATCAGACAGGGGAACATAACCTGACTCCTCCGGCACCTCGCCTCGATTGAGCAGCGTGATCGACCCGGCGGATTCCTTACCGTAGTACGCCAGAAGCCCAAACGAATCCGAACCGGGTAGTTTGGCTTCGCGCGCCAGAAGGTCACTCGCTCCTTCCTCCGGGAGTAGATTGTCGAAGAACCATTGGACGGGTCGGGTACTTGCGCCATCGACAATCTTGCCTGCCGTGCGCGGCAGGTTTGGGGCAAGGTCGTAGCTTGCGGCAGCGGTGCTCCACTCGGTGTTGTATTCGAACGACCAGACGTCGGCTTCGTCGCGGAGTACGCCAACTTCAACACCGTTGATGCTGGCAAAGAGCTCGCGGGGAGGGCGCGCGTTCATACGGCTGGGGAGGGCTTCGTAGACTGGAGAAGACTATCGGGGCGTGGGGACTGTACGGCTGCAGGAGGGCTATAGGCTCAAGGGAGGCTAGACGGCCGGTGGACGTTTTATAGGGCTGGGGGAGGCATGCCCGCAGGTAATTCCAAATGGAACCGGATGCCCAGTTGATGCAGAGCCTCGAGAACCTTGCCCACTTGGGCAGTTGGTTTTCCCGATTCGATCTCGCCTATAAAGGAATGCGAGAAGGGGCCGACCTCGTCCTGGTTGAGATGCTGCCACTTGCGGGCGGCTCGGATCACGCGGCCTAGCTGCTGGGAATCTTGAACGGGCACTACATTGGGTACAGACATAGCTTCAAGACCGGTGGAATAGCCACTTGGCTATTATTTGTGAGGGGAGGGCGATTTGCAGGGGAAAGTAGGGCCTCGGCTAGTTTTTTCGGCGAGGGCTTGCGATTGGGGCTGGAGAATAGCCGAGTGGCTATTTTTAATGGGCAGCGGGAACGTGGCCTTAGGCTGTGCTTCCTTGAGCCATCGGGCGGGCTGGGAGGGTTTGGGTCTGGCGAGGGACGAACCGCTCAAGCGGCCGGATCTGCAGATCGTCCGTACAATCAAGCGATCCAGGCTCGGTCCACTTGCCGCGGGCCCTTCGGTGGCGACTCTCGGAGACGTCATCGTCGTTCGGGCGCGCAGTCCCGAGCACGCGGAGCACTTGCACCAGGTCGCGCAGCGAAATCCGGTACTGTTGGTTGAGTGGGATTACCTGTTGCAACATCTGGGGATGATCGGAACCGGTACGCTAGGTACACCGCGCAGCCCTTCGCAGATCTCCACTTACTCCACCCGCGTCAATTTTCACGTGCAGGACGCGAACGGTAAGCCGATCGAGAATGCGGAAATCGTTCTGTACGCAGATGACGGAACCGAGGATCGCGGCAACACTGCCGCGGCCTTGCCCCGTGACTATCCGAACCCGCCGGCCTCGACAGGCACTGAGACGGCGAAGCCGGGGCGTCCGGCCAAGCACTGAAACGGCCCTGATGGGGCGAGTGAAAGACCCTTTACGCTTTCACTCGCCTCATGTTGCACACCAACGCGGTCCACGCAGGTGATCAATCCGTGTTGACCTCATGCGCGGAAGCGGCGCTAGGCCACTTTGCGCGAATTCGGGCGGCCCGGGGTGTCCGCTGATGTGGCACCAATCGCCTGGCGGAAGTCGGATGAGGCGTCCGTCGCTGAGAGCGTAAAGCGTGTCATCTGTTGGTTCAGATCGCGGGCCTGTTGGGTCATGTTCTGGGAGGCGGCGGCGATCTGCTCGACCAAGGAGGCGTTCTGCTGGGTGATCTCTTCCATCTGGCCGATGGCGGTGGAGACTTGATCGATTCCCTTGGCCTGCTCCTGGGAGGCGGTGGCGATCTCGCTGACGATGGTGGAGACGCTCTGGGCGGATGAGATGATGGATTTCAAGGCTTCGGCGCACTGGGTGACGAGGCGGGATCCGCTATCGACCTTGGAGACGGATTCCTCGATCAGGGACTTGATTTCGTGGGCTGCGACGGCTGAGCGGCCAGCGAGATTGCGGACTTCGGTGGCGACGACGGCAAATCCGCGCCCTTGCTCGCCAGCGCGGGCGGCTTCCACGGCGGCATTCAGGGCCAGCAGGTTGGTCTGGAATGCAATCTCGTCGATCACGGCAATGATGGCGTTGATCTTCTGGGATGACTCGCTGATGGCATTCATGGCCCCTATGGCGTTGGAGGTCACGTCACCGCCCGCGACCGCGGCGCTGTGTGCCTCTTGGGCAAGCTCGTTGGCCTTGTTGGCATTCTCGGCATTGTGGCGCACGGACGAGGTCATCTGCTCCATCGAGGCAGCGGTTTGCGCAAGCGACGAGGCCTGCTTTTCGGTGCGCTCGGACAGGTTGGTGTTGCCTTGGGCGATCTCCTCTGATCCGACAAATACCTCACCGGAGGCGAGCTTGGCCTGGCGGACAATCTCGGTGACGCTCTCGAGCAGTTGGTTCAGACTCTGGGCGAGCAGGGCGTAGAAGCCGGTTTTGCCGGTGGCATTGATGCGCGAAGCGAGATTGCCATCCAGGGCGTTCTTGACCACCTGGCTCATCTCCTGCTCGGCATTCACTTCGGCCGTGCGGTCGAACCATTCCATCAGGGTGCCGATTCGCTGGCCCTGGTCGTCGGCCACCGGGGTGGTGGTCAGGCGTAAGGAGTGGCCACCGAGTTTGATGTTGGCCGTGTAAGTCTCTTTCAGGCGGTTCAGGAGCTCGTGCTGGTGGGCGGAATTGCGATGGAACAGGTCGATGCTGGAGCCAAGTACCCTGGAGGCTTCAAACTGGGGCAGGTCGCGGCGGAAGTCCGCTTCGGACTCTTTGAACAGGCGCTGACTGGCGTGATTCTGGTAGATGATGTCGAGGTGCTCGTCCGTGACCATGATGTTGGCGGAGGCGAAGTCCAGGGCCTGCTTGATGCGGGCGGTCTCGGCAGCCGCGGCACGCTCCTGGGCGATCTGGGTCTTGAGCCGCTGTTGCATCTGGGCAATACCGGAAAACAGGCGGCTGACTTCGTCGGAGCCGGTTGCGTCGATCGGGGTGTCATAATTACCCCGGGCTATGGTTTCGGTAATGTGCAGGAGCCGCTTGATGGCGCCGGACACCCGGCCGGAGAGCGCCAGCATGAAGAGGATGGCGGCAACCATGGCGACTCCAGCTCCGCCCAGGGCGAACAGCGCTCGCTGTCGCTGGCGCTCATATCGCAGTTGGAGTGCGTTGATCGCGGCTTCCAGCACAGAGGGTCGTGCGGCACGGGCCTCGTTGAGCACAGTAGCGCCGCGCGTCAGAAGGTCTTTCAACTCAAGCGTGGTGGGGGGTGACCCCTCTAGGGCTTGCTCGACTTCCACGCACCATTTGGTAAGACCGGTGCTCGCATGAATGTCGACGGACTCCAAGGCGCGGGCGAGCTCCTTGTCGTTGCGGGCGGCGGCCTGGGCTACTTCCAGCTCGTCCGGGGCGCTCGAGGCACGATCCTGTGCGAGGGCTGTCAGTGTGAGCAACCGGGCTGTTTGTAGACGGGAACCGGTGTCGAGCAGCAGCGATCGCATCCGGACCTGGGCATCACTGGCTGCGCGGATGGCATCGGGTTGTTTGTTCAGGGCGACATCGAGCAGGTTATACGTGGCGAGTTCTGGATCGAGAATCAACAGCCAGTCGGTGGCGATCTGGTTGCGTAGTGCCGTGACGGCGTTGGTCAGCTCGGCGTGGGCGGCGAGGGTTGCCTCGAGATCCGTGGGCCGGTGATTGCGCAGGCTCTGCCACTTCTGGAGTAAATTCGCGGCCTGGGATCGGGTGGTGGGGTTTCCCTCGATGGCGTTGAGCTTGGTGAACGCGGCGAGTGCCGCGTCCATCCGCGATTCCAACGGCGCCAGGGCATCGGGTGATGTTGGAGAGGGATTCGGCGTCGCAGTGGGATTCAGAGCGATCGCCGCGCTCAACTCTGAATGGATCGAAATGTCGTTCTCGAGGGCGCTCAGGGGCTCGTACAGGCGGGCTCCGGTGATCTCGGTACCCGAAAACCACAGGGTGGAGGTCAGGGACTGTACGTAAAAGACCGCCAGCCCGATCAGGGGGACGGCCAGAATGGCCGTGGTGGTCCACAGCTTGACACCGATAGACAGTCGACGCATGAAGCGACGACCGCGAGCGGGCGTGCGCGGATCGGTGGCTTCGGCTGTTGGCGTCCGGGAGCGGGACAGGAGAGTTGAGTTCGTGGTCATGCTGTTGCTGGGGTTGACTCCCATGGATGAAGTATCCCTGCCGCGGCCCAGTCGATCCCATACGTAGGGACCGTACTTTGTGTGATGCAGGTCCAGGTTTGAGATGGCGCTCGGGAGATCAGGAGGGGGAAGGGGGAA
>Ga0105240_10006821_pt1 | contig 16702 bp, 19 predicted proteins | sample KBSC54metaG_FD_80426 | JGI IMG/M metagenome (GOLD analysis project Ga0105240, IMG submission 80426) | Corn rhizosphere microbial communities from Kellogg Biological Station, Michigan, USA - KBS C5-4 metaG | ecosystem: Host-associated > Plants > Roots > Rhizosphere > Soil | place: Michigan, USA...
AAGTCTCGGCCATCATGTCCTCCGTCATGCCGGCTTCCGCGGCGGCGCTTGCTAGAAGACCCGGTGAATCCACTTGTGCGGGTCGCTGGCGCGGCCGCGCTGGATGTCGACCAGGCTCTTCTTCAGCTCGTCGGTGCGCGTACCCGAGCCGCCGTTGCCGATCATGAACTCGCCCTCGGGCGCGCGGACCGTGCCGATCGGCGTCAGCACCGCGGCGGTGCCGCAGGCGAAGGCCTCGCGCAGGCGGCCGCTGGCGGCGTCGGCCTTCCACTGGTCGAACGAATACTTCTCCTCGCGCACGGCGATGCCCTTTTCCCGGGCGAGCGTCAGGACCGACGCGCGCGTGATGCCGGGCAGGATGGTGCCGAGCGGCGGCGTCGACATCGAGCCGTCGTTGAAGACGAAGAAGACGTTCATGCCGCCCAGCTCCTCGACCCACTTGCGCTCGGCGGCGTCGAGAAAGACGACCTGGTCGCAGCCGTGCTTGCTGGCTTCAGCCTGGGCGATCAGGCTGGCGGCGTAGTTGCCGCCGCATTTGGCGGCCCCCGTGCCGCCGGGGGCGGCGCGCGTGTACTCCTGGCTCACCCACACCGAGACCGCGTCGGTCGCCGACTTGAAGTAGGCGCCGACCGACGAGGCGATGACGATGAACAGGTAGTCCGACGACGGCTTCACGCCGAGGAAGGTCTCGTTGGCGAACATGAAGGGCCGGATATAGAGACTGCCGTCGCCGTCGGGGATCCAGTCGCGGTCGATGTTGACGAGCTGGTCGATCGCCTCGAGGAACAGCGTCTCCGGCACCTTCGGCATGGCCATGCGCTCGGCCGACTGCTGGAAGCGGCGCGCGTTCTCGATCGGCCGGAACAGGGTCGCGCCGCCGTCGGCGGTCTTGTAGGCCTTCAGCCCCTCGAAGATCTCCTGGGCGTAGTGCAGGACGGCGGCGGCCGGATCCAGCGGGATCGGCGCGCGCGGCTCGACCCGCGCGTCGTGCCAACCCTCGGCGTCGCTGTAGCGGACGGTCACCATGTGGTCGCTGAACACCCGGCCGAAGCCGGGATTGGCCAGCAACTGGGCGCGCTTGTCGGCAGGAGTGGGCGTCGGATGGGGATGATGGACGAACTTCAGGGACTGGCTGTCGGTCATGGCTCTCTCGATTGGACGGACCACTGTAGCACAGGCTTTCCGCCGTTTTCCTAGACCGGAATCCGCACCACGACACGCAGGCCGCCCAGCGGCGAGCCGTCGAGCGTGACGTCGCCGCCGTGGCTGCGCGCGACGTCGCGCGCGATGGTGAGGCCGAGACCGACGCCACCGGTGTCGACATTGCGCGATTCGTCGAGCCGCAGGAACGGCCGGAACACGTCCTCGCGCCGGGCCTCGGGAATGCCCGGCCCGTCGTCGTCGACGATGATCTCGACCGAGGTGCGGCCGCGCACGGCGCGCAGTTCCACTTTGGTGCCGTGGCGCAGTGCGTTGGACACGAGGTTGGTCAGGCAGCGCTTGATGGCGATCGGTCGCAGCTCGACGTTCATGTCGCCCTCGGTCGCGACCACGACGTCGGCATTGTCGCGCCGTGCGCCCGAGGCGACGTCCTGCAGGATCTCCGACAGGTCCGACGGCGTGGGCTCCTCGTCGCCCTCGCCGCGCGCGAAGGCGAGATAGCCCTCGATCATGCGCTCCATGTCGACGACGTCGTCGCCGAGCTCCCTGGTCTCGGCCGACTCCGGCAAGAGCGCCAGCGACAGCTTCATGCGGGTGAGCGGCGTGCGCAGGTCGTGGCTGACGCCGGCCAGCATCTCGGTGCGCTGCTGGATCGAGCGGCCGAGCCGGATCTTCATGGTCTGGAACGCGGTCGCGGCATTGCGCACCTCGCGCGTGCCGCCGGAGAAGGCGAAGTCGGGCACGTCGCGGCCCTTGCCGAGCGCGTCGGCGGCCACACCCAGATGCTCGATCGGCACCAGCTCGCGGCGCATGAACCAGATGGCGAGTCCGAACAGCACGAGCGCCAGGCCGACCTGGGCCAGCACGTAGGCGAAGCTCGAGCCGAAGGTCAGGCGCACGTAGGGCACCAGCACTTCCATGACGTCGCTATCGGTCAGCTGAATCTCGATCAGCAGCTGCTCGCCGCCGACGCTGTTGTCGAGGAAGTAGGGCTTGCGCAGGTCGGCGTCGAGCGCGCCCTGGACCTCGCGCGCCACGATGTCGAAATATTCCGGCGGCTTGAACTGCCGCACCGTGCCCTTGTGGAAGGCCACGAAGATCAGCATGTCCGAGCGCGCGTGGCGCAGGATCCACGAACGGTGCTCGTCGTCGGGGAAATCGGCGCGCAGCGAGATCAGGGTACGCAGGTCGCGTACCAGGATCAGCGCCAGGCGGTTGGTCACGTTGTCGCCGCGCTGGCTGTAGAACCACCACGCGCTCAACGCCTGCAGCAGCAGCATCGGCACGACGATGATGATCAGCGCGCGCGCGAACAGCGTCTGCGGCGAATGCCGGTCGGCCCAGCGGGCGATGCGTTCGAAGAGGTCGCCGACGCCACTCATGCGTCGACCAGCCGGTAGCCCTGTCCGCGCACCGTGCGCAGGTAGCGCGGGAAGCCGGGGTCGGGCTCGATCTTGCGCCGCAGCCGCGTCACCTGCACGTCAATGGCGCGCTCGTTGACGTCGGTGCCGACGCTCCTGCACAGCGATTCGCGGCTCAGCACGTCGCCCAGGTTGCCACCGAGCGCGCGCAGCAGCGCGATCTCCGTGTCGGTCAGCGGCGTGCGCTTGCCCTTCTGCGTGAGCTCGCCAAGGTCGAGGTCGAACTGGAACGGACCAAAGGTCACCTTGCGGTCGGGCGCCGACGGTGCCGGGGCGGCGGCCGGCCGTCCGCGCCGCAGCACGCTCTGGATGCGCAGCAGCAGCTCGCGCGCCTCGAACGGCTTTGGGAGATAGTCATCGACGCCCTTCTCGAGGCCGGCGATGCGGTCCTGGGGCTCGCCCATCGCCGTCAGCATCAGGATCGGCACGCCGCTGGACTTGCGCAGCTCGGCGGCGAAGTCGAGCCCGGTCTGGCCCGGCATCATCACGTCGAGCACGATCAGGTCGAAGTCGAGCGCGTCGAGATGCTGGCGCGCCTCGGCGGCATCGCGGGCGGTGCTGACTCGGAAGCCGTTGCGCGACAGGAACGTCTTCAGCAGTTCGCGCAGGCGCGTGTCGTCGTCGACGACGAGTATGTGCGGCTTGTCCGGCGAGGGCTGCTCCATCAGCGTCCGCCGCTGCGGATCCGCTTGTCGACATGGACGCGTTCGGCGGGGTCGAGCAGGCCGAGCAGAACCTTGCGAAAGCCTTCGACGGACTCCGCGCCGGTCTCGCGATAGGCGCGGGCGAAGCGCTGGCTCTGGCGGTCGGTCAGCTCGTGCTCGAGCTTCGTACCGCGCTCGGTGAGGAACAGGCGGCGCTCGCGCCGGTCGCGCGAGCCGCTCTTCTGCTCGACGTATTGCTGTTCGAGCAGGTCCCGGAGCACGCGGCTGATCGACTGCTTGGTGACCTTGAGGATCGACAGCAGGTGTCCCACGGTCTGTCCGGGATGTCGGCCGATGAAGTAGAGGGCGCGGTGGTGCGCGCGTCCCAGCCTGTAGTGCTTGAGCTGCTGGTCCGCTTCGAAGGTGAAATCGCGATAGGCGTAGAACATGAGCTCTATGCCCTGGCGCAATTCTTCGTCACGCAGGAACAGCGGATTGGCGGGAGGTCTGGTCTCAACCATGCATCGTCGAGTATAGGGCGGCGGCCGCGCGTTGACACCCCGCCGACGCCGATGTTACGGCACGACCGAGCCATGCTGACCGTCCACCATCTCGGCAAGTCACAGTCGGAGCGCATCGTCTGGCTGTGCGAAGAGCTGGCCATTCCCTACGAGCTCAAGATCTACGACCGGGACAAGGTCACGCGCCTGGCGCCGCCCGAATACAAGGTGCTGCACCCGCTCGGCGCCGCGCCGGTGATCTCCGATGGCGACGTCGTGCTGGCCGAATCGGGTGCGATCGTCGAATACATCGCAGCGAAATACGGCAAGGGCCGTTTGATGCTGGCGCCAAGCGATCCTGACTTCGCCCAGTTCCTCTACTGGTTCCACTTCGCCAACGGCACGCTGCAGCCGGCGACGGGCCGCAACATGATCCTCGGCCGGCTCGATCTCGCCGCCGATAACCCGCTGATGCGGGCGATGAAGGGCCGACTCGACCTCGCCCTTGGCCTCGTCGAGGCCCGTCTCGCGACGGTCGACTATCTCGCCGGCGGCGCGCTCACGACCGCCGACATCATGATCGTCTTCACCTTGACGACGATGCGTCTCTTCCTGCCGTTCGAGCTCGCGGCCTATCCCGCGATCCTGGCCTATCTCCAGCGCATCGGCCGGCGCGACGCCTACCGTCGTGCAATGGCCAAGGGCGATCCTGACCTCATCCCCCTGCTGACCTGACTTCGCCGCTATCGTCGGCCTGCCGTCTCTCGGCAGTGCTTTGCTGCGTCTGGCTTGACAAGGTCAGTATTACTGACCTAATTATCCATAATGTTGCGTTTATGAATGTCCAAATGATTGGTTTAGAACTATTCAGAAGGAGGCGAGGCAATGTCTGCGAATATGGAAGATCGCGACGGATTCATCTGGTTCGACGGCCACCTCCTGCCCTGGCGGGAGGTGAAGACGCATGTGCTGACCCATGCGCTGCACTACGGCTCGGCCGTCTTCGAAGGCGAGCGCATCTACGACGGCCGCGTCTTCCGCCTCGCCGCGCACAGCGCCCGCCTGCGCAACTCCGCCCACTTGCTCGATTACGAGCTGCCGTGGACGCGTGAGGAGATCGACGAGGCCACGCGCGCGGTGGTGAAGGCCAACAGGCTGGAGAGCGGCTACGTGCGCCCGATCGCCTGGCGCGGGTCGGAGGTGCTGGGCGTGTCGGCGGTCGGCACGACGGTGCATCTCGCGATCGCGCCGTGGGCCCAGGAAGGCCGGCTGTCGGTACAGGCCAAACCGGGCGGTATCGCCGTCACCATGGCCAGGTTCCGCCGCCCGTCGCCCGAGGTCGCGCCCGGCGGCGCCAAGGTAGCCGGCCTCTACGTCATCTGCGGCATCGAGAAGGACCGCGCCCTCAAGGCGGGCTTCGACGACGCGCTGATGCTCGACTGGCAGGGACGCCTGGCCGAATCGACGGGCGCCAACATCTTTCTGGCGATCGGCGAGCGGCTGGTGACGCCGAAGGTCGAGAACTTCCTCGACGGCATCACGCGCCGCGCGGTGATCGGCATGGCTGCCAAGCGCGGGTGGGCGGTCGAACAGCGCGCGGTGATGCCCGAGGAACTCGCCGACGCGAGCGAGATCTTCCTGTGCGGCACCGCCGCCGAGATCGTGCCTGTCGGCGCCATCGACCGGCAGCACTACCAGGTCGGTCCGATGACACGTGCGCTGGTCGAGGATTTCAAGACGCTGGTGCGGCAGTCCGACAGCGAAGGCTTCGGTGAATCGGCGCACTTCGCCGCAGCTTGACAGGCGGGGCCGTCCGCAGTTTCCTTGACACATCCGAGGGGTGTCCGGGCTCGCGTGAGAGCCCGGTCTGAGACAGCTGGTTGCGGCTGAACCCTTTGAACCTGATCCGGGTCATGCCGGCGAAGGAACGGGAGTTATCGAGTGGCTACACCCAACGTCATTGTCGTCGGCGCCGGCGTCGCGGGACTCGCCGCGGCACTCGAGCTGAGCGAGCGCGGCCTGCCGGTCGAGGTCGTCGATCGCGGCCGGGCGCTGGGCGACAGCGCGTGCTCGTGGATGGCCGGCGGCATGCTGGCGCCATGGTGCGAGCGCGCCTCGACCGATCCGGCGGTCGTCGCCCTGGGTGCACCCTCGATCGCGTGGTGGCTGCGCAATTTCCCGGGCGCCGTGCAGCGCGGCAGCCTGGTCGTGGCGCAGGCGCGCGACCTGCCCGAACTCACCCGCTTCGCCGAGCGCACCGAGCGCTTCGAATGGGTCGACGCCGACCGCATCCTGGCGCTCGAGCCCGATCTCGGCGGGCGCTTCCGCAAGGCGCTGTTCTTCGCCGACGAGGCGCATCTCGATCCGCGGCGCGCCCTGCCGGCGCTGGCCGACTTGCTGAAGTTCCGCGGCGTGCCGATCCGTTTCGGCGTCGACTTCCACCCCGTCGACCGGCCTGACTGCCTGATCGTCGACTGCCGCGGCCTGGCGGCGCGCGACGTGCTGCAGGACCTGCGCGGCGTGCGCGGCGAGATGGTGATCGTGCGCACGCGCGAGCTGTCGCTGTCGCGGCCGATCCGCGTGCTCCATCCGCGTATCCCGCTCTACATCGTGCCACGTGGCGACGGCGTCTTCATGATCGGCGCCACCATGATCGAAAGCGAATCGCGCGCCGGCGCCAGCGTCCGCTCGGTCGTCGAGCTGCTGGGCGCGGCCTACGCGCTGCATCCGGCGTTCGGCGAGGCCGAGATCCTCGAGGTCAATGCCGACCTGCGGCCGGCCTTTGCCGACAACCTGCCGGCGGTGCGGCGCATCGGCTCGCGCACGCATTTCGTGAACGGCCTGTTCCGCCACGGCTTTCTGCTGGCGCCGGCGATGGCCGTGCGCGTCGCCGAGGCGGTCCACGTGCAATCCCTGGAGATATCCGATGAAGATCTTCGTCAACGGCGATCGGCACGAGCTTGAAGCCGCGACCCTGGCGCTCGCCCTGGCGGCGCTGGGCTACGGCGGCAAGAAGATCGCGACCGCGGTGAACGGCCAGTTCGTCGCCGCCGCCGCGCGGCCGCAGCGGCCCTTGAGCGACGGCGACCGGATCGAGGTCGTGGCGCCCATGCAGGGAGGCTAGAGTCATGTCGTTCTATGGAGTGGAGCTTGCCTCGCGCCTGATGATCGGCACGGCGCGCTATCCCTCGCCCGCGGTGCTCGCCGAGGCGGTCAAGGCATCGGGCGCCGAGGTCGTCACCGTGTCGCTGCGCCGCGAGTCTGGATCGGGTCGCGCCGGCCAGGCCTTCTGGTCGTTCGTGCAGGAGACCGGTCTGCGCGTGCTGCCCAACACGGCGGGCTGTCACACGGTCAAGGAGGCGGTGACGACGGCGCACATGGCGCGCGACCTGTTCGACACCAAATGGATCAAGCTCGAGGTCATCCGCGACGACGAGACCCTGCAGCCCGACATCTTCGGCCTGGTCGAGGCCGCGCGGGTGCTGACCGACGAGGGTTTCGAGGTGTTTCCCTACACGACGGAAGATCTCGTGGTCGCCGACCGGCTGGTCGAGGCCGGCTGCCGCGTGCTGATGCCGTGGGGCGCGCCGATCGGCTCGGCGCGCGGCCTGAACAACGTCTACGGGCTGCGGGTCCTGCGCGCGCACTTCCCCGACATTCCACTGGTCGTCGATGCGGGACTGGGCGTGCCCTCGCATGCCGCCGCGGCGATGGAACTGGGCTACGACGCAGTGCTGCTCAACACCGCCGTCGCCGAGGCAGGCGATCCGGTGGGCATGGCCCGGGCTTTCGCGCTGGCGATCGAGGCCGGCCGGATGGCGCACCTCGCCCGGCCGATGGAGCCGCGCGACATGGCGGCGCCCTCGACGCCGATGATCGGCAAGGCGGCCCTCGGTGATTGACCGCTTCTATCCCGTTGTGCCGAGCGCCGAGTGGGTGGCGCGCCTCGTGCCGGCCGGCGCGCGCTTCGTGCAACTGCGCATCAAGGACCGACCCGAGGCCGAGCTGCGCCGCCAGGTGCGCGAGGCCCAGGCGGTGTGCGCCCGCCATGGCGCGCAGCTCATCGTGAACGACTATTGGCGGATCGCCATCGACGAGAAATGTCCGTGGATTCACCTCGGGCAGGAAGATCTGGTCGATGCCGACGTGGCCGCCATCCGTCGCGCCGGACTCAAGCTCGGCGTCAGCACGCACGACCATGCCGAACTCGACAAGGGCCTCGCCGTCGATCCCGACTATGTGGCGCTCGGTCCGATCTATCCGACGCTCCTGAAGAAGATGCCGTTTGCGCCGCAGGGACTCGATCGCATCGGCGAGTGGAAGAAGCTGGTCGGCGGCAGGCCGCTGGTCGCCATCGGCGGCCTGACGCTCGAACGGGCGTTGCTCTGCCTGAAGGCCGGCGCGGATTCGGCGGCGGTCGTGGGCGACATCGTGAACAACGCCGATCCCGAGGCGCAGGCCCGCAGGTGGATCGCCGAAACGCAGGCGGCGGCATGAGCGCCCCTGAAAGCGGCCGTTACGTCCGCCAGACCGTGCTGGCCGAGGTCGGCGCGGCGGGACAGGCGCAGCTGGCCGCGGCCTCGGTGCTGGTCGTCGGCGCGGGCGGCCTCGGCTGTCCGGTGCTGCAGTATCTCGCCGGCGCCGGTGTCGGCCGTCTCGTCGTCGTCGATCACGACACGGTCGAGGAAAGCAATCTCCACCGCCAGCCGCTCTACACCATGGCCGACATCGGCGCGGCCAAGGCCGAGGCGGCACGGGCGGCACTCACGCGCTTCAATCCCGCGGTCGCAGTCGAGGCGACGGTCGAGCGCTTGACGCCGCAGAACGCCGCGCGCCTCGTCGCCAGCGCGCAGGTCGTGATCGATGCCGCCGACAGTTTCGCCGTGACCTATATTCTGAGCGACGCCTGTCAGGCCGCCGCCAAGCCGCTGGTCAGCGCCTCGGTGATCGGTCTGTCGGGCTATGTCGGCGCCTTCTGCGGCGGCGGCCCGAGCTATCGCGCGATCTTCCCCGATGTTGCCGTCGACGGCGGCACCTGCGCCACGGTGGGCGTGCTGGGCACCGCGGTGGCGGTGCTGGGCGGTCTGCAGGCGCATCTGGCGCTGCACCTGCTGCTCGGGCTCGAGCCGTCGGCGCTCGGCCGCGTCATCACCTTCGACGCGCGCAAGCTGGGCTTCGGCGGCTTCGGCTTCGCCGGCAGTCCGGAGCCCGAGACGCACGTGCCGTTCATCGCGCCCGGCGCGGTGTCGGCCGACGATCTCGTGGTCGACCTGCGCAGCCTCGAAGAGGCGCCGCAGTCGCCCTTCGCCGGGGCGCGCCGGCTCGATGTCGATCATGTCGCGGAGGTCCTGACGCAACCTCCGTCGCGGCAACGCATTGTCCTGTGTTGCCGCAGCGGCCAGCGCGCGCTCGCAGCGGCCGATCGCCTGCGTGCCCGGGGAGCGGAGAACCTCGCCCTGGTCGCGCTGGGCTAGCCCGGGAGATCACGCATGACGCAGCACGCCCCCAATCACACGACGGACGCGGCCGTGCTGGCCGACATCGGCAGACTGGTCGAGGAAGAGAAGAAGCTGTGGGCACAGGACGCGGTTTCGGACGCCGATCGCGACCGGCTGGCCAAGATCGGCGTCGAGCTCGACCGGTGCTGGGACTTGCTGCGCCAGCGTCGCGGCCTGCGCGAGTTCGGCCGCGATCCCGATCAGGCCGAAATCCGTCCGGCCAAGACCGTCGAGAACTATAAAGGCTAGCTCTTCTTCTCCCAGCGGGCGGCGGCCTGGTCGTCGCCCGTGTGCGCGCCGATCCATTTCTCGCCGGCGGGCGTCTCTTCGAGCTTCCAGAACGGCGCCTTGGTCTTCAGCCAGTCGACCAGGAATTCGCACGCCGCGAACGCCGCCTCGCGATGCGGCGAGCCCACGGCCACCAGCACGATGCGCTCGCCGGGGTCCATGCGGCCGTGGCGATGCACGATCAGCGTTGCCTCGAGCGGCCAGCGCCGGTTGGCCTCGGCCTCGATCTCCTCCAGCGCCTTTTCGGTCATGCCCGGATAGTGCTCGAGCGTGAGCGCATCGACGCGATCCTTGTGATAGTCCTCGCGCACGTGCATCTCGCGCACCAGGCCCACGAACACCGCCAGCCCGCCGATGCGGCGGTTGCCGGTGGTCAACCGGTCGAGTTCCGCGCCGACGTCGAAGTCGGCTTCCTGGACCCGCACTGCCATCGGATCAGCCTCCCGTGAACGGTGGGAAGAACGCCACTTCGCGCGCGTCGGCCAGCACCACGTCGAACGTCGCGGTGCGCTTGTCGACGGCGGCGCCGAAGGCCGCGCCCTCGGCCAGCGCCTCGGCATGGCCGGGACTGCGCGCGCGCAGCCAGGTCACCAGATCGCCGACGGTGCGCACCGCGGCGGGCGGCTCGACGTCCTCCTCGGGCACGCCGACCGTGCGCTTCATCCAGGCGAAGTAGCGGACCTTCATTACTCCGCCGATCCCGGCGGCGCGTCCTCGGCCATGTGGCGGAGGCCCGTGCGCAGGTAGTCGTAGCCGGTGACCAGGGTGAGGCCGGCGGCGATCCAGATCATGTAGAGGCCGGCCGTGGTGACCCACGGCGAGGCGGCATCGCCGACCAGCAGCAACGCGATGGCGGCCATTTGCACCGCGGTCTTCCACTTGGCGAGCTGGCTGACCGGCAGGCCGACGCGCAGCTCGGCCAGGAACTCGCGCAGGCCCGAGACCAGGATCTCTCGCGCCAGGATGATCAGCGCCGCCAGCACGTTGAGGCCGTTGAGCGGACCGTGCTCGACCAGCATCAGCAGCGCCGCGGCGACCAGCAGCTTGTCGGCGATCGGATCGAGGAAGCGGCCGAGCCGCGAGATCTGGTGGTAGCGGCGGGCGAAGTAACCATCGAAATAGTCGGTGATGCCGGCGGCGACGAACAGGCTCATCGACAGCCATTGCGACCAGCCACGATCGAGCCAGAAGCAGGCGACGACCAGCGGGATCGCCAGAATGCGCGACAGCGTGAGGATATTGGCGGTGTTCAGCATGATTGAGGCGGACCTTACCGGTCGCCCCGGAAGTGGTCATGGATTTTCTGGGCCAATGCACCGGAGATGCCCGGCACCGACTTGATGTCCTCGAGCGTGGCCGAGCTCACCGCACGGGCACTGCCGAAATGGTGCAGCAGGGAGCGCTTGCGGCTGGCGCCAATGCCCGGCACCTCGTCGAGCGCCGAGCGCGTGAGCTCGCCCGCCCGGCGGGTGCGGTGCGTGCCGATGGCGAAGCGATGCGCCTCGTCGCGCAGGCGTTGCAGGAAATACAGCACAGGATCGCGCGGCTCGAGCGAGAACGGCGGTTTGCCGTGCAGGAAGAAGCGCTCGCGCCCGGCGTCGCGGTCGGGTCCCTTGGCGATGCCGACCAGGGTGATGTCCTCGAGGCCGAGCTCGACCATCACGCCACGCGCCGCCTCGAGCTGGCCCTGGCCGCCGTCGATCAGCACCAGGTCCGGCCAACTGTCCTCGTCGCGCTCGGGGTTCTCCTTGAGCTGACGGCCGAAGCGGCGCTGCATGACCTCGCGCATCATGGCGAAGTCGTCGCCCGCCGCGCCCTCGGTCTTGATGTTGAACTTGCGGTAGCTGTTCTTGGTGAAGCCTTCCGGTCCGGCGACGATCATGGCGCCGATCGGGGCGCTGCCCTGGATATGGCTGTTGTCGTAGACCTCGATCCGCTCCGGCGGCGCGTCGAGGTTGAACACGCGCGCCACGCCTTCGAGCAGCTGGCGCTGCGTGCCGCGTTCGGCGAGCCGTCGGGCCAGCGCCTCGCGGGCGTTGTTGACCGCCTGGTCGAGCGCGTCCTTCTGGTCGCCGCGCCTGGGCGTGCGGATCTCGACCTTGTGCCCGGCCGATAGCGCCAGCGCGCGCTCCAGCAGCTCGCGCTCGCCGACGTCGTGGCTGGTGAGGACGAGCTTGGGCGCCGGCCGCGCTTCGTAGAACTGGCCGATGAACGCGGTCAGCACGGCCGGCGGATCGAGCTCCTTGGCATGGCTCGGGAAATAGGCGCGGTTGCCGAGGTTCTGGCCGGCGCGCAGGAAGAATACCTGGATGCAGACCTGACCGGCTTCGGCGTGGGCGGCGAAGATGTCGGCCTCGTCGATCGACGGCAGGCTGATCGCCTGGTGCGACTGGATATGGGCCAGCGCGCGGATGCGGTCGCGCAGCACGGCGGCGCCTTCGAACTCGAGCTTGGCCGACGCCTGGTCCATGCGCTGCGACAGCGCCTGCTGGATCTCGCGGTTGCGGCCGCCGAGGAAGCCGCGCACCTCGTCGACGATGGCGTCGTACTCGGGCTTCTCGATGCGGCCGACGCACGGCGCGGTGCAGCGCTTGATCTGGAATTGCAGGCAGGGCCGCGTGCGGGTCGAGAACACGCCGTCGGAGCAGGAGCGCAGCGGAAACGCGCGCTGCAGGGCATAGAGCGTGCGGTTGACGGCGGTCGCCGAGGCGAAGGGGCCGAAATACTCGTTGCCGGGCTGGCGCGTGCCGCGGTGCTTGGCGAGCTGCGGCCACGGCGTGTCGCGGCGGATGACGATGTAGGGGAACGACTTGTCGTCGCGCAGCAGTACGTTGAAGCGTGGATGAAAGCGCTTGATGAGGTTGTTCTCGAGCAGCAGCGCCTCGGCCTCGCTGCCGGTGACCGAGAACTCCATGGTCTTGGTCGCCGACACCATGCGGATCAGGCGGGCGGCCAGCCGGGTGGGTTGGGTGTAGGCCGCAACCCGGCTGCGCAGCGAGCGCGCCTTGCCGACGTACAGCACCTCGCCGTCGGCGGCGATCATCCGGTACACGCCGGGCTTGCGCGGCAGGGTGCGCACGAACTCGGAGATGATGTGCATGCCCTCGGCGAGGGTGCCTTCGCCCGGTTGCTCACCCGGTTGCTTGCCCGGATTTTCGCCCATGACTTTTGGCGGGTCTTCGGACGGCCCGTTGGCTGATCCGGCGCTCGGCTTTTGTTCGGTCTCGGTGTCGTCGATCACGGCATGTGGGGAAGTCTGTGAGGAAGTCCGAAAGGCTCCCGGCGTTACACGGGAGTCACTGTATTGACTCAATGTAGGGAGGGTGGCAGCGCACCGCCACCCTCAACCTAGTGCATTGTTCGGACTTGCTTATTCACGACGTGGAAAGCCTGCAAAAATATGCTGCGGCGACAAATGTTCCCGATTTGACCCAATTGTCTGCCGCGCTTCGATATGTGGATAAAATCGGTCGCTTCACAGCACCGACAACATGCGGCCGACGAGCGGATGACGCACCACGTCGGTGTCGACCAGACGCACGACGGCCACGTCCTCGAAGCCCTCGAGCCGCCGGGCGATATCACCCAGCCCGGACAGTTCCGGCAGGAGATCGGTCTGGTCCGGATCCCCCGTCATCACCATCGTGGAATGCCAGCCCAGCCGCGTCAGCAGCATCTTGAGCTGCCCGTAGGTGCAGTTCTGCGCCTCGTCGATCAACACGAAACTGTTGTTGAGGGTGCGGCCGCGCATGAAGGCCACCGGGGCGATCTCGATCGTGCCGTCGTCGAGGTTCTGGCGCAGGCGCTTGGCGCCCAGCCGGTCGTTCAGCGCGTCCCACAGCGGGCGCAGGTAGGGATCGAGCTTCTCGCGCATGTCGCCGGGCAGGAAACCCAGATTCTCGCCCGCCTCGACAGCCGGCCGGGACAGCACGATGCGCGATACCGAGCCCGATTCCAGGGCTTCCACGGCCGCGCAGATCGCCAGGTAGGTCTTGCCGGTGCCGGCCGGGCCGACCGCCAGAGTCAGCGGCTTGTTGTCGATGGCCTCCATGAGGAGACGCTGGTTGTCGCTGCGGGGGCGTACTTTCCGGACGTAGCTTTGATCCCTGTCGTTGGCCGGCGCGTGATCGAAGACGAGGCTGTGAACACGGTCGCTATCGATGGCGTGCAACTTGGCGCGGCGTGCGGCGCGTTTGGCCATTGGCAGACTCCGGAAGCTGTTTGGGAAACAAAAAACGCCCCCGCAAAGCGGAGGCGTCGATCGAGGGTCGAGCAGGGAGGCGGCTGACACGGCGCACGATGGGGAAACCATCGGTGATCCACGTTCCGTCGGGGCGCATCGTCCTTGGACGGATAAGCAACCTCCTGTGCTGACGATGGAAGCCTACGCCCAATAAAATGCTCCGGCCACCAGATTTATGGGCTGCCATCCAAGTTTCATACTAACGGCGGTTCGATGGGCGGGCTCGACAGCCGGTCGATGGGCACCCCAGCCCCGAAAGTGTTGCTCTCCTGCCACAGACCGACACCAAGTCGCCCAAATGGTTCCCGGATCGGCAACGGCTTTTCGTCATGGTCCGTTGTGTCCGTGCTGCCTTAGCGGGTCACGGGGACTCGCCTGCGTCATTTGAAGAAGGAAACGTCTTTATGAAAAATGCACTGTACGGTGCCGTCGCGCTCGCCCTGCTGCCGATGGCATCCCAGGCCCAGAGTCTTCAGTACCCCGGCTTCTACGCCGGCCTCGAAGCGGGCGGGAACTACATGTTCCAGAGCGGCGTCGGCACGCCGTTCGGCCAGTCGAACCTGTATCCGACCATCGGCTACTCCTTCGGTGGCATGGTCGGCTACGACTTCGTCGGTCCGCGCGTGGCCCTCGAAGGCCTCTACAACAACAGCAAGGCGACGGTCAGCGGTGCGTCGCAGTCCTTTGGCGCGACCAAGGATGAAATCGCCGCCATGGCGAACATCTACTACGACTTCAACGCCGGCGGGACGATCGTCCCCTACATCGGCGCCGGTGCCGGTCTCGCCTTCATCAAGGAGTCGGCGCTCGGCGCGCAGGACAACACCACCGCCTTCGCCTACCAGGGCATCATCGGTGTCGGCTACAACATCGATCCGACGTGGCGCGTGAACCTCGAGGGCCGCTACTTCGGCACCAGCACCCCGACGCTCCAGGGCCAGGGCTTCCAGAACAACAACCTGATCGCGATGCTGCAGGTTCAGATGAAGTTCGGCGCTCCTGCCGAGGTTGCCGCGGCCGCCCCGGCCCCGGCCGCTCCGCAGGCTCCGTCGTTCATGGTGTTCTTCGACTGGGATCGCTCGGACATCACCGCCCAGGCGATGAACACGCTGCGTCAGGTCGCGCAGACCTACAAGACCAAGGGTAGCGCGCGCGTGACGGCGACCGGCCACACCGACAAGTCGGGCCCGGACGACTACAACATGGCGCTGTCGCTGCGTCGCGCCAATGCCGTCAAGGATGCGCTGGTCCGCGAAGGCGTGCCGGCGACCGCGATCTCCGTCATGGGCCGGGGCGAGACCCAGCCGCTGGTGCAGACCGCCGACGGTGTGCGCGAGCCGCAGAACCGCCGCGTCGAGATCGTGATCCAGTAAGCTCTCGTTCGCTGCTTACTCGTTCGCTGGAACGGCCGGGTCAAAAGCCCGGCCGTTTCCTTTTGTGATTAGAGGCGCTCGCCGCGGATCAGTTTCGGCAGGTCGCCGACCATGCCCATCGCATGGCGCACGAAGAAACGGCGCAGTGGCGCGATGCGGTTGACGCCGGCCAGGCCCGCATCGCGCAGCAGCCGGAGCGGGCCGATGTCGTTGGAGAACAGCCGGTTCAGCAGGTCGGTCGCGGCGACCATCGCGAAGTTGTCGGCACGGCGCCATCGGGCGTAGCGCTCGAGCGTGTCGGCGGCGCCGATGTCGAGGCCGAGGCGCTTGGCGTCGACCAGCGTCTCGACCAGGGCGGCGATGTCGCGGACGCCGAGATTGTAGCCCTGGCCCGCGATCGGGTGCAGCCCGTGCGCGGCGTCGCCCACCAGCACCAGCCGCCGGTCGACGTAGCGGTCGGCATGGACCAGCCCGAGCGGGAACCACCAGCGCGGCCCGATCGTGTCGACGGTGCCCAGGAAGTCGCCGAAGCGGCGCGCGAACTCGGCCTGGAAGCGTGGCGGCTCGAGCTCGAGCAGGCGCCTCGCCAGGCCGGCGCGCTCGGTCCACACGATCGACGAGCGGTGCGTGCCATCGGCCGCATCGCGCATCGGCAGGATGGCGAACGGCCCGCCCGGCAGGAACTTCTCCTGCGCCACGCCGCGGTGCGGCTCGGCATGGCGCGCCACCAGCACGATGGCGATCTGGCCGTAGGACCAGGCGCGCGCACCGATGCCCGCGTCCTCGCGCATCGACCCGCCGCGGCCTTCAGCCGAGGCGACCAGCCGGGCGTCGATCGTGCGGCCGCTCTTCAGGGTCAGGGTGGCGCGATCCGGGTTGCGATCGGTGTCGACCGCCTCGTCCGGGGCAATCAGCTCGACCTGCGGGCAGGCTGCCAGCCGGCGCAGCAGCGCGGCACGCAAAAAGCGGTTCTCGACGATCCAGCCCATCGGTGCCGGCGCCTCGCCCTCGGCGGCGGCCTCGCGGTGGTCGAAGTGGAGAAAGAGCGGACTGGCGCGGCCGTCGTGGCCGGCGTCGGAGATCCGGATGTCGAGGATCGGCTCGGCTTCGCCCGCGACCTCGTCCCAGACGCCCGTGGCGGCGAACAGCTTCTGGCTGGTGTAGGCGATGGCGGTGGTGCGCCCGTCGAAGCCCGCGGCGGTCATCGCCGCCAGCGGCACGCGGTCGATCAGGGCGGTCCTGAGACCTGCCTCGCCCGCGGCCAGGGCCAGCAGGCTGCCGTTCAGTCCCGCTCCCACGACGGCGAGGTCGAACCGTTCGCTGTGCATGAGGCTCTAATGGCAGCCGAAACGCCGGGCGGCAAGCCTGCCGCCCGGCGCGGGAGAGGGGATTAGAAAGTCTTGCTGACGGTGAAGATCGCGCGGGCCTCGCAGTTGTAGGTGCCGGCGCATCCTGCGACGTCGATGTTGGTGTCGGTGTAGGCGAGCGAGAAGTCGACGGTGAAGGCGGTCATGGTGATGCCGAGCTGCCAGTCCCAGTAGTCGTTGTTGGGAATGCCGTAGAGGGTGTTCTTC
>Ga0105240_10006822_pt1 | contig 16701 bp, 14 predicted proteins | sample KBSC54metaG_FD_80426 | JGI IMG/M metagenome (GOLD analysis project Ga0105240, IMG submission 80426) | Corn rhizosphere microbial communities from Kellogg Biological Station, Michigan, USA - KBS C5-4 metaG | ecosystem: Host-associated > Plants > Roots > Rhizosphere > Soil | place: Michigan, USA...
CCCTCAGCGGGGTGGAGGCGGCGGCGCGTGGGAAGCCCAGGACCGCGCCGGCCAGACCCGCCAGCAGTCCACGACCGCGCTCTACCGACGCCTCGCCCTGGGCGGCGCGGGCGCCGTCGTGCATCGCCCGCACCGCGGCGGGAAGCTCGCGCCAAGCGTCGCCAAGGATGCGGCGATAGAGCGGGCCGGCATCCTCCGGCGCATCGGTCCGCACGCCGGTCCGGATGGCGCGGCGGGCGAACAGCGCCTCGTAGTCGGCCAGTTCCAGGTCATGGAGGCAGGCGCGGGCGCCCGGCGCTGGCGGCTGACCCCTGAGCGCGCGACGCACGATCGCTTCGACGGCCATGGACTGGATCAGCGGCCCGTCGTCACCCTCGGCGAGCAGGTGCCATGACCGCCGGATCGGTGCGCCGCCGGCGTCAACGCCCTCGACCTCGACGAACATGCCGCCGCGATGCTCGCCCCAGCGCAGCCGGCGGGTGACCCAGGCCATCAGCGGCGCGAGCGGCGCCAGCGTGGGCGCCAGCCGCAGCCGCACCAGCCAGGCGCAGGCGATCAGCAGGCGGTGCAGCGGCTCGGGAACGGGGCCTGCGCCCATCCAGACCCGCTGCGCCAGCGGCCAGGCCTCCGCCAGGGCCGTCAGGTCCGGCACGTCGACCAGGGAAAACAGCGTGTTGCGCAGCGGCAGGCGGCCCGGCGGAGCGATCGTGTAGCGGACCTGCTCGGTGAATGGCCGAGCGCGCGACGTCTGGCCGTCGCGCCGGATCGAGACGGCGCGCCCGGCATATCCGGCGATGGCGCGGATCACATTGTCGCCCACACCTGCGTACGGCGAGGGCGCGATACCGCCTCGCAGGCTGTCGATGCGCGAGAGATCGGCCGCCAGACGCCGGGCCACGGCGGCGGTCAGGACCGGGAAGCTCGACACCCCGGAGAGGGCGAACACGCCGGCGGCGCGGGCGGCGCCGTCCAGGACGCCGACGCCACGCACGAAGTCCGAGCCGTCCGCGAGGTCAAGGTAGTTCACGCCCTCGGCGATGCAGGCCTCCAGCAGCCGGTAGGGCTGCGCGCCGTAGGCCTGGAACGGGCCGCTGGCGTCGACCACGACATCCGGGCGCAGCCCCGCCAGCTGGCCCCGGACGTCTGCGGCGCGGTCGAACCCTGCCGGCGTCAGACGCGCCGCCGCTGCGCCGCGCTGCTCGCAGAACCGGCTGGCCCGTTCGAGCGACCGCCCGGCCACGATCAGGGTCAGGCGCGGCTCGTCCTCCAGCAGCTGGACGATCCGGCCGCCGAACATGCCGTAGCCGCCGACGATCAGGACGGTGAGGCCGGTCACGCCAGGAACCGATCCGCGTCCGCCGGCTCGGGCAGGAAGCAGGTGTCGCGTGCGCCGAACCATTTGAGACGCCGCGCCGCGATGTATCCGTAGATCCGGTCTCGCCATGGTCTGGGCAGCACGCGGCCCACCCCCGCCAGCGACCAGGGAAAGCCGAGCAGCTCGAAGATGCGTATCGAGCCTTCGGACTTCAGCCAGGTCCGGCCGCCGTCGAGCAGCACGTTGGTCTCGTAGTTGTCGGTGGCCAGGCCGAAATGCCCATAGAGCGCGGTCCCGAGTGGCGTCTGGGCGGCCAGCAGCCGCAGGCGCCGGCGCCGGTCGCGCCGGACGATGAAACGCGCAAAGCCCGAGCACAGCACGCATTTGCCGTCGAAGATCACGATCGCCCGGTCGTCCGGAAAAGGCGGGACCTTGGGGTCGGTGCGGTAGCTGTAGGCGGTGGTCATCTGTCGGGAGCATCGCGCTGGAGCCTTGCCGCCGCTTTAGCACGGCCGCCGCAAGCGAAGCCGTTTGCCCATCGGTCCGGCGGCCCTATCATCGCGCCCGAGTAGTGGAGACCCTCCTTGAGCGACGATCCGGGGCTGTTCGACATCCTGTTCTCCACGCGGGCGATGCGGCGCCTGAAGCCGGATCCGGTGCCGGACGCGCTGGTCGAGACCATCCTGCGCGCCGGCCAGGCGGCGCCGAGCGGCGGCAACACCCAGAGCTGGGGCTTCCTGGTGGTCAAGGATCCGGCCATCAAGGCGCAGGTCCAGGCCTTCTACCAGCGCGCCTATGACAAGCACGTCGGCCCCAGCTACGCCGCCCGCGCCGAAGCCCTGCCGCCGGGCGAGGCGCGCGAGCGGCTGCAGCGGCAGACCGCGGCGGTGGCCTATCTGACGGAACATTTCCACGAAGCGCCGGTATGGATCGTCGCCTGCCTCGAGGCCGGGCCGCGCGGTGCGACGGCCGCCAGCGGGGCGTCGATCTATCCGGCGGTGCAGAACATGCTGCTGGCGGCGCGCGCGCTCGGCCTGGGCGCGACGCTGACCGCCCGCCACATGGTCTACCAGAAGGAGGTCGACGCGATCTTCGCCCTCCCCGAGGGGATCATGTCGTTCGCCATCGTCCCGATCGGCTATCCGATGGGCCGGTTCGGTCCGGTGAACCGCGGGCCGCTGGCCGACGTGGTCCATCTCGACCGCTGGGGCCAGAAGTACCTCTAGCGCCGCCATGACCGCCGCCGCCGCGCCCGCCCGCCCGCTCGCGCCCCTGCTTGTGGGCGTCACCGGCAAGCTCGACCTCCACGGCGCCGAGGCGGCGGTGCGCGCCGCGCTGGACCTGGCGTTCGATCGGCTTGACGTGCATTGCCCGACAACGCCGAAGGTGCTGCTGAGCTCGCTGGCGCGCGGCGCGGACACCATCGCGGCGGAGGCGGCCCTGGCCCGGCCCGGCTGGAGCGTTGTCGCGCCCCTGCCGTTCAGCGAGGCGCTGTATCTGGAGGATTTCGAGCCGGCGGCCGGCGAGCGCCTGCGGAGCTTGCTGGCGCACCCCAAGCTGCGGCCCCTGAACCTGCCGCCCCTGCGCAGGGCCCGCGGCGGCGAGCCGTTCCAGCCGGCGGAACTCACCCGCGCGGCCGGCGAGCCCAACGACGCGCGCACCGAGCACTACGAGCAGGCCGGCCTCTTCGTCGCCGAGCGGTCCGCGATCCTGCTGGCGGTGATGGAGGCGGTCGAGGCGCCGGGAAAGGTCGGCGGGTCGGCCCGCATCGTGCGCCACCGCCTCGCCGGCGAGCTGGATGAGATCGCAGCCTCGATCGAGCGTCGCAGCGACATCCTGCTCGACCCGGTCCGACTGGTGGACCGCCGCACCGGCCCGGTCTGGCTGGTCGACTTGGCGCGGCTGCTGAGCGATCCGGGGGCGCCCATGGCCGCATTGATGGCCTGGGCGCCCGATGACAAGGAGCCCCAGCCCCTGGGCGACAACGAGGCCGCCCGCGAGACCCTGCGGCTGGCGGACGGCCTGGAGGCCCTGAACCGCAGCACCGCCAAGATCAGCCCGCATCGCTGGCGCGCGCTCGAGAAGCGGGCCGGTCCCCATGGCGGCGACGCGGCCTCGGAGGTGCGGCTCGCCCGACTGGCTCTGTCGTCGGTGCAAGGCGACATGACCGGGCGGGTGAAGCGGTCGATCTGGCTGCTCGCGCTGCTCTCGTTCGCCGCCATCCTGTCGTTCGAGATCTACATCGACCTGTCCGCCCTGCGCTGGACCCGATGGTTCTCGATCGCCTATGCGGTGCTGGTGGCCCTGGCGATCGGGGTCTACTGGCACGCCATCCGCAGCCGCTGGCAGCGCATCGCCGAGGACTACCGCGCCGCGGCCGAGGCGCTGCGCGTCCAGCTGGTCTGGTGGTCCGCGGGCCTGACCGGCCGCGAGGATCGGGTCGAGCGGCACTATCTGCGCGGCGCCCACGGCTCGATGCGCCAGCTTCGGGTGTTCGTCGACCACGTGATCGACGCCGCCCTGTTGCGGTTCGGTCCGCCTCCGACCGATCCGGCCGCGGCGGAGGCCTGGGTCGGCACGCAGATCACCTACTTCGAGGACCGCATCAAGGCGCGGCGCGGGGAACTGGCGCTGGCCGAGGGCGCGAGCTGGTTCCTGTTCGCAACCAGCATCAGCATGGGCCTGGCGCTGGCGCTCGCCCAGATCGATCCGATCCTGGAGGCGGTGCTGGCGTTCCCCGTGGCCTGGGAGGAGCCCATCCGCATCGCCGGGCTGGTGGCGGGCGTGGGCCTGTTCGCCGGCTTGCTGCTGGCGGCGGTGCGCCGTCGCCTGAAGTCGGAGGAGGCGTCGGTGGCGCCCTCAGGCCTGCTGGGCGGGTTCGCACTGGCGCTCGGTCTCGCGGTGCTGGGCGCGATCGCGGCTGGCGGCGCGCCGCCGGATGAGCGGCTGGAGCACGCGATGCACTGGACCAAGGAACTGATCGCCATGGCTGTGATCCTGCCCGCCGCCATCGCCGGCGCCCTGCGCTACGTGGCCGACAAGTCGTCCTGGGCCGCCGAGCTCTCCGGCTACGAGCATGCGGTGCAGCACTTCCGCCGGGGCGCCGCGGCCCTCGCCGGCGCCCGCGACATGGACGAGATCGCCGAGCACCGGGAGCTCATCCGCGCCCTGGGCGCCGAGGCCTTGAGCGAAAACGAGGCCTGGCTGCGCTCGCACCGTGAACGTCCTCTGGAGCCGGTCGTCGGCGGGTGACTTGCCGCGCGCCGGGCGAGGCGCATAGTCGGTCGCGATCGAGGAGGACGCCCGCATGAACGCCCTGACAGCGCCGCCGCGAACCCATATCGGCCGCTCGGACGACCTGCCCTGGGTCGAGGTCGCCGACCGGGCCGGTCAGGTGCAGGTCAAGTTCCACGGCGAGGACCGCGAGGTCGGACCCTGGGTCATGCAGATCAGGTTCGCGCCCGGCTACCACGAGCCGCCGCACTGGCACGACCACGACACCGTCTACATCCCCACCCGAGGGGCGATGAACATCGGCCAGGAAGGGTGGGTGCGGGTCGGCGACGTGCGCTGGGTGCGGGCGGGGACCTACTACGGCCCCGAGGCTGCCGGCGACGAGGGCTGCGAGTTCTGGCTGATCGCCTACGGCCCGCCCGGCTATCACTCCGATCCGCCCGCTTCGGCATGAACTGAACGGCGGGCGTGAAAACGTCCCTCCCCACAGCTCGGGGAAGGGACGTTGATCAGTAAATCGCTAGGCTACAGCCTGCCGACAAGCAGCAAGATGAGGACAACGACCACCACGACGCCAATCCCGCCGCTTGGATAGTAGCCCCAGGATCGGCTGTAACCCCAGCTTGGCAAGGCGCCGATAAGCGCCAACACTAGGACAATCAGAAGAATGGTGCCTAACATCGCTCGCTCCGAGGTGCTGTTGCTTGGTCATTAAATGATCAGCACGTTGTAAAGTTCCCGTCACAGAGCGCCCGAAGGCGGATCGAAAGCGGGCGGCCGGGCGTTGCCGTGAGCGGCGGCTGGAGACGACGGTATGAGCGAGGAGCGGGGCGGCGGCGAAGGCCAGCCGGAGGGTCGCGGCGGCGTGCTCGCAGTGCTCGGTCCGGGCCTTATCACCGGTGCGTCGGACGACGACCCGAGCGGCATCGCCACCTACTCCCAGGCGGGGGCCAAGTACGGCTTCGACCTCGGCTGGACCCTGCTGCTGAGCTGGCCGCTGATGTGTGCGATCCAGGAGATCAGCGCCCGGGTCGGCCGGGTGACCGGGCGTGGGCTGGCGGGCAACCTGAAGCAGCACTACCCGCCCTGGGTCGTCTACGGCCTGGTCGGCCTGCTGGTGATCGCCAACACCATCAACCTGGGCGCCGACCTGGGCGCCATGGGGGCAGGGCTCAAGCTGCTCATCGGCGGGCCGCAGCTCGTCTATGTCGCCGCCTTCACGGTGGTCTCGGTGCTGCTCGAGGTGTTCGTCAAGTACGAACGCTACGTGTCGATCCTGAAGTGGCTGACCTTGTCGCTGCTGGCCTATCCGGCCGTGGCCTTCGCCGCGAATACGCCCTGGGCCAGCGTGGCCTATCACCTGGTCGTCCCGAACATCCAGTTGAAGCCCGAATACCTGACCCTGGTGGTGGCCATCCTGGGCACCACCATCAGCCCGTACCTGTTCTTCTGGCAGGCCGAGGAAGAGGTCGAGGAGGTCAAGGAGCGGATCGACGCCAAGCCGCTCGAGCGCGATCCCGGCCAGGCCCGGACCGAGTTCCGGCGGATCCGGGTCGACACCTGGATCGGCATGGGGCTGTCGAACCTGGTGGCGCTGTTCATCGTCATCACCACCGCCGCCACCCTGCACGCGCACGGCGTCACCGACATCCAGACCTCGTCGCAAGCCGCCGAGGCGCTGAAGCCGATCGCCGGGCCGTTCGCCTTCTTCGTGTTCGCCCTCGGCATCATCGGCACCGGCCTGCTGGCCATTCCGGTGCTCGGCGCATCCGCGGCCTATGGGCTGGGCGAGGCGCTCGGCCTGCACGTCGGCTTGGCGCGAAAGCTTCGGCGCGCCCCGACCTTCTACGCCATCATCGCCATCGCCACCGTCATCGGCGCCCTGCTCAACTTCACGCCCATCGACCCGATCAAGGCGCTGTTCTGGAGCGCGGTGATCAACGGGGTCGTCGCCGTGCCCGTGATGGTGATGACCATGCGCCTGGCCAGCAGCGAGGCCGCGATGGGCCAGTTCAAGCTGACCTGGGGCCTGAAGACCGTTGGCTGGCTCGCCACGGCCGTGATGGCCGCCGCCGCCGTGGGCATGTTCGCGACCTGGGGGGCGTGACCACCCCTCGCCATGTATCTCGGAGAGCTGCGAAGCGGACCCGTCCGCGATCTCTCGCCGACAAGATCTCGGACAGCGGCTGGGCCGCTTCCGGGACGACACCCCAGGGGGAACTCAGAGCCAGCGCTCTGGCCCGGTCGCGTAGATGCGCTGCCCGATACAGTTCGGGTCGCCCTTCAGCACCTCGAACCGGGTGGCGTCGCCGTCGCGCCACAGGCGCAGGTCGAACAGCTGCCCGCCGACCCTCAGGTCACGGAGGGTCAGCTCCGGCAGCCATTCCGGGAGGGACGGGTCGATGTAGAGCTTGCCGTTCGGGGCGTCGGGCTGAAAGCCCAGCATGGTCTGCAGGGTCGCGAAGCACGAGCCCGCCGCCCAGGCCTGGGGCACATTGGCGCCGAGGTACTGGACCGGGAAGTTGGTCGGCTCGCGCCGCAGGCCGGAATAGAGCTCCGGCATCTGGTGCAGCGTGAAATAGCTGGCCGCCCCGCACAGGTCGTGGATCAGCCGGTTGGCTTCCTCGGCGAAGCCGTAGCGCCGGAAACCGATGGCGATCAGGGCGTTGTCGTGCGGCCAGACCGAGCCGTTCTGGTACGAGTGCGGATTGTAGGCGGGGTGCTCGGACGACAGGGTGCGGATGCCCCAGCCGCTCCACATGTCGGGCGCCATCAGCCGCTTCACGACACGGCCCGCACGCTCCGGCGGCACGATCCCCGTCCACAAGAGCTGCCCGGGGTTGGAGGCGATGGACATGACGCGCTTCTTCTTCCCGTCCAGGCAGAAGGCGTAGAAACCCTCGTCCTCGTCCCAGAAGGTGTCGTTGAAGCGCTCGAACAACGCCTTCGCCTTGCGCCGCAGCGAGCGCGCCCGCCCGGGCTTGCCCAGCGCCTCGAACAGCTGGGCCATGCGCAGCCAGGCGTCGTAGACGTAGCCCTGCAGCTCCACCAGGGCCGTAGGCCCTTCCACCAGCGAGCCGTCCGGATAGACCACCGCCTCGCCGGAGTCCTTCCAGCCCTGGTTGGCGTAGCCCACCGGCGAGCGGGTCTGGTATTCCTGGAAGCCGTCGCCGTCGCGGTCGCCGTAGCGGTCGATCCAGCGCAGGCACCGCTCGGCCGCCGGCATGAACCGCTCGACCGTGGCGGTGTCGCCCAGGCAGCGCCAGGCGTTGTGCAGCACGATCAGGTAGAGGATCGTCGCGTCGGCGGTGCCGTAATAGGGGGTATGCGGAATGAGCTTGAAGTGGGCCAGCTCGCCGCGCCGGATCTCGTGCATGATCTTGCCGGGCTCGGCGTCGCGGTAGTCGTCGCGCCGCCGCGCCTGGTAGCTCGCCAGCACCTCCAGCGCGCCCTTGGCGAAGTCCGGATAGACCATGGCGTTCTGCAGCGAGACGATCAGGCTGTCGCGGCCGAACAGGGCGACGAACCAGGGCACGCCGCCGGCCGGCACGAACTCCAGGTGGTCGGTGCCCTCGATCGGCAGGCGCAGGGCGGACATGTCGTCCAGCGACCGTTCGTAGAACCGCTCGAAGTTGTCGTCGGGCGCCTCCATCTTCAGCGCAGCGTTGCGCCAGGTGTCGAGCCGACCATGCGCGCCGTTGCCGTCGCCGTCGCTTATGCAGTGCTCCGGCGCCGGATCGACGCCCTTGCCGTTGCCGATCGAGTACAGCAGGCAGGCGTGCCAGGCTTGGCCCGGCTGCAGGTCGACCTCGAAACTGAGCCGCCCGTTGGAGTAGACGGGCGGGCTCGGGCACTTCCTGGCGGTGACGATCACCCGCCGCTCGAAGGTCTTGTTCAGGTAGGTGGTGGTCAGCCGCGAGCGGGCCTGGGACCAGCGGGTGGTGATCCGCCCGCGCCGCACGATCTTCCCCGACTTGACCTCGAACAGGTCGGCGAAGTCGCTGCGCACCACGATCTCGAGGTTGAACCGCGCGCGCTCGCGTCCGTGGTTCACGATGTCGAGGTCCTCGTGCACGCCCCCGCCGATCGTGCGGCTCAGGGAGAGGCTGACCGTGCCGGCGGGCACGACCCCCGTCTCGGTGTTCAGGGTCCGGTTGGTCAGATAGACCCGGGTGGCGTAGTGGGCGATGTCGCCGCTGTTGAGCAGGTCCCACGGCTGGCCGTCGGCGAAGATCAGCCAGGCCGAGATCATCCGCGTGTCGGAGTGGTAGAAGCCCTTGTCGGTGGGCCACGGGATCTGGCCGTCCTGATCGGTGATCAGGAAGCCGTAGCCCTGGTTGATCGCCAGCCGCGGCGGTCCGACGGTGATTTCCAGCGCCATCGTCCGCGGCAACGCTTCAAAGCCCGAGAGGTTTCCGCCCCGGGCTGGTCAATGTCGCGCTCACTGTGGATAAGTCGCCGCGACGACAAGGGAGTACGGCGATGAAGCATCGGACGCTCGGGCAGGGCCTGGAGGTGTCGGCGATCGGTCTGGGATGCATGGGCATCTCCGCGTCCTACGGCCCGGCCATGGCCGACCAGGACGGGATCGCGCTGATCCGCGCGGCGGCGGAACGCGGCGTGACCTTCTTCGACACGGCCGAGGTGTATGGCCCGTTTGCCAACGAGGTGCTGGTCGGCAAGGCGTTGGCGCCGGTGCGCGACCAGGTGGTGATCGCCACCAAGTTCGGCTGGCGCATCGAAGGCGGAAAAAACCTCGGTGTCAGCAGCGATCCGGCCCGCATCCGCGCCGTCTGCGACGCCTCGCTTCAGCGCCTCGGGGTCGAAGCGATCGACCTGTTCTATCAGCACCGTGTCGACCCTCAGGTGCCGATCGAGGATGTCGCCGGCACGGTCGGCGAGTTGATCAGGGCCGGGAAGGTGAAGCACTTCGGCATGTCGGAGGCGGGCGCGGCGACCATCCGCAGGGCGCACGCCGTCCAGCCGGTGAGCGCCGTCCAGAGCGAATACTCCTTGTGGACCCGCGACGTGGAGAAGGAGGTCCTTCCGACGCTGAGGGAGCTGGGAATCGGCTTCGTGCCTTTCAGTCCTCTCGGCCGCGGCTTTCTCAGCGGAGCGGTGGACACCACCGCGCTGGCCGAGGGCGACATGCGGCGGAGCAATCCGCGCTTCGTCGGCGAGGCCCTGGCCAAGAACAGCGCCCTGGTGACCTCGCTGCAGGCCATCGCCGCCGACAAGGGCGTCACCTCGGCCCAGCTGGCGCTGGCCTGGCTGCTGCACCAGTGGGAGCACATTGCGCCGATCCCGGGCACCACCAAGCTGCACCGGCTCGAGGAGAACATGACCGCGGCGGACATCGCGCTCACGCCGGCCGACCTGGCCGCGATCGAGGCGGCGATCCCGCCGTCCGAAGTCGCCGGTCCCCGCTACGAGGCGGGGATGATGAAGATGGTCGGCCTCTGACGACTTGCGCGGCCAGGCGTCGTCCGCGCTAATCTGCAGCGCACGCGCCGCGAACGGCGAAGTCGCTCAGCGGACGGAGGAAACATGGCCCAGACGGCGGACCGCGAGGTCCCCACGCCGATCATGCGTCACCACCGCGACATGGAGGCGGCGCGGGCGGCGCTGACGGAGTGGCTGGGCGCGCACCTGCCGGGCGTCAGCGATCTGAACCTCGACCCGATCACCACGCCGGGGGGAACCGGCGTCGCCAACGAGACCCTGCTGCTCCGCGGCCGCTGGCGCGAAGGCGGCCAGCCGCGCGATGGCGGCTTCGCGGTGCGGCTGGCGGCCGAGGACCCGTTCTGGGTCGACGCCGATATCCGCACCCAGTTCCTGATGTACGAGGCGCTGGCCGACGAGCCGAACATCCCGGTCCCGGGCGTAATCGGCTACGAGGCCGATCCTCGCTTCCTGGGCGGGCCCTTCTACGTGATGGAGCGGATCGAGGGCCAGATCCCGCCCGACCTGCCCCACTTCACCGAAGGCGGCTTCGTCCACGACGCCTCTCCGGCCCTGCGCCGCCAACTGTGGGAGGAGGGCGTGCGGGCCATGGCCAATGTCCATAAGGCCGACGTCCGTCGTTTGGGCTTTCTGCACCGGCCGCACCTGGGCGAGGGCGGCCTTCGCCAGGAGCTCAACTATTTCCGCAGCTACCTCGACTGGGCGCGCAAGGGGCGGACCTACGACATGCTGGAGACGGGCTGGGACTGGCTCAACGCCAACCTGCCCACCGACTCGCAACAAGGCCTGTCCTGGGGCGACTCCCGGATCGGCAACATGATCTTCCGCGACTTCCGGGTGGTGGCGGTGCTGGACTGGGACACCGTCTCCCTGGCCGGGCCGGAAACGGACCTCGCCTGGTGGATCCAGATGGAGCGCAACGCCTGGGAGAAGCTGGAGGGCTTCCGCCACCCGGACGATCTGGTCGACTACTGGGAAGGCCTGACCGGCTGGAAGGTGCGCCACCTGCACTGGCACCGCGTGTTCACCGCCTTCCGCCTCGGCTCGGTCAGCGTGAAGCTTCACGAACGCATGGCCAAGCACGGCCTGATCCCCGCCGACGAGGTGGAAGAGCGCGCCCGCGTCGCCTCGGGTCAGCAGGTTGCCCTGCTGCTCGGGCTGACGCCGCCGGGCGTGGTCACCGCCGAACCGGTGCAGATGAACCGCGGCGGCTAGGGAAGAAACACTGTCCTGAATCACCCCGACGCGGTTGCGCGCGATCGCCCCCGCGGGCAGGGTGCTGTCAACGAGAGCGGGGAGAGAGCCTTGGACCGATTGTTGCCTGTGATCAGCGACCTCAGCCGGCCCTACTGGGACGGAGCGCGCGCCCAGCGCCTGGTGCTGCAACGCTGTCCTGAATGCCGCGACTGGGTCCACCCGCCGCGGCCGATGTGTCCCAAGTGCCAGTCGGAAACCATGGCCTACGAAGAGGCCAGCGGGCGCGGCAAGGTCTACACCTGGTCGGTGATGTACACGAAGGGCAACCCCGGCTTCGACGCCAAGATCCCCTACGCCACCGTCACCATCGAGCTGGACGAGCAGCCCCACCTGTTCGTCATCGGCAACATCGACTGCCCCCGGGACCAGATCGAGATCGGGCTGCCGGTGGAGGTCTGGTACGAGCGGGTGACCGACGAGATCACCCTGCCCCAGTGGCGGCCGGCGAAGTAGGGGAGGGCAGATCCATGAGCAATCCGCTTCGCGACAAGGCGGCCGTCGTCGGCGTCGGCCACAGCCCCTGCGTCAGGGACATGGGCGTCTCGCCCCACGTCTTCACCGCCCGCACCATCCTGGAAGCGCTGGACGACGCCGGCCTGAACCCGTCGGACGTCGACGGCATGTGCGCCATGGGGGGCGCGCCCGAGCCGGCGACCATCGAGATGATCGAGACGCTGGGGATCCCCGGCGTCACCTACTACGGCGGGGCCATGGGTGGGGGCGTCGGCCCCGGCCTGGTGGCGCAGGCGGCGCTGGTGGTGGCGGCGGGGCTCTGCACCACCTGCGTGGCCTACCGCACCATGGCGGCGCCGCGGCCGGGCGACGCCACCTACAACTTCATGGCCCGCGAGGGGCCCACCGGCAACGCGGCCTTCAGCGCCCCCTACGGCCAGGGCGTGTTCATGCAGTACTTCGCGCCCTGGTATCAGCGGAAGAAGAAGCTCTACGGCGTGAAGGACGAGCACATGGGCGCCTACGTGACCCAGATGCGCGACAACGCCAGCCGCAACCCGCACGCCGCGCTTCGCAACCCGATGACCATGGAGGAGTACCTGGCCTGTCCGTTCGTGGCCGAGCCGCTGCGCCGCTACGATTGCGACCTGCCGGTGGACGTCTGCGGCGCGGTGGTGGTCACCACCTCCGAGCGGGCCAAGGACCTGAAGAAGAAGCCGGTGTACGTCGCGGCCACCGCCACCGGCACCGGGCCCCGGCCGGACATGATCTTCTGGCACGACTACGACCAGAGCTCCGCCTACTGGGCCAACAAGGTGATCTGGAAGAACGCCGGCATGGGCCCGCAGGACATGGACTTCGGGATGATCTACGACGGCTTCGCGCCGCTGATCCTCTATAACCTCGAGGAATATGGCTTCGTGCCCAAGGGCGAGGTGGGGCCGTGGCTGGGCGAGGGCCACCACCGGCCGGACGGCTCCTTCCCGCTCAACCCGCACGGCGGCAACAACAGCGAAGGGCGCAGCCACGCCATCGGCCACGTGGTCGAGGCCGTTCACCAGCTGCGGGGCGAAGCCGGTGAGCGGCAGCTGAAGAAGGCCAACGCCACCTTCGTCAACGGCGGCGCCCTGATGCTGGCCGGGGCGATCGTGCTGCACAACGGCGGTTAGTGGACGGCCGCCCTCGCGGGCCGCCGGCAGTCAACAAGCGCAGGGAGGAAGCGCCAATGTGGGGTCATCGACTGACGACGGCTGCCTGCCTCGGCGCGGCCGGCGTGGCCGTAGCGGCGGCCGCGCCGGCCGACGACCTGGCGACCCGCGGCCACTGGCCGACGGCGCTGGTGTTCGAGGGAACCCCGCCGCGCGCCCAGCCCCGGCCGGGCTCGGCCTGCGAGGTGGCCGACCAGTACGTCCGCTACATCAACACCGACCAGGCGCCCAAGGTGCCCTCGCTGTTCACGCCGGACGGCGAGTTCATCGGGGTCGACAACCACCACATCTACCGCGGGCCAGCCGACATCGCGACCTTCTACGACACCGTCCACCAGGGCGGGGCGATCCCGCTCAGCTTCATCGACCAGGGCGACAACTGCATCATGGAGCTGGCCGGCCAGCGCCCCGCCGACCCGCCCGGCCAGGGGCTGGTCTACAAGCTGGTGGCCATCGACCACTTCACCGCCACGCCCGACCACAAGATCAAGCGCTTGGTGATCTTCTTCCGGCTTGGCGCGCCGACATCGCCACCCTGAGGAGGCGAAGATGGGCTGCTCGTCCGTGCGTCCTTCGAGACGGCCGCTTCGCGGCCTCCTCAGGATGCCGAAGGTTGGTGCGCCGCCAAGAATGCTCGTCATGATCAGGGGCGGCCTTCGGGCCGCGTCTCGAAGCACGCACGTCATGGCGGCGTTCCTGGCGATCGTCGCCGCGACGGCCGCCGCTGCCGGCCCGAGCGTCCAGACCCGCACCGGCCCGGTTTCCGGAGTCACCCAGGGGCGCGTGGATGTGTTCCAGGGCATTCCCTACGCGGCGGCTCCGGTCGGCGACCTGCGCTGGGCCCCGCCGTCGCCGCGGCCCGCCTGGACCCGGCTCCTCGACGCCAGCCATCCGGGACCGCCGTGCCCGCAGGTCGGCGCAGCGGGCGGCATCGGCGGGGTGGTCCCCAGCCTGGAGGAGGACTGTCTCAGCCTGAACATCTGGCGGCCGGCCGCAACGCGGCCCGGCGCCGCGCTGCCGGTGATCGTCTGGTTCCACGGCGGCGGCATGCAGACCGGGACCGGCTCGCTTTACAAGGGCGGCTGGTTGGCGGCGCACGGACGGCCGACCATCGTCGTCACCATCAACTACCGCCTGGCGCTGATGGGCTTCCTGGCGTTGCCCGGGCTGGACGCCGAGCATCCGGAACTCGGCTCCGGCGAGTACGGCGTCCTTGACCAGCAGGCGGCGCTGCGCTGGGTGCAGGGCAACATCCGCGCCTTCGGCGGCGATCCCGCCCGCGTGACCATCGCCGGCGAGTCGGGCGGCGCGCAGTCGGTCTGCGTCCAGTTGGCGTCGCCGACCGCTCGTGGCCTGTTCCAGAGGGCCATCGTCGAGAGCGGCGGGTGCCAGTGGCGATTCCCGTCCCTGACCGCGTCCAACGCCAAGGGGCTGCAGATCGCCGAGGCGCACGGCTGCACCGGCGCGCCAGCCGAGATCGTCGGCTGCATGCGCAGGATCCCGGTGGGCGAGCTGTTGCCCGGCGCGCCGGGCACCGGCGCCCCCTCCGGCGGGCCGGCCGTGGGCGGGGGCGTGCTGCCGCTGAACATCCGCGAGACCATCGCCTTCGGCCGCATGGCCCGTGTGCCGGTGATGCAGGGGGCCAACCGCTCGGAGGCGCTCTACTACGTCGGGCCGTTCTTCGACGGCGTCGGCAAGCCGGTGACTGCGGAAGAGTATCCGCAACTGCTCCGCGGCTTCTTCGGCGATGCGACCCCCGCGGTGCTCGAGCGCTATCCGCTGTCGGCCTACCGTTCCCCCAGCTACGCCTTCGTGGCCGCGATCGGCGATTCCGGCGCGGTGTTCATGTCGCGCATCGGCGCCTGCAACACGCTGCTGGCCGACCGGCTGATGGCGCCCTGGACCACCCTGTACGCCTTCGATTTCGCCGACCCGGACGGCCCGTTCCCGGTCCCGATGTTCCCGTTCCCGACCGGTGGCCTGACGGGGCCGGGTCACACCAGCGAGCTCGCCTACCTCTGGGAGAACGACGGCCTCACCCCCGCCCAGCGCCGGCTCTCCGACGTGATGATCGCCTATTGGACCAACTTCGCGGCGACAGGAGACCCCAACGGCGCCGGCCTGCCGCCGTGGCCGGCGTTCACGCAACAGCGCGAGAGCGTCCAGGTGCTCGCGCCGGGCGCGGTGCGGGCCGGCGCATCCTACGCGGCAGAGCACAACTGCGACTTCTGGCGCCAGATCGGCTTCAACAGCCTGTACGCCTGGGACGGCGACCACAGCCCGCCGCCGCCCCGCGACCGGCGCTGACCCGCGACTATTGGCCTGCGGGCAGGCCCCGCATCAGCTGCAGGTCCGTCCCGCTCGCCCGGTGCGAGACGAACAGGCTGTTGCTCCAGCGGTTGAAGGCGATCAGCACCTGTCCGTCGCCGCCGGTCAGGGCCATGCCGTCTGCGGTGGGCGCCCAGCCGGCCACGCCGGCCGGCAGCGCGCCGCTGCAGGTGTCGGGCGCGCTGGCCGCGAAGCCGGTCCCGACCTTCTGGTCGCCGAGCTTCACCAGGCAGATCGCGTGGCCCTGGGATTCCAGGGTCCAGGTCCCCATCGCCTCCTGGGGCGTCAGCGGCACGCCTGCCTCGTGGTCGACCGCAAGCGCGGTCCCGGCCCCGAGCGCCAGCGCGGCGGCCGCCGTCAGGCCGGTGATCATCGAACGTCGCATCGTCGTCTCTCCAGCTTCCCCGCCCGGGAGGAACGTGTTCGGCGGCCGACAGTTTCCGCGGCGGAGGCGAGCGGCTCGCTCCCCGACGGCTTTTCCGCTAACAGCCGCGGCATGATCTTCCTGTGGATCGCCGCCGCCCTGGTCTCTGCGGGCGCGGCGGCGCTCATCGTGCATCGGGCCGCGCGCGGCGCGGGGGCCGGCGGCGGCGAAAACCCGTCGCTGGCGGTCTATCGCCGCCAGATGGCCGAGCTGGACGAGCTCGCCGCCCGCGGCCTGCTGGCCGAAAACGAACGTCGCGGCGTGCGGGCCGAGACCGGCCGTCGCCTGCTGGCCGCCGCCGAGCGCCGCGAAGCGCCGCTGCGGGCCGCCTCTCCCGGGGTGATCCTCGCCGTCGCCGCCGCCACCCCGATCGCGGCCTTCGCCGCCTATGTCGCGGTGGTTGGCATGCCTGGCGCGCCTGACCAGCCCTACGCCCGCCGGCTCGCCGAGTGGGCCAATAGCCCGGTCGACAGCCTCAGCGCCCCGCAGCTGGCGGCGCTGATGCGCGCCGCGGCCGCCAAGGCGCCGACCGATCCGGGACCGCTGTACTTCCTGGCCCGCTACGAGTTCGCCGCCGGCCAGTCGCTGGAGGCCGGCCAGGCGCTGGACCGGGCGCTCGCGCTGGCGCCCCAGCGCGCCGATCTCTGGGACCTCAAGGGCGAGGTGGAGGCGGCCCTGGCCGACGGCGAGATCACCCCCGCCGCCCGCGCCGACTTCCAGCACGCCCTGGCCCTCGATCCGCGGGCGAGCGGGGCGCGGTTCCACTTCGCCCTGGAGAAGATCAAGGGCGGCGACGTGGCCGGCGGCCTGGCTGACTGGCGCGCCCTGCTGGCCTCGCTCGATCCGGCTGACCCGCGCCGTCAGGGCCTCACCATGGCCATCGCCCAGGTGCAGGCGGCTGGCGGCCTGCCGCAGGGCGGCCCGGCGCCGCAGGTGGGCGGGCCCCAGATCCAGGCCATGGTCGACGGCCTCGCCGCCCGCCTGAAGGCCCAGCCCGACGACCCCGCCGGCTGGGTGCG
>Ga0105240_10006823_pt1 | contig 16700 bp, 14 predicted proteins | sample KBSC54metaG_FD_80426 | JGI IMG/M metagenome (GOLD analysis project Ga0105240, IMG submission 80426) | Corn rhizosphere microbial communities from Kellogg Biological Station, Michigan, USA - KBS C5-4 metaG | ecosystem: Host-associated > Plants > Roots > Rhizosphere > Soil | place: Michigan, USA...
GACAACAGGCGAGGCGGCGTGATAGCGCGCATGAGTCCACGACTTGCTGATTCGAGACTTGCTGCATCGAGAAGACGGCGCGTCGTCGGCCGGGCGGCGTTTGTGATTGCCGGTCTGGGCGGTGCATTCGCTGCCACTACGGCACCCGCCTTGGCGATCGGCGAGATCGGCGATCCGGGCCACGGGCTGACCTGGGTGCAGACGGTGTTGATCTACATCGGTATCCCGGTGGCGGCGGCAGCCATCATCACGTTTCTCGTCTTCCTGCCGTCGCTGGTGCGCGGCCCGCGGTACCGGCCTGGCCGGGCGTGGACGGCAGGGTCGGTATGGTTCGGCGGTCCCGCGGACGCTGCGTCGGCTCTCGAAGAAGTGACGACCCTTCCGGCCTCGACCGTGGAGGGCGGTGGCGCAAGTGCCCGTTGGTGACGCGTTCACGCAGCGTCAGGCCGACCAGATCCGCGAGGCTATCGCGGCGGCACGCGCCGAGACCGGCCTGCATTTCTCGGTCTACATCGGGCCGACCGAAGGCGACGTCCGCGAATACGCGCTGCGCCTGCACGCCGGCCTCGGCCACGACGGCGCGCTCGGAGTGCTCACGCTCGTCGAGCCCGAACTGCGGCGGGTCGAGATCGTCACCGGCGAGATCGCGCGGCGGCGGCTCGACGACCGGGCGGCCGCACTCGCGAGCCTGTCCATGGCGACGTCGTTTGCGGGCGGCGACTTGGCCGGCGGCATCGTCAACGGCGTGCGCATGCTCGCGCAGTCGGCTACCCGCCCACGCGTGCTCCACGAGCACGAGGCCGACTAACTGCCGGCCGAGTCTGAGCTGGCGTCAGCCGGTCGCCCGTTTGCCTGCCGTCGTGTCGCACTCGCGGGCGCGCAGTGCGCGGGTGATCGCGTCGCGGTTCTCGAGCAAGATGCGCCGCAGCCCGGCCGGCGGCTGCTCGTCATGCAGGTACCGGTCGACCCGCTCGATGGTCGACTCGTCGATCCTCAGGTACGGGAACAGGCCCTCGGCAATCGTGCGTGCCGTGTCGCCGGTGCGGTCGCGCCACACGGCGTCGATCGCCCCGAAGTACCGCTCGGCGTAGGGCTCGAGCACCGCCAACTGGTTGGCCTGCTGGAAGCCGCCGATGATCGCCGAGATCTCGGCGTTGTGGGTGTCGCTTCGCTCTACGACCAGATGCCAGGCGTGGTCCTTCGCCTCTCGGGTGGGGATCGCGGCGCGGGCTGCGGCAGCGTGCCGTCGTCCGGCTGACGTGTCGTCGCGGGCGAGTTCGGCATCGACGTCGGCCGTGCCGGCCCGCCCGTTCGCAGCCAACCGCACCACTATCAGCCACCGCAGGTCCGTGTCGAGCGGGAGTCCGGGTAGCTCGGTCTCGCCGGCGTACAGCGACGACAGGACGTCGACATACGTGTCGGAGTTCGCGGTGGCGGCGAACGCGCGCAGGAAAGCCAGCTGGTAGTCGCTACCGGGCTCGGCACTCTGCAGGTGGGCATGCACGGCTGCGGCCAGCATGTCGAGGCCGGTCTGCCGGAACGCCGGTTCGGACCACCGCTCGATCGCCAGCCGCGCCTGCCGCAAAACGCTTTGCAGGACGCCGAGGTCGCGCTCGGAGTCGAGCAGATGAATGACCAGGCGCAGATAGTCGCGGGCCGGCATCTCGGCGTCGCGAGTCATGTCCCAGGCCGCTGTCCAGCACAGCGCACGCGGCAATGATTGGCGTATCTCGCCGATCGAGTCGGTGACCGTGGCAAGCGAGCGCTCGTCGAGCCGGATCTTGGCGTACGCCAGGTCGTGGTCGTTGACGAGTAAGAGGTCGGGACGCCGGGTGCCGGCCAGCTCGGGGACCGCCGTGCGAGCCCCGACGACGTCGAGTTCAACCCGCTTGGTGCACACAATGCCCTCAGGCGTGCGGTCGTAGCAGCCGATGGCCAGCCGGTGCGAGCGCAGGGTCGGTTGTTCGGCCGGCGCTTCCTGCAGGACGGCGACGGAGGTCATCAGCCCGTCGGCGTCCGTCTCGATTTCTGGCCGTAGCGTGTTGATGCCCGCGCTTTCGAGCCATTCTTTCGACCACGCCGAAAGATCGCGGCCCGATGCTTCTTCGAGAGCGCGCAGTAGGTCCTGCAAGGTGCTGTTGCCCCAGGCGTGTGCGTCGAAGTACTTGTGGAGGCCGGTGAAGAACGCCTCCTGGCCAACCCATGCCACGAGTTGCTTCAGCACAGAAGCGCCCTTGGCGTAGGTGATGCCGTCGAAATTCGTCTCTACGGCTTCGACGTCTGGGATGTCGGCCGCGATCGGGTGCGTGGTCGACAGCTGGTCCTGGCGGCACGCCCAGGTCTTTTCCTCGTTGGCGAAGGTGGTCCAGGCCTCCGTCCAGCGGGTTGCCTCGGCTTGGCTCAGATTTGCCATGTAGGTGGCGAAGGACTCGTTGAGCCACAGGTCGTCCCACCAGCGCATGGTGACGAGGTCGCCGAACCACATGTGCGCCATCTCGTGCAGGATCGTGCCGGCCCGGCCCTCGTAGGCGGTGTCGGTGACCCGCGAGCGGAAGATGTAGTCCTCGAGAAACGTTACGGCGCCGGCATTTTCCATTGCGCCCGCGTTGAACTCAGGCACGAACAGCTGGTCGTACTTCTCGAACGGGTAGGGCCGCTCGAAGACCCGCTCGTAGAAGTCGAAGCCCTGCTTCGTCACCGTGAAAATCTCGTCGGCGTCGAGATACTCGGCCAGCGACTGGCGGCAGAAGATGCCGAGCGGGATCTCCGCATCGCGGCCCTGATGCGTGTCACGCACGACGTGGTAGGGGCCCGCCACGATCGCCGTGACGTAGGTCGACATCGGCTTGCTGGCAGGGAAATGCCAGTGCTGGGTGCGCGTCGTATTCGGGTCGTCGTCAAGGTCGGACGGCGATTCGTCGGCCGCTGTAACCGTGACAACGTGCCAGTCGGCAGGTGCGATGACGTCGAGCTCGAACGTGGTCTTGAGATCGGGCTGGTCGAAACAGGCGAAGACGCGGTGCGCGTCGGCGGTCTCGAACTGCGTGTACAAATAAACCCGGCCATCGACCGGGTCGGTGAACCTGTGCAGGCCCTCGCCGGTGTGCATGTACGAGCACTCGGCGACGATCTCCAACTCGTTCTCGGCCTGCAGGCCGGGCAAGGCGATGCGGTCGTCGGCACGGTAAGTGGTGACGTCTAGATCGCTGCCGTTGAGGCGGATCGACCGCACGTGCGGCGCGACAAGGTCGATGAACGTGTCGGCGCCGGGCTCGGAACAGCCGAAACGGATGACCGTCGCCGACAGGAAGCGGTCGGGATCGGCGCAAGCGCCTGGTGTGAGATCGAGGCGGACGACGGTCTGCAGTGCCGGCACCGGCACGCCGGCGGCGAGCGGCTGGATCAGCCTGGCCCGCTCAGCGGCTTCGTCGCGACTCAAGCTGTTGCGGTTGGTGCCCAGCAACGCGGCTCGCCTCTTTCGTGGTCGAGATCCTGCCCTGGTCGAGGATCGATCTCAGCGGTTACTTCGAGGGCGCTGTCGTACCCCCGAACGACCCTACGACGGCCGGGTGGGCCGACGCCGAACGGTCGGTCGGCCGAGTCTGCCATGAGTAAGCACCCATACGGGGAACAGATGATCGAGTTGGGTGGTTTGCCGAGTCAAGTCGGTCCGAATGGAGGATGTCCGTATGCCCGAGCGCGTCGACTTCTGGTTCGACCCGTTGTGCCCGTGGGCCTGGATCACGTCGCGCTGGATGCACGAGGTCGCCGCCGTCCGTGACGTCGTCCCGGCCTGGCACGTCATGAGCCTCGCCGTGCTGAACGAGGGCCGCGACGATCTGTCGGACGACTACCGCGCTTTCCTGAGCACCGCTTGGGGGCCCGTGCGGGTATGCATCGCGGCAGCACGGGCGCATGGCGACGACGTCCTCGGCGACCTGTACACGGCAATCGGCAACCGCATCCACGTCCTCAAAGAGCCGAAGGAGCGGGCCACGCTCGAGGCCGCGCTGCGTGACATCGGCCTTGATCCCGCGCTCGCCGCGGCAGCTGAGTCCACCGACTACGACGAAGAATTGCGCGCGTCACACGCGCAGGCGATGGACCTGGTCGGCACTGATGTCGGCACCCCGGTCGTGGGCGTTGGCGGTGTTGCTTTCTTCGGGCCGGTCGTCACGCCGATTCCGCGAGGTGAGGCGGCTGGGCGCCTGTGGGACGGCGTCCGCCTGCTGACCGAGGCCGACGGCTTCTTCGAGCTGAAGCGCACCCGCGACCGCAGCCCACAAGTCGCCTGACGCCGGGGCCCGCACGGCGGTCTGGCAGACTCCGCGCCATGCGCGTCTACCTCGGGTCAGATCACGCTGGCTTCGAACTCAAGGCCTACCTGGTGTCGTGGTTGCTCGACAACGGCCACGAGCCCGTCGATTGCGGTCCTGCTACGTATGAGCCGGACGACGACTACCCGCCGCACGTGATCGCGGCTGCGATCCGGGTAGCGGCCGACAACGGCAGCCTCGGCATCGTGATCGGCGGCTCCGGCAACGGTGAGCAGATCGCTGCCAACAAGGTGAAGGGCATCCGGGCCGCCCTGGTCTGGAACGACGACACCGCGACCTTGGCCCGCCAGCACAACGACGCCAACGTCGTCAGCATCGGCGCTCGGCAGCACACCCTGGGCGAAGCCGCGCGGCTCGTCGAGTTGTTCATCGGCACCGATTTCAGTGCGGAAGCGCGGCATGTGCGCCGCCTGGCGATGGTGACCGCTTACGAAGAGACGGGCGTCGCGCCGTCCTTGCCGGAGCCGGACGTCTCCTGACGTCAAGCGTCCTGACCGCGAGCCGGGCGGGCGACCGGCGCAGGTTTGGCGAGTGCCCGCTCGACGTCGCCCGCATCGGGCCGTGAGACGTCGCGCGCACGCAAGGCCCCGACGATGCCGACCTGCGACGGCCCTGCGCCGACCAGGCTGCGTAGTGCACCGGAACTGCTGGCTGGGCCCGTCTCGCTGCGTCGGTTTGCTCGCGGCACGGATTGAAGCGTAGCCCCGCGCGTGAGCGGTAGTCCGCCGGGCGAGATGCGGCATAACCGACAGTCCGCACATCGCACATAAGGCGCCCATCCCACTACGCTGGCCGATCATGGTGTCGCGCAGGACGGCGCAGGTCGGTCCGGCCGGGAGGTCGCCCCTTTCGGGAGGCACCCGGCTCGCTGGCGTTTCGCGGGCGGGCTCGCGAGCGGCCCCAAACCCTCGAACAACGGCGCTGCGGCGCACCTGGACCACGATCCGGCGCAGCCGCTTCATGGCGCCTTCGATCGCTCGGGTATGGCTTTCCATCTTGATCGTGCTGGTCGGTGTGCTGAGCCCGATCGTCGGCCCCGACTGGATTCCCCCGACCTCCGCCGTCTTGCCGATCCTCGCCGGCGGATTGCTGGTGCCACGGCGTTCGCTGCTGTTCTTGGTGGCGGTCACGGCGGCCATGGTCGGCTACGACGAAGGCATGCTCGGTTGGGCGCGAACCCGGCCGGGCGAGGTGCTCATCATCGCCGCCGGCGCGGTGTATGCGTATCGGCTGGCGACCACTCGCGAGCGCCTCGGCGTTCAGGGCCTGCGCGGTGAGTCGATGCTGGTCGATCTGCGCGACCGGTTGCGCGCGCAGGGGGAGATGCCGCGACTGCCAGCTGGTTGGGAGGCTGAGGCGCTCCTGCGTTCGGCCGGGCCGACCTCTTTCGGCGGCGACTTCCTCGTCGCGGCGCTCACCGGTGACGGCTCGACCGTCGAGATGGCGCTCGTCGACGTCTCCGGCAAGGGCATGGACGCCGGCACGCGGGCGCTGCTGCTTTCGGGCGCACTCGGCGGTCTACTGGGCGCTGTCGCGCCCTCCGAATTCCTTCCCGCCGCAAACGCGTATCTCCTCCGGCAGGGCTGGGGCGAAGGGTTCGCCACCGCTGTCCACCTTGTGGTCGACCTGACCAACGGGCGGTATGTCGTCGAGTCGGCCGGTCACCCGCCGCCGGCGCAGTTCGTGAGTGGCAGCGGCACCTGGCGACTCATCGAGAGCGAGGGGCCGCTTCTCGGTGTCATGCCCGACGCCGCGTTCCCTTCGGTGAGCGGCGTGCTCACCCGGGGCGACGCGATGCTGCTCTACACCGACGGCCTGGTCGAGAACGCCAAGCGCGAACTGGCCGTCGGGATCGACAAACTCGTCGGCGAGGCTGAACGGCTTGTCACGCAAGGGTTTCGCGACGGCGTGAGCAGGCTGATCGAGATCGTGCCGCCTGACGCCAGTGATGACCGGGCGCTCGTGCTGTTGTGGCGTACGTGAGATTGGGCTGACGCGGCTAGCGCTGCTTGGACTGCAGCAAGCGCATCACGACCTGGTCGAGCACGGCGTCGGCGTAGTCGTCGCTAATCGGGGGGCCTTCGCAGAAGAGTCGATGAATGATCAGCGCGGGGCCGGCTTCCACCACGAGCGGCGTCACGGCGTCCGCTTCGATTTCGCCTCGGGTCACGGCGCGCTCGAGGATCTCGCCCATCATGACCTTGCGCGGACCGAGCACCCTCTCCTGCACGGCTCTAATGAATGGGTGATCGCGATCGAGTTCGCCCATGAGGCCGAGGATCGCGCTGCCGGCGTTGCTGTTGATGGTGGCGAGCATGCGGCGGAACACCTCGGCGATGTCGTCGCGCACGTTCCCGGTATCGGGCGGGGAATCAAACGACGGCAACACGTGGTTCAACGCGTCGACAACGAGGTCGTCCTTACAAGGCCAGCGTCGGTAGAGCGCAGCTTTGCCGGTGCGAGCGCAGGCAGCGACGCCTTCCATCGTGAGACCCGAGAAACCGACGGTGTTCATCTGCTCTAGCACGGCGTCGAAGATCGCCTGCTCGAGCGTGCGGCCGCGCCGGCGGCTGGCCGGCTCGGCGGCTGTCGCGGGCTCGGCGGCTGTCACGTTCTCGGCGGCTGAGTCGTCAACTGTGTCGGTGGCCACGGCTAGCGTGCCGCCCGCGGGGAAACGCGAGGAACGCGAGGAACGCGGCGGTCGCATGCGTCTCTCCTTCACAGCGCGTTCGCAGTTAGTTGAATAATGAACGGTTGCGTTCACTAGTTCGGCCGTTGTAGCGTAACCCAGCTTAGTGAACGCTGGCGTTCACTTTAGACCCACGACGCTTTTCGAAACGGGAGTGCTCATGTCAGCGACCTCGACCGAGGTGTCCATCGCCCAGCCGGGTGCCGCCCGGCGTGGGCATCACGCGGGCCTGGCCCTTGCGATCATCGCCGCTTCGCAGCTGATGGTGGTGCTCGACGCGACGATCGTCAACGTGGCGCTGCCGAACATCCAGAACGCACTGCACTTCTCCTACGAGAGCCTGACCTGGGTGCTGAACGCCTACACGCTGACTTTCGGCGGGCTGCTTCTGCTGGGTGGCCGGGCGGGCGACATTCTCGGCCGCCGGCGGGTTTTCATCTTCGGCATCGCCTTGTTCACCTTCGCGTCGTTCCTGGGCGGTCTTGCTACGAGCGAATGGTGGCTCCTCGCCGCTCGCGCGCTGCAGGGCGTCGGTGGCGCGATCGTCACCCCGACGGCGTTGTCCCTGATCACTACGAACTTCCAGGAGGGCGCTGAACGCAACCGCGCCTTCGGCGTGTTCGCCGCGGTCTCGGGTTCTGGGGCCGCGATCGGCTTCCTCGCCGGCGGCATGTTGACCTCGTGGCTGTCGTGGCGGTGGGTGCTCTTCGTCAACGTCCCGATCGGAATCGCCATCGCGATCGTCGCACCGCTTTACATCAACGAATCCGAGCGCCACCCGGGCCGCTTCGACGTCGCCGGCGCCATCACTTCGACGCTCGGCATGTCGGCGCTCGTTTATGGATTCATCCGGGCCGCGTCCGACGGCTGGAGCGACACCGTTTCCGTCGGTGCGTTCATAGCGGCCGTGGTTTTGCTAGTGGCGTTCCTCATTAACGAGCTCCGCAGCGAGCAGCCGATCACGCCGTTGCACATGTTCGCGAACCGCAACCGGTCAGGGTCGTACTTCATCATGCTGTCCCTCGCCGCGGCGCTGTTCAGCATGTTCTTCTTCCTCACGCTTTTCGTGCAGAAGATCTTGGTCTACAGCCCATTGAAGGCAGGGTTCACCTTCTTGCCGGTGAGCGCCGGCGTGATTGTGAGCGCGCAGATCGCGTCGAAGCAGCTGCTGAAAGTTGGGCCGAAGCCGTTCATGGTCGCCGGATCGATTCTGTCGTTGGGCGGCCTGGTCTGGCTCTCGCGCATCACCGCGACGAGCGGCTACCTCGACGGCCTGCTCGGCCCGATGGTGATCTTCGCGCTCGGCATGGGCTTCCTGTTCGTCCCGCTCACGGTGGTGGCGGTCGCCGGCGTCGAACCGCACGAGTCGGGGTCGGCGTCCGGTCTGTTGAACGTCATGCAGCAGGTGGGCGGCACCATCGGCCTGGCCATCCTGACCACGGCCTACGCCACGGCGAGCAACCACGAGTTCGCGAAGCAGCTGCCGCTGTTCATGGCCAATGCGGACGGTAAGGCCAAGGCGCTTTACGAGAAGACCCACCAGCTGCCCGGCGTGTTCGGCAGCCACGTGCTCGCGCACGGCATCTCGAGCGCGCTGCAGGTGTCGATCATCTTCGGTGCGCTCGCGCTCGTGGCGGCGCTCGTCGGCATCACCGCGAAAGCGTCGGACGTCGACACGTCGCAGGTGCCGGGCATGGGCTGATCGCTTCTGGCGCGCGCGGGCGGCTGCTCCTTCGGGAGCGGCCGCCCGCCTTGCGTTACGGGCTTTCCGGCACGATGGGCAGGTGCAGCCAACTCGACCGACCCTTCGTGGCAATTTCGGCATGGTGGCAAGCACCCACTGGCTCGCGTCGTCCTGCGCAATGAGCGTGCTCGAGCGCGGCGGCAACGCGTTCGACGCCGCGGCCGCCGGCGGTTTCGTGTTGCAGGTTGTCGAACCGCACCTGAACGGTCCCGCCGGCGAGGTGCCGATCATCGCCTGGAGCGAACGCGACCAGCAGGTGCGCGTCGTGTGCGGGCAGGGCGTCGCGCCCGCCGGCGCCACCATCGAGGCGTTCGGCGCGTTGGGCCTCGATCTGGTCCCGGGCACCGGCTTGCTTCCCGCGACCGTGCCCGGTGCGTTCGGCGGCTGGCTGCTCATGCTGGAGCAGTGGGGCAGCTGGCCGCTTCGGCAGGTTCTCGAATATGCGTTGCACTACTGCATCAATGGCTATCCGGCGGTTCCTGCGTTGGTGCGCACCGTCAACACGGTCGCCGAGATGTTCCGCGCCGACTGGCCGACGTCCGCCGCGGCCTGGCTGCCTGGGGGAGCAGTCCCGCAGGTCGGCGCCCGGTTGACCAACCCGGTGCTGGCGCAGACCTATGAACGTGTGCTCACCGAAGCCGAGCGTCGTTCGGGCGACCGCGAAGGGCAACTGCGCGCCGCGCGTGACGTTTGGTATCGCGGTTTCGTCGCCGAGTCGATCGGCCGGTTCAGCACGGCCACCCAGTGGAAGGACTCCAGCGGTCGCGCTCACGGGGGTTTGCTCACCGCCGACGACATGGCGCGGTGGGAACCGACGCTGGAGGAACCTGCGACATACGAGTACGGCCGATACACGGTGTGCAAGACGCGGGAGTGGGGGCAAGGCCCGGTTTTCCTTCAGCAGCTGGCGTTGTTGTCGGGCTTCGACCTCGATGTGATGGGCTATCTGTCCGCCGATTACGTGCACGCCGTCGTCGAGTGCGCGAAGCTCGCGTTCGCCGACCGCGAGGCCTGGTATGGGGAGTACGGGGATTCTTCAGCGGTACCAGGGGTTCTCGACACGTTGCTGAGCGACGCGTACAACGAACCGCGGCGCCGCTTGGTCGGCGCCACAGCCAGTCTCGACTTGCGACCGGGCAGCATCGCCGGTCGCAACCCGGTGCTCGGGGGTCGCAGGGCGGACGTCGACGCGCCGATGCCCGTCGAGGGCATCGGCGAACCCACCGTGCAACTCGCCGCTGAAGTCCAAACCCGCAAGGAAAGTAAGGGCGACACCTGCCACATTGACGTCGTCGACTCGCGCGGAAACATGGTGTCGGCGACGCCGAGCGGCGGCTGGCTGCACAGCTCGCCGTACCAGCCCGAACTCGGTTTCTGCCTGGGCACGCGAGCGCAGATGTTCTGGCTCGAACCGGGTTTGCCGAACTCCTTGCGGCCGGGTGCACGCCCCCGCACGACGCTTTCTCCGTCATTCGCATTTCGCGACGGGCGGCCGTGGATGGCGTTCGGCACTCCGGGCGGCGACCAGCAAGACCAGTGGAGCCTGGCGTTCTTTCTTTCCGTCGTGCATGGCGGTTTGGCCTTGCAGGACGCCATCGACGCGCCCATGTTCCACTCCGAACACTTCCCGAGCTCGTTCTATCCGCGGCGTTCGCAGCCCGGGCGGCTCATCGTGGAGGAGCGCCTCGATCCGCGGGTTGTGGCCGAGCTTCGGCGCCGCGGTCACGACGTGGTCGTCGAGGCCCCGTGGAGTCTCGGCCGGTTGAGTGCGGTCGCCCGGGAGCCTGTTTTCCTTACCGCTGCGGCAAACGCGCGCGGTGCACAGGGGTACGCCGTCGGGCGCTAGCGCCGGAGTCGATCACGTAAAGACGGTCCAGCCCCCCGATGAACGGCTTGCAGGCCGTTCATCGGGGGGCTGGACCGTTCCAGGGAACTCAACTAGCAGCCGGGCGCGTCGCGATTTCCGCCTCGCTGCGCAGGATGCAGAACCCGTTGGCCTCCGGGTCTGCGAGCACGACCCAACCGGTGCCATCTGGGTTGTGCCGGTCGTCGACGACGGTTGCTCCCAGTGGTATCAAGTCTGGTATCATCCGCGCCATGGCGATGACACTACGACTCGACGACCAGGAGACGGAGGCTTTGCGGCGCCGCGCCGAACTTGAGGGCCGCTCGATGCAGGAGGTCGCCAAGCAGGCAGTCCGCGACTACATCGATCGCACCAGCCGGCGCGACCTCGTGGACCGGGTTCTGGACGAGGGTCTGCCGCCGTATGCCGAAGCGCTACGGCGGCTCGGGGAATGATCTATCTCGACCTCGACGAGTTGGTTCACGTCGCCGAACGTGTGCTCGGCAGCGTCGAGTTTCGCGACCTTGGGCTGCTCGAGTCGGCAGCCGCGCGCCCGCGCTCAAGCGCGTTTGGCGAAGACGCTTACCCGACGATCCACCACAAGGCTGCGGCTTTGGTCCATTCAATCGCCCGAAACCGCGCCTTGGTCGATGGCAACAAGCGGCTGTCTCTTGGCGCAGCGATTGCTTTCTACGGGATGAACGGCCTACGCCTCACCATGACAAACGACGAGGCGTACAACCTCATCGTCGCTGTGGCTGCAGGAACATTGGACGACGTGGGGGAGATCGCCGATCCTTTGCGCGAGCGCGTCGAGCCGCGCTTGAGCGGCGAGGCGCGAGGTGTCGACAAATGACGCGTGATCCGAGTCCTCGCGAAAACGCGGCTGATCTGAGCGGGTGACGGGAATCGAACCCGCATGACCAGCTTGGAAGGCTGGGGCTCTGCCATTGAGCTACACCCGCGAGCGTCGGGCAGGGCAACGACGCCGGCCGGACGAGCAGCGCCTAGACTACGCGTCGCGCCGCGGGGCGTAGCGTAGTGGCTAGCGCGCCTGCTTTGGGAGCAGGAGATCGGGAGTTCGAGTCTCCCCGCCCCGACCAGCTGATGCGAACGGCCGCCCTCGGGCGCGGCTACCTCGGCGCGCTTCGATAGCCTCGAAGGCCTGTCTCCCGTTGTCCCTGCCCTACCGCTGCCGCCCGAGGAGCCGTACCCGTGAAGAGCGCTGTCGAGACCCTGAGCCCGACCAGGGTCAAGCTCACCGTCGAGGTCGACTTCGACGAGCTCGGCCCGAACCTCGACTCGGCCTACCGCAAGGTCGCCGGCCAGATCCGCATTCCGGGCTTTCGGCCGGGCAAGGTGCCGCCGCGCATCATCGATCAGCGCATTGGGCGCGGCGCCGTGCTCGAAGAGGCGGTCAACGAGGCAATCCCGCAGTTCTACGGCCAGGCGGTCGACGAGGCCGAGGTCCGGGTGCTCAGCCAGCCGGACATCGAAGTCACCCACTTCGCTGACGGCGAACAGTTGTCGTTCACAGCAGAGGTCGACGTCCGCCCGAAAATCGAACTACCCGAGCTCGAGGGCCTGCCCGTCACCGTCGACGACGCCGTCGTGACCGATGCGGACGTCGACGAGCAGGTCAACAACTTGGCCGACCGGTTCGCCACGCTCACGACGGTCGAGCGCCCGACTGAGACGGGCGACTTCGTGACCATCGACCTGTCGCTCACGGCCGACGGTGAGCCCGTCGAGGACGGCGTCGCCACGGGCCTTTCGTACGAGGTCGGCAGCGCGAGCCTGATCGACGGGCTCGACTCCGCGCTCGTCGGGCTATCCGCCGGTGAGTCCGCGGAGTTCGACGCGCCGCTCGTGGGCGCGTACGCCGACAAGGCGGGCCGAGCCTCCGTCACGGTCAAGGCCGTGCGGGTGAAGCAGCTGCCCGAGATCAACGATGACTTCGCCCAGGAGGCGAGTGAGTTCGACACGCTCGACGAGTTGCGCACCGACCTGCGCACCCGGCTCGAGCGGGTGCGCCGCCTCGAGCAGGGCATGCAGGCGCGCGACAAGGTGCTCGACTCGCTGCTGTCCAAGGTCGAGATCCCGCTGCCCGAGCGGGTCGTGAAGGCCGAGATCGACGCGCGGGCGAACAACCTCGAGCAGCAGCTCCAGGCCAACGGCCTCGACCTCGAGACGTACCTGGAGTCGCAGAAGGAGACGCTTGAGGAGCACGAGACGCATGTCTTGGCGGACGTCGAGCGTGACCTCCGGGCGCAGTTCGTCCTCGACGCGATCGCGGCTCAAAGGGAGCTCGCGATCGAGGAGGCGGAGCTGACCGAGTACATCGTTCGGCGGGCCGGCCGGCTCGGCGTCACCCCGGACGCCTACGCGACGCAGCTGGTGAACACCGGGACCGTCCCGTTGGCCGTCGCCGACGTCCTGCGCGGCAAGGCCCTCGGTCAGGTCCTCGAGCAGGCGGCCATCACTGACGCGTCCGGTCGCGAGGTCGATCTCAAGCAGCTCGAACAGGACGCCGCAACGGCCGCTCAGCAGTAGGCCTGTGTGGTTGCCTGCGCCCTCAGCGAACAGCGCGCGGGAGTATCCCGAACTGGGGGATGAGCCGGTTAGGGTCGCATTGTTGAGACCCGATAACCAGATTGGAATGTCGCACCGCCCGGCTGGCAGTTCCAACGCTTGAATACCGGCGGTTCGACCGGCGACAGACGAGCAGGTGATCTCCGCGTGACGCTCTACCACCCGGGTGCCCCGGCGTCCGATGACGCTCCGCTGATGCGGATGCCGTCGTCCGGCGTCTCACCCGACGACGACATCTTCAACCGGCTACTCAAGAACCGCATCCTCATCCTCGGCTCGGTCGTCGACGATGCGATCGCGAACAAGATCTGCGCCCAGCTGCTGCTGCTCGCGGCCGAAGATTCCGAGCGCGACATCTACATGCACGTCAACTCGCCGGGCGGCTCGGTCGACGCCGGCATGGCCATTTACGACACGATGCAATACGTGCCGTGCGATGTCGCGACCGTCGGCATGGGCCTCGCCGCGTCGATGGGCCAGTTCCTGCTGTGCGCGGGCGCGAAGGGCAAGCGGTTCGCGCTGCCGCATTCGCGCATCATGATGCACCAGCCGCTCGGTGGCGTCGGCGGTTCGGCGTCCATCATTGCGATTCAGGCCGAGCAGATGCTCTACACGAAGAAGAAGCTGCAGGAGTTGATTTCGCTGCACACCGGGCAAAGCGTCGAGCAGATCGAGCGCGACTCCGATCGTGAGCGCTGGTTCTCGGCAGAAGAGGCGAAGGAATATGGCTTCGTCGACCACGTCGTCCGCAGTGCACGGCAAGTGCCCACCGAGACCACCGCGGTCTCCTGAACTTTGAGGAGGATCCGGTGACAAACTTTGTGACCGACACCTGGGGTCTCGACCGGCCGGCGAGCCGCTACATCGTGCCGGAGTTTCGCGAGCGCACGAGCCAGGGCGACCGCATCCACAACCCGTATACCAAGCTCTTCGAAGAGCGCATCATCTTCCTCGGCGTCCAGATCGACGACGTGTCGGCCAACGACGTGATGGCCCAACTGCTGACTCTCGAGTCGATGGATCCCGACCGTGACATCCAGCTGTACATCAACTCGCCCGGCGGCTCGTTCACCGCGCTGACCGCCATCTACGACACGATGCAGTTCATCCGTCCCGAGGTGCAGACCATCTGCATGGGCCAGGCCGCCTCGGCTGCCGCCGTCCTGCTTGCTGCAGGCGCCAAGGGCAAACGAATCGCGCTGCCCAACTCGCGCATCCTGATCCACCAGCCGTCGAGCGAGGCAGGTGGCCAGGCGAGCGACATCGAAATCGCTGCGCGCGAAATCCTGCGCATGCGGGAGCTGCTCGAGCAGATGCTGGCTAAGCACACCGGCCGCACGGAGGAGCAGGTGCGGCTCGACATCGAGCGCGACAAGATCCTCACCGCCGACGAAGCCGTCGAGTACGGCCTCATCGACGAAGTGATCACCAGCCGCAAGCTCACCCCGGTGGGCGCGCACTAGGCCTCCGACGTTCGAGGGCGCTCGGCAGCGTTCGGCGGCGTTCGGCGGCAGCACAGCACGACCCAGCACCACGTGGCGTCCGGCACCCAGTCGGACACGCGGAAGAGGGCCGACAATCGGCCCCGGAGGCGGTACCTTCTGAAAGGTCTGAAGGCGACCGGCTCGCGACGGCGCAGCAACTGGGCACGACAGGAGACGGATCCGGGTGGCACGCATAGGCGACGGTGGCGACCTGCTGAAGTGCTCTTTCTGTGGGAAGAGCCAGAAGCAGGTCAAGAAGCTCATCGCGGGCCCGGGGGTCTACATCTGCGACGAGTGCATCGACCTGTGCAACGAGATCATCGAAGAGGAGCTGTCGGAGTCCGCCGACCTGAAATGGGACGAGCTTCCCAAGCCGCGCGAGATCTTCGACTTCCTCGAGCAGTACGTCATCGGGCAGGACGTCGCCAAGAAAGCCCTCTCGGTCGCCGTCTACAACCACTACAAGCGCATCCAGGCCACCGGCAAGGAGCCGCGGCCCAGTGGTTCCGGCCATGACGCCGTCGAGCTGGCCAAGTCGAACATCCTCCTGATCGGCCCCACGGGGTGCGGCAAGACCTACCTTGCTCAAACACTGGCTCGCATGCTCAACGTGCCGTTCGCCATCGCCGACGCCACCGCCCTCACCGAGGCCGGGTACGTCGGCGAGGACGTCGAGAACATCCTGCTGAAGCTGATCCAGGCCGCCGACTACGACGTCAAAAAGGCCGAAACTGGGATCATCTACATCGACGAGATCGACAAGATCGCCCGCAAGAGCGAGAACCCGTCGATCACCCGCGACGTTTCGGGCGAGGGCGTGCAGCAGGCACTGCTCAAGATCCTCGAGGGGACGACGGCGAGCGTGCCGCCGCAGGGCGGTCGCAAGCATCCGCACCAAGAGTTCATCCAGATCGACACCACGAACGTGCTCTTCATCGTTGGGGGAGCCTTCGCCGGTCTCGAGAAGATCATCGAGGGCCGGGTCGGCAAGAAGGGCATCGGCTTCGCCGCCACCCTGCATACCAAGCGCGACCCCGACTCCGTCGACTCATTCGCCGACGTCATGCCGGAAGACCTGCTCAAGTTCGGCATGATCCCCGAGTTCATCGGTCGGCTTCCGGTGATCACCACTGTCGCCAACCTCGACCGCTCGGCCCTAATCCGCATCCTCACCGAGCCGAAGAACGCGCTGGTGCGGCAATATCGGCGGCTGTTCGACCTCGACTCCGTCGAGCTGGAGTTCAGCGAGGACGCGCTCGAGGCGATCGCCGACCAGGCGATCCTGCGCGGCACGGGCGCCCGCGGCCTGCGGGCGATCATGGAAGAAGTGCTGCTCTCGGTGATGTACGACATCCCGAGCCGCAAGGACGTCGCCCGCGTGGTGATCACCCGCGAGGTTGTGCTCGACAACGTCAACCCCACGCTGGTGCCGCGCGAGGCGCCCAAGCGCGAGCGGCGCGAAAAGACCGCCTGAAAAAGACCGCTCTCCGCGCAGCTGACAGCCCATCCAGGTGATACAAGGCTGCCGTTTCTCGCACTACTCCTGCGGGAATTCCCGGGGCTGACCCGAAATCCTGGAGGAAGCCATGCTGGCAGCCGTTATCGTGCTCGCCGTGTTGCTTGTGATCGCCATCTGTCTGCTGGCGATGCTCGCGCTGAGGGACCGCCGCAGCACCGCGCTGCACCAACGATTCGGTAATGAATACGACCGTGCTGTCGACGAGCGCGGCAACCGCCGGGACGCCGAGCGTGACCTCAGCGAACGCGCTCGCCGGCACTCGCAGCTGCAGATCAAGCCCCTCGACACCATGCAACGCGAGGCATTCGCCGCCTCGTGGCGCACGGTGCAGGCGCGCTTCGTCGAAGCTCCCCGAGAAGCTGTCGCGGACGCCGATGCGCTGGTGCGCGACGTCATGACCGAGCGGGGCTACCCGATGGGCGACTTCGAGCGGCAGAGCGCCGACCTGTCCGTCGACCATGCGGACGTCGTCGGGCACTACCGTGAAGC
>Ga0105240_10006824_pt1 | contig 16698 bp, 34 predicted proteins | sample KBSC54metaG_FD_80426 | JGI IMG/M metagenome (GOLD analysis project Ga0105240, IMG submission 80426) | Corn rhizosphere microbial communities from Kellogg Biological Station, Michigan, USA - KBS C5-4 metaG | ecosystem: Host-associated > Plants > Roots > Rhizosphere > Soil | place: Michigan, USA...
CTGTAAGCGTCCATCGATCCATTAATTGGCCCGTGATGCCATTCTTAACATCTTGTGGGTTTGGCACTCCCTTAAAATCTTCCCACGTTATAACCCTATAGGGGATAGTTAAAGCCAGTAATATAGCAAGTATATTCATGATTGAGATTCTTTAGATTCTAATTCTTCTCGTTCGTGATCTTCAAGGCTGGCAACATACCAACACCGAATACTTTCTCCATTTGGGAATTCCTGAAAATACTCAGGCGGAAGATTAGACAGCTCGTTTTCTTTCAGAGTTCCCTTATAAAAGGTATATCGGCGAGTCCCATCTTTGTGAATAATGATTGTTTCTAAATGTATGTGCATAATTAAAATATTAATGATCTATCATGTTTAAACAATACACTATCTGGTAGAGAGGATAGTTCTTTGATGCGCATTTGCTTTATTATTTTTTGCGCCCAGGCCACCGTTATTTTAAACTCCTTAGTTATCCCCTTCTCTGGTATTCCTTCTTTGTGCATAACCAGCATCTCTTTCATGTCCAAAATAGTTAGCTTTTGATTGCCACCAGTCACCCTCAATGTTGGAATAATATGCTTGTATATCTCCCAATAACAATCTGTATTTCTGACTATCCTCCTTAACTCATGCTCTGATGAGCTTTCTATTACCTGTCCATCAAAATGCAATGAGTATTTTACTTTCATATTAAAATGGCAGACCATCAATTGGTTCAGTAACATTTGAAGCAGGATCGTTTGTTTTTGGCTCTCGCTGCGGAACATCAAAATCTGAATCTATTCCGGAAATATCCTTATCGCTAACTGGCTTTGGCCCATCCGACTGTTTGAGATTCCCTATGTATACCCTGTCCTCCAAGTCTTTCATTTCTTTAGTAGGGTTTACTTGCACAGACATTATATTCCCGAATTTATCCTTTTCTTCGTTAAGCCATACGTTTACTGAGGCGTATATCTTCCCATTGGTACCCTTAGTAAAGGCAGAATGTTTTTGTTTTGCAAGATCAATAAGATCACTCAAACAAATAGAACCATAGAATAACTGTCCCATAATCTAATTTTAAATTTTTATTAACCAATTTGTGTCTAAAAGCGATTTAAAAGGTCTTCCCGTTTCTTTATCATGCACATGTATCATTCTCCCGGATTCGCATTCTTCCATGATATAAATACCCTTAATAACAAATATACGCCCTTGCGTCTTTGCGTACAATGGCTTCAAAAAAACCTCCTCTTCCAATAAGAACGCAGCTCCGGTTCTATCCTTTGCATATGTAACGGAACAATTTGGGCATGAAAAATATTTATCGATGACCTTAAATACATCCGCTGATTCAGATAAACAATTATTGCACCTCATTGCTTGGTCCTTTTAGGCCGATTTACAATCCAATCAAATGACTTTCCATTTTTAATGTGATATTGTATCCAACCTGGCGTCCTTCCTAACTTTTTGCACCAGTCCGACTGAAGCATCGTAACCCCGTTGTAAGTATGAAAAACACTATTTCTTCTGTTTTCGTTTTGTTCTCTATCCGTAGCCCAACGACAATTTTTATATTCATATCCTTTATTGTTGTCAATTCGATCTAAACTATGAGCTTCTGAAGGGCGATTACCCATATCTTCAAGAAAATTAGAGAACGACTTTAGCCATCTTTGGGATACTGTAATGCCTCTGCCGCCATAGTTCTTATATTCTGGATTTTTTTTGTTATAACATCTGGACTTCATTGACTGATAAACATAATATTCAGGCATCCTTCTACTTGAACCACCGTGTTTATATGCTAGTAAACCTATTTTAGTCGCATTCCAACACCCACAGCTAACAGAATGTCCACTTCTTAAGTGGCATTGTAAAACGATTCTTTCCGAACCACATTCGCATAAACACAACCATGCAGTGTATTTATTCGTCGATTCGCGTATCACTGTTAGTTTTCCAAATTTTTGGCCCACTAGATTAAATTGGCTTGGCATTTTCAGATTTAATATTAAAAAAATACTTATCTTTCTGTCTATTTAAATTAGACAACAAGAAATTCATTCGCATCCATTTATCGGAATCATAGGCATATTCCAGAAACAATTTAAACCTTTTTATTGCTATCTCCTTTGTCCACTCTATTCCGTTTTCTTCTGCCCTTTTCCTTAACGAACTTACGATTAACTTTAAGTCTCTAGGAGCTGACCTATCAAAACTCGGTATAGTAGAAAACTTAGCCCGAGAAAATTCAAAATAACAGTCAATAAAATCCTGCCAGTATAATTCGGCTGCCTTCTTTTCTTTTTTAACGCGTCGCATAATATATTATTATTTTATTGATCGAACTCGAATCTTTTCATTCTTGCCGTCAACATGGCCGTCTTATCAAGATCATTCCAATTCCCCATGAAATAAGGAACGCCCCATTCTTTTTGCTTTATATATGATGAAATTGTAACACTAGCACATTCCTTACCTTCATGCCAACACCTATACAATCTATCAACTGGCACTCCGTCAGCTAACATTACAAAGTCATTCTTAAATCCGTATGATAAAAGTTGTAATTTTCCAATCTTATCATAAATATTCTCAGGAGAAGATACCTCTATCCATAAATGCAATGATGGTATATAGAAATCTGGAAGATACCAAACACCATTAGATAATTTAAATCCTTCCTTTTCGTATTGATAGGCATAACCCAATTCATTAAAAAACACAGCCCACCTTGCTTCAAGTCTTGACCTAAAATAATGACCGTCAAATTTTGTGTCTATTGCTTTTATCATAATCAAAATGGGTCGTTTTCAAATAAATCATTTAAATCATTATCGTCTTTAAACGGAAACCACAAGTCTGGATTGCTCATTCTCTTTTCAACACCAGATGCCAAAACGGGATCGCATGGCATTTCTCCGCTAATAGGATCAGCATATCTCTTTTTACCCCAATTCAGCACCAAAGGAAAGTCCCCCAATTTCCCCCCTGTTCTTTTTCTCTTTAACTTCTGAATATATATCTGAACATTGGGGTCGTTTTTATCAATATGGAAGTTTGGCCGATAGTAAGATACGATATTGTCCATTTTATTACCCCATGCCGCACCGCCAGCAATATCATACTTATCAACTACGGGAAGTGACTTATCTTGGTTATAAGAAGGGTTTTTAGGATGAGCTATGATATTATAACATACGTTATTCAATAGCGCGAATCTTTTTAGGTCTTTAAATATATCGGAAAGATATTGATCTTCTCTTTGATATGGCCTTTGCAGGTGATCAAGCTGATTGAACGGGTCTATCATAACCCCGTCTAATCCTTTCTTCAATACAAGATGCCTGAACCGCTCATTTATAGAATTTACATCATGCTCATTCTCTGGATACACGTAAAATATATGCCTAGAAATAAAATCGCAAGAGTTTGTATACTCCTTCTCTGTCATATCCTTTAGCCACTTGCCCGCATACATTTCTACTAAATCATCGTAAAAATCGTTTGCAGGATAATTTTCCGGGCTGAATATAGCCCACCTCCATCCATCCCAAATACTTTTAGTAAGCATTAATTGAAGCGCAAAAAATGTTTTCCCGTGGTTACCATACCCTACGAATAAATTCAATTCCCCCTTTTTCCATCTAAAAAATTCATCCATATCCCTGAACCTTGTAGTGGGAGCCAGCTGAATACCATTTCTGAAATTTTCCAACATAGACGGGAAAATATCTTCGAGATAATATATTCCATCAACGGGAATACTTTGGGCATTATTAATTACATTTATTACACTTGATGCGCCTAAATACATCAGAACCTCATTGAAATCTTTACATCTTCTTTTCAATCCAGTTTCAATCGGCACAACTTCTTCAAGTGGATAGTTCACAGTGAAGCATCGTTCAACTCCTAACCTTCTAATTAGTTCATCCCTCAAAGACACGCCAGCCGAATCCGCATCAGTAGCTACAATTATTTCATGCAATCCAGAAAACCAATCAGAACAATTGTCTAAATATTCAAGTTGCTGGCTCCCTTTGCTTGCTCCATTTGGGACTGAAACTACAACCCATTTGGCCAGATCAGCGTTTTTAATCTCTCCTGTATTCGTGTCAACATCTTCGCAATGACCAAATCCAGCTTCGTATACACTTAAACAATCCATTTCGCCTTCAACAATAATGCAATGTCTTTTATCTCCTATGGCTTGAAGATTATAAAAAATCAATTCAGCCCCCTTTACCATTTTAAAATCCTTCCTGGCGTCTCTAAATTTTATATTAATCAACTCTCCATCTCTGAAATATGGGAAACAAATGCATTTTTCTTTGGCCTGCGTTTGTGGCATCCATTCTTCTCTTGAAAATATCATGAATTTTTCCAGCGTACTTTTGGATATTCCCCTTTTTTTGAAATACGTCTCAACTTTTTCGTTTAATTCTATAGCTTTTAATACATCGGCCGGAGGACGTTCATATTTTTTATCGTCACGCTTCCGCTCTAAAGCACGTACATTTCCTTTCCAGCCACAATTGTGGCAATTCCATTCCCCCGTAGTTATGTTTACAGACAGCGGCTTATCTGTCTTATTTCGGCGACCCTCCGAACATTGAGGACATTTCGTTTTTTCTGATCCACCTCGACGTGTCAATTTAATTCCTAGATCGCAAAGTTTGTCGTAATACATATTTATCTAATTTGAAAGTCCGCGAATAACGTCTTTGGGCTTCAATTCTCCAATTTTTAATAAATCCTTTTGGGTTGATCCTAATTCTTGACTTGTCCCATCTTCAAAAAAAACAAATAACCCGTCTTCTGAAAATATCTTCCCTGTAACTTTTTTACTTCCTGCCATCTTTTTATCCTTATCCTTATCCTTATCCTTATCCTTATCCTTATCCTTAATCATTTTACAATGATTCTCGAATGATTTTTCTTTTATTATGTAATCATTGCCATACGCGGGGGGGATTAAATTAATAGCGTCTCTTTGAAACAATTCTCTTACAACTGAAAGAATAACAGGCTTTTGACTTAAAAGAGTTGTGTATTGAAACTTTAAAAAACCAGGGATAAACCAATCATTTTTATGAACTAAAAGCCTACCCTCCATAACAGCTAAAAGGTCTTTTTCTTCAAGATTCGTCCGGCACATGAGATTCAAAATTCCCATAGAACGCTTGCAAAATCCCGCATGGGAGCAATTATCTACCAGCCATTGCCAAATGATTCGGTAATCATTATCTAATGATACATACCAGTCATCTTTCCATTTTTCTGTGTCCGTAAGGCGTTTCGCCATCTGCCATTCTCTTAATGAGTTAGTTAAATAAGGGTAAGGTCTATAAAACGAAAGCCCCGCGCCGGAAGACGCGGGGACACTTCATTTCTGCAACTTTCGTCGCATATTCTTTAGTTCCTTTGTATCGCTTCCGGTCAATACGTGGGACTGTAATTATGTATAGTATATGCTATTAAGCATTTTTTAAAGGATTTTAGCATTTCTGAGAAGTGAAGATACTGCAATTTTTATTCCAGCCAAATATTTAATGGGAGTTTTATTTTTTCAAATTGATTCCTACCATTAACGGATCAGGAACTGGCATTTTCTGATCAATGGGTCTCCAAAGATGCAGACAGAAATGATGCATGCTTACATAGTCTTTTTCGGCCGGGTGATACTGTATTACACATTCGTCTTTATCCCAAAATAAGTCCTTTATCCAGCACATCTCTTCCCAAGTGGGGCATCGTGTGGCATTTTTACCTTTGGGTGCTACAGTTACAGAAACGTGCTCCCATCCTTCCCCATCGCTAACTTGGCACCGCAGCTCATACCCGAATATCCGAAAATGCGGAATGACAAAGAATCCATTATTACCATACGCCGCCGTACTAGCTAATATCGGATGATTTTTAAGCCTATAGCTTTCTGGAACTTTCATAACTTACTATAACAAAATAGTGTTGAATTTACAGAGAGTTTATTGCTGCTTCAATTTCCAGCGGTGATTTGGATTTTAATTTTTCTTCCAAAACCTCAAATATGGCGATATGTTGCAGGTTTTCTGCCTCCCACCTTATATTCCCGCATGGGGTCCTAATAATGGAATCTAATTCCCTTTCTTCTTTAATTTCCTGCAAATCTCTTTCAAGACTTTGTATCTCTCGTTCTTTAGATATCATTTCATCAATTGCGTTGTCATAGTCGCCTTCGGCCTCTTTCAGTTCCTGTTCTGCTGCATCTATAAATTCCAATGCTTCTTCATTATCAGCGCATATGGTTCTTAAATGGTCAAAATTACTTTTAGGCATTTTATTGAGGTTTTTGTATTTTCGCTATGATAGCAGTAGCTTTAGTTTCTTTGGATGATATGTAGTAGGCCGGGGCACTTTCAGCAAAATCCAGTTCCTCTACATCGATGCTTTTTAACACTACATTCATTCGCGTAGGGTTGTAAGTGAATGGGGACGGCACTTTAAGCCCTGGCACTTCTCTTTCGTGATGTTTATCTAAAAGCACGTCGTCCATTTCCATTTTACCATTGGATAACGTTACAATTGGATTTTGAGTAAGTTTCATGGTCAAGTTGTTGAAAGAAAGAAGATCGCTAGAGCCTACCGTAAATATATGTTCTCTTTTTTGTTGAAACAATTTTCGAATATCAAACCATGATATGGTGGGCTTTACGTATCCAAATGTCACTTCGCTATTATAAAAAAAGTAATAGTTTTCGGATTCAAGAAAAGACTCGATTTTAAACACTGAAATAGCCTCTGCTACGTAATTCAATAAGACTATTTTTACAGGTTCTTCTATTGGATAATGATACACTACAAATCCTTCACCGGCGCATATAGCTCCTTCTCCTATATGAACGTAATTGTAATACTCTGGTCCATCTTTTACAGGTATAGCGAAGTTTGCCGCTGCTGCCATAGCTTTAATAAACTCTTCAGATAACGGGATAGGTTCTCCGTCTGCTGTAGGTGGGTTTATGAATGTTTTTTTGTCCTGCTGCTGTAAAAGAAACCTGTCTCTGCCGTCATTTAATTCCACTTTGCCTTTAACAATATTTATTGAAATAAAAGAGGATACAGTGCTACCCAACAAAGGGTATAAATCATCCTCCGAAACTAATATAACAGGATCATTTACGGCCTCTGCATCGTAGGCCATCGTTACGAAAGAATGTCCTACGTTTTTACATATATGCCCTTCGCCAAATCGTAAATACTTATGAATAGGTAAAATACCATTAGATCGGACATGCGCAGATAGTTTCTGATACTTTTTTAAAGTAGCTACTGGAATATTCATTGATTATATGTTTTGATTATATGTTTTCTTCTTCTGTTTGTAAATTATCGTTTTCATCTATCTTGTCCACCTCCCATGCTTCGCTAAAATCCTTATCAGCAAACATTTCAGCCAATCCGGATATTTGGGATAGCCGAAGTACTTCATCTGGGTCCATCCCCAATTGCTGACCTATTTTTTTATCCGACCAATTTCGACGTTTAAGTTCTAAAACTATCTCACTCATAGCATCTATCTTATGCTTACCTCTAGCCCGATTGTGGCGGATTGTGGCTGCTATCCTGTCGCCCTTGTCAGTTCTGTCCATAATAGCCGTTACAATTGGCAGATAATTTAAAATACGAGCGTTTATAGCCTTATCCTCCTTCCCTACACGGTGTCTATGGTAACCGTCAATTACTTCTATTTTATCATTTTCCATCCAGGTTACTATAGGTTGTGTATATCCATCCTCCCCTATCGATATAGCCAAAAGTTTCATCTCTGGAGGGGCTACCGCGTTAGGATTATAGTCATTGGCCGTCACCCAATCCGATCTTACCCATAGTACGCAATCAACCGGCTCTCTCTTAAAAGGAGAAATATTATGAAGGGCGAGTTTTATTTTATTTATAGCCTCTATCCGCTCATGAATCGGCAGGGCTGCTATCTCAGCTAAATTGAAAGATTCCATTTTTCTTTCTTGCGTTTTATTAAAGCCAAATATTTTTCATAAGCCTCAGATTTTGTTTGACTGAAGCCCATACCTTTCCCCCAATAGTCGTTACGTAACAAAGACTTACATACTCTCCGCCACGAAGGAGCCAGCTTATTCGCTTCCATCTCATAAGGTGCTTCATCGGGTATTCCGTCAGGATAGCCGCGATCCATCCACCATTTTACGAACACTGATATTTTTGCGTCGTAGTGAACTTGTGATTTTTCTTGCATGGAAGAAAGTAACAGTTTTGCAAAAGACTTCCATGTATGTCCTTCAGGCTTGCTTATTCGCCTGTACCCGGTTATATTACCCTTTTCTTGCACATACAATGCACCGCCGTTTGCTCCATTAACCCTAGCCACTACTCTAGCCCACGTTTCAGGCTCAATTAAATGGAATAACCATAAACCACGCCGTTGGTCATCACCGTATGGTTGGCAGATGCGCATTTGGTGAATAGTCAACCCCGCCTTGTACATGAGATCGTATAGTTTATTGTATCTTTTGTCAGGACGTTTGCTGTGGTATATCCAAATGTCGCTCGTTTTCCAATCGTAAATAGGATATACATTATAAACTTTTTCTTTCACTAAAGAAGTGAATTTCCTGTTTTCATACATGGCTTTTTTGTCACTTGCTACGGTTCTATATCGGTTAAGGCTTTCATCTGCACGGATACCAACGAAACAAGCGCATGGTTTTCCATCTGCATACCATGATCCAAATTCAGGTACAAACTCCTCAAACTCCATCCCCCTATGATAAAAGGGCAATAATTCGCCCGGATAGACAATTGATGGCTTTTCTCTTATCCAGCTTTCTTTTTTTGTTTCATCCCAACACAGCCAGTGAGGTTCATAAACACTAACAGCGTTGCGCAAATGTATTTCTAAGCACATCCAAAATGGCTCAGTACAGTCGGCATATTCTCTAAAACAATCTAGTGCATGGTCTATCGTCAATTTGTATTGCCCCTCCAAGTCGATCAAAAGCAGTCCGAATGTTCGCTTTCTTTTTATCGCCTCCTCCGCTACCAAGTGAAGCATTACCGTGCTGTCCTTCCCGGCACTGAAAGACAGATAAACTTTCTCGAATGTGTCGAACGTCCATGAAATCCGGTGCCGGGCGGCTGTCAATACATCTATTCCAATTGGTGTCTTTGGCATAATTATCTTCCCAAATTTTTATTGCTATATCAGCTTTATTATTTGCTTTGTCTTGTTGATCTTTTGTAAGTTGATGCCATGCGGATCGGGTAATATATTCTGGGCATCCAAATGCTATGCATACCGCCGAATGACCTATCCACGCTTGTCGGTTCATATCTAAGCATGTTAGATTGTGCTCACAACCATTAGGCCACATTTCAATAGCAAATAGCATGTATTTGCCGTATAACTCAGCATCCCCAGTAAATAAAACGGCATATTTTAAATATTCTACCTCTTCTCTCGAACTAATCTTTCGCCACATCCCATTGTGGTAGTCCTCCCACTTATCGTACGGGTGATATACTTGCTTCAAAATAATCTTTCTATTGTATTGGAAGATGGCTTTACTTGATTGATGGCTCTTGAAAAATCAGCTATGGATTTTCCTGGTATTGTTTTAGTGGGAACGGGCGTATCTTGATTTAAGGCCCATACATAACCCTTTCGCCCAGATTTAAGCGCCCTCTTTTCCCCTGGCCTATGTATAAGATTGTATTTTTTACCGCCTATTTCATTCAGCCTTTTCCATATTTTGTCAGGCTTGCATTTGAGGAACCGGCTAATATCTTCGTATGTGCCCTGTTTTATTACAGAGAGTGCCCAAATAATATCTAAGTAGGTTTTCTTCACTTCCGAATCTTGTAATGATTGGAATGCCTCAATTGAGGTCTCAGGTAGTTTTCTATTGCTCATTGCCAAAGAATATTATTTTTACATCAGATGTACGAAAGTTAGTAGATAAAAGTACGCCGTCTAATTCAGTCTTTTCCTCTTTAGGAAGCGTATGCCATTTTTGAGGGCCGACGTTTCCGGCTGCAAATCCTATAGGGTTATCTCCATCCAGCCAACCTGCCGAAAATCCTTGTTGTCGTAAAAGCTCTATAGCTTCATACAAAGCTCCAAAATCAACATTAGGCCCTTTCTTAACAGTGTATTCCTTATTTATCATTCGGCCATTCCAGTATTTAGCTTTTACTTGTGTTGCCATATTTAAGATGATTTAATGAAAGATCACGTATTGTTGTGTATAAAAAAGACCTGATATTATTATCTCCTGTGATTCCGTTTTTAAGTTTTTGGTATAACCTATAATACCCCTCTGTTACCATACTCTGAGCACAATCCTCATTTAATGTAAGAAGGAAGCTCATATTGAACAATTCTTCGTAGTACATATCGTACGCCTCTTTAAGCAGGCTGTGCTTTCTCTCACTACTCATAGGTTGTTATTTTAAGGTCTGAGACAAAGGAACTAAATATATTTTGAAATTCCAAACATTTTGTTTTATTTTGTTCTATGCAGAAAGAAAAAGAAATTTGCCCAGTTTGCTGTGGAGCTGGGAAAATAACAAAAGCCGGTAATAATATAGCATCTAAGCAGAGGCGCAGAAAACTAATAGCAGAAACATTACGGGCTGAAGGATATACCATTAGAGAGATAGCTGCGTTAATGGGATACAAGTCGCCAAGTACAGTACATCAACTTTTGCATTAATTATGGCCTTTAATTCTACAATACGGCAGCGAATTGGCTATTGTTCCATTTGCGGGGTAGAAGGGCCTGTCATAAAAGGTTTATGCAATAATCATTACTGGCTTAATGTTCGACTTAAATCAGTGAATAAGCAATATGAAAAGGAGGAAGTAGGAAAAAAGGGTAATGAATTATCTGATTTAATCACAAAGGCCGACGCTGTATTTAGCAAATATATTAGATTGAGCGAAGCCAATACGTCGGGTAAAATCAAATGCTTCATATGTCAAAATAGAGTAAGATGGCAAGACGCTCAGGCGATGCATTTCGTGAAAAGGGGTAATTTGTTTTTAAGATGGGATGAGCGAAATGTAAAAGTAGGCGATAATAATTGCAATGTGGTTAAAGGGGGAAATTATCTTCTTTTTGCTAAAAAATTGGAATCCCTAAACCCTGGTATTACAGATATTTTAATGGAAGAGTCAAGGCTTGTATATAAACCTACTAGGCAAGAGATTCATGATATAATAAACTCATATACTCAAAAGATAAAACAGTTAAAATGAGTTACATACTCGCATGTAAAATAGGCCCCTTCAACTATTTTCTCCGTATAAAATGGAAGGGTGGTAAACCAATATTTTCATACGAGGGCCTTAGAGATAACGCCACCAAAATGGATCATTCAGAAGCCAAAACAGCACTATCTTTAATAGATAATAAATCACCGCTATATTTTGAAATAATAACCCTCAATCAATAAACTCATGGCCCACGTAGTGAAGTCCTTATTTGGAAAACTAAGATGCAGTGAGTGCGGGAATGTTGTACGATATACTCCCAAGGCATTTCCTTTCCCTCAATTTACGTGTGACCATTGTGTTTCTCGAAATAGAGAGCGGCGAGAGAGTGAGTCTAAGATAGCCGACTTACAGCGTCAAATAAACGAATTAAAAAAACAGAATACCAATCAATAAACTCATGGAACAGAACAGTATAAGGCGCGGCAGCCGGAAAGATTGGGCTATCGTGATCGCTTTTGGACAATTCTTTTTATTTGGGCTTGGTGTGGGACTTTTTCGATATCATTTTTGCGGAACCATATTTTTAGCCAGTTCGGCTCTTGGTTTCATTTCAATCTATATGGGAAAATGCAATTAAAATAATAACTCATGGAACAAGAACAGAAGATACCGGAAGAGATTCGAAACTGGCTAAAACCGTTAGAAGCACATTTTGGGCTAAGATATGGTCAAGGAGCCGAAGCCATGTACCACTACCTCGCCCCCGAACTAGCCGCCCTCACAGAAGAAAGGGATGCATATAGGAAGGCGCTGGCGGCAATAGCAGCTGATGGTTGGCATAATGATCCTTCGGAGGAGCTTTGTAGGATTAGAACGATCGCCAAATTTATTATTGATAAATACCCTTCCCCCTCACCTTATAAAAGCAAAGATAATGGAGAATAAACGACCAGAACCGACCAAAGAGTCACAAGATTACCCTTTACGCATTCTTCAGATAAAACTCGGGGAATGGGAAGGTGTATACGAACATTGGAACCAGCAAATGTACGGAGTTCATGGTCCATTCGCGGAAGGGGCTCAATTTATGGACGAAGCGCTTTGGCGAATTAATCAACTGAAGGAGGCAATAAATATTCTCACCCATCACCCCTAAAGACTATGGAACAATCAATTGAAAAACTTTTCTCCGAACTGACGCAATGGTCAGGCATTTACGAGTTCTCTTTTCAGTTCTGGGGACCCGGGAAGAACAACGTATTCATAGAGAAGGGTAGTATCCGCATGACCGATTTCGGCGATCTGGAAACCCCTCAGGAGGCTATTGCGGAAGCACTGGCATACGTAAATAAGCAGAACCCCAAAGGCTTCAAACAGCCAAAGACGGAAACTCATTATTGCATTGGCTGCGGTTCGAGAGTAGCGCCAGGCAATGACTTATGCGGCGAATGCATGTGTGAAAATGATTCAGCTTTTTAAAAATTTAGACTATGGAACAGAAAGAAGTAATTGAAGGAAACCGCCTCATCGCATTTTTTATGGGAGCCAAAGAGGACAACGAATTTCCAGGGCATCCCTTATTGGATTTTGGAGAGGCGATAAAAAATACACCATTTAAAGAACCGGGCGTATGGATTCTTGGAGATAACCAAGTTAAGTACCACTCCTCATGGGGCTGGATCATGCCAGTGATAAAAAAAATTGCAATTATTGTCAGTGACAAACTGGCCGATAACTATAGTGACGCTAAAGCAAGATGGAAACCAATAGCTAATGAGCTTCAGAACTGCAATCTGGAAAATGTCTGGTATTGTGTCGTTCAATTCATCCGCTGGTACAATCAATCAAAACAGTAGGAAGTTAAATAATGAGTAAAAAAATAATTAAAGAGTGCCCAATGTGCGGCGGCACGGGTCAGATTGGCGTTCATCCGAGGCTGACCCCCATATTAAAAGAAGCTCATATTAAGGAAGCAGCTCGTTTAAGAAAGGAGGGTTATACATTGCGACAGATTGCTGTTTTTCTTGGGCATGAGCATCCTCAAACTGTTCAGAATTTGTTAAATCAATCAAAACAACAGGAGAACAATCATGAGTAATGAAAGAGATTTTAGCGAAGACATTTGTAAAAAATGCGGAGAGTTTTTCTTCCATTGCACGTGTAGTCAATCCCCATCCCCCTCCCTCCCCGAGACAGAGCGGGAGCCATCATTTTATTGCGTAAAGCCAAGCGACATTCCCTGTCATAAGCAATGCGACTCTTGTAAAAAAGTTTCACCCGCAGACCAGCCAGTACCGGAAGAGGTGATGGATGCGGACAAAGAGAAAGCCTTTATCGAACTGGTTCGGGATATGCGACCCGAACAGGCGCTCAGAGTTGCTGCATACATAGATCAGGAAATATTATCCCTCCAAACCCGCCTCTCCTCCACAGAAGCCGAAAGAGATGCTATCAAACAGGCATTCGATCTACAGGCAGAGGAGTTGAAAAAATTACGTCATCAATAAAAATAAGATCAATATGTCGGAAATAAACATCGGAAGATTGCGCCCATTGAAGAGGTATTTATTTCAAAACTGGTGAGCCATAAAGGGCAGACCATTGGCGACGCTATCCTGCATGGAGATGGACTAAAACTTTTAAATTAAGGAGGGCAAATAAACCATGCATGGAAAAGAAAAATCCCCCAAATCAAAGGACTCAGGGGATTAGCAAATATTCCTCAAACCCTTAAAAAATAACGTCAAAGGTCACGGAGCTGCCAGAAGTAGCCGGGATAACAGTGAAGTTCTTTGTGACTGAAAAATCGCCTTCTTTTTGCGTATTATCTTCCGGATCGAGATAGGACGCATGGGTAGTAAATGTTACTGTTCCCGATCCCGCTGCTGTACCTGTAGGGACAACCTGCATATTAGCATCAAATTGGAAAGAAGCTAACGAAGGATCGCTTACAGTTCCTATCTGCTGGTTGCTGAAGGATACTCCCGGAATGGGGTTGTTGTTTTTATCGAGTAAGGTAAAAATCCCAGGCTTTGCCGGGACGCCAATGGTTAATGAAATGTCTGTCATGATGAAATTGGTTTTATCGTAGTTCACTAATAATGCTAAGGTAGGTCTTCTTCCACAAGAACAATAGTAAATATTCGTTGTTTCGTGGATATTTATGTTAATGTCTCGCCGGGGGCGGTGAAATAATGGCATATAATTATGATTTTTTCTTTTTCTTAATGGGGGTATGCAACCTAATATCCCATCCGCCTGGTTGTAGGTATACATCATATTTGCACATAGCCGAAATAAATCCACCGCCAGTAACGAAGTAAAATCCCATGTCTTGTAGACCTCTCCCAGAAAGTATATTTACCCGCCCCGGTTTTAATGTTGGGTAATTGACCATATTATTTAAGATTTAGTTTCTTCTTCTACTCTAATTATTTCATCTAACCAACAAGGCGCGGCTTTTTCTTTTGTAAGCGCTACCTCGTGCTCCAATCTATCCCGTAGTTGTTCTTCTGTATAGAATTCTGATATTATCCCAGATTCAACATGGTGTCGTTTAAACCTAATGCCGTTATAGACGAATTCTACCCAGCATGTTAAATTTATAACATTGCCATCTACTTTTTCCGAATATATTTCAGGATACATAGGGGCTATTTTTTTGAATCGACTATTTCTGAATTCGAAGGCATTGAATTCGTCTAATATTTGACCGGTAATTCCCATATTATTTAAGATTGTTGTTGAACTGAAAACTCCATAGCCTCCTCTTTGGTATCGAAATATCTTAAAGGATGTCCTTCAGCGGTATATTCACACTCGTTTTCATAGAGGTAGTTGGCGTGCATTTCGTCGTTTACGACTAGCCCATTTTTTAAAGCGTCTTGACATGCAGGACAGGAACAGCCATTATCATTTCGATAGATTACTTTCCCAATCCTTTGCCGGAACCATTTTTCTCTTTCCGATAATTCGCGCGGTTGTTTCATATTTAGCTTTTAGAATGAGTCTATTTTAGTTTTGATTTTATTTCTTCAGCAAAGGTTGCATTGTTTTTTAAAAGATCAATGACGGTTTCGCGCCCTTGGCCTAGCTTATCTTCACCGTAACTATACCAACTTCCGGACTTATTGATTGCTTCTATTCCTCTTTAAGATTTTTTCATAAAAAGAAGTGCTTTTCGAAGATGCTGTAAAGTATAGTTTTTTTAATCTCTTCATGATCCATTAATTCATATGTGGATTGCATTCTTTTAAAGAAAATTCCATTGATTAAATATTTGTAAAGGTAAATTTCAACAGGAAGCATTTCTGCTAATAAAGCTCCTATTTTTTCGTCATAATCGGACCCAATGAGAACCATATCCATTTCAACCCTACTAAAATGAGGTGAACACAAAACTCTAACCTCGCTTCCATAACTCAATAATTGAAGTAGCGAATCTATATTAAGATTTTCTTTCTTAAGTTCAAATAAAGAAATATAAATTACATTTTTTTCGATAGTAAATGATAAAAGATCGATGAACCGGCCGGACGGCAATGGGAATTGTCTGTATGTATTGTTATGCAGAGCTGGAAACCCGCGTTCATGTATAGTGTCTTGGTTTTCATAAATAATATCTTCTAATGTCTTTTCTAAGAAGTCGCTCATTTTGTATAATTTTCTTTGATTTCTGCTTTCCAAATAGAGAGATCAATTCCCTTAAGTCCGGCTGGGATTTTGTGCCCCATGTATTCTTCGGGAGAAGATTCAGTGTTTCCTCTTAATGCCGGGCGTTGCGGGAGTTTAGCTTTTACTTCTGCTATTTTTGACTGAATGTCCACCCCATTTACCACCTCTTTTTTAGGACGGCCAGGACTTCTCTTCGATTTCCCGGCCTGCTGCTTTTTTTTCCAATGAAGAGACCGGCATGTAGAGCCACAGTATTCCTTTTTTCGCCGCCCCGGTGTTTGAGCAACCGAATTACCACATTCAAGACATTTAATTTCCATCCCATAAAAATAGGAAACGTTTGTTAAATTACCAATTATTTACCCTATCTTCGGCCCATAAAAACTAAAAACTCATGCGAAAGATCATTCCTTTTATCTGCCTTTTAGCGCTTCCGTTTATTGTTTCGGCCCAATCCAATCGTACTGTTACAGGTAAAAATGACAGCCTTCATTTGGGGCCAGCCCTTACAGACTCTACCCCCGTGCTACAACTGCGTGATATTCAAGAGTTAGCAAATATGATTCAAGACTACCCGGCCAAGTACGCCAACCCTATAACAAATTGGCTATCAGAACGTTTTCAACTACGCGCCAAAGAATACATGCTTAAACCTAAGAAATAATCCTACATTCCCCACTAATAAATAACCCAAAGCAACAATAAACCGCCTCCTTCAGGAGGCTTTTTCACCCCCCCCCCCCCCCCAAACCAACTCCCAAACAAAATCCTAAACCCCCACTCCAGCCCCTTTTCCC
>Ga0105240_10006825_pt1 | contig 16697 bp, 20 predicted proteins | sample KBSC54metaG_FD_80426 | JGI IMG/M metagenome (GOLD analysis project Ga0105240, IMG submission 80426) | Corn rhizosphere microbial communities from Kellogg Biological Station, Michigan, USA - KBS C5-4 metaG | ecosystem: Host-associated > Plants > Roots > Rhizosphere > Soil | place: Michigan, USA...
ACCACCAAATATTTTGGCGCGGTCGTCCAGAAGCTGAATTTCGAACCGACCGGCGTGATGATCGGCTTGGCGGCGGATCGCCCATTTCTGGATGTGGGATGGGATATCGCCATGGGTGGCGAAGGCCAGATCACCCATTATGTGTTCGGCCATTCCAACACGAGTTTTGCCTTGGGTTTGGGTTTTGTCGCCAACAGCCCCTTTGGTCTTGCGCATAGCAGCATTTCCATTTTCGACGGACCTTCCTATGCACTCGACCCGCCATATACCTCGATCGGCTATGGCAATAAGTTATGGCCGTCGGCGCGGAAAAAGCTGCTGAATTACATCGCGCTGGAATATGCCGCCCGCTTGAGCACGGAAAGCAGATGGGACGGCATATTCAGATTGTACCATCGCTCGGGAGCATGGGGCTATTATTCCAATGGCGATGATGATGGGTTGGCGATCGGGTTGGGCGTCAAATATCATCTCTAATGTTCAAGCGCGGGAGACACCGGCTTCAAGAGATTGTATAATTGCTGCCGGCTGACATTCGGGGCGTTCGATGGCCGATCCGCACGACCATGCGCATCATCATCACGGGCATGACCATGCTCACGGGCATGCCGGCCATGGCCAATGGGTCGCGGCGGCGCACGCGACCTTGCATTGCTCCATCGGTTGCATCATCGGAGAGACCATCGGCCTGATGGTGGGGACGACGTTCCACTTCACGCAACTCGCCAGCATGGTGCTTTCGACGGTGCTGGCCTATTGCGCGGGCTTCACCCTGGCGGTCGCGCCCTTGATGCGCCGCACGGGACTATCGTTCGGCGCGGCGTTCGGCGCGATCTGGATCGGCGAAGGCCTTTCCATCGGCGTGATGGAAATCGTGATGAACGCCATCGATTACCAGATGGGCGGCATGCGCACCGGATCGGTTTTCAATATGCGGTTCTGGAGCGCCCTGCTGGTGGCGACCGCCATCGCCTTCCTCATCGCCTGGCCCGTCAATGCCTGGCTGATCGCTAAGAAGATCAAGGAGCATTGAGGCGAGGTTAGCGGCGGCGGCGAAGTTTCGAGGCGATGAAGAGAGCGAGCATGGCCCAGGCGATCAGCGCGCCCAGGCCGAAAGCGGCGCGCCCCATGCTGCTGCCCGAGACCGGCAGGATCACGCCGCCCAAGTCCAGGCCGCCGGAGAAATGCCGCTGTCCCGGCCCGAAGGCGATCCAACTGAAGGTCGACGCAAATCCAGCCAGGATGAAAAAGACGAGAATCTCGCGGAAGCCCAAAGCGAAACGGCCCGCCGCCGTATCGCCCGACGGATTGTCGCCGGTAAAGGCGGTCTGAATGATGTAAAGGCCCGCGCCCAGGAACATCAGTCCGGCCACCCAGATGATCCAGGATGGAGTCGGATCGCCGCCTTCCTGCGCGACGGGAAGAACACCGAGCACGGCCAGAAGCGGCATCACGCCCGCCGCAACAAACAAAAGCCCCATCGCAATGCGGCCTTTGTCGGGTCTGGTCACGCCCTTATCCATGGATGGAGTGTCCATGCGCGAGACGGCCGGTCAAAACCGCCGGATCAGGCTGATCGTCGCCTGTTCATAGCTATAGGTGTTGCTCTGAACGATCGGCTGGTTCGAATAAAGGAAGCTGGTATCGATCACCCAATTGCTGCCGAAGCGGGGGCTTATGATCGAGACCTGCGCCAGGCCCGCGCCCTGCCATGGCGCGCCATTGTTGCGTCTGGCGCCATAGCCGGCCGCCACCACGAATTGCCAGCGCTGATAGAAGCGGCGCATCTGCACCGTGGGAACGCCTTCCATGTACCAGCGGGGCGAGAAGTAATCGAACTCGCGGGGCAGGCTGTCCCAGAAATATTTGGCGCGGAATTGGAGGCTGAGGCCCAAATCGGGATCCAGCACATAGATATAATTGCTTCTGGCGATCAGGCGATAATTCTTGCCGCTGAAGACTTGCGAGCCGATCAGCGCGGTGACGGTGTTGCGGTCGTCGAGCGGAATGTCATAGGAGCCGCCCAGATAGGTGAAATAGAGACCCTGGTTGAAGCCCCTTGGCGTTTCCACCAGGTCGCGGTTGAGGAAATATTCCTGGCGGATGGAATCCTTGCCGAGAAAGCCCTGGGTGAAGATGCTGCCCGCGCCCAGAATGGTCTGGCCGTCGGTGCCGATGGTGCCGCCATAATTCCAATTGCCGATGCTGTCGGCCAGGTTGATGAAGCCCCGCTCCGCATGGCCAGAGCCGCCGGTGTCGGACGAGAAGACGAAATGCTCCAGCCGCGCGCCCCAATATTTCTGGGTGCTTTGGTAATCGGGGAAATAGGATGCGCCCAGCTTCACGACCTGGAAATGATCGGCGTCGCTGGATCCGAAAATGTCGAAGCCCGCCGCCTGATGCGGGCCGTCATCATCGGCCGCGAGCGCGGGAGAAGCCCACAACAAGGCCGCAAGAATCCCCCAGGCGTGCCTCACTTCGTGCCCCAGCTTTTCTTCAGGCCCAGCAATTCCGCCATATATCCCCAGATCGAAACCGGCTGCAGCACGAAGCTGTAGCAGATCGCGTAGAAAAAGAATCCCAGAAAATTCTGCCGTACCTTCAGGCCCTGGCGGCGGAACATGCGCCCCTCGATCGACAGCATCACGGCATTGCAGGCCATCGCCATGGGCAGCAGCACCAACGTCATGATGCCGACAATGTAATAATAGCCGAACAGGGCCAGGATCAGGCCGGGCATGAAGCCGAAGCAATAGGCGATGTCCATGGGCAGGAAGAGCAGATTCCACCAGACGAACAAAGTGGACATGCGCGGCGCGAACAGAAGCTTGCCATGGCGCATGAAGGCTTCGATCAGGCCCCGCGACCAGCGTTTGCGCTGCTGCGCGAACTGGCGGAAATTCTCGGGCACATTGGTGAACATCAGCGCGTCTTCGCAATGCCCGATGCGATAGCCGCGATTGAGGATGGACCAGCTGAGCACAATGTCTTCGCCCACCACATGCGGCCAACCGCCCAGCTCGTCGAGCAGCTTGCGGTCATAGAGGGAGAAGGCGCCCTGCGCCACCAAGGTGCCGTGATACATGCTCTGCATGCGCTTGATCGCGGCGATGCCGTGGAAGTAATCCCATTCCTGGACCTTGGTGATCCAATTCTTGCGGGAATTGCGCACCAGAATGGTGCCCGCCACCGCGCGCGTGTCCGGCGGATCGGCCATATAGCGGGCAACGATCCGCTCCAGCCCGTTGGGCAAAAGCCAGCAATCGCCATCCACGCTGGCGACCAGGCCATAGCGCGCCAGTTTCAGTCCCCGGTTCATCGCGGCGGATTTGCCGCCATTCTTCTCCATGGCGATGACCTGGAACAGCGCCCGCTTCTCCAGCGGAAGCGCGGCCACCGTTTCATGCGCGATCTCCAAGGTGCGGTCCTTGGAGCCGTCATCGATCACCAGGAATTCCACCGGCCCCGGATAATGCTGGCGCGCCAGGCTGCCGATGGTGTCGGCCACGGCGGCGGACTCATTGTAGCAAGGCACCAGCACGGTGACACCCGGCAGGTGCGCGGCGGCTGCGGAGGGCGGGCGCCGGTCCATCAAAAGGCTCGCCATCAGGAAGGCATTCATGAAGCCGGGCGCATAGGCGATGAAGCTGACCAGGAACAGCGCCAAGGGATGGCCGATCAGCTGATCCAGATCGTGCAGCCAGGCTAGCGACAGATAGATGCTGAGCACCATCCAGGTGGTGGCGATGGTGAAAGCGAGAACGAATTTGACCCGGACGGGAAGATAGAAAAAGCGCTGCGTCTTGCGCTGGGGAACGGAAATGTCCGTCGCCGCCTCGATATCCAGCAAGGCCCCGGTCCGTGCGAGGACCTGGTCGCGGACTTCTTCGAAATCGATGGTGGGATTCATGCCGCGCGGCCTTCCTGGACGGAGAGCGGCGGAGAGATCCTGAAACGGCAAGGCGATGTGGAAAATTCTGTCACGGCATACCGGGCGAATTGGGCCCGATATCATCGGCTTGTGCGATTAAAGGCAGGTGCAGTAACAGGGTTAATGGACGGTAAGCATCCGTGGCGGTTCCCGGCAAAACCTGGGGCGAATGACGATAGCGCGAGCAGCCGAGCGCGCTCCTCGCCCCTCGACAAGCTCGGGGTGAGGAACGACTGCGCCCGTTACCTCGGCATCGGCACCGACATCACCTTGCCGGTGCCCCGTTCGGTGAACCAGAGCGTGTCGCCCGCGGGCTCCACGCCCGTCGGCGTCACCAGATTGTCCTTCAGGATGGTGACGTGGGCGGTGTCGTCCTTGATCGTCATTGCGGCGACGGTGCCCGAGCCGCCATTGGCCACGAACATCTTGCCGTTCGCGGCGCGCATGCCGTCCAGCCCGCGCATGGGCGCATCGAACCAGATATCGACCGGCGCGCCGGGCTTGCCCGAGGCATCGACGGGAATGCGATAGAGCTTGTTGTAGACGACATTGTTCACATAGAGCACGCCGTTCAGGAATGTGAGGCCGTCGATGCCGTTCAACAGGCGGTGCTCCATCCACAGATCCGCCGCTTGCGCGCCCGGGGCCAGGCGGAAGATTCGTCCGGTGGCGGTGTCGGAGATATAGAGCGCCTTGTCGGGGCCGGTGACGACGTCGTTGCAGGTGGTGTTGTCGCCGGGCAGGGTCCAGCGCAGCTTTTCTTTTCCGGTGGCAAGGTCGAAGCCGCGCAAGGCGGTCTGACGCTTGGCGGGTGTGGTGCCCGGCACCGGCGTCAGCTGACAGGCCCACAAGGTTTTGGCGGCATCGTCAACAAGCTGGCCCAGGAAGAATGTGCCCGCGCCCTCATTGCCCGCGTCGACAAAAACATCCGCCGCGCTCGCGCCTTTCTTGACGCGATAGATGAGCGGCGTCGAAGCGCTGCCCGCGAACAACGTGCCGTCGGCGGCGACCGCCAGGCTTTCCGGTTGGGACTTGTCGTCATGGATCAAGATTTCGGCGGCCATGGCCCCCGATGCCGAAAGCGCGAACAGGGCGAGCGAAAATGCGGCGACGCGGATCATCGGGTTCTCCATCTATCTCACTGTAAATATTGCATATTTATAACGTAAAGTCGTGATACCCGAAAGCGCGGAACCGCTTGCGGCCCCGGACAGAATGTCAGCGGCGCAACTTTCGCCACCAATCCAAGGTCTGTCGCAGCCAGACCAGCGGATGGATTTTCGCGCCGCCAGGAAAGAGGCGCGGGCCTTGTTCTTGAATTGCTGTTGGCGGAAGCTTTTGCGGCCAGACGGACGCCCGGGCCAGGGCGGGGAGGCGACATGGATTACCCCTATGATCTGGGCTCCTATACGCGGAAGGTCACCACACAATCGGCGGAGGCGCAGCGCTGGTTCGACCGCGGCCTGAACTGGTGCTTCGGATATCATCACCAGGAAGCCATCGCCTGTTTCGAAAAAGCGCTGGAACATGACCCCGATTGTGCCATGGCGTATTGGGGCATCGGCTATGCCTTGGGGCCGAATTACAATCTGCCTTGGGAATTGCTGGATGCGGACAGCAGGGCGGCGGCGCTTGGCAAAGCCTATGACGCCACCGAGGCCGCGCTGGCGCGGACGGATGACATCAGCCAGGCCGAACGGGCGCTGATCGAAGCGCTCCCGGCCCGCTATCCCCGGCGCGGCGCCGTGGACGACCAGAAGGCCTGGAACGACGCTTTCGCCGACGCCATGCGCATCGTGCACCGCGCCTATCCCCATGACCTGGACATCGGCACGATCTTTGTGGAAGCGATCCTCAATCGCACGCCCTGGCGGATGTGGGATCTCAAATCCGGCGCGCCCGCCGACGGCGCGGGCACGGTGGAAGCGCGCGAGGCGCTGGAAAGCGCGTTCCGCGATTTGCCGGGCGCGCAATCCCATCCCGGCCTGTTGCATCTCTATGTGCATCTGATGGAGATGTCGCCCCATCCGGAAGTGGCGCTGACAGCGGGCGACACGCTGCGCGACATGACCCGCGACATGGGGCACCTGACGCACATGCCCACCCATATCGACATTCAATGCGGCCATTACCGCGACGCGCTTTACTGGAACCAGCGGGCGGTGACCGCGGACCGCCGCTATTATGACCGCTCCGGGCCGATGAATTTCTATTCGGCCTACCGGGCGCATAATTATCATTTCACCGCCTATGCCGCGATGTTCTTAGGACAATATGCGCCCGCCATCGCCGCTGCCGACGAGATGATCGCGACAATCCCCGAAGCCTTGTTGCGCGTTCCTTCGCCGCCGATGGCCGATTTCTTCGAAAGCTATCTGTCCATCCGCCAGCATGTGCTGATCCGCTTCGGCAAATGGCGGGAGATATTGGCCGAGCCGATGCCCCTGGATGCCGGCCTTTACTGCAACCTGACGGCGATGATGCATTACGCCAAGGGCGTCGCGCATGCCGCCCTGGGCGATGCGGTGGCCGCCGAGCGGGAACAGGTGCTGTTCCGCGCCGCCGCACAGAAGGTGCCGCCGTCGCGCAAGCTGCACAATGTGCCATGCACGCAATTGCTGGAAGTGGCCGAAGAAATGCTGGCGGGCGAGATCGCCTATCGCCGGGGCGAGCACACCCAAGCCTTCGATCATCTGCGCGCCGCCATCGCGCTGGAGGATGCGCTGCCTTATGACGAGCCCTGGGGCTGGATGCAGCCGGTGCGCCATGCGCTGGGCGCACTGTTGCTGGAGCAGGGCCGGGCGGCGGAAGCCGAAACGGTCTATCGCGAGGATCTGGGGCTTGGCGGCGCCTTGCTCCGCGCCCAGATTCATCCGGAAAATGTCTGGGCCCTGCGCGGGCTTTTGGATTGCCTGGAGCGGCGGGGCGCCCATGCCGAAGCCGCTCAGATCCGGCCCCGGGTGGAGATCGCCGCCGCCCGCGCCGATATGGCGGTGTCGGCATCATGCTTCTGCGCCCGGCGCAACGCCGCTTGACCATTGCGTCGGATCGGGCTGTGCAACGAAATCGCCGATGCCGCATTGCCAGATCCGGAAGGCGGATGCGGGATGGCACGGAAGCTCAAGACCTACATCACCAATCTGGGTTTTTTCGAACTGGCGCTGGCCGCGCCATCGATGAAGGCGGCGCTGGACGCCTGGGGCCTGGGCCATAATGCGTTTCATCAGGGCTTCGCCAAGGAAACGCATGATCCCAAGATCGTAGCGGCGGCGATGGCGAAGCCGGGCGTGGTCCTGAAGCGGCCGGTGGGAAGCAAAGGCTCGTTCCAAGAGAATGCGGCCTTGCCCAAGGACTGGTCGGTTTCGGCGGACAGCGAGCTGCCGCCGCCGAAAGCAAAGACAAAAGCAAAGACGCAAAAAGCCAAGCCGGAAAGGAAATCCCGGCGAGAGGACAAGGCCGCGCGCGCCGCCATCATCTCGTTCGAAAAGGAAAAGGCCCGGCGGGAAAAGGCACGCGCAAAAGAAGCGGCCGAAGAGGAGGCGCGCGCGCGGAAGGATCGGGCGCGGCGCGAACGGGAGACGGAAAAAGCGCAAGACGCCCTGGACCGGGCCGAGGCGCGGCACGATCAGGCCATGGCCGCCATCGAGAAAGAGCGGGACAAGCTGGACCGCCGCGCGCGCCTGGAGCGCGAACGCTGGGACGAGGAACGCGCCGAATTGACCGGCGCGCTTTCTCGCGCCCGCGACTAGAGTCTCACGGCTTTGTCGCTGTCACGCGCAGGAAGGTGGCGGGGATCGATGTCGCACCGGTCTTGCTTTCGTTGCAGCGGGTGAAGAGGTCTTCCAGCTCGCGCTGCAGCTCGGCCACGCGGTCGCCCGCCGCCGCAAAGGCGTTCATGGTGGGGCCGTAATAGTCGCGGAACAACGCCAGATAGTCCGCCGGCGCGCCGTCGAACTCGAACCGGTAGGTGTCGCGCTGGAAGGAAATGTTCTCCTTGGGAATGCCGGCGGCCCCGAAGCGTTCGATCACATGGCTTTCCACGCCCCATGTCATAGGGCTGACGAAGCCTTCGGGCGGTGGCGGCGCATAGGCGGCGGAGATTTTGAGAATCTGCGCCACCAAGGTGGGATCGCCCGGAATCCAGTTGCCCATCACGATCCGGCCGCCGGGTTTGGTCACTCGCACCATCTCCTTGGCGACATCGAAGGGACGGGGCGCGAACATGGCCCCGAAGATGCTGACCACGCGGTCGACGCTGTTGTCCTGGACCGCGTCCAGATGCGTGGCGTCACCTTCCTCGAAGCTGATGTTGGAAAGGCCCATCTCCTGCGCGCGGCGCGTTCCGGCCTCCACCAGATTGCGGGCGATGTCCACGCCCCGCACGGAAGCGCCTTTTTGCGCGGCAGGAATGGCGGTGGTGCCGTCGCCGCAGCCCAGATCCAGCACCGTCATGCCGGGCCCGATGCCCAGCTCGGCCACCAGTTTTTCGCCGCTCCGGCGCATGGCGCTGGCGATGCGGGTGAAGTCGCCTTTCTCCCACAGCGCTTTATTGGGATTCGGTGTGCTGCTTGGATTGCTGTTCATGGCGTGCCCCGGCTTGAACGCGCCGGCACTCTGCCGCAAAAGCTGCGCGCGCGGTACCGGAGAATCCTTCCGCCGCGGCAATGGCAATTACAATTACGTCGCCGTGGGGTGCGCGGTGTCGGTCATGGATGGGCGGGCGTTGAAGACGTCGAACCAGGCCGACAATTTCAGCCTTGTGGCGCGCCAGCCGGTGCCGGGAAAACGGAAATCCAGATAGCCGATGAAAGCGGCCGCCGCGATGTCGCCGATCAAGGGATCGCCGAACGGCGGCACGTCTTTTTCCAAAGCGTCCAGCGCCGCATCGATGGCTTGCTGAAAGCGCGCTTCCATGCCGGGCACGCGTTCGGTGTCCGGCTTGCGCCGTTCGGCGAGGAGGCGCCCGGCCGCCGCCGCCGCGCCATCGGCCAGGCCCTGGCGCAGCAATGTGTGCCAGCGCGCGGGCCCGGGCGCGGGGAAGAGATGCGGGCGCTCGGCCTGTGCGTCCAGATATTCGCAGATCAAAGCGGATTCATAGAGCGTGGTGCCGTCCGCCAATTCCAGGGTGGGCACCTTGGCCAGGGGATTGAGGGCGCGCAGCCGCGCATCGGTCCAGGGATCGACCTTCAAGAGTCCCATCCGGGTGGAAAGGCCCAGTTCATGGGCGGCAATGCGAACCTTGCGGGCGAAAGGCGAGGTGGGGGCGTACCAGAGTTTCATGGTTCCACAATGTGATGCGCCGGGCGGCGGCGCAACGGCATGTTAAGCCTGGCTTGGCATAATCATGGGCCATGGACGCCAAAAAACTCTCCCGGGTCATGCCCACGGTAGTGGGGATCGGCTTCTGCGTGGTCTCCGGGGTGAAATTGTGGGCCTTGTCCGGGGCCGCCGCCGCACCCGATCCCACCAGCGGCCGCACCGAAGCGGCGCTGTTCGCGCCCGCCGTCTCCACCGACTGGAGCTATATCACGCGGGACCAGATCCTGATCCTGGGCGTGGTGACGTCCATCGTGCTGTTGCTGGTGGTGGCGGGATTGGCGCTGATGTTCTACGCGCGCTTCTTCGGCGATGCCGATGACGAGGCGGATATCGATGCGCCGGTGCCGCCGCCACCGGTAAAGTCCGTTCGCAAGGGGCGCAACTTCGGCATCCGCGCGCCGCGCGGCTGAGACGGCGCTTGCCAAAGACCGGCGCCGGGTCTTGACTAAGCGCCGCTTCGAGCAGGGAGCTTGTCCATGGCCGGGTTGGTGCGGTTTACGGCTTTGCTGGCGATCGTGGCGCTGCCTTCTCCCGCACTGGCGCAATCGTCCGGCTCCTATGGCGCCATCGCGTCCACCAAATCGCATCTGCGGATGGAATATGGCATCGCCAGTGGCCAGGCCCGCGAAGGAGATGCGGTGGCCGCCGCCATCGCCGATTGCGAGATGCGGGCGGGGCTCAGAGGCGCTTGCGAAAAGCATGTCGCGTTCAAGGATCGCTGCGCCGCCGTGGCGGAAGGCGACGATCATACCGGCGCGGCCGAACATGCGGTATCGCGCGGCGCCGCCGAGCGGATGGCGGTCGCGATGTGCGAGAGCGGCGGCGCCCATACCTGCCGGGTGGTCAAATCCTTTTGCACAAGCTGACGGCCCGGCCATGACCACGCTGTCCAACCGCCCAGGCACCGCGCTTCTGGTCGTCGATGTGCAGAAAGGCGTGGTGGCGGGCAATCACGACCGCGACGCCGTCATCGCCAATATCGGCCGCCTGGTGGAGAAGGCGCGGGCGCAAGGGGTGCCCGTGATCTGGGTGCGCCACAACAGCAAGGAATTTGCGGCGGGCAACGAAGGCTGGGCCATCGTGGACGAACTCGATCCCAGGGACGGGGAGCCCATCATCGACAAGCGCTATGGCGATGCTTTCGAGGATACGGCGCTGGAACAGCTTCTGGCGGATCTTGGCGTGGGAAAGCTGGTGGTCGTGGGCGCGCAGAGCGACGGCTGCATCCGTTCCACCATTCATGGCGCCTTCGCGCGCGGCTATGACGTGACATTAATATCGGACGCGCACACCACCGAAGACCTCAGCCAATGGGGTGCGCCGCCGCCGGACCAGGTAATCGCGCACACCAATCTTTACTGGACCTATCAATCCGCGCCGGGCCGCAGCGCCATGGTGGCGAAGACCGCCGAAATGGATTTCGCAACAGGTTGAAGCGAGCACGGGCCGTTCGCATGGCTGGACGCCATGCTCACGATGCGAAGGCCGGAGGGGCTGCAAAAAAACACCGGGGGATTTCGCCTCCGGTGTTTTCACGCATCCATATAAACCGACGTTCAGGCAGTCAGCGCCATCGGCTCCTTGCGGCTCTTGCGGCGCAGCATCAGGCCCAGGCCCAAAAAGCCCGTCATCAGCATCGCCCAAGTGGCGGGTTCCGGAACCGCCGAGGGAACCGCGACCTCGCCCTGATTGAAGGCGTTGGTTCCCTGGAATTCCCCAGTGTTGCGCACCGCCATCGCGCTGAAAGACCCATTGGTCATTCCGCCGAGCGTGGAGAGCGCCGACAGGCCCGCGAAATTCACGATGGAACTGAACGGTCCGCCGGTGGTCTGAAAATCCGGCCCATTATACGTGAAGACCAGATCGGGAATGGAAGGATTGTCCGTGAAGCCGGGATTGACCAGAAGGGGCGAGGGCAACGTATTGGATATGGACGCGGAGACATTGGCCAATGTCGACACAATGCTTCCGGGCACGTAACCGGCGAAGTCGACGATGACCAGCTGGCTTCCCGACCTCACACCCTGGTCGGGGGCGAGCTGGCCGGTATAGCTGAAGCGGAAGTTCGATCCTTCGGGCGTTACCGAGTCCAGAAATGGGATGACCGATGCTTGCGCCGCCCCCGAAATGGCGAGCGCCGCAACGGCCCCCAGTATTAACGATTTCATGCGCTTCAACCTCCCTGATGGATTTGGTGGAGCAGGTAACGGGGCCCCAAGGCCCGCGTTCCGGTCCCGAAGGAGGATGCGCGAATAAAATCGCGGCGTGCTTTCGGTACGGCACAAAGCTCCACCGCGTCTCAAAAAAACACCGGAGGTTTTTTGCCTCCGGCGTTTTTACGCACTTCATATAAGCCGCGATCAGGCGATGAGCGCCATCGGCTCCTTGCGGCTCCTGCGGCGCAGCATCAGACCCAGGCCCAAAAAGCCCGTCATCAGCATCGCCCAGGTGGCCGGTTCGGGCACCGCGGACGCAAACGGCACGTCGAGCCGGCCGGAGGAGAAAGCCGCCGCGCCGGTATTGCCGTCGTTGTTCACCACCGCCGATGTGGCGAAGGCGCCATCGGCCGTTGTGCCGAAGCTGGACAGCGCGGTCAGAGTGAAATCAAACCCCGGCGGGAAAGGTCCGCCGCTGGTCTGGAATCCCGGTCCCGTATAGGTGAAGACAAGATCGGGAATGGTCGGGTTGTCGGTCAGGCTGCCGCCCAATATCAACCCGGCCGGCAATGTGTTGGAGAGCGTGGTGGTGACATCGGGGAAGGCCGAAGCGCTGCCCGAGATGTAACCGGCAAAGTCCACGATCACCAGCTGATTGCCGGTGGCAAAGCCAAGCTCCGGCGTGACGCTGCCCGTATAACTATATTGGAAGTTGGAGCCGACAGGCGTCACACTGTCCAAGTTCAACAGGATTGCCGCTTGCGCGGATCCTGTCATGGCCAGTGCCGCCACGGCACCTAGTATCAGCGATCTCATCGGAACGTCCTCCTTTGATACAGTGTGACGAAGAGTTGCGTGCGTGAGGCAAAGCCTCGCGTGAGAACAGATCGCGCTTCAAATCCGTTCCGTTTGTTCCTGTGAAATCGGCACACAAATTGCGGAATCGAAAAACTGTTGCGTCGATGCATTTGATGACGCTGTTACGCGACGGAACTGCGAGTCTCGTAATTTTTTGTAAAGCGTTTACGAAAGCGCGGCTTTCAGATGGCGCGGAATCGGCGGCAGCCATAGAAATTTCGCGCCGTCATCACGTCAAGAAGATTAAGAACGCCATGCCGCCACGGCAGAAAGTCGTCGGAATTCCCTGGTTCAAGGCTGAGAGCTATGACGCCTGCCGCGCGATGATGAGCGATGGCGTCGGATTGCCGCAGCATTATAATGATTGGCTGATGCATGCCGAAGCGCTGCGCCGCGAAGCCGAAGGGGCCGGCCATCATGTGCTGAAAGTGGACATCGAGCCCAAGGATTTTTTCGCCTGGTGCCGCGCACGCAACATCACACCCGATGCGAAGGCGCGGGTGCGCTTCGCCAATTTCGTCGCCTTCCGCGAAGCGGGCTATATCAGCGGCAATCCGGGCCGCGTGCCCAAGGGCAGTCTTTCACGTATCTGATGGCACGCATCTGATCGCGTGCAATCGACGGCGCACGATCAGACGATCATGTCCAGCAATTTGCCGATGCGGGGATTGTCGATTCCGGCCTTGAGCAGCGCCTGCTTCTCGAGCGCGTTGGCCGATTGCTGCAGCTTCTGCGCAAGCTCGGGATGTTCGGTGGCTTTTGCCTGCCGCCTGAGATCGCCGGAATAAGCGATCATCAGCGGCACGCTGTTGATGGTGTTGCCCATGATGGAATTCTAAGCGCCGCGCGCGCCCATGCCAGCACAGGTGCCGAACGCGGCTAAAGAAGGCTTAACCAGATCATACACGCAAAAAACCCGGTATTCCGACATTTCTTCAGGGAACCAAAGGAACTTGGGCGCGTTCCACCACAGTAATTGTGAGAGAAATCCGGCATTTCATCGACGTTTATATTCGAGGGCGGGGCCTTCCTTTGACCGGCGGCTCGCCGGGCATGCTCGCGACGCGAACCTCGACAAATGCCGTCAACAAAGGAGCATTCATGCGCACGATTTCTTGGACCAAAAAGGCCCCCATTGTGGTGGCGGGCGCTCTTCTGCTGGCCGGCTGCGCCAGCACGGACGATGTGAAGCGGGCCCAGGCCACCGCGGATCAGGCGCTGTCCGCGGCGCAATCGGCGGGTCAGCGCGCCGACTCGGCGATGTCCGCTGCCAATGCGGCCGGTGCCAAGGCGGATTCGGCGATGTCGGCCGCCAACGCCGCCGCATCCAAGGCGGATGAGGCCAATTCCAAGGTCGATGCGCTCAGCCAGAAGGTGGACCAGATGTTCGCCAAAGGCCTGAGAAAGTAATATTCAGGACGGCATGACCGGTTCTTTCAGTCCAGGAACGTCGCGCGGCACCCGCCGCGCGGCGTTCGCCGTTTTGGTGTCTTCGTTTCTGATGCCGTCATTCTTGGCGCTTTCGTCAAGCCTTGCGCATGCGGAAACATTTCCGCTCGCCGCGGATACGCAGATCGTCGGCACACCCGGCTTTTATGTCGCCAAGGCCGGGGACACCCTGCTGGATGTCGCGCGCGACAATGACCTGGGCTATGCCCAGCTGATGACGTCCAATCGCGACCTGGATCCCTGGCGTCCGGGCGATGGGCATGCGGTGTTTCTTCCCAACGTCTATCTTCTGCCGTCCGGGCCGCGCAAAGGCATCGTGATCGACCTGGCGGGACAGCGGCTTTATTATTTTCCGCCGGACGGCAAGACGGTGGAAAGCTATCCCATCGGGGCGGGCGCTGAAGCGGGCATGACCCCGCGCGGCACCACCAAGGTGATGGGCAAGGTGGTGAAGCCCGCCTGGTATGTGCCCAAATCGATCCGTAAAGAGCAACCCGACCTGCCCGGCATGGTGCCGCCGGGGCCGGACAATCCGCTCGGCGAATTTGCCTTCCGGCTGGGCTGGCCGTCCTATCTCATTCACGGCACCAACAAGCCTTATGGCATCGGGCGCAATGTCAGCCATGGCTGCATCCATCTTTATCCCGAAGACATCGAAAAGCTGTTTCACGAAGTGCGCATCGGCACGCCGGTGCGGGTGATCGACGATCAGATGCGCCTGGCCTGGATCGATGGCGAGCTTTATCTCGCGCTGGCGCCCACCCATGCTCAGATCGACCAGATCAGCCAGAACCAGCCCATGCAGCCATCGGTGCCCAAAGACTTGCATGCGCGCGTGCTGGCCGCGGCGGGCGGAGCGGCGGGCCGCATCGACTGGCATGCGGTGGACGAGATCGGACAGAGGCGCCCCGGCATGCCGATCGCGATCACCTTGGCGCCTGCTGGCGATGGCGCGAGCGATGCGCCGGAACTGCCCCGGATCGATACGTCCGGTAACCTGGCGGGCAATGTGCCAACAAATGTTCCAGAGGATGTGCCCGCGCCCAGCGCGAATGCCGCGCCTTAAGCGCCTTGCGCCTTTGGACACGTTCGGCAAGAATCGCGGCCGCTGCAAGGGCTGCACATGATCGACCGCCGCCGCCTCTGTCTGGGATTGGGCTCGGCCGCCGCGCTGGCGGGTCCGGCGCGCGCCGCCAGCTGGGCGGACGGCGAGAACGGCCTGCACATCGTGGTGCGCAAATCCCGGCGCAAGCTGATGCTGGTGCGGGCAGGGGTCATGCTCCACACATTTCCCATCGCGCTGGGCAACAATCCCAAAGGTACCAAGCGGCAGGAGGGCGACGGGCGCACGCCCGAAGGCCGCTATGCCATCGACGCTTTCAATGAATGGAGCCGCTATCACCGCGCGCTGCATCTTTCCTATCCCAATGAGGAAGACATTGCGCGGGCGCGGGCGGCGGGGCGCGAGCCCGGCGGCAATATCGAAATTCACGGCATGCCGGCGGGATATGAGGATGTCGATCCGCCTTTCTTTCCCACCGACTGGACCGATGGTTGCATCGGGGTGAGCAACCGCGCCATCGAGACGATCTGGAAGAATGTCAGCCTGGATACGCCGGTGGTGATTTTGGCGTAAGCGCCTATGCAGTGAGCGTCAGGCCGCGGGCCGAGCCGGAATCGTAAGGCCGCGCTGCACGGCGGGGCGGGCGAGGGCCCTGTTCAGCCAGGCATCGACATGGGTGAAGCGGTCATAGCCGACCAGTTCGCGCGCTTCATAGAAAGTGATCAGGTTGCGCACCCAGCCCAGGGTTGCGATGTCGGCGATGGAATAATCGTCCATCAACCAGTCGCGATCCTTCAGCCGCGCATTCAGCACACCCAGAAGGCGCGAGGCTTCGTCGACGTAACGCTTCAAGGGACGCTTGTCCTCGAATTCGCGGCCCGCGAATTTGTGGAAGAAACCCACCTGGCCGAACATGGGGCCGATGGAAGCCATCTGGAAAAACAGCCAGGCCAGGGTCTCATAGCGCCGCGCGGGATCTTTCGACAGGAATTTGCCCGACTTGTCGGCGAGATAGACCAGGATGGCGCCGGATTCGAACAGGCCGATGGGTTTTCCGTCCGGCCCGTGGGGATCGATCATGGCCGGAATCTTGGCGTTGGGATTGAGCGCCGCGAATTCGGGCAGATTATTCTCGCCCTTCAGGATGTCGATCAGATGCGGTTCATAAGCAAGACCCGTCTCCTCCAGCATGATGGAGGCTTTCACGCCATTGGGGGTGGGAAGCGAATAAAGCTGGATCGCGTCCGGGCGGGTGGCGGGCCAGCGGCGTGTGATGGGGAATTGGGAAAGATCGGCCATGGGGCATCCGTTTTGTGGGGCGTTTTGCGGGCGGCGGCTTTGCACTTAGGCATCCCTTGCCTTTCCGGCAAGGCCCGTCCCCGCGGCCGTCATGCCTTGCGCCCGGCTTGTCTTGCAGACGTCTTGAATTGGCGGTTTGATTTACGCCGCCTCAACCCAAGGAGATGCCCCATGCCCTTCGTCACCACCAAGGATGGCACCGAAATTTTCTACAAGGACTGGGGCAAAGGCGATCCGATCGTCTTCCATCATGGCTGGCCGCTCTCGGCCGACGATTGGGACAATCAGATGCTCTATTTCCTGCACAAGGGCTATCGGGTGATCGCCCATGACCGGCGCGGGCATGGCCGTTCCAGCCAGACCTCGGGCGGCCACGACATGGAGACCTATGCGGCGGACATGATCGCGCTGGCCGCGAAGCTCGATCTGAAAGGCGCCGTGCATGTGGGCCATTCCACCGGCGGCGGCGAAGTCGTGGCCTATGTGGCGCGCGCCGAGTCGGGACGGGTGAAGAAGGCGGTCCTGATCGGCGCGGTGCCGCCCGTGATGGTGAAGAAGGACAGCAATCCCGGCGGCCTTCCCATCGAAGCGTTCGACGGCTATCGCGCCGCGCTGGCGGCCA